>Ga0310695_10004284_pt1 | contig 26580 bp, 17 predicted proteins | sample RumenRJG_04DNA_FD_203882 | JGI IMG/M metagenome (GOLD analysis project Ga0310695, IMG submission 203882) | Bovine rumen microbial communities from Lethbridge, Alberta, Canada - RJG_04 (v2) (version 2) | ecosystem: Host-associated > Mammals > Digestive system > Stomach > Rumen | place: Canada... | reverse complement strand
TCCTTCAAGATGCATGATATGGATTTCTCTGATGATCTCCTGGCTATCGGAAGAGCCGGAGCCGGCGTCAACAACATTCCTCTTGATAAGTGTGCTGAGAAAGGCATTGTCGTATTCAATACCCCTGGTGCAAACTCGAATGCTGTTAAGGAACTCGCTGTTGCCGGAATGATCATGGGTGCCCGCAACATGTATGAAGGCATCGCATGGGGTCAGACTCTCGAAGGCGATGTAGCATCGAACGTTGAGAAGGGCAAAAAGCAGTTCGCAGGCACAGAGATCGCAGGCAAGACTCTCGGAGTCATCGGTCTCGGCGCTATCGGAGCAAAGATCGCAAACGCAGCAGAAGCTCTCGGCATGAAGGTCGTAGGATACGAAGCATTCACACCGCATCCTTGCCTCACAGCTGATGTAGATCTCAAGGACAGCGTTGAAGAAATGGTTCCTGAGTGCGACTTCATCACCATCCACGTTCCTTCCCTGCCTACAACAAAGGGAATGGTCAACAAGGATCTCATCGCAAAGATGAAGGACGGCGTTATCTTCATGAACTACGCAAGACCTGACCTCATCGTTGTTGACGATGTAGTAGAGGCTCTTGAGTCCGGAAAGATGAGAAAGTACATGACAGACCTTCTCGAGCCTGAGTACATCGGCAAGAAGGGCATCGTAGCTACACCGCACCTCGGAGCTTCCACAGCTGAGGCTGAAGAGAACTGCGCTGTCATGGCTACAGATCAGCTCATGGATTACCTCGAAAACGGAAACCTCGTCAACTCAGTCAACTTCCTTGGCAGAGTCACAATGGAAAGAGCTGCAGGTTCTGACAGACACTGCTTCCTCGTTAAATGCGACAAGGACGCTGACACAGTAAGCGGAAAGATCAAGGGATTCTATGGAGACAAGCTCCTCGGATTCGCAGGCTCCAAGAGAAATGACTTCGGTTACTTCATCGCTGACGTAGTTGCCGGAACAGAGCCGTTCAGCTGCGACTGTGTTATCAAGACAAGAGTTCTGTAATACAGAGCCGTCTGAGTTCACTCAATAAGCAACGTAAAAGGATCGGTGCCCTGACATCGATCCTTTTTATTGTTGTCTTACTTCTCTCCTCTCATGAGGGAAAGTCACCCTGCGCAGATCAGAATATGGAATCCACCTTCTTTATCTCGCGGTCATAAGTGAGCAGTCCGTTGGTCTCATCCTCAACATCGGACAGCTGTGTATATATGGCCGCGCTCAGACCTCTTGCCAGCAGAGGCTTTATCTCCTCACGGTACAGGCGCGAGATGTCTCTCTGCAGAGCCGCTCTGTCAGCACATCTCCTGTATCCATAGTCTCTCCTGCCTCCATAGTAATAACCCGGCAGTTTGCAGGCGTAGCCTCCGAACTCGCTCAGCACCAGCGGTCTGTCTCCCGGAGTCACATCTATCCGCTTGAAGTAAACATGATAGCTGTCGACATCGCTCTTGTTCTGCCAGAACCAGCCCGAAGTGCTGTCAATGAATCTCGAGCTGTCGAGTTCTTTCAGTCTGTCATAGGCCGCATCCGCATCGAACTGTCCCCAGCCCTCGTTGAATATGGTCCAGTAGCAGATGGAAGGATGGTTGTACAGAGTCCGCACTGTTTCATCCATGGATCCGAGGAAGATCATCCTCGTCTCTGGATCGTCGTGTAAGTCCTTATCGTCAAGTTTGTTCCTGCCTATCATCGGGAGTGCACTGTCCATCATGAATGAATAGTCAGAGTTGTTCACCATGTCCTGGAACACAGCCATTCCAAGCCTGTCGCACTCATAATAGAATATTTCAGGCTCTATTTTTATGTGTTTTCTGAGGGTATTGAATCCGAGCGACTTCATGGCAAGTATGTCTTCGGCGTACTTGTCCGGTGAAGACGGAGTATAGATGCCGTCGTGCCAGTATCCCTGGTCGAGCACTCCGTTGAAGAAATACGGCAGGCCGTTAAGGCACAGCCTTGTGCATCCGCCCTTTTCTTCTACGGTAAGCGTGCGCAGCGCAAAGTAAGACCTGATGCTGTCTTCACCGCTCGTGATGCTGAAGTCGTAAAGATGAGGATCCTCAGGAGTCCACAGCTCAGGTTCATCGATCTCTATGCGCACGGAAGCACATGCAGCGCCATCACCGGAAACATCAGCAAGCTCATAGGTTTTGCCGCAGAGCTCAAGAGCGCCTCCGCTTATGCCGCAGGCTGTGATCTCGGCCCAGTCAAGTCCTGTATCGATCCTGAGTGATGTTACATGCTCCTCAGGTACCGGCTCAAGCCATACACTCTGCCATATACCCGATACAGGCGTATACCACATGCCTCCGTTTCTGTACTTCTGCTTTCCCCATGGGTATTTGTGGTCAAGACTGTCGCGCGCTTCGACTATAACGCTGTGTATGGCGTCTTCGCCTTCATTCAGAAGATCGGTGATGTCAAAGCTGAATGGCAGATATCCGCCCTCGTGTGAACCGGCGAATTTACCGTCGATATACACCTGAGCTGTCTGATCTACCGCGCCGAGATGAAGGATGATCCTCATGCCCTTCCAGTCCTCAGGTATCCTGAATCCTTTGCCATACAGCATGATCTCATCACTGCGGGTTATCCTGTTGAGTCCCGACAGCTTGCTCTCAGGACAGAAAGGCACATTGATCTTCTTCGGCTCAGGAGGCAGACCAGCCTCGCTCGTTTTTTTGATGCTGAATGTCCATTCTCCATCGAGACTCAGCCATTTTTCTCTCACCAGCTGAGGTCTCGGATAAACATCTTTCCATTTAGTCATCCTGTCAACACCCCACAATAAACTTTCATTTTAAATATTCAAGCGCACTGATGTAAAGTTTCCTTTACATCAGTGCTTTTTCCAGACGTAATAATTATAACTGATCCTATACAGAAGCTGCCGCAGCAAGAGCGATCGAATAGAATTTCTCCTCTGCGCTGGATCCTCTGGATGTAAGAACGATAGGCACTTTTGCTCCTACTATGATGCCTGCCATCATTCCGTTGCTGCTTACAGTCCAGGACTTTCCTACCATGTTTCCGGTCGCCATAGAAGGCATGATCATCGCGTCTACCTCACCGGCAACAGGGCTGTCAAACTTCTTGAATTCAGCGATTTCCTTGCTCAGAGCTATATCGTAGGAGATAGGTCCTTCAACTGTGCAGCCTGTGATCTCGCCCTTCTGATTCATCTCCTTGAGAGCTGCGGCGTCTACAGACTCCTGTGCCTTCTTGTTGAGGACCTCAGCTCCGCACATAACGCCGACCTTAGGATCTTCGTAACCGAGAGCGTGGAGTACTTCGACAGCGTTGTTGATGATCTTTACCTTCTGCTCGAGATCCGGCTGGAGAAGCATTCCGCCGTCTGTCAGTACTACTACCTTATGATAATTAGGAACCTGGAAAAGTCCTACGTGGGACATGATCTTTCCGACCTGAAGACCTGTTTCCTTATTTACTACCTGTCTGAGGAGGTCAGCAGTCTGCATGCGGCCCTTCATAAGGAAGTCACCCTTGCCCTCACGAATAAGAGCTACGGCCTTCTTTGCAGCTTCGATATCATCATCTTCGTTGTAGATGACAACATCACCGAAGTCAAATCCCTGCTCAGCGCAGATCGCCTTTATCTCATCCTCTTTACCTACGAATACAGGCTCAACGATGCCCTCTTTGTAAGCTTCATAGACCGCGTCGAGCGAGTGCTCGTCATGAGCGCAGCAGAGAACGATTCTCTTCTTTACAGGATTTGCCTTGACCAGTTCAGCCATTTCTTTGAAATTCTTAAGCATTATTTTCCTCCCTAAACAACCAACAGTTACTATTGTTCATACATAGTTATTTTAGCATATTTGGGCAGACTCATAAATACAAGATTGATGTCAGGTGGTGATCCTCTTTTGAAAACTCTTTGATCGCAATGCAATTGAAATGCGCATGCACTGATGATAGAATTTCAGTGTATGTACAATTATTGAACTCGGATATTCAGAAGTGAGGTAAGCAGATGGAATATTATGAGGATATAGTTAAAAAAAGAAATTCCTGCAGAGGCTTCTCGGACAGAAAGGTCGAAGACAGCGTGCTCACAGAGCTGCTGACATACTATGAGGATGAAGAGAGCGCTCTTGTTGATGATATCCAGACCGAGCTGAAGTTCTATATCGGAACAGTCTGGGAAGAGCTCAAGAAGAGTGTCGGATACAACGGCTTCTGCATCAAGGCTCCGGCCTATATGGTTATCTATTCCGATGTCGCAGATCATTATCTTGAAAATGCCGGATATATCGCGCAGGGCCTTACCCTCAAAATGACCGAACTCGGTCTGGCAGCATGCTGGCAGACTATCAATGACGCTGACGAGGCAAAGAAGGCTCTCGGTGAAGATACAGATAAGGTCGTTGCCTGTGTAGTAGCCTTCGGATACAGGGATCCTGACAACAAGGAAAAGGCCGCCAGCAAGAAGTCTCTTGACGAGATGACTGACGGTTTCAGATTCGGTCAGGATATCGACACAGACCTCTGGTACAACGAACTCGAAGACGGTCTCAGAGCAATCGCTCACGCTCAGTCGTTCCAGAACCTGCAGCCTTACAAGATCATTGTTGACAACGATCAGATAGCATTGGTAGGGCTTCCGGATGACATGACTTCAGAGGCCGACAGACTGCTCAATTACGGCATCGTCATGTTCAACTTCTACGCAGTGATGTGGGCCATCAGGCCAAGCGCTCCGAGGTGGAGCTTTGAGCCTGTCACAGACCGCGATCTCGGCCTTCCTGAAGGTGTTACATATGTCGCCAAGTGCGGACTGTAGATAAAGACAGTGATATAACGTAAAACAAAACTGACCCCGCGTCACATATGACGCGGGGTCGCTGTTTATCAGCTTACTGCATTGTAGGATAATCCGATTTGCCCGTGATCTTCTTCTTTATGATCTTCGCTCCCCTCTTCAGGATATTAGGGCCAACGACTTTCATCATATCCTCGGCGAAGTGCATGTCGCTCGCTTGCGGGATGTCTCTCTCGAGATGTATGGCATCAAACTGGCATCTGGTGGTGCACAGTCCGCATCCTACGCATTGATTGAGGTCTACCCAGCTCGCGCCGCATCTGAGGCAGCGTGATGCTTCTGTCTTCACCTGCTCATCCGTCAGAGGCATCCTCAAATCCTCGAAAGTGGCCTCAGGCTTTCCGTCCTTATGCGACGGTTTCTGACGCCCGGCGTTATCGTATGAGACAGGCGAGATGCTTATGTCGTCCCTGTCGAGCTCGATAAACTCCCTCAGGTCTCTTCCGATGGTCATAGACTGCCCCGGATGCACGTATCTGTTTATCGATACCATTGCTGTCCTTCCGGCCGCGATGGCGTCGATAACGAATTTCTGGCCTGTATACACATCTCCGCCGACAAAGATGTCAGGTTCAGCAGTCTGCAGTGTGACAGGATCAGCGATCACGAATCCTCCGCGGCTCAGCTCTACTTTTGTCCCCTCAAGCAGCTTGCCCCAGTCAGGCTTCTGTCCGATGCAGTAAAGAACCATGTCGCATGCAGCCTCTTCAGTAACCGCGTCGTCAAACTTCGGATCAAATCTTCCCTCCGCGTTCCTTACAGATACGCACTTGCGGAATCTGATGCCGGTGCATCTGCCGTCCTTTTCAGCTATCTCGGTCTGTCCCCATCCTGCATGTATGCTTATTCCTTCAGCTTCGCACTCGCTCTGATCCTCAATGCCCATAGGCATCTCGTCATATGACTCAAGGCAGTAAAGATCTACGCTCTCCGCGCCTGCTCTCACAGCTGTCCTTGCAACATCCGCTCCGATGTTGCCGCCGCCGATAACCACTACTTTGCCCTTTATATCTTTATGGCCCTCAAGATTGACGTCCTTCATGAAGTCGATGCCTGAGATAACGCCTTTTGCGTCTTCGCCCGGAATGCCGAGTTTTCCGCCGCTCTGGAGTCCGATACCGATAAAGAATGCCTTGTAGCCCTGATCTCTCAGCTGCTGTATCGTGACGTCGCTTCCGACTTCCACACCGCATCTGAACTCGACGCCCATCCTGCGAAGTATCTCTATCTCTCCGCCGAGCACATCCTTCTCGAGCCTGAATTCAGGCAGGCCGTGCATCATCATTCCGCCAGGAGCCTTCTCCTTCTCGAATACAGTAACAGGATAACCATCCTTTCTGAGGTAGTACGCGGCCGAAAGTCCTGCCGGGCCCGATCCTATGACCGCGATCGGAAGATCATCCCACTGCTTTCCGTCCATGTTGTCGCATACAGGGACGAATCTGTCGAGGTTGCCAAACTCCCACTGAGTAAGGAACTTCTTTACCTCATCGATCGATACCGGATCATCTATGGTGCCTCTAGTGCAGCGGTCCTCGCAGCGCTTGTTGCATACCGCGCCGCAGACTGCCGGGAACGGATTGTCCTGGCGGATCAGCTCCACAGCCTCTTCATAGCGGCCTTCCTTTGCCATCTGCAGATATCCCTGTACGGCTATGTGCGCCGGGCAGGCGGTCTTGCATGGCGAAGTTCCGCTGTCATAGCAGTTTATCTTGTTTGTGTCTCTGTAGTTGTAATTCCATTTATCCTCGCCCCAGATGTTGTCATCAGGGAGATCGTGCATAGGATACATCACCTTTGATCCGTCAGCGCGGCAAAGCTTCTGGCCCAGTCTTGCAGCACCTGCAGGGCAGACCTCTACGCACTTTCCGCACGCCACGCACTTTTCAGGATCGACATGCGCGCGGTAGGCGGATCTTGACATGTTAGGAGTATTGAAAAGCTGTGATGTCCTTAGTCCGTAGCAGCTTCCCGGTGAGCAATTGCAGATGCCGACTATGCGGTCCGGACCGTCAAGATTGGTGATCTGGTGCACATAGCCCTTGCGCTCAGCGCGCTCGATGATCTCCATCGCCTCTTCGCGGGTGATGTAGTGAGCGTCCTTTCCGGTCTCCACCAGGAATTCAGCTATATCTCCGAGTCCGATGCACATGTAGCCTTCTATATCGCCAACGCCCTCGCCTCTTACTCTCTGAGCCTTGCGGCAGGCGCATACCATGGTGCAGAACTTGTCATACTTCTGCAGCCAGTGGGACAGGTGCTCAACGCTCGCAGACTGCACCTCGCCCTCTATCGCTTTTTCGACCGGTATGACGTGCATGCCGATCCCTGCACCTCCGGGCGGGATGAGCTTCGCGGCTAGCTCAAGCGGCTCCTGCGGGGCCAAGTTGAACATCGTTGCGACCTCAGGGTTGGTCTCGCAGAGCATCGGATGCTCCACCATGTACTCTCCCGAGCCTACTACCCACTTCGGTATCCAGTACTGGATATGCTGATCGGGATTGTCCCTGTTCTGTTCGACTATGCCTATCCAGATAAGATGGTCGATTATCTTCTGAGCCTCTTCAACGCTCATTTTGTTGCGCTCAGCGAGCTCAGCCGTTGTATAGCCGACACGGCGCTTTTTGAAGCTCAGCATGAACTTTACTTCTTCCTTTGTAAGCAGCCTGTCGAGTATCCAGAAATCCATGTGGTTTTCCTTCATTCCTCCCGGAAGCTTGCGCGGGATGTTGTCAGTGATCATGACAGCGAGCTTTTTTACGAGCTTTTTCTTTTCAGGGTCATCGCACTTGTGCTCAATGACCGGATAGTCTCTCTCGTTGACGTGGATCCCAGGGTTGACTTCCTTTACCATTTCTCCCTCCTGGTGGTCAAAATCTATATTACCTGCTGCAGGTTATCACAAAGCTGAGTACGTAATCATCCTTTACCGGATATTTGTATTCGTCCTTTGTCTGCGGTCCGCAGATGCCTGTCCCTATGCCCTGCTGAAAAGCGGATACCGTAACGTATGTGCCAGTTTGCTTTTCATCTTCGCGGTGCTCCATTCCGAGGAGTTCCCTGTCGCTGTACGGTTTGATGCCAAGCTCAAAGGCTTTCCCGACAGCGCTGAACTTAACGGTCGTATTTCCGTCACTGACGCTGGCCCATCTTGTATCAAAGCGGCTTCCGCTCTCCTGCGGCTTGATGTTAGGCTCCGTCATGTCAGCTACTTTGCATTTCACGTGCTCTATAGGGAACTGATCCTTCATGTCCGCGTAGGATTCGCCGCTCCTTCCGCAGTATTCGACATCATCGAAGGAAGGATCGAATCTGAAGGCTTTGCCGAACCTCGGCACGGTGCCCTTCCCCTTAGTGCAGTGAAGCCTGCTGGTCACGAGCACGGATCCGTCTTCATCTATCCTCTCATACGTATCCGTACACTCAAACTCATTCTTTTTACAGACGATCTTCGATACGACAGTCAGCTTCCTGTCGGTCTTTTCTATCGATACCAGATCTGTTCTTTGACCGGTGAAATCCTTCATCGCGTCGCCCACTCCGAAGAAAATGAAGTCATTGTCGGTAGGCGCTCGGAAAAGTATCGTTGCAGGGTCCGCAGGCTTGACGGCCATGCCGTTTATCACCAGAGCCACATTGTCCGCTGCCTCGTCCAGGATATCCCCGACAGCGAACTTTCCTGAGCCCTCAGGCCAGCCCGGTATACATTCTTTTATGACAAGCTGCTCCCGCGACACATCTCTCTTTGTCTTTCTGTCAAAAACATCGATCGTCAGTGTGCAGTCTGCCGCAGCCTTTTCGGCTGCCTCGATATGCTCAGCCGTCTCTATCTTTACTTTCACCCTCTCAAGAGGACCGCACTCAGGGATCATTGAGAACTCGCTTCCGTCACTCCACCTGCATCTGAGCTCATACCTGAATCCAGGAGTGAAGGCTTTGGTATTGAAGATCTCAAAATCATCTCCGCCAAGCCAGCTGACGCGTATAGGGCGGTATATGAATCTTGTTATCTTAGCACCAGTCGACGGGCTGCGGTCAGGATAGAACATGCCGTCAACGCAGAAGTTTTTGTCATGCTCCCATTCACCGTGATCTCCGCCGTACGTATAACTTCCGTCCTTATGCAGCACGGCATGATCGACCATCTCCCACACACAGCCTCCTGTAAGGTTGTCGTACGAGTATATCTCCTTCCAGTAATCCTCCATGCCGCCCGGGCCGACTCCCATGGCATGAGCATACTCGCACAGGAAGTACGGTCTGTCGCAGAACTGCTTTATCTTATATTTCTTTTCACCTATCTCATGCACACGCTCCGAAGGCGGATACATCTCGCTTGCCACATCATAGGCTTTCTTTTTTGTATGCACGGCGCTTTCGTAGTGCACAGGAAGAGCAGAATACTTCTTTATGTAGTCGTATTCCTTGTCAGTGTTGTGCGTGCCCCCTGCCTCGTTTCCGAGACTCCACATTACTATGGACGGATGCATCTTGTCCCTCTGGTAAAGTCTTGCTGCACGGTCCACATAATGAGCCTCCCACTTCGGATCATCGCTTATGCGGTTGTAGCTTGGCGGGAGCTTGTGCACATAAGTGCCGTGCGTTTCGAGGTCGGCCTCGTCGATGACGTATATTCCAAGCTCATCACAAACCTCCAGAAGATACGGATCAGGAGGATAGTGAGATGTTCTTACTGTGTCTATGTTGTATTCCCTGCAGAGGCGCATGTCACGCTCTATCTCCTCAGGCGTGAGTGTATAGCCGTTCTCCGCGGAAGTATCGTGATGGTTGACTCCATGGAATTTGATCAGATGTCCGTTGACAAGCAGCCTGTCGCCCCTGATCTCCACATTCCTGAAGCCTACGCGCTGCTTCACGCAGCTTCCCTCTATCTCATAGTACATATTGTAAAGCTCAGGGGTCTCATCGCTCCATTCCACAGGCGCAAGATTGCGGAAAGTCACTTCCGCCCTCTTCCCTTCGCTCCTTACTGTCTTCTTCTCGCGAACACCGCGTCCCTCAAGTGTGAATGTGACTTCACCGTCCTCGTAAAGATCAGCCCTGGCGGTCGCGAAATAATCAAGACCTGCCTTTCTGGTCCTGAAGTCCACATCGCGGAAGTCGTTGCCCTCCGATATGCGCAGCAGCACGTCGCGGAATATGCCGTTATTGCGGAACATGTCCTGATCCTCAAGATAGCTGCCGTTGCACCATCTGCGCACGACCACCACCACTTCGTTGCTCCAGTCGCGGAGATAAGGAGTGACGTCGAACTCTGCTGTGTTGTGCGAGCCCTCTGTGTATCCGACATATTCTCCGTTCATGTATACGTCAGCACAGCTGGCTACTCCGAGGAACGAAATCACATAGCGCCTTCCGTGTGCGTCAGGCCCGTCCGTTTTAAAGAAGGTACGGTAAACACCTACGAAATTGTATTCTTCACCCGGATCCTTCCACCTCGGTCCAAGCCCATAATCTGATCCCTGCAGGCTGAATACTCTGCCCACCTTATCGAGTTCGGGGATCTTAGGCGGATCGTACGGGAACTGATATCTCAGATTCACATAAAAAGGCCTGTCGTAGCCGCGGAACTGCCAGCACGAAGGCACATCGATCTTATCAAATTTCATAAAATCGGTATCCAGAATATCGGGCAGCTCCGAAGGCTTCGGGAAAAACCTGAAGTCCCACTCGCCGTTAAGACATATGACCTTAGGCGAGCTGTATCTTTTATCTCTGCCAGAGACCATGTCAGCTGATGCCCTGTCAGGATAAGGGATGAAATAACTTCTCGGAGCAAGCCTGTTGTCTTCAAAAACATTGAAATCACAGTAATTTGTCTTATTGATCCTGTATCTCATAGGTCTCCCTCCTACCAGTCTGTCTTCTTTTTATTCCTGGCTATGACAACAGCAGCGATCACCGCAGCCGCGGCAACAGTGCCCAGGGCTGCAAGTCCGGCTATTCCGCCCGGCACGCGGTCGATGAACGAGGCATCCTCGTTTCCGCTGTTGTTTTTAGGTTCTTTCCATTCCAGTGTTACCGGCTCGCCGTCTTTAAGTGTGCTCTCAACAGGTTTGCCTGATCTGTCCACCATGTTTATAGTCCTGTACTCCGGCAGCATTTCATCCTCTGCAGCGGGAGCTTCGTTTACCTGAGGCAAAACGATCGGGCTGCTCTGTTTCGGCTGGTCTTCCTTGCAGATGTCTTCACCGAAAGCGGCATCTTTCTCTGTAGCCACTACCGCAAAAATAAGCTTAGGCTCATTCCGTTTAAAAGTTGAATAGAGTATCAGATCTTCAGTCTCGTCTGTATCCTCAGCATCTGCGCTCTCTTCGCTGCCGCCGCTCTCATCGCCTTCCTCATCCGAAGCAGGCTCCTCGCTTTTCCCGTCTTTATGCTCCCTCACATCTTCACATATTAAAAGATCCATGTAGAATTTCACAGGGTCTCCGTCTGCAGGCTCCGCTGCACGGATGCCTTCGAGATCAGGTTTGCTGAGAAAGAATGCTCCGTTTTTCTTTTCCCAATCCTTTACCGTAAACATCTTATCGTTCTTAAGGCTTCTGCAGTTGGCTTTTTTATAATAAAGCCCTGCTTTACCCAGAATATATGCAGTCAGCTCATCATCTGTCATTTCAGCCACCTGTGCCGGTGTGAGCACTACGTTATGCGTCACAAAATAGCAGTATGCCCCGTTGCCTACTCCGACATTATGCACCTCACGTATAGGCTTTTCCTGTGTCTCTTCAATCGCTGCATACGCAAAGCCTGTTGCCGCAGTCATAAAGAAAAGCATCGCGGTCAGCAGTACAGATGATATTATTAAGCGAACATCGATCCGCCTGTAATTTTTATTGTTATTTCCGATCATTTCCAAACCTTTCAGCCATCAGTTAACATCTGTACGTGCAAGTATCACAGCCGGGCGCTTCACCAGAGTATGGATCACCGGAAGCAGTCCAAACAGCAGATTGAAGGCGAAGATCAATACCAGTGAGACAAGCACAGTCTGCGGCGAGCAGATAAACATATCCGAAAGATATGTAATATTCTGAAGCTTACTGACGATGTAGTTCATCATCAGCCAGCCAGGCAGTGAAGCTATAGTAGTTATTGCGATTATCTCTCCTGTGAACATCCTGTAAATATCAGACTTTTTGACTCCGATCGCCCGCAGTATGCCTACCTCCTTGATGCGTGACAGGAATGACGCTCTCATCATCAGGAACACCTCTATCAGAGAGATTATTATGATGATGCTCCCTACAAGCAGGAATGAGCGCACCATTGAAAGCTGGCTCTTTCTGTATTTGTTTCTCTGGTATTTATACAGATCTCTGGCTTTTACGCCATAAGCGCTCAGAGCATCAATAGTTTCCTGTTTATCCCCGGCCGCTTTTACCGTCATATTACTAAGCTGATTTATCAACCTGTATTTTATCGTATTGTTGTTGACATAGAATTTGCCTTTTACAGCATCGCTTGTATAATACCCGACTACTTTCAGCTTGTGTCCGTTGACCTTTGTTTTGATCTCTTTGCCGAGTTTCATGGATTTCTGATAGTCCTTGTCCACTATGACCTCATAGTCATTTTCAGGCCATCTGCTGTCATCGGCAAGTCTCAGGTCATCCTTTACGAGGCCGTAATCGATAAGTTTGTCAGGTTCCGGTGCAGACGCGCTTATATTTCCGTCTTCATCGTATACTCCTATTTCCGAACCGGCTCCGGCGCCTTCCATTTCTCCTTCATAATAGTCGCTCTCATTGTTATTGGCCAGCATATTGATGAACATCGACTTTGAAGCATAAATGCATGGGCTCGTTTTGTCAGTGATGCCGACTATGGTAAACTCAGGCAGCTCTTTAAGCTTCAGATGCCGCCCGAGAAGCTCCTGAGGGTCCTTGTATCCGGCGCTTATAATATCGGGATTATCTTCTTTGGCACGTGTCAGCAGAAGAGCGTCCATGGCAACTTCATACCTGTTCTCAGGGAGTCTTCCGTATTTGATGTCTTCTTCCGTAAGATCTTCAGACGCGCTGAGCGACCCGCTGAAAACAGTGCCGCCCCAGGATGTCTGCCAGTACTCATCGTACTTCATCTGCATGTTTATCTTACCGGTTCCAGGCAAAGCATATTCGACAGACGGATCTTCCTCTATCATCAGATAATCGCTGACAGGGATCTTCTTCTGGACCACCCCCACATAAGCGATATTATCCTGTATAAACTTTTCATCAGGCATATTGAGTATGCCGGCGATGTTTGAGACCGCATAGGTTATGAACATCGCGGATATAAAGAATCCGATGAGAAGCACTTTTTTCAGTATGTTGTATTTCCCTACTGTGCGGAATCCCGCTGACAGCATGGTGAATAAATTGAATATTGACGAGTGCCTGAGCGGTTTTGATGAAACGAATCTGTCTGCATGGAAGCGGCAGGCTTCAGCCTCTTCCGCAGTCAAAGCCCTGTAGTGGTCGTCAACAAGCTCAATGCTGGAATTCTCATCTACTATTTCCATGCGGTTTCCGGCATCGCGCGTCTGTATGAAAAGATTGCCGCGGCTTATAACAATGTCTATATCCATCTTTCCGCCGCTTTCATTGAAGACCCTGATCTTATGGTCTTCATCGCCGAAAGTCCGCTGATCTTTTATATCCTTAAGATATATACGATTTTCGATCCTGTAATCGAGTCCCTCAGCATTCCTGTTGATCTCATCCGATACCACCTGTCCGTCACGAAGCCTTATGATCCGGTCAGCGTAAAAATCAGCCAGGTTCTCCTCGTGTGTAACGAGTATTACCAGCTTCTCACGCGATATGGACTTTATGATATTCATTACCTCAAGGGTATTGGCGCTGTCGAGGTTCCCGGTAGGCTCATCAGCAATGATGATGGCAGGATTCTTGACTATGGCGCGTGCTATGCCGACACGCTGACGCTCTCCTCCGGAAAGCATATCTGCATAGCGCTTTCTGTAGCGGTACATCCCGACCAGTTCGAGCGCGTACTCCACCTTCTCCCTGATCTCTTTCTCATCCTTTATCCCTACCATCTTCAGCACCATGGCAACATTGTCGAATACCGTCATGGTGTTGATCAGATTGTAGTTCTGGAAGATGTATCCTATGTTGAGGTTCCGGATCCTGTCGACCGCGCCCGCAGTCCTTCCGGTGATCCTCTGTCCGTTTATAAAGATCTTTCCTTTATCCGCCTTGTCCAGACCGCCTATGACATTGAGCAGTGTCGTCTTCCCGCAGCCTGACGGCCCAAGAAGAGCGGTCAGCCCGGTATCTCCCAGCTCAAGGGAGGTGTTATTGATCACGTGGATCTGGTTTGATTTTCTGCGGTAAAAGTATTTGTCTACATTCTGCAGTGTGACCATTCTTTACGCCTCCTCTCTGTATGTTCCCATAGCAGAGCTCCTGAAGATAGTTCGCATAAAGCGGCCTGATATGAGCACTGACATAAGTATCAGGACGGCTGCAAGAATGATGAAGTCTCTTGCGGTCAGATATGTGATATAGTTCATGACCTTTTCTGAACTGATCACTCCCTTATGGCTAAGGTATACGAAAAGCAGGAACACCGCATATGAGATGAGGCATACAAGGACAAGCTCCACCCTCATTATGCGGCAGGCAGGTTCTTTGCCCATTCCGAGCATCCTCAGAGTTGCAAAATATACTCCTCTGGATTTCAGGATGAGCCGTATCACGAAATATGCCACGAAAAATACTGCAAGGCATATCACTATTGAGATCGGAAGCTGTATTATACTCACGATCTCATCATTCATGAAATTGTTTATATGATCCTTGAGGACCAGAACGTGGTAGCCTCCTCTTTCGAGCATGTCCTTCATGCCTTCGGCGTTTTTGGTGTCATCGACGAAAACAGACGCCTGGAAGCTTCCCTTCTCATAGAGCCTTCTGAAATCCATCGGGTTGATATATATCTCTCCATCGTGCTCAGCAAGATTTTTGTAGCCGGTCTTCTTCTCAAAGGTCTTCTCACCGTATGTTCCCATGATCATAAGGTTCAGACGCTCGTCATAATACAGTGCCTTTGCACGCAGTTCTATCTCATTGCCTGCAGCATATCCCTTCTTGAACATAGGGTCGTAACTTGTAGGCAGGAGTATGTATCCTTCAGGCACCTTTTCATTTGTCACCAGGCCTCCGCTGCCCACAGTCACAGTCTCTTCAACGCCGTTTATACGCATCATGGTGGTGCTGTTCGTCGCGTAAAGGCCTTTGCGGACTTCGTTCATAAGCGGATCAGCGAAATATATACGGCTGTTGTCTGTAAACATCATGCCGTTACTGTCTTCTCCCGATTCAGAGAAGACTATGCCGGCGACCTGTACCTCCTTCTCAAACCCGCTGTCAGTTGCCACATTGTATTTCTTTCCGATGAGTTTTTCAGGGTTTTCTCCGAATGTCCATCCGTCATCATAGCCTTCAAGGACAACCTCATTATCTGTTTCGGGCATCCTGCCGAGGTCAGGCTCTTTATCGAGATTATCTATGCTCAATACATACCCGTAAAACGAGAACTCGTCATTTTCGATGTACAACGAGGTATCATACAATATGTCTTCACGGATAAGCTTCTCAACATGCGGGGCGTTCTCGAGGGCTTCAAAATCTGCCTTGGTGAACGGGCTGTGATCCTGTTTCTCCACGACTATGCGCTTCGGATCGTAATTGCTGAAGTAGTTGTTCCATCCTTCTTCAGAAACAGTATCCTTCTGTCTTTTGACCGAAACATACTGAGCGCTGACCGAACTGACAACAAAAAGGAACACCAGAAGAAGCAGCAGAAACTTAGCCGGGAGATTGAATGTGTTGCGGACTCCCAGTCTCAGCTGCGTACCGTATGATATGTTCTTTTTCTTTATGCCGTGGCCGGCTCTCGAGCTTCTGTGCCCGGGAACATCAGCCGCTGCGTTTTCATTGCGCGCTGTCCCTGTGTCTTCAACGATCTTACCGTCATGCATCTTTATGACACGGGTGGCATGGTCCTTGAACTGATCATAGTTGTGAGTGACTACTATGACCAGCTTATCTGCGGAGATGTCGGTCAGAAGTTCCACTATGCCTTCTGCTGATACGCTGTCGAGATTGCCTGTAGGCTCATCAGCGACAAGTATCTTTGTGTCCTTTGCCAGAGCGCGTGCTATCGCCACACGTTGCTTCTGGCCTCCGGACAGCTTCGAGACCTTGCGGTTCCTGTATTCATACAGGCCCACTTTTTTTATGATCTCGGTCACCTTTTGTTTTATCTCTTCGGATTCGCATCCGTCTATCTGCATCGCCAGAGCAACATTCTGGTAGACAGTATAGCTCGATACCAGGTTGAAGCTCTGGAAAATGCAGGAAATATACTTTTGCCTGTATTCTTCAAAATCCGAAGCTGTGTAATGGCTCGTTTCCTGTCCTTCAATATACATCTCCCCTTCTTCATAGGTATCAAGTCCTGATATCACATTAAGAAGAGTCGATTTTCCGCTGCCGGATTCTCCGGTGATCACTACAAATTCACCCGCATCAAGATCCAGATTTATCCTGGATATGCCGCTGGCGATAATTCCCTTGCTGTAATAATATTTAGAGACGTTTTTTAATCTTATCATTCCCATTCGTGAGACCTCGCAATAACGTATAATTTTGTTAATTATATCACAATATCATGTGTGCAGTATATCCCGCCTTCTTTTACCTCTTGCTGTCCCTGCGCTCCCTGTCGATCCTGCGGGCCGCGGCCTTGACATCTTTTACAGTTATGCGCACTGTTGAAACGTCCTTGCTGCTCACAATCCCCGCTACTTTATCGTAAGCCTGTATGAAATAAATTATGCTTTCCTGGATATGGATAAGCTTTGTGCTTACATCCTTTTCATCCGGAAACAGCGTGTCTGCTTCCTCAACATTCTCCGCTGCATGGTTGGTCTCATTTCTGATACGTCCGACATGATAATAAGCGAATAGCAGATCTTCGAGCGCCTGCCTGTCATCACACGCGGTATAGCCTGTGATCTGTTCAGGATCAGTATCTGTGTCTAAATCCGGATCATGGACCGGGTTTCCGGTCCGCAAGTAATCCAAATATGCCAAATATCATTATATACAACATATTGTGATGAATGTAAAATTTATAACAAAATTAAAGAAGACACCCTGTTTTTTTCAGGGTGCCTTTGCTTTTTTATATTCTTGTCTCTACATCCACGATTTTACGGTTTCAACTATGTTATCCGCAGAAAGTCCGAAATCCTTCAGCAGATCAGCCGCAGGGCCGGAATGTCCGAATTCGTCGTTGACGCCGATGCGGCGTACAGGAGTCGGGAGCTTCTCGCTGAGCAGCGAGCTTATAGCTTCTCCAAGGCCTCCTATGATCGAATGCTCTTCACAGGTTACGATCTTTCCGCATTTTGCGGCAGCTTTGAGGATAAGTTCCTCATCGAGAGGCTTGATAGTTGCAAGGTTGATGACTCTCGCGCTGATCCCCTGCGCTTTGAGTTCTTCACCGGCCTTGATGGCTTCACCTACCAGGATCCCGGTAGCAATGATAGCTACATCGTTTCCGTCCTGCAGGACTTCACCTTTGCCGATCTCGAATTTGAAGCTGTCCTCATCATGGAATACAGGAACTCCGGAACGGCCGAATCTGAGGTATACAGGTCCCTCAAACTCATATGCAGCCTTGACAGCGGCGCGCGCCTCTACATCATCTGCCGGGCAGATGACCGTCATTCCCGGGATGCTGCGCATAAGAGCGAAATCCTCACAGCACTGATGGGAAGCTCCGTCCTCACCTACTGAGATTCCGCCGTGTGTGGCACCGATCTTAACATTAAGATGCGGATAACCGATGGAATTGCGCACCTGTTCGAATGCTCTTCCGGCTGCGAACATTGCGAATGTCGATGCGAAAGGCACCATTCCCATGGATGCTATTCCGGCCGCGACCGCCATCATGTTGCCTTCAGCGATGCCGCAGTCAAAATGTCTGTCAGGGAATTCCTTCTTGAATGTACTCGTCTTGGTAGCTCCTGCGAGGTCAGCGTCAAGAACGACCAGATCCGCGTGCTCACGCCCCAGCTCTACAAGGGCATTGCCATAACTTTCTCTTGTTGCGATCTTCTTGATATCTGCCATATTACATCGCCTCCACTTCTTCGAGCTGCTTTCCGAGTTCTGCCATAGCAGTTTCATACTGCTCATCATTCGGAGCCTTGCCGTGCCATCCGGCCTGATCCTCCATGAAGCTTACGCCTTTGCCCTTGAGAGTCTTCATAACTATCGCGGTCGGAACGCCCTTTGTCTTCTTCGCGCTTTCAAGAGCTGCCTCTATCTGATCGAAGTCATGACCATTAATCTCCTCGACATGGAGTCCGAATGCCTTGAATTTATCCGGGATAGGATACGGATCGATAACGTCCGCGATCCTTCCGTCGATCTGCAGATCGTTGTTATCAACGATAACGCAGAGATTGTCAAGTCCGTAGTGGTGTGCAAACATCATTGCTTCCCATACCTGGCCTTCTTCTATCTCGCCGTCTCCAAGCAGTGTATATACTCTGAGATCCTTGCCCTGCTTCTTTGCTGCAAGAGCCATGCCTGCCGCAGCCGATACTCCCTGTCCGAGAGAACCTGTAGACATGTCCACTCCCGGTGTCTCGTTCATGTTAGGATGTCCCTGCAGGCGGCTTCCTATCTTTCTCAGTGTTTTAAGCTCCTCAACCGGGAAAAATCCCCTCTGCGCAAGAACTGAATACAGTCCCGGCGCGGTGTGTCCCTTCGACAGAACGAATCTGTCTCTGTCAGGATCACGCGGTTTTTCAGGATCCACATTCATTTCCCTGAAGTACAGATATGTGTACATATCCGCTGCGGAAAGGCTTCCGCCCGGATGACCTGACTTAGCGGCATGGGTCCCTTCGATTATCCCCATTCTCACCTTGCAGGCAAGTTTCATCAATTCTTTCTTTTCGGATTCTGTCATAATGCCTCCTTCACTGGTCATCACACATCCTTCAATAAACATAACAAAAGCTTCAGTCTCTATGAACAGCAGACCGGGGCGCCTGCTTCAAGGCTGGTTTGTTCTCTCAAATTTTAGCAAATAAATCACTGCTTTTAAATACAAGGGTGTCGTTTGTTTGTCTGTTTTTTTGAAAAAAGCGCTTTTGACCGTCATCAGGTCAAAAGCGCATGTAAACCCGTTTTTCTTTTCTATTTATAAGTGAGCAGGCTTATCTTTATTTTGTTGACCGGCTTGTATTCCTCCTCTTTTGCCTTGCTGAGCTCCTCCTGTATGCGTTCAAGATGCGGAAGGAGATCAGCGTACTGGCTGTCTATCGCGTTCTCTACAGGAGCTTCCTTCATGGCGACTCCTACTGAGTACGCTGCTTTATTCAGCGGCTGGAGTGTTCCTGCGCCTGCTATGCACCCGCCAGGACATGCCATTCCTTCAAGCAGGTAACCGTTGTAGGCGCCTTCAGCCGCCTTCTTCATCATTTTTTTGCATTCATCCAGCCCTTCAGCCTTTACTATCCTGACTTCACGTTCAGGATCTATCCTCTTTATGTGATTGACTACAGCCTGCGCGACACCTCCGCTTATAGCGAAACCGAAGCCGTCGCTGCTGGCTCTTCTCAGAGTATCCCCTTCCTCAAGATCCTCGAAGACAACGTTTTTAGCATCAAACATTCCGGCGAGTTCTTCGAAAGTAAGCACGAAGTCCACATAGCTCTTGACGGTCCGTCTGCTGGCCTCGTTTTTCTTTGACAGGCACGGTCCGATGAAAGCGATCTTGCATTCAGGATGCATTTTCTTCACAAGCCTTGCGGTCAGCACCATAGGAGTCATCGCCATGGAAACGGTCTCCGCGAATTCCGGGAACTCCGTTTTTGCCATTATCGACCATGCAGGGCAGCAGCTCGTGCACATGAACGGAAGCTCTGACGGGACTTCTCTCAGGAAATGATCAGCCTCTTCTATCGTACAGAGATCCGCGCCTATGGCTACTTCATATACATCCTTGAATCCGAGAATGCCGAAGGCCGCTCTCATCTTCTTATCTGTAAGCCCTTTTCCGAACTGTCCTGCGATCGCAGGGGCCACGATAGCATAAACCGGAGTATCCGACTGTATCGCCTTGATCGTCTGATATATCTGTCCTTTATCTACAATAGCTGCAAACGGACAGCTGTTGAGGCACATTCCGCAGGAGACGCACTTGTCCTGATCTATCATGGCATGGCCATATTCGTCCTCTCCTATCGCTCCAAGGCCGCATGCTGCTACGCAAGGTCTTTCCTGTTTGATTATCGCGCTGTACTGGCAGGCTTTCATGCACATTCCGCATTTTATGCACTTTTCTGCGTCAATGGAGTTGCGGCGCAGGTCCCTGTCATATGATATGCATTTTTTAGGACAGACTTCCATGCATGGATGTTCAAGGCAATTCTGGCACCCATCGGTGATGTACACTCTCTTTTCCGGGCAGCAGTGGCACGCAAAGCGTATGATATCGATCAGAGGCGGCTCATAGTACTTCTCCTCTATCATGCTCTCATCAACACCTTTCGACGTTGGTGTATGCTCGTTGACCGGTCTTATCGCCATTCCCATCGCAACTCTGATCCGCTCTCCAATTATAGCCCTTTCGAGGAACATGGAATGTCTGTATGGATCGTCTTCAGTGTTCACCATTTTGTAAGGCAGCTCGTCCAGCTCCTCGGGACCGCCCCCTTCGTAAGCAAATCTTGCGACCTCGGTGAAAACCTTGTGACGCAGACGGCCTTTTTCCGTGTTTATACCCTTCATTTCATATCCTCCTTTTGCCTCAGCAGCATCACGTCTGCCTGTCTGTAACAGATGTCTAATCATATCATAACAATGGGTGCTGTTTAAAAAATATCAGGTATTGAAAGCTATAAATCTTTGTGATAGCCTACATGCCGTTCAATCCTTTAAACTTCGGAGGAGGGTCATTGTGGATTACAAGCAGATACTGAAAGTGATCCTGGATATAGGCGAGCAGATGATCAACAGCGGAGCCGAAATAAACCGTGTTGAGGACAGCATGTACAGGCTGTGCCGCAGCTACGGATTTATAAAGGTGAACTGCTGGGTCATCTCATCGAACATACAGGCGACAGTGGAGACCCCGGACGGTGATATCTTTACCCAGATACGCCACGTGCCGGGCGGAGAAATGAATTTCGACAGACTTGATTATCTCAACAGTCTGTCGCGCAAGGTTGTAAGGGAAACGCCGGACGCGCCTGAGCTCAGGCGCAGGCTTGATGAAGTCATGGCAAGGCCGTCACAGCCGAAATGGGTGCACTACCTCGCGGGGATACTCGGAGGGACCGGATTCGCCATTTTCTTCAATTGCGATCCCGCGGACAGCATCGTTGCGGTCATCGCTTCTGTTATTATTGTCGCTCTGGGAGACGCGCTCGGAAAGATAGAAACTAACCCGCTGATATTCAACGCGATAATCTCATTTATAGTTGAGATCTTCATTCTTCTGGCAGTCGCGCTGGGACTTGGTCATCATTCAGGCAATATCACAGTCGGTGTTGTAATGCTTCTGATATCCGGAATAGGATTCACAAACGGCATAAGCGATCTTCTGCACAGGGATACACTGTCGGGCATAATCAATATTTCAAAGGCATTGCTCGGTGCTACCGGCATCGCGATAGGTATAGCTCTGCCGATACTGTTGATGAAGGGGGTGCTGTAATATGATGGAACTGAATCCGAGCCTCCTTGTTCAGCTGATATCCTGCACTGCTGCCTGCGTAGGCTTCGCATACTGGTTCAATGTAAAAGGCATACAGGTTATGTATGCAGGTATAGGAGCTTTCTTCACATGGCTCGTTTACGCCATGCTCTATAATGCGGGCTACAGCAACTTCATGGCAACTCTTGTCGGATCCATATTCGTAGCTGCTTACGCACAGGTGATGGCCAGAGTAAACAAGGCTCCTGCAACAATATTCCAGACTATATGCGTATTTCCGCTTGTGCCGGGACCGAATCTTTATTACATGATGTACTGCATCGTAATGGAGGATCACGATATGGCTGTTTCCGAAGGGATCACCCTTCTCCTCACATGCCTGGGTATCGCGCTCGGCTTCATCGTAGTCGAGATCCTTAACAAGTACATCTTCAGGCCGGCAGCTAAGTTAAAGTAGCATACTGCTCCATTACAGATCTCAGCACCGGATCGTTGACATCGTAAGTATCGCTGCCGATATTCGCAATAGGCAGCACCTTAGGCGATGTGCCGCTTATAAAAGCGGCGTCGAACCCGCCGAGCTCATCACGCCTGATAGCGCGGTAATGGATCGGGATACCCGAAGACTCAATTATCCTTATGATAACAGTCCGCGTGACACCGGGCAGAACTGCATCTGTCGGGGAGGTGAAAACCTCCCCGTTTTTAATGAAGAAAACATTGGAGCGGCTGCCCTCCGTTATATAACCTTCCCTGTTTACCAGAAGCACTTCATACAGATTCCCCTGTCTGATCGCTCTGTCAGTGGCATCTCTGAGCTCGCGGTCCATCATTTTTATGTTCGGATTCTTTCTCTCTCCTCTGAACAGACCGACTTTCACCCCGCTCCTGTACAGCTCCGCGGCAGGATAATGCGTAGGATTGAGGTACATGATCGAATACCCGCTGATATCCGACTCCAGCTTTATGTTGTGATCCTTTATGCCGGTCTCTTCCGCAAGTTCGTCAATACATGAAGCCAGCTCACCGCAGGTGAAAGGCGCGGGCTTGCCCATGCTTGCGAGAGATCTTTCGAGCCTCTCATAGTGTTCTTTCAGGAGCTGAGGCTTGCCTCCGCTCAGTCTTATCACCTCATATACCGAAGGCAGACTGAGGCTGCCTTTTGTAACGTCTGACTTGAAGCCTTCTGTCATCGCTTTGACAGCAGCCGGGATCTTTTCGATCGGGATCTGGTTATAGTACAGGACCATATACATCTGTCCGTCATGATCGAGCTGATCGATGTCTCTTACCTTTACGCCGGCAGCGGCTGCTGTCCTTACAAGGCGGTCAGCCATTTCGCGCCTTATCTCGTCAGTCCTTTCATCGCCGTTCTGCCCTCTGGAGATCACCTTAGTATGGGTGTTGAGTCTGAAGATAATGTTTATTCCTGACTGAGTGTTTTCAGCGGTCAGAAAATCTCCTTCACTTCCATTCTTCCTTATGGCTTCAAGCGTCTCCTGCAGCTTGGCAGAGTACAGCTTGCGCACTCTTCTGAGGTTGGAGTGAAAAAATCCCCTCTTCATGAATTCAGCCAGAGTCAGCTGCTCCGTCTTTGAGCATGTCTGGTCATAGTTGCCGCGTATCTGCTCGTACAGCTTTACCATCCTTTCAGGAAGCACCATATAGCTGATCCTGATAGCCGGAAACAGCGTGGATGTGAAGGAGCCGAGGTACACCACCCTGCCGCTGTTATCTATGCCCTGCAGCGCAGGTATAGGCATGCCCGTGTATCTGAGTTCACTGTTGTAGTCATCTTCTATGATTATGCTGTCGTTGGCTTCAGCCCAGCCGAGCAGCTCACGCCTGCGGCTTATAGGCATGAGAGCTCCTGTCGGGAACTGGTTCTGAGGACATACATATACAGCCGTTCTGATGTTCACCGGCAGTTTCTCTATCACTATGCCGTCACTCTTTACCGGAATGCAGCTCATGCTGAATCCCCAGTCACGGATGATGTTCCTGACTGGAATGTACCCCGGGTCTTCAACCGAAACATGCCCTATATCCATCATCTTCAGCATTCTTGCCAGATGATTTACCAGCTGCTGGGTGCCGGCGCTGATGACTACCTGATCGCGGCTGCAGATAACGCCCCTGGATTTGTAAAGATATCTGGCTATCTCCGTTCTGAGGGCAGGTTCGCCCTGACGGTCTGCCTCTGACAGCAGAAGATCGGGAGTATCGTTCAGAACCGCAGCCATGCACTTCTTCCACTTGGCAAAATCAAAAGACTCAGGATCGCAGCTCAGCGGGATCATATCGTCCTTTCTGTCTTCCTTAATGCTGCCCTGTGCCTTTTGCTGCGGCAGCTTTTCCTCTTCACGGTCTTTTCTGTCAGGAGAGTCCTTTGCCGAAGCTCCGCTGGCAGCATAATACCCGGACTGCGGCTTGCTTATCATATAGCCTTCCGCAATGAGCTGCTCATAAGCCGCCTTTACAGTAGTGACGCTGAGGCCGGCCTCAGCGGACATGATCCTCAGGGATGGCAGTCTCTCACCTGTTCCTATATGCCCCTCCGAAATCTCCTCTTTGATATACTCATAGAGTTGCACATATAGACTTTTATCTGAATTGTAATCAAATTCTGCGGAAATCATATGAATTCTCTTCAGCAAATGTAAATTGTTACTTGTAAAATCACCAAAACAAGCATTTTTATAATCTCAGTTGGCAATTATTATATGTCATATGCACACAGCGGTCAAGGAAAGCCGCTGCAATAAAAAAGACCTGCGTGATGCAGGGTCTGTCATGCTTTGCTATTTTATGATACGCTCCTTGATCTTTTCCTTTTTATCGCGCGCGTAGTACTTCACGCCGGTTTCCTTTACCTCACTGCCTTTGATGACATCCTTGACCGCACAGTATTTATCCGCCACTGATACGATCACGCCCTCGATCGAATTCGGAGCCTTGCTCTGTCCTGCCGGCCACATATGCCGCTCGATGATCTCTTCTGTCTTTTCAGGTATATCACATACAAGCTCTCTCGCGACCGCTACGGATTCCTTAGGGTGTTCTCTGCTCATCTCCCTGGCTGAGGAGAATTTTTCCTGACGTCCGAGTATCCCGAGATCATGGCAGAGCGATCCGATTATAACAGCAGGTATATTGACCTTTATGTTGAGCTTTCTCAGGGCATAGCAGATCATCACGCTTGAAAACGCCACCCTGAACGTGTGCTCTCCTACGGTAGACCAGGTGTGATGAGTCTGCTGAAAGGCCTCCTTCATCTCTTCGGACTTCAGGACTTCGTCACCGTAAAGCTGAAGATCGCTTTTGATACGCTCCTTACGGTCCTCACGCTTTTCCCTTATCTGTTTATGCATTGTACTTTCGTAATAAGGTGTTCTCATTCTGATCCTATTTAATGGTTACCTCACCCGCAAGGTTTGTCCCGAACAGCCATCTTATCTGCTCATACCTTTTGGTTTGTCCAAGCACCCACATGAGTTTTGTCACAATTGCTTCCTGAGTCATATCATACACCGGGATCCCGCCGCATTCCAGTATTCTCTGCCCGGTCTCATACACGCTCAGGTCACTGCCCTCATATCTGCACTGGCTTCCTACAAGTATCGGCATTCCCTTTTCTGACGCTTTACGGATCTCGGCAGTAAAATCATTCTTCAGGAAAGGGACCCCGCCCAGTCCGAAACCTTCGATATACACACCTTCATATCCGCGTTCATATAAATGCGAGAACAGATCCAGGTCCATTCCTGGGAACAGTTTCAGCACAGCGATGCGGTCGGAGTAGTCAGTCTGTACGTTCACCTTTGCCATAGCAGGCTTCCTGTTTACATATGTCTGAAGCCCGAATGCATTTACCTCTCCGGCATATGGATAATTGATGCTCTCAAATGCGTTGAAGCTTACAGTTCTGACTTTGCTGGTACGGCACCCCAACATTATCTTGCGGTCAAACGCTGTAAAAACGCCCGGGATCCCGCTTGCTGCCATCCAGATCGCACACTGCAGATTGATGACAGCATCTGACATCGGAGAAAGCAGCGGCATCTGACTCCCTGTTACTACTACAGGACACTGTATATTCTGCAGCATGAATGACAGCATGGATGATGTGTATGCAAGCGTGTCTGTCCCATGTATTATTACAAAACCGCTGAAGGCCTCAAGCTGTTCCGCAATGATATGCGCGAGGTTCGCCCAGTCCTCAGGAACTATATTTGCGCTGTCGAGCGAGCTGTAATCCTGAACTTCAAGTGCAATTTCCTCATCTATCATTCCGAGTCTTTCCAGTATCTGCTCACCGGTAATGGACGGTGCGAGGCCCTGATCGGACATCTGCGAAGAGAAAGTGCCTCCGGTGTTGATTATCAATATCCTCTTTTCCACGCTCTAACCTCCGGGTTCTACTCAATTACTTGTCTGGCATTATACAGACTCAATGCCAAGGTTGCAACAGCGGGACAGATCGCACAGAACTGACAAATACGTTGATATTTTTGCAGGGGTGTAGCACTTATACTCCGGTGCCTTCGATGAAAAATACGGCAAAAAATGGCGCATCGTCAAAATAAAAGAGCCTCGGGACTTTGAAGTTTCAAGGCTCTGATTGGCGGAGAGAGGGATTTGCGACGGCGCGCAGCGACTAGTCCTTTAGGGAACCCGTAGGGTGAAAACACTCTCTCTACTAAAACAGCCCCGCATCAGCGGGGCATATTTGGCGGAGAGAGAGGGATTTGAACGACACGCACGTTTTGAAGCAGTTGCAATCACTGGCGTTCAGGACCCTGTAATCAAAGTGTAATCAAAAGTGTAATCAATTACTGATGTGAATTGGATAGGAGGTACGCTACACCATCCCTGTTTTAACAGATATAATCATCATCTATCAGCACTATATATAATTCTATTCCGCCAGCAGTTCCTTTATTATC
>Ga0310695_10004283_pt1 | contig 26581 bp, 13 predicted proteins | sample RumenRJG_04DNA_FD_203882 | JGI IMG/M metagenome (GOLD analysis project Ga0310695, IMG submission 203882) | Bovine rumen microbial communities from Lethbridge, Alberta, Canada - RJG_04 (v2) (version 2) | ecosystem: Host-associated > Mammals > Digestive system > Stomach > Rumen | place: Canada... | reverse complement strand
ACATAAAAAGCTCGGTGAGAAATTCACGCAGATCTTCACAGATTCACACAGATCTTTGCTGCCGCAATGCCTATTGCTTTAAGGACTTTGCATCCGTGGAGATCAGTGTAAATCTGTGAGACATAAAGAGCTCGGTGAGAAATTCACGCAGATCTTCACAGATTCACACAGATCCCTTCTCTCGCAATGTCTATTTCTTTATAGGTTACGCATCCGTGGAGATCTGTGGTAATCTGTGTGAGATAAAGAGCTCCGGGAGATATTCACACAGATCTTCACAGATTCACACAGATCTTTGCTGCCGCAATGCCTATTGCTTTTAGGGCTTTGCATCCGTGGAGATCAGTGGTAATCTGTGTGAGATAAAGAGCTCCGGGAGATATTCTCACAGATCAAATTGTGGGAGCCGTTGGATGCTCGAATCCATTCACAATTCTGTATATGGAGGTGTCGATGCTTTCTGTGTTGAAGTTAACCAGGATGCCGAGATGCTTCTTAGATAACTTCAAATATGTGAGTGTCTGTTTGAAGAACAGTTTTTTCATTTCAGCAACAGATTTCAATTCTACTATAACGGTATCATTGACGAGCATATCAACGCGAAGGTCATTGGCCAAACAGTGTCCATCATAATAGACAGGAACATGTTCCTGCTCTTTAACATTGAGGCCGTCTTTGCGCAGCTGATAAGCAAGCGCCTCTTGATAGACCGATTCTAACAGACCTGGTCCAAGCGTATTATAGACTTTAAAGATACCTCCTCGTATTTTATATGATATCTCATTCTCTGTCATTTCTCAAAGTTCTTTTAATTATTTATGATTGGATAACGTTTTTAATTCCCACTTGATTTCTGTTTCTCGCAAATCTCACATGTCCTCACAGATTTCTGTTCTTGCACTGACTATCGGCTATAGGGTTTTGCATCCGTGGAGATCAGTGTAAATCTGTGAGACATAAAGAGCTCGGTGAGAAATTCACGCAGATCTTCACAGATTCACACAGATCTTTGCTGCCGCAATGCCTATTGCTTTAAGGACTTTGCATCCGTGGAGATCTGTGTAAATCTGTGAGAAAAGAATTTAGTGTTATGTCACGCGGATCTCACAGATCTTCACAGATTTAGCTATTGTAGTCAGTGACTATAAAGGGTATTGCGATTCCCTCCCCAAGGGGAGGGTTAGGGAAGGGTCTGAGGGATAGGTCAGGGCTCTCTTAGAACGGATATCCAATAGCGAAGTGGAGGCTCTGGCTGTCACGGAACGAGCCCACATTATAGAAGCCACTCTTGTAAGGCACGTGGAGACCCACGCCCCAGTCCACACGAATGACCAGGAAGTCCATGTCGTAGCGCAGGCCCACGCCCGTGCCGAGCGCCATCTCCTTGAGGAGGTTCTTCGGTTCGAAATGTCCGCCGCTGCGGTCGTCCTTGTGCAGCGACCACACGTTGCCTGCATCAAGAAACATCGCACCATAGAGGTTACCGAACAGGCGCGGGCGGTATTCCAGATTGCCCAACAGCTTCAAGTCGCCCGTCTGGTCGAGATAGTTGTTCGTGGCCGATTCGGCGTTGTGGTAGCTTCCTGGTCCTATGCTGCGCACGGTGAAGGCCCGGATACTGTTGGCGCCACCGACATAGAACTGCTCGCTGTAGGGGGCCTCGTCGGAGTTGCCGTAAGCCCACAGCATACCTAAGTCGCCGTGCGCCACGAGACTGCTGTGCTCCGTCAGCTGCCACGTCTTGACCAGCTCTGTTTCCAATTTGAAGAACTGAGCGTATGGATTCTTGAACAGCTCCTTATTCTTCTTGCTCCATTTGTTTCCAGCCACCATCTCGCCAAGTGACAGAATATTGCCGCTCTCGCTGACCGTTGTCTGCCACCACAGCGGGTTGCGGTAGGTCTTAGGACTCGTGTAGGTGTAGACATACTGCATCTTCGGGATGAACTGGTCGCGCATGGTGTAGGCCAGATAAGGATTGGCGGTGAGCACCGAGTCGAAGGCCGCCGTGCGCCGCTTCATATATTCATAGGAGAACGATAGGGGAGTGTACTGGTGTTTACTCGTCGGCGAGGTTTGGAGGTTGTAGGTCCACTCGCCCGACACGACGCGGCGCTTGAAGAATCCGGCGCGGTTGAGGATGTCGGTCGAGAACTTCAGCGTTGTCGACGGTGTGGAGAAGAAGCCGATGCGCCGGAAGTGGCGGAAGAGCTTCTTGCGGAAATACGACGCGAAGGGGATGACCATACGCGGCAGTTGCAGCGAGACATCCGCTCCATACTCATAGCTGTTGAATTTCGACGAGCTGCCTTCACCATGATGTGCCGTCTGCCACTCATAGTTGCCCTTGATTTTCAGGTCGAGGAGCTCGCCGCCGCGGAACGCGTTGCGCCGCGTGATGCCGAGCACGGCACCCGGGCCGAAGCGGTTGTTGGTCTTTCCGGTGACATTGCCCTCGAAGTAGATGTCGTAAGGCTTGTCAAAGACCAGGTTTATGCGCATGTCGAGCGTGTCGGCGCGCCCCGTGGTGTCGCGTGGCGTGAAGTTGACGTCGACAGTGCTGAACAGTCCTGTCGACGAGAGGTTGCTGATTCCTGCCTGATACTCGGTGTAGCTGTAGGTCTGTCGGGGGAAGAGACGGTTGCTGCTGAGGATGACGGGCACGCGCAGGGGCGAGTGCTTGCCGTTGTAGTGCATGGTGATGTCTCTCCGCTTCTCGCTGTTCACGAGGCTGTCACCATAGTTTTTGTGCAGGTCGATGTCTATCTTTCCGATGGTCCATTTGCGCTCAGCCACGCCGGGTGTCTGCTCGGCGAGTTGTAGTCGCAGGAGCACTTTGCCGGGATGAGAGATGCTGTCGACGAGCCACGAGGCGTAGGACGGCTGATAGTAGAAGAAGCCGTTGTCGCGCAGCAGCGTACTCACGCGACGCCGCTCGGCATCGAGGGTGTTGACGTCGAAGGCGTCGCCCTTGCGGATCCTGGCCTCTGCTTTGGTCGCCCTGATGAGGCTGTCGGCCTGAGTTGGGAAGTCCAGATAGCTCAGCGAGTCCACCGTCCACAGGGGTCCCGTGTCTACGGTGTATTTGATCTTGGCTTTCTTCGGGTTGTGCTGTGGGATGATGTCATAGCCCACCTTGCCGTGGAAGTAGCCGTGTGCACGCAGCACCTCCTGCGCCACCGATGCGCGCAGGGCCGGGTTGACCCAGCTGAGCAGTACGGGGCGGGAGCCGAAGGAGGAGAGCATCCATTTCGAGAAGCCGTCATCACTGCCGACGAAGGCGTTCCAGACCCAGAGACCCACCTGAAAGGGCGACCTGACCGAACTGCTGCCAAAGAGGGCACCATTGGGTGCCGTGGCCAGGGCAGCGTCGATTTCGGCTTGTGTGCTGGTGAAGTGCGCGTCCTGCACGGGTGCTTTATACTCGGTCTTGGCCAGCCCCGTGAAGAGCTGGTCGCCGTCGGGGATGCTTGAGGTGGTCGAGCAGGCGGTGACGAGCATCATGGCCAAAGCCAGCGTCAGCGTTTTTGCGAATCGAAGGATATGTGTGTATGTCATGGATTGAAACAGCTATTATATATGGTGTCAGTTGCCGAGCGAGTCTTTCTTTTCTTTTCCAAACAGGTCGCTGAGGCTGCTGAACTTTCTCTTCCACAGGAAGCCACCGCCGAACTTGCTCACATTGCCCTCCAGCCAGTCGTAGCTGTCACGGACGTAGAACAGGTTGAGGTATTTGTTTGATGTGGGACTGAGCCGGTATTCCAGCGTCACATTGTCGAAGAAGGTCTGGTCCTGCTGGGGCGAGACGTCGGCACCGGTCGACAGCTTGCCGCCGATGGAGACGCGCAGCCGGTTGTTCCAGAAACGCTTGGCAAACTTAAACGAGTAGTCGGTGTGGAGCGCACCTTGCGAGTTGAACGAGTTCTCCACGCCCACGCTGACGTCGAGCGAGCGCAGGGCCTTGCCGGAGATCTGGTTGATCTGGCTGTTGAGGAAGGCGCTCAGTGCCGAGTTCATGGTGAAGTTGCTCATGTTGCCGTCGGCGAGATACATGCCGGTAGTGAGCATTGTCACGGCAAGCTTGCCGCGCTCCTCCTTCGACATGGATTGCAGCTGGTTGTGGATGGTCATGTCCTCGGGCGCGTCGATGGTGAACTCCAGTCCCATGTCCTGCAGGGTCTTGGTGACCACGACGCCACAGTTGAACGTGACCATACGTCCCTCTCCGGCCTCGCTGCCCACGGCCGACTTGGTCTGCTCGGTTGCTGTGATGTTGAGCGTCGGGTTCATGGGGTCACCGGTGAAGGCGATGTAGCTGCCGTCCTGGATGGTGAAGGTCTTCAGCGGGATGACGGGGAGCGAGTATTTCATCTCGCCCGAGCCGATGGTGTAGCGTCCGCGGAGGATGACGCCGTCGGCGATGTTGTATTGCATGCGCATGTCGCCGCCGCCGATGACGTCGACATAGTTGGAGTGGTCGGCATTGAGGAAGGCGTCGACGTGTGCGCCGTCGTCGATGTGTATGTTCATGTCCACGTTCAGACCCGTGAGTGGCGGTCGGTTGACTTCGTCGTTGATCGTGTCGCTGAAGTTGGTGAATTGCGCAAGTCCGTCGAGCTGGTTGTCAGTGGAGAGCGGGGTGTCCTTCAGATTGTATTTCAGGTCGGTGGTGCCGAGCACGTCGGTGCGTCCGCGCACCTTGAGGTTGTCGAGCAGTCCCGTCATCGTCCCGTAGAAGTTGACATAGGCCTTGCCGTAGACTTCGGAGCGGCTGGTCTCCTTGGAGTCGACGAGCAGCAGGTTGGTGCCGCGCATCTGCACGTCAAGACGCATGGCATCGAGGTCGCTGAAGTCAAAGGCGCCCTTGACGTTGAGCGGCTGGTCGTTGTGGGCAAACACTTCGAAGTTCTCAAAGAGCAGTTTGCTGTCCTTGAAGGTCACGGGGTCTGAGGCGAAGGCGAGCTCCACGCCGTAGGGCTCAGAGAACATGCTGGCCGAGTCGAGGAAGAGCTCTCCGTTGACGACGGGCTTGGTGAGTGAGCCTTTGATGGTCAGGTTGCCGTCGGCAGTGCCCTTGAATCCAATGATCTTCTGCGGTATGAATCCGTTGATCATCGCCAGCGGCAGGTGATCGGTATTGACCTTTGCGTCGAGGTAACCGTGTCCGGCAGCGTTATAGGTACCCGTGAGCGTGCCCACCTCGTTGCCGTCGTGGGTGAGGATGCCGTCGACATAGTGGGTGCCGTCGGGCTTCGGCATGTAGGTGAATTCCGAGCCTACGTCGCCCATCTCGCAACCCTCATAGACCATGTCCTTCACGTCGACAGCCGAAGATACCGAGAGCTGTTCGGGCGTCTGGATGAGGTGGAAGTCACCGTTGAGGATTCCCGACATGTTGGGCATGTAGGGGATGATGGACAGTGCCTCACCGAGGTTGAGCTGGTGCGTGGAGACGGTGATGTCCTGGAGGGCTTCGGTGTTTTCGTCGTTGGTGAAGACTTGCAGTCCCATGCCGTCGGCGGCCTTCATCTTCACGTCGGCGCTGACCCGCCTGTTGCCGTCGAGGAAGATATAGTTGCTGTCGTTGACGCTAAACTCCTTGTAGGCCAGTATCGGGTTGTCGCCCGAGAGATGGATGCGGATTCCATGATTTTCCATGGCGGCTTCGAGGCTGAGTCGGAGTCCGAGCTTGTCCTTGGCGTCGTAGAGACGGGTGGTGAGCGTTGTGCCACCGCCCTGCAGCGTGCCGTCGAGGAAGGCGTTGAAGACATACTTCGGGTTTTTCTTGCCGTTGTGCAGTTGCAGGGTGTAGGCTACATTGTCGAGACCTGACTTGATGTTCAGTCTCATGGTGTCCACCTCCATGCTGTCGTAGACCACCGAGTCGGCTTGCATCGTGCCGTTGAGGCCGAGCAGAGGCGAGGAACTCATGTCCATCTGCAGGTTGTGGAGGTCGTAGCCGAAATGCTTCAGCACGCGGTAGACGATGTTCTCGCTGCCCGCTGAGAGCTGCACGCGCATGTCGGGGAGCAAACGGCGTAGGCGGATCTCGTCGATATACTTGTTGGTCATCTGCCGCTGCAGCTCGGCTATGAGGGCATTGCCGTGTTTGATGAGACGCTCATAGCTGCCGCTGCCGTCCATGTTGAGGTGGAAGTCGCCGCAGTCCACGATGGCGTGTGTGGTGTCGCGGGTGGTCAGGATGTCGAGCATCACCTCCTGCGGGCGGTAGTGGCGGCTGCCCTCGCTGAGGGTGATGTCGCTGAGCATGCCCTGGATGTCGTGATGCTGTTTTAAGTCAGAGCGCACGTCGACGTGTCCGCAGAGCCCGAGGGTGATCGGCTTGTCGGCGAGGTGCAGGGCGTAGAGGTCGGCGTGGGCGAGATCGCAGGCGATGGTGCCGATGAACGCGTGGCGGTTGAGCTGGGCGTTGACGCCGACGAGACCTTTGAACAGCGGGTTGACGCTGTTGACATGGGCTTCGATACGTCCGCCACGGATGTTTGCCGTGGCTTTGATGCCACTGAGGTTATAGCGGGTGTAAGCAAACTGCTGGCTGTGGACCTCGGCCTTCACGCGGGTGCTGGGCGAGAAGAGGTCGGTGCCAGCGCCGTTGGCGGCCAGCGTGCCGGTGAAGGGATGCAGACCCTGACGGGGCAGGAAGTGGTTAATGGGGAAGCGGCGTGCTCGCAACTTGGCGCTGTAGGCCAGTGTGCCACGGGTGTCTACGGCAGCCTGACCGCTGAGCGAACCGCCGCCCTGCGTGGCGATGAATGTCGAGGCATAGCGTGGGCCGTTGACCCTGACGCGTCCGCGGAAGCCGATGCCGTTGGGCAGGGCGACCGTCTTAGGCAGTGCGCTGCCAAGTATTCGCTTCACGGGCTTGAGGTCGTAGGCGTGGGCTTTGACGTTGAGGTCGGCCGTGAGTCGTTTCGGATCGGTCAGGCTGCTCAGGAAACCGTCGGCGGAGAGGCGCAGCAGGGTGGGGACGGCAAGGCTGAGCCCGTCGAGATGCAGCCGCTGTAGGTTGCCGCCGAGACTGCCGTTGACGATCAGCGGCTGTCGGGGCAGGTTGTTGAGTAGCTGACGTGGCATGTATGGTCCGGCGAGGAGTCTGATGTCGCTCATGCCCACGTGGCCGTGGACGGTGGCGCGGAGGCTTCCCGGCAGGCTGTCGGCAAAGGCGTTCATGTCCATGGCAAAGGCCAGACGCAGCTGCGAGCCCGGCGTCTCAAGGCTCAGCCCAGGCAGTTCGAGCCGTGTGCTGTCCATGCGGAAAGGCCCTCGCAGCTTGTCAATGGTCAGACCGCTCTTTTCGTGGAAGGCAGCCTGATGGATGATGAGGTTGAGCCTTGAGTCGCAATAATAAAAGGAGTCGGCCTTGAGGTTAAGTTCAGAGAGCGCGAGGTGGTTGAAGTCCAGTCCCTTTGTCTTCTTGACAAAGTTCTGGTCCATGGCCAGCGCGCCCGTCTGCCAGTCGAGATGTCCGACAGTATAGAGGCTCTTGAACAGGTCGAGATAGGCTTGCCGCGCGTCGAGACTGCCCATGAGGGCGTGGATGGCGAGCGTGTCGCCGGGCAGGTGCAGGGCAAAGGCGGTGTTGCGGGCATTGAGGCGGTTGATGGCGATCTTCCAGTAGTTGGCGCTCGGCGTGGTGTCGGGCGGCACGGTATCGCTGAGCGCGATGTCGATGTTGGCGTTGTCGAGGAGGCAGTGGTTGACGTTGACGTGTTCCTTGCCGAGGTCAATGCCGTGGGCCTTAATGATCAGCGTGCCCACCTTGCCCTTGATGCGGCATTTGGGGATGAAGTGTGTGGTGTTGACCTGCATGTCGCGGAAGGAGAGCTCGTCGACCATGACCTGCTTCTTCAGCAGGGGCCATAGCTGTACGTCGGCGACGGTGCGGTGGATATGTGCCACGGTGTCGGTCACGCCGCGCAGCGAGTCGTTGGGTTCGAGCACCTTCACCTCGTCGAGGGCGAGGTCCAGAGGCCATGCCAGGCGCACGTGTCCCACGCTGATCTGCATCTTCATCTTGTCTGATGCATAGCGTGTGACCTGCCCTACCGCCCAGTTCTGAAACGGTGGGAAGTAGAAGAGCAGGCAGAGTATGATGATCAGCAGCACGGGGATGCCCACGGCGATACCCGCCCACTTGAGGTATTTCTTCATTTGCAACTGTATAATAGAATCAGCTATTCTTTGCAAAGTAACGAAAAATTAGCGAAAGATGCAAGCCAATCTTCAAAAAACTATTCTTTTTCAGTACACTCATGTCCTTTTTGTCAAAGATGCTCTTAATCTCTTTAACATGAATGTTCATGAAATGTCCACGAATGAGCTACAAATGATATTTATGAGAAATTCGTGGTTAATTCGTGGACATTCGTGTGAAAGATAAAAAAAGCGCACTGGATATTTTACCTTGGACCGATACTTGTAGTCTTCTCTGGTTACGGATCTATAATTGGTTAGAGAGGTCTAAAACTCAAGGAAAATAGTCATAAGCAGGCTTTTGCTCCATGGGGAGCATAAGCATGGACATGATTTTCTTTTCCCTTTTCCGTTTTCTTTTTCTTTTCCTTTTGGCCAAGGTAATAAAGACAGTATAAAGATTTATGTTATTCGTAACAACGTTTTTATTACTCTTTTTGCTTTTTTCTTGGAAAAATGTAGTAACTTTGCCGTCAGACTATAAATAACACATAACTAGCCAGAACCTCTATGATGAGACAACTAAAAATAACGAAGAACATCACGAGCCGCAACAGCGAGGCACTTGACCGATACCTCACTGAGATCGCCCGCGAGCCGATGCTGACTCCCGACGAGGAAGCCACGCTGGCACATACCATCCATCAAGGCGGACCAGCAGGGGAGCGCGCTCGTGACAGACTCGTCAGCGCCAACCTGCGATTTGTCGTTTCCGTGGCTAAGCAATACCAGCACCAGGGCATCTCGCTCACCGACCTGATCAACGAAGGCAACGTGGGACTCGTCAAAGCCGCCGAGAAGTTCGACGAGACACGTGGCTTTAAGTTCATCTCCTACGCCGTGTGGTGGATTCGCCAAAGCATCATGGAGGCCTTGGCCGTGAAGAGCCGCATCGTGCGCGTGCCGCTCAACCAGGTGGGCATCGCCGGCAAGGTGAACAGAGCCACGGAGCAGTTTCTTCAGGAGCACGGCCGTGTGCCGTCGACCCACGAGCTGGCCACGATGACAGGCATCGACGAGGAACTGGTCATCTCGGCCTTTGAGGCCAACGGACGATCCACGAGTATCGATGCGCCGATCAGTGAGGACGACGACAACTCGCTGGCCGACACGCTCTCGTCCGACGACGACAGCGCGCGATCGGACAGCTCGCTCGACCGTGAGTCGATGAACCTCTTCATCAGTGACCTGCTCAAGGAGGTGCTCAACGACCGCGAGCAGCGCATCATCACCGAGTCCTTCGGTATCGGACGCATGGAGAAAAGCCTGGAGGAAATTGCCGACGAGATGGGCATGACACGCGAGCGCATCCGCCAGGTCAAGGAAAAGGCGCTGCGCAAGATCCGTAACAGTAAGTATGCGGTATCGCTCAGGCAATATCTCGGATAAAAATAATCGAAAGATGAAGATAGCGGTATTTTGTTCTGCCAACAACAGCATCGCGCCTGTCTACTTCCAAAAGACGGAGGAACTCGGGCGCTGGATGGCTGCCGAGGGACATACCCTCGTCTATGGCGGATGCAACAGTGGACTGATGGAATGTGTCGGACGCGCCGTCCACGAGGGCGGCGGCATGACGATAGGCGTGATCCCTACGCTTGTGGAGAAGGGCGGGCGACAGAGTCAGTATGTCGACGTGGAGATACCCTGCGACAACCTCGACGACCGCAAGCACCTCATGCAGGTGCAGTGCGACGTCGCCGTGGCACTGCCCGGCGGCATCGGCACGCTCGACGAGGTGTTCACCTTGGCGGCCTCGCACACTATCGGCTATCACCAAAAGATGGTGATCCTCTACAACATCGACGGCTTCTGGGATTCCCTCGTGGCGCTCCTCGACGACTTGCAGGCCAAGGGGATGATCCGTGGCAACTATACGCAGTATATCCAAGTCGCCAACAATTTCGACGAGCTACGGCAGTTGCTCGCGGAGGTCAGGCCGACGGCAGAATAGGCAATGGCTGATTTCTATTGATAAAATTAAAAAGTCTGTCCACTTCCTCTCTCGAAACAGAGAATGGTGGACAGACTTTTTTTGTTCTTTTGCTGTTCTTGCCCAAGTCACGTTGTGAAAAAGGCTTTTTGATACTGTCATCTCGGTAGTTTGACCAGCATACACTGAACTGCGTTTTTTGGCGGAAAGCAGTGCTAAGGTGGTCTTCGTCCAAATGAATCGATTCTCAGAGCCCGTTTTTATTTATCAGTTGACAGGACTATTTTTCGGTTTCTTACTCAGTCTGTATATCACATGGAAGAGCACGTAGTTGGGCAGTACGTTGCGCCACACTTCCGTGCGTCCCTGCGCGTTCATTGTCACGCTGCGGTTGCTGAGCTGGTGGAGCATATCGAAGCCATCGATCATAAACGTCAGACCGGCTTTGGGCAGGGTCTTCGACAGGCGGGCGTTCCATACCACGTCATTGGTGTTGGCACCGCTGTCGTCATATCCTCTGCGGCTGTAGATGGACAGGTCGGTGGAGAGCTCCAACCGCCAGGGCAGGGTAGCCTTGGCGGTGGGACCGTAGTGGAAGTCCCACACACGCTGGGTCTCGAAGCCTTCGCGATCGCTGGAGGCGCAGTTGAAGAGTACGTAGCCGTTAAGTCCCAGCCGCAGCCACGGGAATTTATACTCGAGCTTCAGATCTTCTGACACATAAGTGTTGTGCACGATGCTGCGGCCGGGCATGGTGGCCATTGTGTAGTCGTCGGTAGTCACGACCGACATCAGATCCACGCTTCTTGTGGCACTGAAGCGCGTCTTGGTGTCCAAGGTGAGTAACTTACGCTTGTCCAGCGGTGTGGCATAATCGAGTCCAGCCTGGAAGATGGAGTTGCCATTGACGCTGTAGGGCTTGAAGACTCGTGCACCCGTGTTGCGGTTGTAGGTGTAGCCCATGGCCAGGGCGTTTTGGTAGAGGTAGAAGTGAGCCCAGACAGAGAAGGCCAGGTCGGGTTTCTCAACGCTGTTGCCCTGGTATTGCAGCTCGAAGATATGGGTGCGAGGATTTCTGAGGCCAGCGTTGCCGAGGATCACGTTGAGCGGGTCGGCGTCGTTGCGCACAGGAATGAAGCGCACCAAGTCGGGCATCTCGTGGGTGAGGAAGTAGCGGACATCGATATACTTGTATTGCTTGTCCCACATCTTGCGTAAGATGAAGGTGGGGTTGAAGAACCAGGCGCGGCGGTGGTAGGCACCGTCATAGGCTGCCTGCCGGTAGTCCATATTGTAGTTGTTGAGCTGCAAAGGTAGGTAGACAAAGACCCAGATGTCCTTGTTATCGCCGTGCCACCGTGAGATGCACCATTTCAGCGCAAAGGTGTTGGTCACACGGTTTTGGCTGCGCCAGAAGCTGTTTTGCAGGTCGATGGTACTCTCGTAGGCTTCCGTAGAGGGCAGTGAGCCTAAAGGCGTGTCGGAATGGGCGTCGTAGTCGGCCAGGCGGTCCAGCCGGTAGAGGGCATAGTCTTGGTGTTGGTGCTCCAACTCGATTTTATAGGCAGGTTGGATGTACATGATGTCGGTGAACCAATATGTCAGGTTGGCGCCGAAGTTATAGCTCAAGCTGTAGTTGGGCTGGTTGTGGTCATAGCGGTTGCGGTAGTCGGTGGCGGCTGTAGGCGATGTCGGGTAGTCGAGACGATACTGTGAGAAGGTCTTGGTCTTGGTGGACTTGTAGTGGATGCCGCCCGAGATGCCTAATGTGGTCATCATGTCTTCTGCCAAGTCCTGGTCGAATTCCATGTCGTTGCCGGCCGTCAGCTTGTCACTCTTTTCCAACTGGCTGTTCAGCAATCGGTTGGCAGCGATTCGCCGCAGTAGGCTTCCGGCCTGTGGACTGCTGATGGAGTCGATGAGAGCCGTTGCGTCGCTGATATAATTCTCCGGATTCTCATTGAAGGTAGCGGAGACGATGGCCTGTCGGTTGCGCGTGCGCTGCCAGGAGAACTTTGGTTGCATCCATAAAGTCGTCTTCTTGGCGGGCATCCACTTCCAGTCGTTCTCGGTCTTGACGCTGAAGGTGTGGTTGTTGGCCTGTTGCTGATAGCGTGTCCAGCTGTTCTGTCCGGTGAGATAGTTGAGCGTGTTTTGCCGGGTGAGCGCCTGCTCGTCGTTATGGCTGACGACAACGTTGCCGGAGAGCTTGTACTTCGAGTCTTTCTGCTTGACGAGATAGTCCAGTCCGGCCTGCCGCTGTGTGCGCTCGCCCGAAGGCATCTTGTCAGGGGTCCATGTTGTCGTCTCGCCGGGACGGCGGTCGTCGTTGAGGTTGTTGAGATTGCCAAAGAGCGACACCCGCGAGTGGTTGGTGAAGCGCAGGGCAAAGAGTCGGGCCAAATAGCGGTCATGGGTGCCGCCGCCAGCCTCTACGTTGGCAATCCATCCAGTGTTGTACTCTTTCTTGAGAGACACGTCCATGACGTAAGTCTCGTCACCGAGTTTCTTATGGAGATGCTCGCCGAGCACACTCGCCTTGTCGTAGACCTTCACGTTCTTCACCATGTAGGCCGGGAGGTTGTCGAGCATGATCTTATGGTCTTTGGAGAAGAAGTTCTCGCCGTTGAGCAACAGACTCTCCACATATTTGCCGTTGACATAGATGCGTCCGTCGTCTTTGAGCTCCACGCCCGGCATCTGCCTGATGAGACCGTCGAGCATGCTGCCTTGCGAGAGTTGGAAGGCGTCGGCATTATATACTAACGTGTCGCCCTTGTGATAGAACTTGATTTTCGTGGCCTTCACCTCCACGCCTTTCAGGTTGACCGTTTTCGGTTTGCGCTTCAAGAGTGCGTCTTCGGCATAGCGTATGCCAGAGCTGCCCCGTCCATGCACTTTCTTCGCAGGGAGCGTGATCAGGGCCGGCTCGTAGCTGTCGGCCTCCACGCGCAGCAGCATTTCCGGCATGTCGCAAGTCTTGGCGGTGACCCAGTAGACGGTCGTAAGACCGTTGCTCGTCTGATTCTTGCTGGTGCGTCCGCTGTCCACGGGCACTCCGTCCTTGGTCAGCAGTGTGACTTTCGCCCTATCTATCAGTATGTGGGTAAGATAGTCTTTCACCTGTCCGATGACCATACAAGGCTTGTCCTTACTTGCCTCAGGCTCTTTCGCGGTGGAGTGGAGCGGAAGGACTGCCAGTAGACTCATCAACAAAAGAAGTAGTAGAAAGCGTCTATTCATATACTGTGTATTATTCATTCTTTCAGATTTTCTACAAAAGTAGGTAAAATATCTTATTTTGCCAACTTAATGCTTGTTTTTTTGTACTTTTGCTATTTTCCCTTCTTCGGAGGGCGAAAGATACTGGTTATAAGACTGAGTAACAGAAGAACAGAATAGGGCACAGTGGATATTTTCTGTGGGTCGGATATGATGCTTCTTCGCTGATCGATTACAGAAGTTAATAGGAAAGTAGTGCTGAGGGCAGCTGCCGGGAGGGCCGCTGCCCTCAGCGGCATAACTATGATACGTTTTTAAGTTAACGTTCCGCTACGCGGAATCAAGAATATAACCGAATATAACGAATATATATTCTCGATATTCGTTTATATTCTTGATACCATCGAAGATGGTGCGTTAAAAGGAAACAACGATAATTGTTGGTCGCTTGCCTTTGGGTGTGCTTCAGTACTTTGCGCCCTTTGCGGCTTTGCGAGAGAAATACGTGGGAGTGGTTCTGTATGATACTAACGTTCCGCTACGCGGAATCAAGAATATAACCGAATATAACGAATATATATTCTCGATATTCGTTTATATTCTTGATGGCATCGTAGATGTCGCGTTAAAAGGAAAAAGAGTGCTGTGGATATTTTCTGTGGGTCGGAAATGAGGCTTCCTCTCACCATCATTCCACGGAGAATATCCGCTGAGCCAAATAAAGCTTAGGCTTTATTTTCTTATTCCACTCGTTTTCACTATCTTTGCAGCTGACAAGTAGGAGGCACGGCGTCTCGCCGTGCAAGAATGTGCGGCGAGGACGCCGCACCTCCTACTGCAAAGCCAGTGAATAACTGCTTAGTTATATAGAAGTAGAAACAAAAGACTGTCACTATGAGCGCAGATTACAAACTTGTTCCTTACGGCATTTCTGACTTTGAGCAGGTGCGGAAGGAGAATAAATATCTGGTTGACAAAACCATGTTTTTCGAGAAGATGGAGAGGGCGGGTAACTTCCTCTTCCTCGTTCGTCCGCGCCGCTTCGGCAAGAGTCTCTTCTTGGACATGTTAGAGTCGTATTACGACATCAACCAGAAGGACAACTTCCAGGAACTGTTCAAGGGGCTCTATGTCGCGGATCATCCGACCAAAGAGCAGGGGCAGTTTCAAGTGCTGCACCTTGACTTCTCATTGGTAGGCAGCGATTTGGAGAATCTATATGAAAACTTCAATAGCTACTGCTGCGATGTGATGAACACTTTCATTGACAACTATAAAAAATACTATAGTCCACGCGTCGTTGAGCGGGTGCACAATGCGAAGACTGCTGCCAGCAAACTCAACATAGTCAGAATGGAAGCAAAATTAGCGGGGAACAAGCTCTACCTCATTGTCGACGAATACGACAACTTCACCAACAACGTGCTCAACGTGAAGGGGCAAAAGGCTTATCACGACCTTACTCATGGCACCGGCTTCTACCGCGACATCTTCAAACTCTTCAAGCCGATGTTTCACCGTATCATCATGCTCGGCGTGTCGCCTATCACGCTTGACGACCTTACGAGTGGCTACAACATCGCGCTGAACATGAGCCTCGACGCTCGCTTCAACCAGATGCTGGGCTTCTCGGAGGCGGAGGTCAGACAGATGATCCGTTATTATAAAGAGGTGGGAGCTATCGGTGATGACAAGACTGAGGACGACATCATTGCCGACATGAAGCCATGGTACGACAACTATTGCTTTGCAAGAAGAAGCTTCGCAACTGACCCTAAGATGTTCAACTGCGACATGGTGTGCTACTATATGAGCACGCTTGTTGATACCGGAGAGCGGCCCGAAGACCTTGTTGATCCCAACACGATGACAGACTATGGCAAACTCAAGCGGCTCATAGAAATCGACAAGATGGAGGAGAGTCGTCTCAGCACCATTCATGAGATTACAGAGAAAGGATATATCAGAGGTACCATCGTCAGCCATTTCCCTGCCGAGCGTATTATGGACTATGACAATTTCGTCAGCCTGCTCTATTACTATGGTATGCTGACCATCGGCGGTGTACGCGGCGAGACACTGAAGTTGATTATTCCCAACAACAATGTTCGCATTCAGTACTATCAATACATGTTGGACGAATACCAGAATATTAATGCACTACCCATTGCCGAATTGCGGAGTGTCTATGACGGTGCGGCTCTTGACGGAGACTGGCACCCTCTGATAGAGTTCATCTGCAAAGCTTATCACGATACGACTGCCGTGCGCCAACTCATAGAGGGTGAACGAAACCTGCAAGGCTTCATGAATGCTTACCTCACGCTGACCAACTACTATCTGGTGGCACCCGAGATGGAGTTCGCTCACGGCTATTGCGATTTCTTCCTACTGCCCAACTACCTCACCTATCCGATGGTGGCCCACAGCTACATTCTGGAACTGAAATACCTCAAGACTGACGCCACCGAAGCAGAGGCAGAGAGGCAATGGGTCGAAGCAGTAGAGCAGATCAAAACCTACGCGGCCGACAAAAAGTTGCAGAGTATGCTTCACGGCTCCACACTGCACCCGATCGTGATACAGATAAAGGGTTACGACCTTGTGAAGTATGAGGAGGTGGAACCATAGAAAGTGGAGTATTAGCGTAGTAATAAAGTAGAAACAAAAGACAGTCACTATGAGCGCAGATTACAAGCATGTACCTTACGGCATCGCGGATTTCGAGCAGGTGCGAAAGGAAAATCTTTACTTGGTTGATAAGACCATGTTTTTCGAGAAGATGGAGAGGGCAGGACACTTCCTCTTCTTAGTTCGTCCGCGCCGCTTCGGCAAGAGCCTTTTTCTCGATATGCTTGAATCGTATTACGACATCAACCAAAAGGATATCTTCCAAGAGTTGTTCAAGGGACTGTATGTCGCCGACCATCCGACAAAGGAGCAAGGTCAGTTCCAAGTGCTGCATCTTGACTTCTCATTGGTGGGCAGCGATTTGGAGAATCTATACGAAAACTTCAATCGCTACTGCTGCAATGTGATGGACTCTTTCATTGATGACTATAAGAACTACTATAGTCCTCGCGTCGTCGAGTGGGTGCATCGCGAAAAAACTGCTGCCAGCAAGCTCAACATAGTCAGGATGGAGGCAAAGAAGGCAGGAAACAAGCTCTATCTCATCGTCGACGAGTACGACAATTTCACCAACAACGTGCTCAACGTGAAAGGGCAACAGGCTTATCATGAACTCACTCACGGCACTGGCTTCTACCGTGACATCTTCAAGCTCTTCAAGCCGATGTTTCACCGTATCATCATGCTCGGCGTGTCGCCCATCACGCTTGATGACCTTACGAGTGGCTACAACATCGCGCTGAACATGAGCCTCGACGCTCGCTTCAACCAGATGCTGGGCTTCTCGGAGGCGGAGGTCAGACAGATGATCCGCTATTATAAAGAGGTGGGAGCTATCGGTGACGACAAGACTGAGGACGACATCATCGCTGACATGAAGCCGTGGTACGACAACTACTGCTTCGCCGATGACAGCTTCGGTGTGGAACCAAGTATGTTCAACTGCGACATGGTTTGCTACTACATGAGTCAGCTCGTTGATACGGGCAAACGCCCGAAGGTTATGGTCGATCCCAATACGATGACGGACTACGGCAAGCTCAAGCGGCTCATAGAAATCGACAACATGGAGGAGAACCGCCTCCGCATCATCCACGAGATCACGGAAAAGGGATATATCCAGGGGCTTCTCGTCAGTCATTTCCCCGCTGAGCGTATTATGGACTATGACAATTTCGTCAGCCTGCTCTACTACTATGGTATGCTGACCATCGGTGGTGTGGAAGGTGAGTTGCTCACGCTGATTATTCCAAACAACAACGTGAGGCTGCAATACTATCGTTACCTCCGTGACGAGTACCGGGAGATTGCGCCGATTAGTATCACGGAGCTGAGCAAATGTTATGTTCGTGCGGCTCTCCACGGAGACTGGCACCCTCTGATAGAGTTTATCTGCAAAGCTTATCACGATACCACAGCCGTGCGCCAACTCATCGAGGGTGAACGCAACCTGCAAGGCTTTATGAATGCTTACCTCACGCTGACCAACTACTATCTGGTGGCACCCGAGATGGAGTTCGCCCACGGGTATTGCGATTTCTTCCTACTGCCAAACTACCTCACCTATCCGATGGTGGCCCACAGCTATATCCTTGAACTGAAATACCTCAAGACTGACGCCACCGAGGTTGAGGCAGAGAGGCAATGGGCCGAAGCAGTAGAGCAGATCAAGACCTACGCGGCCGACAAAAAGTTGCAATCTATGCTTCACGGCTCCACACTGCACCCTATCGTGATACAGATCAAAGGCTATGACCTTGTGAAGTACGAGGAGATAAAGGCGTAGCGGCAAGTTCTGGATTAAGTAAACAGCTCTTGAAGGTCCATGCTTAGAAATATCTCTGCTGGAATTCCACTCTGTCCAACAATCACTGACTGCACAGGATGAAACTTCTCTTGGAACACATGCAAGCCATGTGTGTCAGTCTCGTTATTGCTTTTTACTTCAATGGCTACTGTCTTGTCCAATCTCCGCAGCACGAAATCCACTTCATCAGCGCCATCACGCCAGTAATACAGCGCCCAACGATGGCGGAAAGCTTCATTCATCAGCCAGCAACCTACAGCAGACTCAAATATCCTTCCCCATAATTTTCTGTCCATTTGCGCATCCTGGAAACTTTTGTCCACATAGATGTCCTTCAGTGCATTGTTGTATACTTGATACTTTGGTATGCTTGCACGCTTACGGGCTTTGTCCATGGCATATTTTTGTAGGCCATCTACTAATCCGCTTTGTGACAATAGGTTGATGTAGCCTGCCAGTGTGGTGGTATTGCCAGCGTCTTGTAATTGTCCCAACATCTTGGTCAGAGAGACTATCTCGCCCGAATAAGCTGCGCACAACTCAAAAGTCTGCCGGAGAAGGGCCGGCTTGGTAATGACAGTATCCTGAAGGATGTCCTTGTTGATGGTCGCGTCAACGATGGAGGAGAGAATATAGTCGCGCCAGCGGAGTTCGTCGCTAATGAGAATGGCACTCCCAGGATAGCCTCCATAGAAGACATATTGCTCAAAAGTCCATCCGAACGCATCACGCATCTCAGTATAACTCCAGTGACTCATACGTATCTCTTCATAGCGCCCAGCCATGGAGTCGGCAAGTCCGCGCTCAAGCAACACACGAGAGGAACCGAGAAGTAATACTTTGATAGGCACATCATTGTATGTGTCGGCATCCCACTCCTTCTTTACTGTTTCACTCCATCCTGTAAGCTTCTGTATCTCGTCGATAACAAGCACCATTTCTTTGAGACGCTGAGCTCTTAACATCAACCGGGCTTGTGCCCAGCAATCACTGATCCATTTTTTCTGACTTGTTGGCACGTCGTCAGCAGCAAATAGCAGGTGAGGGATGGGCAGGTCCTTTATAACCTGCTTTACCAGCGTTGATTTACCTATCTGACGCGGTCCCATAAGCACTTGAATAAAGTGTCGTGGCTCCTCTAACCGCTGCTTTAACAACGTATATTCTTTTCTCCTGTACATAGTATTCTATTAATCTAATGTATTACTGTACTATTTATGCCGTTTATAATAAGCAGCATCTCAGCGTATTATCTACGAATTCGGGAATTACTCAATACATTACGTAAAATTACTCAGTGCATTGAGTAAATTTACTCAGTGCGCTGAGTAATCTTCTTCTCTGCCTGCAAAGATAGTGAAAACGAGTGGAATAAGAAAATAAAGTTGAAGCTTTATTTTCTGTTCCCGAGTGCATTCTATCTTATGACCGGCACACAGCTGCACCCTATCGTGATACAGATCAAAGGCTATGACCTCGTGAAGTATGAGGAGATAAAGGCGTAAGGATAGAAGTTGGGGTATCCTTAAAACTGCATTCTATCGAAGTTGACTGCTCAGAAATCTGCATTCTGTCGAAGTTTGCGGCACGAAAAACTGCATTCTATCGAAGTTTATCGCCATTAAATTTGCATTCTATCGAAGTTTCCAGCCTTAAAAATTGCATTCTATCGAAGTTTTTGCTTATCTTTGCAGAGTCTTCAAACGATGTTTTTATGGATGTCAGAAAACTTATCACGGTATTTTCAGATCAAAAGGAAGAATTGGAAAGCAACGATTTGTCAACGCTCTGCGACCGTCTGGAAGAGGGTCAACTCTCATTGAACAGCAAGCTGGCGCAAGTGGTCATTGGTGTGCGTAGAAGTGGAAAATCTACACTCTGTGAAAAGGTCCTTCGTCAAAACCAAGCAAATTTTGCGTATGCCAACTTTGATGATGATCGCTTGGCAACCCTTACGACAGAAGACTTCGACACGATTCTTGATGCCCTCTACCAGTTGTATGGTGACTTTCAGTTTCTTTTTCTTGATGAGATGCAGAATATAGATAGTTGGCAGCTTTTCGTCAACCGTATGCTTCGCCAAAACGTCCATCTCGTCATAACGGGTTCCAATGCCAAGTTGCTGAGTGGGGAACTTGCAACACATCTGACTGGGCGCTACAATAAAATCGAGCTATTCCCATTCTCTTTTGCAGAGATGGCGCGGATGAAAAGCGTTAACCTCACATCCCTTTCGGTGAAAGCGACTGCGCTGAGGAAGAAGGCTCTCAATGAATATCTGTTGGAAGGCGGTTTTCCTGAACTTCTCAACGAGTCGAACAAACAGGGCTATATAGAAGCATTGCTTGACTCGATCATCAAGAACGACATCGCTCAAAGATTCCGCATCCGCTATGTGGAAGTACTGCGAAGACTCGCATCCTACTTGATGGATAACTTCTGCCAGGAATACTCCGCAAAGGAATTGTCAGCTGTCTTTGGTGTCTCTGATCATACCATCGACAACTATTATAGTTATCTAAAAGAAGCCTTCCTGCTTATAGGCATCCATAAGTTTTCTTACAAGAGCAAAGAACGAATCCTCAACGAAAAGGTATATGTCGTTGATCCGGCATTCGTGACAAACAGGGCTGAGACAGTAGCCACTGCCAACCTCGGTTGGAGACTGGAGAATATTGTCTTCATAGAGCTACTACGGCGCTTCCGTCCACAGCATAAGGATATTTTCTACTATCGTGACCGACAAAGGGAGGTCGACTTTATGGTCGTCAAAGATGGGTCGGTAGAGCAACTGATACAGGTCTCCTACGACATCAGCAGTGACAAAACCCGACAACGTGAGCTCAATGCGCTCGTCAAGGCTTCCGAGAAGTTCCACTGCGATGATTTGCTGCTCATCAATATGGACGAAGAGGAGCAGGAAACCGTCAAAGGGCATAGGATAAGAATAGTGCCGGCAGCCGAATGGTTAGTTGGTCAACTTAGAATGCTATAATAGTCTATGTATTATTGTAAAACCGCATGAATGCATTGTTCGAGAACAACTTTCATGCGGTTTCTTATATATTAATGAATACTACTTCACAACTGTGACATCATAGTTACTATAAGCAAAACCTGTCGGCTATTTTGAGGCATCTTCACCAGGAGACGTCACCCAAGTAAACTCCTGTGTTGCGTTGCTCTTACTGTTCCACTTGAAAAAGAAACCGTAAGAACCTGAGTACCCATCTGCACCTGCAAACCTATTTTTAACGCGATAGATGTCATGAGAAGGAGAATACTCAATAGTCACAGGCCGCTGCATCCCATCGTGATACAGATCAAAGGATACAAGCTCGTGAGTGACCGGGAGATCAGAGCATGACTGTCGGGGTTCGCAGCCCTAATGGCTGCATTCTATTGAAGTCTACTTATCCTATACAACAAAAAAGTGAAGTAACCAAACGGTTGCTTCACTTTTCTATATATATAATAAGGTGTTGTTACTTGTCCAGTGTCAACGTTTCAGGTGTGGTACCAAAACTACCGGCAGATACAGTGAACTTAAAGTTGAACGTAAAAGTCTTTGATGCAGCGTCGTACGTACTGCCCTGGTCAGTGATGCTTACCATGCCGTATGTCCTGTGCACGTATCCTGTCTCGATGGCACCGTTGGGATACACCGCCACGTTGGAGCCGTTGGGTGAGAAGGAGAAGCCATAGCCATCTTCATAGAGGCTCTTGATACGATAGCGGTTGCCGACGGCGGAATACTCCACATCGACTTTCCATGCATCACCGAAGAAGGAAGACGTCCATGTACCCTGGCCGTAGGGCTTGTAGTCCAGACCAGCGAACTGGAAGCTCTGCTGCGTCTTGGTGTTGCCATTAACAGCTACCACAGTGATGTCGTAGAGTCCGTGCAGATCCTTGACATACACATCAGCGTCGCTGGCGGCCTTGACATCAATCTTTGTACCTTTCTCTACAACATAGTCGGCATATTGCTGGTCGGTCATCTTCATGGCCTTCTTTTCCTCGTCGAGTTGTGCCAAGTAATAGACCTCTTGTGTGGCAGAGTTGGTGGCGACGCGGAAGCGGCAGTCGTTATCAGCATTGTAGCCGTCTCCTGCGGCATATTCATAGACCGAGGCTACCGGTGTGGAATCGTTGCCGGGATCTGTGCCTTCGTCTTCTTGACACGCTGCGAACAGTGTCAAGGAGAGAAGCATCAAGGCCAATCTTTCAAATATATTTTTCATTGATATATGCTTTTATTAGTTCTACATTTTACCATTTGAATGCGGGAGAATCCTCTGAAGGCTGCACAGGATCGGGGTTGAGCGTCATGCCACCGTTGGTTCCGCTTTCCGTACCGATGAACGTCCATACCATCCAGTTAGGTATAGAGTTGGTGTTCCATCGGGCTCCCTCAAGGTGGTTTGTGCCTTCGTAACTACGGATGATTCCTTTGTTGAGACGCTTGATGTCGAAGGTTGCGAAGCCCTCGCCCCAAAGCTCTACACGACGCTGCCACCACACCTCGTTCTGGAACTCGGAAGTCTTGGCGTTGTAGTAAGCCTCGTTGTGCTTGCCGTAGACATACTGCGGGTCACGCGTCTTGGCAAATTCGGTAAGGAGCTGCTTGCCACGGGCCAAGTCTTGCATGCCTACTGCCTCAATCTCGATGAGTTTCATCTCCTCCACACGCATCAAAGGAACGGAAACCTCCCAGATCTTATACTTCTCGTCAAGGATGCCGCCCTTGGGACGGAACTTGACATTCAGACCACCATAACCATACTTGTTGATTTGGCCAAGACGGTAAAGCAGTTTGGCTCCGGCTTCATCCTGATGACAAGAGTAGGGCTCCAACAGACTCAGCAGCTCGTTACCCTTCTTCTCTGCTGCCAAAGTGTCTGCACGGAAAGGCAACCAGCATTTTTTGCGGAAGTCGCTGTTAGGAATCGTGCTATAGAGGTGCTTGTCAATCACCTGCGGTGCGCCGAATCCTGTGGCATATCCAGAGACGTCGTCACTTAAAGAGTTCTCAGTGATCATACAAGATCCCCAAGAGTCATTGCCATCGTTTGAAGTGATGCTTGGGTCAGTGTCCTTAAACTGTGTAGCGAACATCCACGAGGAGTTGTTGTCCGGTGTGTTGAAGCCGTTGGAATGATCGAGGAACTGACTCTCGGTCATCACGCTGTAGCCCTGCTGGGCGAGTTTAGCGTATTTCTCAGCATTGGCCCAATCCTGTTTCTCAAGATAGACACGTGCCTTGAGGCCATAGACGACACTCTCGTCAGGTGTGTACTTGTCTGTACGCTTATAGTCAGCGAGATCTTTCTCGGCAGCGTCGAGATCCTTGAGCATGAACTCAAAGGCTTCATCCCAAGTCATGCGCTCCTGATGGCGAGACTCTGCGGCAGTACGAATCTCGTCTGCCTTGATGGTTGTCAGTGCATTGTGGTCCTCATCGTATGGCTTCTGTGCATACATACGGCAGAGGTCGAGATAGAACATGGCGCGCATGGTATAGGCGATGCCGACACCATGCTTGTGTGCCTCGTCAGGCTCGGCATAGTTGGAAGCGCCACCGGCAGCGATGACCTTATTGCAGTCGTTGATCCAACCATAGTAAAGGGTCCAAGGGAACTGACAGACGGCATAACCGGAGGACAGGTAATTGACATCCTTGTACCAAGCCGCATAAGGATTGCTACCCGTGGCCACGATATCTTGTCCCTCCACATCACGTGTGAGGAAGAACGACGTATAGCCATAGTCCCAAACCTGATTTTTGGAAGTAGTATACAGGCGTTTGCCCGACAGGTTGCCGGTAAGGTTAGAGACCAAGCTGGTAAATGCACCTGGAGCATTGTTAACTTGCTCCTGCGAAGGTGCTCCGTTCTGTGGTGTATATTCCTCTATACAGCCGGTAAGACTTAAAGCAATAGTACCGGCAAAAAGGAGAGAAGTTATTTTCTTTGTTTTCATTTCTGTTCTGTTTAATCACATTAGAAAGATACCTGAATGCCACCCATGATCGTGCGTACCGGTGCATATGAGTCAATACCAAGAGATGTAGTACCCTGGAAGTCGAAGCGTGGGTCAAGTCCCTTGCGTGCCGACCAGAAACAGAGGTTCTGCCCCTGTACATAGACACGAATTTTACTCAGCATGAGTTTGTTGACGATAGCTCTCGGAAGTGTATATCCAACCATGAAAGACTGGAAATTGAGATAGCGGGCACTTGTGAGGAAACGTGTAGACTGAGAGGTCACCGTCTGATCACCATACTGGAAACGTGGAATGTTCGACGACGTGTTATTCGGCGACCAAGCCTTCAAGATGTCCTTATGGTAAGTGTAACCGACGTGGTTGCTGCTATAAGAAGGTTGCATCAGCTCAGCATAACCGAAGTCATAGATCTTGCCTCCCAGCTGGAAGTCAAAGTTTGCTGACACATCGAAACCGTAAGCAGACAGCGTTGTGGAGAAACCACCATTGGCCCAAGGCAGCATATTGCGTGTGTAATACGAAGCCTCATTCCAGTCTGTGGTAGTGAAGGAGTGCTTAGTGCCCGGCTTGCTGCTGTTGGACAGCGTTCCGGCCTTGTACTGCTTGTAGATATCCTCGTCGACCCAATAGAGCGGCTCACCCTTCTCATTGACACCTGCATATTCGGGCAGCATGGCGTTGTAGAGCTGTCCGCCCTCAGCATACCACATAGGAACGTTGAAACCTGCGCTCACGTCGGCCTGTGACCAGCCTCCGTAGTTGGCGATCTTGTCAGGGGAGAGTTTCAGAATCTTGGCATTGTTGTGTGAGATGTTACCGCTGATGTTCCAAGTGATGTCTTTCGTACGGATGACGTCAGCACTGAGCGTGAGCTCCACACCACGGTTGCGGATAGAGCCGATGTTGTCGTAGTAACCACGAACGCCGTTGCTCTCCGGAAGCTGCTCCCAGAAAAGAAGGTTGGTGGTGTGCTTGTTGTACCAGTTGAACTCACCGTTGAGGCGATTGTCGAACAGGCTGAACTCCAGACCGATGTTGAAGTTCGTTGTCGTCTCCCAGGTGATCTCGTCGTTACCGATTTGGGCGAACGAGGGAAGCATCTGCTTGTTACCCTTGCTCAAGCTGTAGCGGTCGAGGAACTGGAAGTCGGGGATACCGTCGTTGCCCTGCTGACCGACAGAAGCCTTAAGCTTGAGGTTGTTGACCCATGTAGCGTTGAGCTCCTTGAAGAACTTCTCCTTGGAGATGATCCATGCGCCACCAACACTCCAGAAATCACCCCAACGGTGGTTCTTGGCAAAGCGCGATGAGGCATCGCGACGATAGCTGGCCTGCGCGAAATAGCGCTGTGCATAGTTGTACAGAGCATTGGCGAAGTAGCCCTCTACGTTGTAGTTCGTAGCGTAGGAGTTGCTGTTGTAGCGGTCAGAGAAAGCTGCGATCTCCTGAATGTCAGGGGAGAATCCACCGCGTGCCAAGGCTTCCAGCAGGTCGCTGTGTGACTTGTACCACTCGTGTCCGATCATTGCTTGAATGTCGTGCTGACCAAAGGTCTGATGGTAGTTGAGCGTCTGGATATAGTTCTGACGGCGTGACACAGTATTGTACTTATCAATGGAACCGTTCTCAGAAGCGGCTGCACCGATATAAGGGTTGCCATAGATGCTGTATTGTGTCAATCCAAGCGTATAGTTGTTGTTAGACGAGAACTTCAGCCAAGGTGTGATGTTGATGTCAAAGTTGAACTGCCCTTGAATTTGGTCACCCCGATTCTTGTTGTTGTCATATTGATTGCTTCCGATTGGGTTGCCGTTGGCCAAGAAACCACGCTTCAAACCATCATAATCAGATGATGATCCAAAGTCATAACGCCGGTGTCCGTACTCATCCTTCATGATATACGGATTGCCATTCTCGTCCACGCCACGTACATAGAGCGGATAGATGGGAGCGATATATTGTGTATAGATAGCTGGGTTGCTGGCACTACTGCTCGTATTGCTCAGATTTGGGTTAGAGTTCATGTTGCTGTGCACCCAACCCACGTTGGAGAAAAGATGCAGCCACTTGGTAGCCTGGTAGTCGGCCTTGAAACGGGCAGTGAGACGCTCGTAGCCGGAATTTGTCAGCACACCGCTCTCCTTGAGGTAGCCTACAGAAGAGTAGTATGAGAGCTTATCAGAAGCACCACTGACATTGAAATTGTATTCCTGACGGAAGCCATGACGATAAGCGGCATCCTTCCAGTTGTCGGGCTGCAGATAGTATTTCTGGCCGTTCAAACCGGTGTATACGCTGCCAACAGTGGCTTTAGGATTGATCTTTCCGTCGAGACCGATAAGACTCTCTCCGGCAGGGACGTTGAAGACATTATAGCCTAAGCCAAACTGATTGTTGGTGAACATGTTGGCATTGACCCACTTGTTGGCAGCTGCTGCCGACAGACCATTGCCATAATAAGCGTAGTTGTAAAGCTGGCTATAATAGACCTCTGCATACTGTTTGGGGTCGGTGATCACATCGTAGTCCTGTACAGCGCGGCTCGTACCGCCCCATTTTGCTTCGAAATTGATGTTGGCTTTGCCAATACTGCCTTTCTTGGTAGTAATCAAGATGACACCGGCAGCACCACGTGCACCATACAGTGCTGCGCTGGAGGCATCCTTCAGCACGGTGATGCTCTCGATGTCCTCCTGCGGAATATTGCTCAAGGAAGCAGGATAGGGAGCACCGTCGACGATGATCAACGGTGTAGTGGAAGCATTGAG
>Ga0310695_10004282_pt1 | contig 26582 bp, 18 predicted proteins | sample RumenRJG_04DNA_FD_203882 | JGI IMG/M metagenome (GOLD analysis project Ga0310695, IMG submission 203882) | Bovine rumen microbial communities from Lethbridge, Alberta, Canada - RJG_04 (v2) (version 2) | ecosystem: Host-associated > Mammals > Digestive system > Stomach > Rumen | place: Canada... | reverse complement strand
TCTCCGTGAGTCCCACCATTGCTTGAAGTTCCTCGAGAGCCTCGCTATAGTGGGATTTCCGGTTGAGGAAAAAGCCGTCGTCGATGTCGCAGGGCAGTACTTCCAGTTCCTTAATGTTTTGTCTGCCTGCTTCCAGGTTGCCGATATTGTTCTTCTTATAGCGGGGCAAGAGGTTCCGCTCCACGTAATCTCGGAAGTTGAGCCTGTCGAAATGTGCAATCAAACCACGTTCGAAGGCCTCGGCTATCAGGCTGCAAACCTTCTCGACGGCTTCGGGAGTGAGTTCGAGATGCGCCAGTTTCGCCTCTTCAAAAAAGGCGAAAATCATCTCCTCGCGCGTGTAAGGCTCTATCGAGAGACGGTTCTCTGCCGGAAAGTGCTGCTCGAGCGAGGGATATTGCTCAAGCAACTCTGCTATTTCCTGCTGTGTCCCGTAGAAAATAGCCGATTTGTTTCTGGCCGGCCAATGTGCCTGAATGGTTTTCATGATGAGTTTCCCTCCTGAATCGAATAGGGTGCCGAGGTCGGAGAAGACAAAGGTGTAGGCCTTCATGCTGTCTTGAACGAGCGAGAAGAAGTCGTTGTGTGGCTTGGTTTCGCTGAAGAAGTCGGTCATCGATTCGTAGGGATTGGGCTTTGTCATATCGTAGAATTGGTTGAGATGCCCAAACATGTGCTCCGAGTTAATCTCTGCCGAATGGAGGAGAAGCATGACTGAAGGCCCGATTAAGCCAGTCGTTTTGCCAGAGATGAGCAGGTTGCTGCATAGTTCAACCTCGTTCTTCTGCATTTTGGAACGCATCGAGTTCAGTTCGTTCTGCTTGGCTCGATTGATGACCCAACGCTTTAACTGCATCGTTCCGGGCTTTCTGGAGAGCAGTTTCCATTGCGTCTTGCAGTTGTAGAGCCTGCCCGAAAGCATGTCTTCGTCGCTCATTCTGGGGCAGAGGAGCGGCTTCCCTTGGGTGATGAATTTGCCTTCGTTGTCCAATGTGAGGTTGAAGCGAAGGATTTTGTCCTCGTCGTTTCGGACAAGGAGAAAGTATTTGCCTGGAATCCAAACCAGTTGGCTTTGCAGCGTTGCCTTGACGGATTTGTTGAGGCGGCGAGACTGGTCGTATTTCGTCTCAGCGTCTGCGAGGAGCATCAGCTGGTCGTTATAGAGAAGGAAATAGTAGAGGCCGGAGCACTTGAAGTTGTCTTCGAGAGAGATACGGACGTTAATGTCACCGAATTTATACACTTGATTGCCGTAGCATTCCTGCGGCACGAATGAAATAGAAAGGTTTGTCATAGTAATCTGAAATAACATCTAAATTAATAAATAATGTATAGACACAAAGAAACCCTCGTCGGCTTGAGGGTTTTCAAAAGCCAATGATAACAATAAGTCAAAGAGCGCTTGCGCCTTTGGGACGCGGTAAGAGCATCTGTACAGTGTTACAATAGAGACTTTGGCAACTGTTTCCGTCGCCTTTGTCCTGTTGTTCTGTCAGTTGTCTTACGCGTTGTTATCATTGATGTTATTTCAAAAAATCGATTGCAAAAGTAGATAGTTTCTGCCAAACTACAAAGAAAAAAGCCTCAAAACGAGGCTTATTTAACATTTCTTTACGTTATATCTCGTCTTGAATGCTTTGCATAGATGCGAGATGCCGCATCTGTCGCACTTCGGACGCAGGGCTGTGCAGGTGTAGCGACCGTGCAAGATGAGCCAATGATGCGCATCCGGGATCTCCTGCTCCGTGAAATGTCTGGTCAGCACTTGTTCTACGCTGAGCGGTGTCGTGCAGGAATCGGGCACGAGACCTATGCGATGGCTGACGCGGAAGACGTGCGTATCGACCGCCATCCTTGCTTCGCCCCACACGACACTCAGCACGACATTGGCGGTCTTCCTGCCCACGCCAGGCAGTTCGACGAGTTGCTTCATGTCTTGCGGCACTTCGCCTCCGTACTTTTCCCAGAGCATTCGAGCCATTTCGACCAGATGCTTGGCCTTGTTGTTAGGGTAGGAGACGCTCCGGATGTAGTCGTAGATGACTTCGGGACTTGCCAAAGCCATCGCTTCAGCACAGGGATAGTCCTCGAAGAGGCGGGGTGTGACCTGATTGATGCGTTTGTCAGTACATTGTGCGCTGAGGATGACGGCTACGAGCAACTGGAAGGGATTGTCGTAGTGCAACTCCGTCTTGGCATTCGGCATAGCCTCTTTGAAGTAAGCCGCAACCTCGCGATAAAGCTGTTTCCGCGTCATCTTTTATCTCTTACCGTATCGCTCGAAAAAACGTCCCCTGTTAAGTCGCTAAACTTAACACGTTAAAATGCCAAACTTAACACGTTAACTTTGCCAACTTAACACGTTAAGTTTTGCATTTAACCACGCCGTGTTTTCAGACGACCTATTTCCTTATCTTACTTTTCTTTACCCCTTCGAACGTCATCTTAACGGGTTGGATGGTCCCGTCGGCGTTGAAGATGAGCTTGTCGATACAGGTAACGCGGTGATTCCCATCGCGTTCCTCGAGCGGACGACGGTGGTAAATGATGTAGTACTCGTCCTTTCCAGGCACTTTTATCACGCTGTGATGGCCTGCGCCACGAGCGATACTCTCGTCTCTCTGCAGGATTTTGCCCTTCAGCGTAAAGGGTCCGAAGGGACTGTCGCTGATTGCGTAAGCCACGCAATAGTCGGGACCTGTCCAACCACCTTGGCTCCACATGAAATAGTACTTGCCGTTGCGCTTCAACATGAAAGGCCCCTCCACGTATTCCTTGCTGGGAGTTATCTCGTGGAACTTCTGTCCGTCTTCCCAAGGAACGATGGAAAGCAGGTCTGGACTCAGTTTGCAGACATTACAATGACGCCAACCTCCGTAGAACATATAGTACTGTCCGTCATCGTCTCTAAAGACGAATTGGTCGATAGGCTGTGCTCCGTTCACGATTTCATTGATGAGCGGTTTGCCAAGAGCATCTTTGTAAGGGCCTTCGGGACGGTCGCTGACGGCCACTCCGATGCCTCCAACCTCGCCTTCATGCACGTCGTTTCCGCCGAAGAAAAGGTAGAACTTACCATTCGCCTCGATGATTGCAGGAGCCCACAATGCACGACGCAGCCAAGGGATGTCAGCCTTTGTGATGACGTTCTCGTGCTTCGTCCAGTTCACAAGGTCTTTGCTCGAGAAAGCGTCGAAGTGCAGCTGCTCGTCGTAGGGAGCACTAAATGTGGGGAACACCCAGTACTTCCCGTCGAGGACAGCGCCTTCGGGGTCGGCATACCAGCCGGGGAAGATGGGGTTGCCGCTGGTCTTTTTCTTCTTAGCGTCAGCCGTCGTGACGATGCAGCCCAACGTGAGGGCAAGGAGGAGAGCTTTGTATTTCATAGTTAAGAGTTCAATACCCCCCAGCCCCCCTTAAGGGGGAGGGAAGTCTCGGTTAGTTATCTTTGTTCTTTATCCATTGTTCTCCCTAAAGGGAGTTAGGGGTTCTCGGCTTCGATGATGCCTGCCTTTTCGAGGATGGGGATGACGCGGCTGGCTTGCATGCGTTTGTCCTTGTCCTGCTCGGCGTAGTATTTGTCGTGCAGTTTGGTGAGGTTACGGCTCAGGAGAAGCTTGTCCATAAGATGGTCGTCGAGGGGCACTATGGTTGTCTGCTTCTCGTCGTCGGACGAAGGAGCAACGATGTGGCAGACGGGATGCTTCATGGTCTTAGTGGCTTGCACTCCGCTCATGGTGCCTCCGACAATGCCTCCTGCTAAGCCTGCCACGGCTCCGCCTATTGCTCCTCCTTGTACAGCTATTGCTCCTATTGTAGCCGCCATAGCTCCCGCCATCTGGGAGGAGTTGTAATCGGCCGGCATGATGTTGCTGGTGAAGACGATGTTGTAACGGTTAATACGGGTGGCCTTACAGAAGCCTTTGCCCATACTCTGCTTGCCGCATTTCAGCCTGTGACCATTTACGAAGAGATTCTTTCCCTGCATCGCAGCAAAGGATTTCCTCACCGTCGCGTCGGTGGCCTTGTCTCCCGTGGTCAGCTTATAGCCGCCGACTCCCCATAGGAACACATAGCCGTTCCCATGTTTTTTGCTGTAGAGGGTGTCCAACGGCTGCCACCTGTCGTTGACGAAGTCTTCATACGAGTTGCAGTATCTGCACTGGCTCAGGGAATCGGCAGCAATGAGCAAGAACAGGCAGAGCGATAGAAGTCGTGTGTTCATCGCTGTTTATTCCTCAATGATGCCTTTGCGCTTCTTGGTCAGGACTTGCTCCTCGACCTCCATTGTGGAGAGGGCATCCATGAAGCCATTGAAGATAGCCTCTACGCGGTCCACCGTCATGCGGCGGAACTTGCCGCTGCGGGGGTAGAGACGGGTGCCCTTCTTGTTGATGGCCAGCTTGTCCGTAATCCATTCCTCGGCCTTGTAGTAGGTGCCGTTGTTGCCCTCCCTGTCTTCGTTGTAGTAGTAGGAGATTTGTGTGAGGACGAGGCTCACTTTCTGCCCCTTGACGGTGGCGCTCAGCAGGTAGCGGAAGCGGGTGCGGTCGAGGTTGAGGAAGACGTGGCTGAAGGTCATGTATTCCTCCACGCGAGCCACCACCATGCCGTTCTCCTTCTCCTCGGAGATGATGCGTGTGTAGGGGCGCCGCTTGTCGTGGAGGCCGGCTCCGACGAGCGAGTTTTTGACGTAGGCTGCCACGATGTCGTAGATTTGCTGCTCGCTTTTGTCGGTGACGCTGAAGTTCTTCTGGAACGTGACGATGCCTTCCACTTCGGGCACTGCGCCAAGCAGGTACTTAGGGTCTTTCATGTAGTCCCTCTTGCCTGCCATAAGGCAGAGGGGCAAGCAGAACAGAAGCATAAAGACCCCTACAAACCTCCCCTTAAAGGGAAGGCTTAATAATGAGTTAGCTTTCATAGTTTGCATATTATTTATATTTAACGTTTAATCATTCATTTGCCATCTGTCTCCCTCCCTTTAAGGGAGGGTCGGGGTGGGTCTTCTACTCGTATCTTATCGCCTCGATGGGGTCCATGAGTGCTGCTTTTCGGGCGGGAACGTATCCGAAGAAGATGCCGATGAAGGCACAGATGCAGAAGCTGAGGCCTACGCTCCAGAAGGGAACGCTGCTGGGCATCATCAGTACATCTCTTGCCAGCCAACTGCCTGCATAGCCGAGCGCGACGCCAAGCAAGGCGCCCGTCAGCGATATCATGACACTCTCGATGAGGAACTGACTCATGATGTCTATGCCTCTTGCACCTACACTCATGCGCAATCCGATTTCCTTTGTTCGTTCGGTTACGCTGACGAGCATGATGTTCATGATGCCGATGCCTGCCACCAAAAGCGAGAATGCTGCCGCAACAACAAGGATGAGCGTGATGGTATCCATCGTTGTGGACATCGTTTCCATCCATTCCGCTTGCGAACGAATCGTGAAGTCATCTTCTGCATCATCCTTTAACTTATGGTTCCTACGCAGTATCTGTGTCACTTCCTCAATGGCCTTGTCGCTCAGTTCTTCTGTCAGAGCGCTCATCACGATGCTGCTGAAGAAGGTTTGTGCCGCGATGCGTTTCATCACGGTCGTGTAGGGAGCAATCATCACGTTGTCCTGATCCATGCCCCAATTATTGTAGCCTTTGGACTTCAGGACGCCCACGATGCGGAACGGAATGCTTTTGAAGCGGATGACCTTGCCGACGCAATCGGCATCCTCGCTGCCGAAGAGTTCCTTCACGATAGTGGTTCCAACGACACACACCTTGGCGCTCTTCAGTACGTCTTCTTCCGTAAAGCAGTCGCCACTCTTGATGTCCCAGAGCTTGATGGTCATGTAGTCGGGGCTCTCGCCATACATTGTGCTGTTGGTATTCTTGGAGCCATAGATGACTTGGCCGCCGCTGGTCACTTCCGGACTGACGTGCGTGACGAGGGTTGCCTCGTTGAGGATGCTCTCGTAGTCAGCCTGTTTGAGCGTTTGCATGGCCGATGGATCCAGACGGACGCCGCCTCGCATCTCGCCGCCAGGGCGTATGGTGAGCAGGTTCGTGCCCATCTTGCTCAGGTCTTCGCGGATGCTTTGCTTCGAGCCCTGTCCGATAGCCATCATGATGATGACCGCCGCCACACCGATGATGATGCCGAGCATGCTCAGGAAGGAGCGGAACTTGTTGCTCATGATGGCCGTCATGGCGACTTTCAATAGGTTAGTTATGCTCATTTGTTCATTTACGATTTATCATTTATCGTTTACCATTTTCAATCCCCGCGTGCGGCGATTTAATTTCCGCGTGCGGCGATTTAATTTCCGCGTGCGGCGATTGCAATCCCCGCGTGCGGCGTTTTTTTACTCGTCGTTGTTACTTGGCAAAGCAGCCAGTGCAACTTGGGCATCGAGGATGTTTGTGTTCTCTTTGTCGTCACAGATCTTTCCGTCGCGCAGCATGATGTTGCGGCTGCTGTATTGCGCTATCTCGGGGTTGTGAGTGACGAAGATGATGGTACGACCTTGCCTGTGCAATTCCTGGAAGAGGCAGAGAATCTCGAACGAGGTGTGCGTGTCGAGGTTACCTGTCGCTTCGTCGGCCAGGATGACGGCTGGGTTGTTGACCAACGCTCTTGCGATGGCGACACGCTGCATCTGTCCGCCAGACATCTGATTGCTCTTGTGGTCGAGTCGGTCGCCAAGCCCCACAGCCTGCAGCGCCTTGATGGCCGCCTCTCTGCGCTGTCGTGCGTTGTACGTCTTGTTGTACATCAGGGGCAACTCCACGTTTTCTACTGCGGTCGTCTTGGCAAGCAAGTTGTAGTTCTGGAAGATGAATCCTATCTTGCGATTGCGGAGGACTGCCCTTTCGCTGCGACGCATCTTGCGGACAGGAACGCCATCCAGGATGTACTCACCGCTGGTAGGTGTGTCGAGGCAACCAAGCTGGTTGAGCAACGTGCTCTTGCCAGAGCCCGAAGTACCCATGATGGTTACGAACTCGCCCTCGTGTATCTTGAAGCTGACACCTCGGAGCGCCTTCACCACTTCGCTGCCTACATGGAACTCGCGACGCACGTCTCGCAGCTCGATGACGACCTTTCTGTCGTTCTTATCCATTATTGTTTCTTCTTGTCTTTCTCGTTGTTTCTGTTCCTTGGCTTAGGCATGAAGGGGTTGCTCTGCTGCTGTGCCTCTTCTTCGAGCTCGTTGCTCTGCACATCGATGATGACCTTTGTGCCTGCCGTCAAACCGTTCGTCACCTGCGTCAGCGTGCCGTTCGTGACGCCAGTCTGTATCGCGATGGCTTTGAGGTTGGGGCCTTCCTTTGTCCAAACCTTCATTGGACTCTCCACGTCCGTAATTGTTTCGCCTTCGTTGAGCATTGCCTCGTTGGGCTTGAAGCGGAGAGCCTTGTTGGGAATGGCAAGCACGCCAGGCATCTCGAGTGTGTAGATGTTGACGTTTGCCGTGAGGCCCGGCTTGAGCTTGAGGTCTTGGTTGGGTGCGCTGATGACGACTTGATAAGTCACCACGTTGCTCTCTGTCGTGGGCTGCTGGCGGACCTGGGTCACGGCGCCTTCGAAGGTATCGTTGGGGAAAGCATCGACCGTGAAGCTGACGCGCTGTCCTTCCTTCACTTCGCCTATGTCTGCCTCGTCCACATCAGCAATCACTCGCATATCGGTCAGGTCCTTGGCAATCGTGAAGAGCGTCGGCGTGTTGAAGCTCGAAGCGACGGTCTGTCCTTCTTCCACCTCCTTCTTCAGCACGACGCCGTCGATGGGGCTGGTGATGGTGGCATAGCCGAGGTTTGTCTGTGCCTTCTTGACGCTTTCTCTTTGATGAGTAACTGTCTGCTGCGCCTTGATGTATGACAGGCGAGCCTGCTCGAAGTCGTTGGCCGAGATGAGGCCTTTGTCGTAGAGCGCCTTGAAGCGTTCGTAGTTTGTCTTCTGATAATCGAGGTCGCTTTGTGCACTTTTCAGGTTTGCCTGTGCGCTGCTGAGCTCGCTCATGAGGTTCGTGCGGTCCAGTTCTGCGATGATCTGGCCTGCCTTGACCACGCTGTTGTAGTCGACATAGAGCTTGCTGACGATGCCGCTGACCTGTGTGCCGACATCAACGCTCGTCACGGGCTCGATGGTGCCGGTTGCCGTTACGCTTGTCATGACGTCTTGTACTGCTGCCTCTGCCTCGGTGTAGGTGAACTCTATCTTCTTGCTGCAGCTGCTCACGATGCTTGCTGCCAGTGCCAGCATCGTTGCTTTGATGAATGTATGCTTTCTCATCTTATATTATATATAATGTGTACTTAAAGTTCGATCTTCTCTCCCGTGTAGAACTTGAGGAGTTGTATGTTGAGCAGGGCCATGTACTTGCTTTGCAGCATGTCCTGCTCTGCGCTGATGACGTTGTCGCGGCCCTGCAGCACGTCCACGGTGTTCTTCAAGCCGTTCTGGAACTGCTCGTTCAAGAGCTCGTAGCTTGCCTCCTGACTCTTGACGCGGCTCTTGGCGGCAATGTAGTTCTGCTGGCCGCTGTTGGCATTGAGCCAGTACTGCTCGATGGTGCTGGAGAGCGCGTTCTTCCTGTCTTGCAGGTCGAGCTTCGAGGAGAGCTGCTGCAGTTTTGCCGTCTTGACGTTCGACATGTTGCGACGGTTGTCGAAGATAGGCACACTGAAGTTAAGGCCGGCACTCATGTTGAGGTTCGTCTTCATCTGTTCGCCCCAGCCATTGCTGCTACCTGTCGAGTGGTTGCTGCCGAGGCTTGCGCTCGCGCCGATGGTAGGGTAGAAGCCGCGTTTGGCAATGTCGAGTTGCATGTCGGCCGCCTCGATGCTGAGCTCGGCACTCTTTATCTCGGGACGCATCTCGAGTGCTTTGGCGTATGCCTCCTGGGCGCTTGGCACGAGGGCAAGCACCTGCTCGTCAGAGGGGATGTGGCCTGCCACGTCGAAGGGCGTGTTGAGGTCGAGTTCGAGGAGAGCCTTGAGCTGGCGGATGTAGTTGGCAAGCTGCGTCTCGGTGTTAACGACGGCGTACTTCGCGCTGCTCAACTGTGCTTCGAGCTGCACGACGTCGGCCTTTGCCATCTGCCCCTGGTTCATCATCTCCACGCCGCGGTCGTACTGACTTTGTGCGGTGGAAAGCAGCAGTTCGTTGACCTTCTTGGCTTCTTTCGTGTACATGATTTGCACGTAGAACTGCGCTATCTGTTCCTGGATGGTGAGCTCACTCTGCTCTGTCGTGAGGGCAGAGATGCGGTTCTGCAGCTCCTGTGCCTTGATGTTCTTGTAGTTGATGCCGCCATTCCAGAGTGTGACGTTCGCGTTGAGTCCGTAGGTGCCTTGATAGGTGACGTTGCTGCGCGTGCTTGTCACCTGGTCGCCTTGCACGACAGCCATTACCTCGGTAAACGGCCGATAGCCCATGCCTTGGTTCGTACTGAAGCTGAGGCTGGGGAAGAGCGCACCCTTGTCTTGCCAGAGGCTTACCTCACCACGTTCTTCGGTGATGCGGTTCTTCTGCACCTGAATGTTGTGCTTCAGCGCATAGTCCAGGCAGTCCTGCAGCGTCCAGGCCTGCTGGGCAGAGGCCGTCCCTGCGAGGAGCATCAAAAGGAGGAATGTTCTTATTCTCATATCGTCTTGTTATCTATATTTCTAAATCTTTGTATGTAACGTGCCGCTTGCCGTAGTATTCCCAAAGGAGGTTCGTCGGCGAGAGTATCTTGTCGTATGGCACGACGGTCGCAGCCAGATTCCTGTCCCTGTCTGCCTTGAAGTCTTTTTGTATGCGACGGAAGTCGAGGTGTGCCTTGAGGACAGCCTTGCAGGCAGCCCAGTGGCAGCCGACGAGGAAGTGGAGCGCAGCAGCCGCATCGAGCAGGCGGCGCCAGTGCATCACCTTGCCGAACCTCTCCTCCGGCATGTTCTTGTAGAGGAGCAGCAGATTGTTGCGGAAGTTGAGGTAAGCTTTCTGCGGACTCTCTTTGGGAAGCGTGCCCCCGCCGACGTGATAGACCACACTCTCGGGGATGCAGGCAATCTTGTAGCCGCGACTGCGGAGGCGCCAGCAGAGGTCAATCTCCTCCTGATGCGCGAAGAAGCGTGCATCCAGTCCGCCTGTCTCCAGATAGACGTCGCGACGAATCAGCAAGGCAGCGCCAGTGGCCCAGGCTACGGTGGCAATCGAGTCGTACTGGCCCTCGTCGCGTTCCACCGTACCGAGGATGCGTCCTCGGCAGAAAGGGAAGCCCAGCCGGTCGATGTAGCCGCCACAGGCTCCTGCGTATTCCAGCATGTCGGGCGCCCACTCGCAGCGTATCTTGGGCTGGCAGGCAGCCACTTCTGGGTGCGCCTTCATGTAGTCGAGCATCGGTCGTAGCCAGCCTTCCTCCACGCGGACATCGCTATTGAGCAGCAGGCAGAGGTCGCACTCCACCTCAGCGATGGCTTTGTTGTAGCCTTCGGCAAAGCCGTAGTTGCGGTCGAAGACAAGTGTGCGGATGCCGGGGAACTGCTCGGCCATCAGTTTGAGCGAGCCATCGCTGCTGCCATTGTCGGCCACGACAACCTCCGCCTCGGGCGAGTGCTCGATGACGGAAGGCAGGAAGCGACGCAACATCTCTTCGCCGTTCCAATTCAGTATGATGATGGCCAACTTCATGCTAATTCATAATTCTTAATTCATAGTTCATAATTGAGAGAGACAGTTCCTGTCAGGGCGTCTCCCTTTTCGTTCCATTCGCCGAGCACGATGGGGACGATGGTGTTGTCAAGCCCCTTTGCCTGCACTTCCACACGGATATAGTTGTCGGTAAAGCCGTGCAGTATGCCGGTGCTTTTGCTGTGCTCCAGCAGGACGGGTCGTGTCTGCCCCTTATATATATTATAATATGTATGCAGTTTCTCTTCGCTGAGCGAGAGGATTTGCTGGCTGCGTTCGTGTTTCTGCTTGGGCGACACCTTGCCGGGTATCTGCAGTGCCTTGGTGCCTGGGCGTTCGCTGTAGCTGAACACGTGGTACTGGCTGACGGGCAGTGCCTGCATGAAGTCGTAGGCCTGGGCAAACAGTTCGTCTGTCTCGCCACGCATGCCCACGATGACATCCACGCCGATGAAGGCGTCGGGGATGTATTTGCGCACCTCGTCTATCTTCTGTGCGAAGAACTTTGTGTCGTAGCGGCGATGCATCAGGCGGAGCACCTCGTCGCTGCCGCTTTGCAGCGGGATGTGGAAGTGCGGCATGAAGGCTCGGCTCTGGCTGCAGAAGCGGATGATGTCTTCTGTGAGCAGGTTGGGCTCGATGCTGCTGATGCGGTAGCGCTGGATGCCTTCTACGCGGTCGAGTGCCTGAAGCAGGTCGATGAAGCGTTCGCCTGTCGTCTTGCCGAAGTCGCCTGTATTGACGCCGGTCAGCACGATTTCCTTGCCGCCTTGCCTTGCTGCGCCTTCTGCCTGCTCCACGAGCGATGCGATGCTGCCGTTCCTGCTCCGCCCTCTGGCAAAGGGAATGGTGCAGTAGGTGCAGAAGTAGTCGCAGCCGTCCTGTACCTTCAGGAAGAAGCGCGTCCGTTCGCCTCGTGCACAGGCCGGCACGAAAGGCTGGGCTTTGGGAGTCTCTGTCTCCGTGACAACGTTATTGCTAAATAACGAAATGACGTTGTTCAGCAGTCCCTCTTTCCCAACCACGATATCCACGCCTTCGAGTGCGGCAAGTTTCTCCGGGTGCAACTGTGCGTAGCATCCAGTGACGACGATGTATGCCTCTGGATGTTTACGATGCAACTTGCTGATGGCTTGGCGGCTCTTGCTGTCGGCCACCTCTGTGACGCTGCAAGTGTTCACGATGCAGATGTCGGCCACCTCGCCATTCCGGGCAGTCTCCACACCGGCAGCTTCCATTTGCTGCTGTATGGTGCTCGTCTCGGCGAAGTTCAGCTTGCAGCCGAGTGTCAGATAGACCGCCTTTTTACCTTTTAACGCATTCACGCTGCAAAGATAAGAAAAATAATTCATAGTTTGTCGCATGCGCGTCATATTTTATTGTTTCTTAAGATTACCGGCTTTGCAGCCTGCCATATGAGGCAAAATGTGCCTTTTGTGCATTTTCTCCCTCGTTTTTCACCTTTTTCAGCGTTGGAAGCCGACTTTTTCGGGCAAAAATGAAAAAAAATGAAAAAAAGTTAGAGAAAGTTGCACGTATTTCGAAAAATCGCCGTACCTTTGCAGCGTTTTAAAGAACAATTGATTGTTTTACAAGTTTAAAAAAGCAAAAAAGAAATGAAAAAGTTAGCATTTTTGTTCGCAACTGTTGTTGCTGTATCTTTCGCATCTTGCGGTCAGAAGACAGAGCAGGCTACCTGCTGCGATAGCGACACTGTAGTTGTTGAAGAGACAGTTGACACTTGCGCATGTGACACTTGCGCTTGCGACACTTGCGCTTGCCCCGTAGCTGAGTAATCAACAGACGGACAAAAAAAGTCTCACGAGAGCCGTACCGATAGGTGCGGCTCTCTTTTTTGTCTTTAGCCGTCGCAGCATGACTTTTTCAACAACCCTAGTGAAGTTTGCAAACAACCCTAGTGAAGTTGCCAAAGTTAACGTGTTAAGTTTGCGATTTTAACGTGTTAAGTTGGGCAAGTTAACGTGCCGTGTTTTCAAACCCACCTAACAAAAAAGGGACGCACCTAAGCGCGTCCCTTCTGTAGAGGAGAGTTCCGTTACTTTTTCAGATACTTTTTGTTTCCAGTAATGACGATGCCCTTGTAGTCCTTGCCCACCTTCTGGCCAGCCAGATTATAGGTAGAGTCGTTAAGGTCCTTAAGGTTCTTAGAGTCCTTAAGGTCATTGATGCCCGTGATATAGTCCTCGCTGGCGATGATGATCCACTCGTCTGTGATGCGTGCGCCGTCGAGGTTCACGATGTAAGGCTCGCTGAAGTAAGCTCCAGTGGGCAGGCCGATGATGAGGTCGTCTTCAAGCGTGAGGCTATTGCCTTTGAAGCCGCATTCAACGCCTTTCATCTGTACGATGGTCTCTTCGCCTTTGACGGTGAGGTCTCCCAATATACCGTTCATGCGTGTGCCTTCTGCCGAGACTTTCGCACCATTAGAAATGGTGAGACCATTAAAAGAGGAGATACCGGTTTCTGCTTTGGTGACGAGCGATCCAGGACCTTCGATGGTTGCCTCATTGACACGAACGCCAAACCATAATGAAGTAACGGCATAATTCTCGCCAATAAGTTTAATGGTAAGAGGTCCAAAGTCTTCTGCACCGATTGCGTATGTAGCCTCGCACTCGATGTTGGCGTTGTTAAGCGTTAGCGTGCTTGTCTCTGGATCGAAACTTACGGTGCCGTCGCCAAGCACATCATCCTGGTTGACGTTGGTCACTTGCGTGCCTGCCACATAGATGTAGTAGCGGTTCTCCTTCATGATGGTTACCCATTGGTTGGCAACTAATGCGCCTTCCACTACGATGCCGACATTGTCGGTGAAGGTGGCTCCCGCAGGCTCAACAATTGTGATGTTGTCCGTCATATTCAAGGCTCTGAAGGCTACCACGGAACCTTCGTCGGCACCCTTAGCCTTCAATGTGGTTGTTTCGCCCGATATCGTCAGCGATGGCAACATACCAGATGCCTCAACACCTTTGATGCCAGCCCCTGCAGTGCTCTCTGCCGAGACGTTCACGCCGTCGGTGAAGGCGATGTCTGCTTGTGTCTGGAGTGCTGTACCGTTAGTATTGATATTGAGGGTGCCGCCACCATAGAAGACAACTTCAGATGCTTCGTCTTCGGAACTCTTCTGCAGGACGATGCCTTCTTTGTCGTCGCTGATGTTAATGAAGTTTCCACCTACCAGCATTACATTCAGGTTGGGGATGGACGATTGGATGCCGGGGGCTCCTGTCGGAGCGATTTCAGCATTCATGAGCGTCAGCGTGCTTGTCTGCGGGTCGAAGAAGACGGTGCCGTTGCCCAGCACATCCTCCTCGTTGATGCTGGTCACCTGCTTGCCTTTGACGTAAAGGTCGTAGCGGTCCACCTTCTGGATTGTTACCCAAGATGTTACGATGTCATTGCGGCGGCCTACGCAGATGGCGAGTTTGCTCAGGACGAACGAAGCGCCTGCAGGCTCAGTAATCTCGAGCTGGTCGTTCAGGTTAAGACCTGTGCATCCGAACGAACCATCGCCGCCCTTGGCGTTCACGACAGTCTCTTCGCCGCTGATGGTTGTGATGCCTGCCATGATGCCCTTCAAGTCTCCCTCGGCCGATACCTGTGCGCCATCAAGAATCTGCAGCGGTTTGGGCTGGCTGCCTCCTAAAGAATAGATGCCGTACATAGCAGTGATGGAGAGCGAGCCAGGGCCTTCGATGAAGCCTTTGCCCTTGAACCAGATGCCTTTGCTTGTGCCATTCAGCGACCTTGTGCAAGTGATTGTGTTGGTGCCCTCGAGCTTGATGTGGAGTTCCTGCTCAGCCTCGATGCCGCTGCCGTCACCGCCGTCGATGTTGGCATCGGTGAGTGTCAAGGTCAGTGTCTCGGGGTCGTAGCTTACGGTGCCGTCGCCGAGCACGTCGGTCATGTTGTGGTTCGTAACCTGTATGCCTGCAACCTTAACGTCATAGTCCACGGAGTACTGAATGGTTACCCATTCGTCCTTGATGACATTGCCGCTGGCATCCTTTATCTCGCCATCGACATACTGAGCGCCTGCGGGTTCGTCTATCCTGAGGCCATCGTTGAGGGTGAGGCTGGTCGATGCTTTGAAGGTGCCGCGGGCATCAGGGCCGCACTTCATCCTTACGACAGTATTCTCGCCGCTGATGGTTGTCTCCTGTCCATTGATGGCATATTGCGTTGAACCTTCAGCCGTTACCTGTGCCCCGTCGCTGATGAAGAGTTTCGACAGATGAGCATCGATGCCGTATTTTCCGTTGACATAGAGCGAGCCAGGACCTTGGATGTAGCAATATTTGGAGGCAATGCCGTATGTCGTGCTGTTGATGTTGTTCTCGCCTTCGAGCTTGATATAGAGGGTCTTGCCTGCATTGATGCCTGCTTCAGAGCCAGCCTCGATGTTGGCATTCGTGAGGAAGAGCGTTCCAGGGCCGCCATCATAAGCAGGTTCTTGGAAGACAACGGTTCCGTTGCCCAGCACATCATGCTGATTGGCATTGCTTATCCTTGTGCCTGCCACATAATATTGGTACTCGCGCAGCTTGCCGATGACGACTTCCTTCCCCCAAATGGGTGTTCCATTTGCGTTCATCAATCTTCCATCATTGGAATCGAAATATGCTCCTGCAGGTGTTACAATGATGTTGTCGTTCTCGAGAACGAGGTCAACTAATGGCCATACAGGTAGCTGGATGTCGTGGAGAGCCTTGATGCGAAGTTCTGCATCATTCTTGACATAAAGTTTTCCGTTTATATATGTGGCACGCTCTCGAAATGCGCCTATTGCCTCAATGCGTGTCACACCGTCCAAAACGACATTTCCAACTACATATAATGCTACATTATTACTTGTGATTTTCAGTTTCTGGCTGTACCACCAATCTTCTTCTGTCGTAAGGGTCAGCGTGTTCACATCAGCATAAATACCAATGCCTGAACTTGTGATGTTGACGGGTTCTTGTCCGAAGATGATAGTGAAGTCCGTGTTTTCAGTATTAATATTAATGCCGATGCCGTTTTGGTTTACGATGTCAACGCCGTTGAGGTATAGCGTGTTGGTCGTTGGGTTGTACCTTGCATAGCCATCCGTGTCGTTCTTTGTCACGCCAGGCAGTACGGTCAGGTCGTCAGCATTTGCCGATGTGATATCGACACCTCCAATCTTTACATCATATACGATGTTGCCTTCCGAGTCGACTCCACCTAAGGTGACATCCCATCCCTTGTTCCTTGCTATGTCTGCCTGCTCTTGTGTGCAGACGTTGTCGTTTGGTTTGTTGTCGCCAATCTTTATCTTGTGCTTTCCTTCAATGCCAGTCACATCGGGCAGGCTTTCCAGGACATCGGTCATCCATCCGTCAATCCTGTTCCCAGAAATATCTATATCCTTAAGATTGGGGCATCGGGAGAAGTCGATGTTGGTAATCAGGTTTTTGGAGCAGTTGATTGTCTGGAGCTTAGGATGCTCTGAGAGCATAAGCGTTGTGATTTGGTTATTCCGACATTCCAGAGATTGTAGATGAGTAAGTTGTGCGAGGTTGAATATGGTCGTCAGGTTATTATTGTTGCAACAAAGACTTTCCAAGAAGTGGAAGTGTTCAATGCCTTGAATTGAGGCAATCTCTTTGGAATCCATATTGATAGAAGTGCCTTTCATCATCTCGATGAAGTCGAGCCTGGAATCATTGTTCAGGTCATAAGTTTCCACAACGAAGTTGCGGAGGTTCTCATCGGGGAAGTTGGAGCTGTTAATGGGAACATACGTTGAGATGATGACCCGTTCTGGATAGTCATTCTCGCTGCTATCCCAGAAGCTATCTTTCTCAGGGGCGTAGTTGATGTCGCCAGGCACAGCGTCGTCTTGGTAACCTCTAATAATCATTGACCCGTTCATAACCAAGTCCTTTATGTCCCAAAAGGCTACGCTATTTTTCTTTCCAGTTACATCTAAGGCACTATTATCGATGGAAAGCTTTTGGAAATGTAGGAGACCTGTCTCGCCACCACATTTCACATAGGAATTGGTGATATATAGCTCTTCAAAGAGGGTATTACCAACAATGCCCATTCCCACATACTTAGATTTATTAATGTCATAAGGATTAAGGCTATACCAATCAGACTCCACTTTCAGGTTGATGTTATTAATGTAGAGCTTTGCTTCATTGCCTACGGTCAGGGCATCTTCATAGCCACCACGGATATATTGCTGTTCGCCATAAATGCCAGAGGAACTCGTAATGGTAGTGTTGGCATTGAGACGAACAGGAGATGAGTTTATTGCCCAAAGCTCGTTCTTTCCTTCAAAGACGATGGTCAGTCCGTTGCAGCTCTCGTTCAGGATGGCACGGTTGTCGCTGCCTCTCCGCTGGATAAAGATGTTGCGCAGGGTGAGCGTCTTTGTTGAGGGTTCGTAGCGGACATAGTAATCGTCTGCCTCATCATTGGGCGTGATGTATTCGCCAGTGATGTTGTCGCAGTTGTCGGAGGTGACACTTACGCCTGCAACCTTGATGCCGTAGTACTCGGCACGCACTGCCTGAGGCACGAAGAGTAGCGTCAGCAGCATTAGGGAAAAACAGTAAAGCTTTTTCATAATTGTAGCGTTTTATATTAATAATGTTTATGCAAAGATACGTTTTTTGCTCAGGAAAACAAAGGTTTTGCCATCTTTCCTGCTGCAAAGATAAGGCTATTTTTTGGAAGGTCAGTTGATAAAATCTTCCAAAATAGTTGTTATTTTCTTCCAAAAACAAAAAAAGCGAGCCTCACGACTCGCAATTTTTGCCCATTTCATCGCTTATCTCGGTATTCCGAGGGCGAACAACCATAAATCCGTTTGAAGGTGTGACCGAAGGAACTGGTCTCGTCGAAACCGCACAGATTTGCAACCTGTGCAACGGGTATGTCGGGCTTGTTTTTGAGCAATGCGATGGCGCGTTCCATTTGGATGGCTTGGATGAAAGCCTTTGGAGACTCGCCAGCAGCATTTTGCAACTTGCGTCTGAAGGTCTGCACGCTCATGTTGAGCTCCGATGCAATCTGCTCCACGCCGAAGTTGCCCTGAGGCATTGCCTCGTTGACGGCTTCGATGACGCGCATCAGGAAGAGGCGTTCGTCTTCACTCTCCACTTCCTCTGATGCTTTCTGCTGTTCCGCAGTTGTTGGCTCCGTTTTTTCTTTCAGTTTCTCAATTTCGCGCACCAGCTCTTGCATTTGCTTCTGCCAGCGACGGAGGTTGTGGTTTATGATGAGCCAAGCTGCGAATGCCAGAAGCAGGATGAGTGCGATAGCGATGATGATAGTGCGGCGATGTGCCTGGCGCACTTCGGTGTTTTCTTGTTGCAGCCTCTCGTTGCCGAACTCGGCATTGTAGCGCGACAGAGCATCGGCTGTGGAGTGCGTGTAGAGCGAGTCCTTCAGCAGGTCGAAGAGGTCGAGCTCCAGTTTTGCCGAGTCGGGATTCAGTGTCCAATAGCTCTCGTAAAGTCCTTTGTGCGAGTGTATCTCGTTGTAGAGGTCGCCCATCTTCGAGAAGAGGCCGGCCGCTTCCCGATAGTAGGGGATGGCTTCCTGTTGCCGTTCCTGGCAGAGCAACGACATGCCCAAGCGGTTCAGGGCAATGGCATAGGAATGGTAGTCGCCCATCGCCTTCATTTCTGGCGCAATCTGCCGGTAGATGTCCTCTGCCTCCTTGTATCGATGCAGTCCGAGCAAGGCCGAACCCTTTTGTGAAAGGCGAATCAGGAGCTTTGGCGAGCGTCCCAACTTCTCCTCCGTCTCGATGGCCTGTTCGGCATAAGTCAGGGCTTTCTCGTCTTGTCCAAGCGTGTGATAGATCTCGGAGGCCATGCCGAGCAGGACGGCTTTTCGGGCAGGATTGTCCACCTTCTCTGCATGCTCCAGGGCGCCGAGGATGTACTGCTCCGCCTCTTTGGCTTGATAGCCAGCCATATAGATGCCAGCCACCGTGTTCATGCTCGACGAGATGCGGTCGTCGTCGCCACTCTGCATGTCAATCTCGAGGCACTGCTTGGCATAGTTGGCAGCATTCTTCACATCGCCCATTCGCACGTAGATGAGACCCAGCAGGTTCAGGCAGTCAGCCTTGAAGTCGTTCCCCACATGACACAGCGGCAGAGCCTTCAGCGCATACGCCTCAGCCTGCTCATACTGCTGCTGGTCGTACATCCACTCGCCAGCCCAGTACCATACCTGCTTCTGGAGCGAGTCGGCAGGTGTCCCGTCGGGGAACACGATCTCCTCGTCAACGAACTCAGCCTTAAGCAGTTCGCTGAAGAACAGGTTGGCGGCAGCCACGTTCGTCTGCTTGTCGAACTTAGCCAATGCCGACTCCACATCCTGTGCCATCGCGCAGACGCTCATCAGCAATGCAAGGACTGTCATTACCAGGTAACTTGTTATGGACTTTATTGCGTTCATCGTTGTTATTAATTTTAATGCAAAGATACAACATTATTTAGGTGAATCCAAATTTTTCTAAAGAAAAATTCATTAAGATGTATAAAATCGAACTTTTACCCCTTGTTTTGGGGGTTAAATGACAACATGAATCTGCCAAAAACATAGCCAGCGTCATCGTCAAAGACAACGTGCAGAGTTAGCCAATCCGGCGTGCTGAGTTTTCCAATGCAGCGTGATGGGTTTGGCATTTCTCCGGCCTTCGTTTTGCAAAGTCAACAAAGTCAACAAATGCAACACCAGTTTTTGAGAGAAAAGTACTGGCTATATATCATTTATTATATTAATAGTATGTAATTGTTGATATTATATATATAAGACGAACTCCGTCTCTCTTTTTCGCTTGTTGCATTTGTTGACTTTGTTGACTTTTCTGAAAATCGGCGGCTCTAAAAGTGCCAAATTTTTCGATGAAATGGGCGATTTTTGCAATTTTTGCTGTCCGAATTCAGCCGCGAAATGAAGAGAAAAGTCACCCCCTTAAATGCGATTTAACGTCTTTCCTTGCAGAAAAGTGGCTACATTTTGGGTTGCAATGTCGATAAGACGACGGCGAGCTGCGGCAGAAGCCCATGCAATGTGGGGGGTAATGAAGCAATTGGGTGCTGAAATCAAAGGAGTGCCGTGTCTGGGCGGCTCTTCGGTCAGCACATCAACACCAACTGCATAGAGTTTTCCGGCTGCAAGTGCATCGGCAACGGCCTGTTCGTCGAGCAAGGGACCGCGGCCTGTATTGATGAGGATGGCTGTGGGCTTCATCAGGGCAAGGCGTTCGCGATTGACAAGGTGGTGCGTCTCGTCGGTCAGCGGACAATGCAGACTAATGACGTCTGCTTCGCTGAAAAGTTGCTCATAACCCGTTGCCTTTCTGATGTTTAGCTGTCGAAGTTCTGCTTCCGATTTGCTACTGACGGCCAAGACCTGCATGCCAAATGTCTGAACCATCTTAGCCACTTGCTTGCCGATATTGCCGAGACCGACAATGCCAAAAGTGAGGCCATCCAGTTCGATAAGAGAAGCCTTCGTGAACGAAAAGTCTTTGCATTTCTGCCATTCGCCTTCCTTGACGGCTTCGGCATGGAGCGCGACCTGATTCGTGATGTTCAGCAAGTGCGCCATCACCATTTGGGCGACCGACATTGTGCTGTAAGCCGGTATGTTCGTCACGGCAATGCCTCGGCGATGGGCTTCCGCGATGTCCACCACGTTGTAGCCCGTTGCCAAAACCCCGATGTAGCGAAGTTGGGGCAAGGCAGCCATCGCTTTTGCATCGATGATGACCTTGTTCGTCAGCAGCACTTCGGCATCTTTGGCTCTTTCAAGCAACTCTTCCGGCTTGGTGCGCTCATAGACCTTGAGTTCGCCAAACTGCTTGAGCCCATCCCACGACAAATCACCCGGGTTGGCAGTAAAACCATCTAAGATGATAAGCCCCCTCCCCGCTCCCCCTTTGGGGGAGGGCTTTGAGGAAGGAGCAGTTGCATTGTGGCACTCCCCCAAAGGGGGAGCGGGGAGGGGGCTTTCGTTCATGGCTTTGCTTTGTTGAATCGTTTCGAGAGTCCTATTGCTCCAGTTGGGCAGACGAGTCGGCAGAGGTGGCAGCCCACGCACTTCTGGCCGATGATGTGCGGCTTCCTTTCTGTCAGGTCGAAGCTGATGGCCTGGTGTCCGCCGTCGGTACAAGAGATGTGGCAGCGTCCGCAGCCCATGCATTTCTCACGGTCAATCTTGGGCAGCACCATCGTTTCTCTGTCGAGCTCAGACGGCTGGACGAACGAAGGCAGTTGCTCGCCGACAAGGTCCTCAAGATGCTCGATGCCACGCTCAGCCATGTATGTCGTCATGCCCATAAGCAAGTCGTCGATGATGCGGTAGCCATACTCCATGACAGCCGTGCAGACCTGTACGTTGCGGCAGCCTATCTGGATGTACTCCAAAGCGTCCCGCCACGTCTCAATGCCACCGATGCCGCTCAATTCGATGCCCTTCATGATTTGGTTCTGCGCCAGTTCGAGGATGAAACGCTGTGCGATAGGCTTCACGGCACGACCTGAATAGCCCGACACCGTCTTCTTCTCGCTGACCTCAGCCTCTGGCGAAAAAGTGACACTCTTGATGGTGTTGATGGCCGAAATGGCGTCTGCTCCGGCAAAGTAAGCTCCAAGCGCAGGCTCTTTCATGTGAGTGATGTTCGGCGTCATCTTGGGAATGACAGGAATCTTTACGTTCTGCTTCACATAGGCAGTGTAGGCCGTGACGAGTTCGTGGTCTTGTCCGACGTCGCTGCCCATGCCTGCCAGACGCATTTGCGGGCAGGAGAAGTTCAGCTCGACAGCGTCGCAGCCCGCAAACTCAGCCATCTTGGCAAGCTCTATCCACTCCTCTTCGAATTGACCCATGATGCTGGCAATGACGACCTTCGACGGATAGTTCTGCTTCAGACGCTTCAAGATGTCGAAGTCCACCTCGTAAGGGTTCTCGCTCAGCTGTTCCATATTGCGGAAGCCAGCGAACGATGTGCCCTCCTTGATCGCGTCGAATCGGGGCGAGACCTCTCGGATGTCCTGTTTGCAAATGGTCTTGTAGAAGACGCCAGCCCAGCCCATATCGAAGGCTCGCGCCACCATCTCATAGTTGGTACAAATGGCCGATGAAGCCAGGAAGAAGGGGTTCTCGCATTTGATACCGCAGAAAGTGATTTGCAAAGATGGGTTTGTGTCTGTCACTTTGCAGTCTTGACAAGCTGAACGAAGCAGTTCGTGGATTCGGATAGGCTGGTCGTAGTGGATGCATGCTTGTTCCGCCCTTTCCAAGTCGGCATCCGAGCAGTTTGCAATCCATCTGCCGGCGTTCTTGATGTTGTCAAAACGAATGGCACGAATGACACGGGCAGGGTCACCTTTAATGCATGCTTTCGTGCAAGGAGCATCTTCGCACAGGAGGCAGCGAGCAACCTCTTCCTTAATGTGTAGCATAAGTGTTTGTGTTTAGTTTCTTCGTATAGTTAATGGAATCGCTTCTTTATGAGTCTGGCAGAATGTTTCGGCATCGTCGACGACAAGTGCCAGATAACCGCCGCCACCGGCTCCAGGCATCTTCCAAGCCAGCACGCCATCCATCGCGGAATACTGGTCGATGTAGTCCTCGACACCTGGTTGTATCATGGCTGGGAACATGGAAACTTGTGCTTCGAACGAGGCTTTGTAGGCTTCGGCAAAGGCTTTGAGGTTGAGCTGCATGATGGCTTCCCAACAATCGTCGGCAGCTTTGGCAAGCGCCTTTACCTTCGGCTCTGTGATGTCCTTGCCTTCTACTACAGAGCAGCCTGGTCTTCTTGGGAACATGGGTATGAGGCATAGATGACTTTCCAGCCAACTGAGCACTTTCTCGTCGTTGCATTGCTCAATCTTGTCAGGCCAATAGCGCGCATCATAATGGTGTCGGCAAAGGCCTGGCACACAGATTCCGATGGCATCTTGTGCTCCGGAAATGATGCCGTCACTTCGTTCTGGGTCGTTTTCGAAGCAGAAGACGAGTTTGGCAAGCATCTCGGGGTCCATGTCGGGCAGTTTTACCGGCCAAATCCTCTGTATCTGTTTGCGAGTAGAGGTAGAGAGGCCGCACCGTTCCCTTACTTCGAAGTCCGGAATGAGCGAGATGGTAAGGGCCCAACCTGGTGCGAAGCAACTGACATAAGGCTGGTCAATCCATGTTCCTGCAAGGTCGAGTCGAGTCGGTATTTGGCATATCTCTGCCTTCAAGCCAGTACTAGAACGTGCATCAAGCCCTTCTGCAGGCGTCCTTTCCAGCACGATGTACTCGATTCCATGCTCTTCGCAGAACCGACGTTTCTCTTCACTTGATCCATCGGCATTCACGACGAAGATGTCCGGCTTGAGCCATTCTACTGTCGGCACAAAGTCCATCACGCCACTGCCTTTGTTGATGAAGGCTTCCTTGACGTACCTGATGCTCTGCACCATGAAGAGACGTTCCTGTTCGGGATACAGCGTCTTGTGGTTCTTGTACTTCAATATTGTGGCATCCGACCCGATGCCGACGTACAGGTCACCATACTGGGCAGCCTGCCTGAAGAATTCTATGTGACCGCTATGCAGCAAGTCATAGCAACCGCTAACAAAGACCTTTTTATTCATTGAACATTGACCATTGAACTTTGACCTTTCCTTTGACTAAACACGCTGTATCCCAGCACCACAACGAAGCAGACGAGTGGCACGACATAAGAGTTCGAGATGCCGAACTTGTCACTAACCATGCCCTGAAGTGGCGTGAGAAGTGCACCTCCGAGTATTGCCATGATGAGTCCTGATGCACCAATCTTCGCATCCTCTCCTACACCATCGAGGGCAATGCCATAGATTGTCGGGAACTGGAGCGACATGAAGAAGCTGATGAGTACCAGCGAGATGACGGCCAACATGCCACTTCCACTCATCAGTATCACGATGAGGCAGAGCACGATATCGAAGGCTGCAGCCCAAGCCATTAGCTTTGCCGGCTGGAAAAACTTCATCAGCCAAGTGAAGAAGAAACGTGCCACGCAGAAGCAAATGATGCTGGCCAGATAGTAAGTTGCCGCTTCTGCCTCGACGATACCTAACTCCTGCATTACCAGCCTGATGGTGAACGACCAGACACAAATCTGGGCTCCCACATAGAAGAACTGTGCCACAACGCCCCAGACATAGCGTTTGTTCTTCAGCAATCTCGCAAAAGAGGCGCTCACACTACCTTGTGCGGCATCTTTTCCACCTGGCATCTTCGAGAAAGCCATCACGACCATTATGGCAATCAGCACAAAGCCGAGACCCATGTAAGTCTCTGAAATACTGTTCAAAGAGATGTCGCGGAGGATGAATTGCTTGCTGAGCATAATGCCTGTGATGCTGCCAATCGGGTTGAACGACTGGGCAATGTTGAGCCTTCGAGTCGCTGTTTCGGGTGTTCCCATTGAAAGAATGTAGGGATTTGCCGTCGTTTCCAGCACGGAGCAACCACCAGCAAGAATGTAGATGGCTACAAGATAGAACGCATAACTCTCGGTCAGGGCTGAAGGATAGAACAGCATCGCACCTCCCGCATAGAGCAGAAGTCCCAGGATGATGCCGGCCTTGTAGGAGTATTTCCTGATGAAAAGCGCTGCCGGCAAAGCAAAGCAGAAGTAAGAACCATAGAAGGCAAACTGGATGAACGATGTCTCGGTGTCGCTCATCTGCATTACCTTCTTGAATGCAGCCAGCAGAGTGTCGGTCATGTTGTTCGCCAATCCCCACAGAAGGAAGAGTAGGGAGACAAGGGCAAACGGCAAGAGGTATCTTTTTTCGATTGTTTTCATGTTAATTCATTGTTATTCTGTTCTCCCCCTAAAGGGGGTGAGGGTTAATACAGGTAAAACATCCGTTCCATCATCTGCCACTTCTCGTCGCTCGTGGCTTCAGAACTGCAGCCTTGGAACTGGCTGACAAAAGCTTCCCATTCAGCCTGGCGGGGTAGGGTGGCGAGCTTGGCCATTGCTTTGTCCCAGTCGAAATCGGCTGGAGCATCAACTATCATGACCAACATGTTGCCCAAGATGTAGATTTCCATCTCGAGGATGCCAACCTCTCGAATGCCCTCGCGAACCTCCTTCCAGTTGTATTCCTGCGAATGCCACTTGATGTACTCGCGCCTTGCTTCTTCGTCGGAGTTCAGCGTCAAAGTTTGCACGAACCGCTTTGTCCTGACATTGTGCTGCTTTTGTAAGTAACCTTCCATAAAATCATTTAACCATTTAATCATTTGCCATTTAGCGTTTGCCCTCTCTCAAAGTTGGGGCGATAGCGAGTAAGCCGCTATTGGTAACTACTCCCCTCCTTACAGGGAGGGGTTTGGGGGTGGGTCTGGTGAACCTGAATCTGCGGGAACGGGAACCCGATACCTTGCTTGTTGAACTCCGTATAGATGCGTTCGTTCGTGTTGAAGAAGACATCCCAGTAGTCGGAAGCTTTCGTCCAGACCCGAAGCACGAAGTCCACGCTGCTGGCAGCCAGTTCTTTCACGGCAATGAAGGGAGCTGGCTCTTGCATGATGCGCTTATCTTCTTGCAGAAGGCTCAGCGTAACCTGCCTAACTTTCTCAATCTCAGTACCATACTCTACACTAATGGTGAAATCCACTCGCCGCAGATCGTTCTTGTTGAAGTTCGTGATGTTACCGCTCGAAAGCGCACCATTGGGAATGAAGAGCTCTTTGTTGTCGGTCGTGGTCAGTATCGTGTGGAAGATTTGAATGGCCTTCACGATGCCGCTAACGCCTTGAACCTCAATAAAATCGCCAATCTTGAAAGGCTTCAGGAACAGGAGGATGATGCCTCCAGCCAAGTTCTGAAGGTTGCCGCTTAGTGCCATACCGACCGCCAAGCCTGCAGAAGCCAGCAGGGCAGCAAGGCTCGTCGTGTTCACACCAAGCGTGCCCACCACCATGATGATGAGCAAAACGATAAGGGTTATATTGACGAAACTCTTCAGGAACGACTGAACCGTCGGCTCCACATTTCGCCTCTCTAACATTCGAGCTACCATCCTGTTGATGAACTTGATGGCATAACGTCCCACAAAGAAAATGACGAGCGCGAGCAGCAGACTCTTTCCAGCCTCCATTCCCATCGTGATTGCCTGATGAATCAACTGGTCAACCTCACCATTTTTAGCCGCTTCGATAACACCTTTTCCTGCCTCCAAAGGCGCAGCTTCAAGTAAATATATCATGTTTTGTTTGCTTAAATCGAAAAATTCTTCGCAAATATACGACTTTTTCTTCACATCTCCAACGAAAACGCGAAAAAGCGTCTCGAAAAACAACCCTAAGGTAAATCGCAAACTTAATGTGTCAAGTTGCCAAACTTAACGTGTTAAGTTGAGCAACTTAACGTGCCAAGTTGCCGAACCCAGCGTGCCAAGTTTGGAAGTGAAGCATGATGTATGCTTAGTGTAGGCTTTATGTATGCTTTATGTATGCTTGAATCTCCTTAAACCATTGAACCACTTGAACTTAAACCACATTTATGTAGGCATGTAGGCAGATTGGGAAATTTTGAAAAAATTTGCATTTTACTCGTCACTCATCATATTTCGTCCTAATCATTTGACAATCAGAAGTTAACACCCTGATGAGTGCCTGAGGACTCATCTGGTCACTCGTCAGGTTGTATGTTGCTGATACTCTTTGCATTAACCCCCCAACCTGATGAGTGACGAGTGTTTTCGATTTCGTTTGTAATTCAACTTTTCTCCACAAATTCTTTGTCTTCACAAAAGAAAATGCTAACTTTGCAAACAGAAAACATAAAACAGAGTAACTATGAAGTTGAGAAACATTTTTGCACTCCTCCTTCTCTTTGTGG
>Ga0310695_10004281_pt1 | contig 26582 bp, 21 predicted proteins | sample RumenRJG_04DNA_FD_203882 | JGI IMG/M metagenome (GOLD analysis project Ga0310695, IMG submission 203882) | Bovine rumen microbial communities from Lethbridge, Alberta, Canada - RJG_04 (v2) (version 2) | ecosystem: Host-associated > Mammals > Digestive system > Stomach > Rumen | place: Canada... | reverse complement strand
TACGCTTGAGATTACCACTAAATAACAAAATTATCAGCAAGACAATGATGCTGACCCCTGCCCAACAGTCATTAAAGCCTCTTTTTGACCATTTGGGCATTTAGGGTGACGCAATGACGAAGTCAGGAGTATGTATGCGCAACCGATATATTTTAGTATTACCACATATTTACCCATCATCGCTCCGACAAGATGAGTGATGATTGCCACAATGACTGCTGCAATGGTAAAGCCAGCTAGCAGTCCGAACCACATAGTCATGGCTTTCCTCGTTCCATTCTTCATTGAGCAATGAAGCGAGAAGAGATTGGCTGGTCCGGGCGTGAAGCCTATAAGGAGTATCGACAACAGGAGGGAAGGAAGTAATTTTATTGGCATTAATATAAGCTGTTAAGATTGAATTGTCGGACCATCCTCAGCCGCCATGTCCATCTGACTCTCTTCGTCTTGCCGTGTATAGCTCAACGGGATGGTCTTGCCCTGCAGCCGCTCCTTGAGTTTCGTGTTACGCTCGGTGACGGTAACATGGCTGACGGCATACCAAAGGGCACGACGCTGGCCGATGACGATACAGACTTTCTTGGCACGGGTGACAGCAGTGTAGATGAGATTGCGCTGGAGCATGACGTAGTTGGTGAAGTGAACGGGGATGACGACGATGGGATATTCGCTGCCCTGACTCTTGTGGATGGTCGTGGCATAGGCAAGGCTGAGCTCGTCAAGCTCTGTCGATTCGTATTCCACCTCCTTACCGTCGAAGCTGACGGTGAGCGTGCGGTCTTCCATATTGACTGCGTTGATGAGTCCGATGTCACCGTTGAACACCTCCTTGGTGTAGTCGTTCTTGAGTTGCAGCACGCGGTCGCCCTTGCGGAAGGTAAAGCCGGCACGTGTGAGACCATTGCCCGTGGGATTGACACGCTGCTGGATGGAGATATTCAGGTTATTGGCTCCGATGACACTGCGCTGCATGGGCGTGAGCACTTGTATGCTGCTCCGGGGTATATTGTAGGCCTTGGGGAGGCGGTGGCTGACCAAATCGACTATGGTCGAGGCAATCTTTTCCGGCTCCTCGCACTCCATGAAGAAAAAGTCGGACTGCTTGCCGTTGCGGATGTCGGGCATGCGTCCGGCATTGATGGCATGGGCGTTCATGATGATGCGGCTGGTCTGTGCCTGACGGAAGATACGGGTGAGGCGCACCACGGGGACGACACCCGAGTCGATAATGTCACGGAGCACATTGCCAGCGCCGACGCTCGGCAACTGGTCCACGTCGCCGACAAGCAGGAGACGCATGTCGGCGGGGACAGCTTTCAGAAGAGAGTTCATCAGCACGATGTCAATCATCGAGCACTCGTCGATGATGAGTGCATCGCCCTCCAAGGGGTTCTCGTCATTGCGTTTGTAACCCTCGGCAGGATTGAATTCCAACAGCCGGTGGATGGTCTTGGCCTCCATGCCCGTAGCCTCGGTCATGCGCTTGGCGGCACGGCCCGTGGGTGCGGCAAGGAGAATGTGGAGTCCCATTCCCTTGAAAGCAGCGATGATACCATCCTCGGTAGTTGTCTTGCCGGTGCCAGGACCGCCCGTGAGCACCATGACCTTGTTGTGGACGGCGGTGCGGATGGCTTCGGCCTGAAGGCCATCGTAGGTGATGCCGGTTTTCTTGCTGATGGCGGTAATGTCGGGTTCACGCTCGAACATATTCTGCTGTCGGGTGGTGAGCAACATCTTGAGTTTGTTGGCAGTGCCGACCTCACTGAAATAGAATGGTGGCAGGTAGATGGCCTCGTCCTCAATCTTCAGGTCCTCAGCGGCAATCATTTGGTCAAGGGCGGACTCGATAGAGGCTTTATCGGCTTCCAAGAGCTTTACTCCGGCTTCCAAAAGTTGGTTGCGATGAGCATAGACATGGCCTTCGTTGGCCAGTTGGTTGAGGGTGTAGAGAATACCGCTGCGACAACGTCGCTCATCGTTCTTGTCGTAGCCCATCTTCGCGGCGATGGAGTCGGCAGTCTTGAAACCGATGCCCCAAATGTCATCGGCAAGGCAATAGGGATTGGACTTCACCGTGTCGATGCTTCCTTTGCCATAGGCTTTGTAGATCTTCGCAGCGTAGGCGGTGCTGACACCGTTGCCCTGAAGGAACACCATCACATCCTTGATGTCGAGCTGCTTCATCCAAGAGTCGTGAATCTTCTTGATGCGCTTGGGGCCAATGCCGTCCACCTCGCCGAGCCGCTGACAGTCCTTCTCGATGATGTCGAAAGTGTCCATGCCGAACTTGGCGACGATGAGCTTGGAGAACTTTGGACCGATACCCTTGACGAGTCCGCTGCCGAGGTATTTCTCCAGTCCGAAGAGCGTGGCCGGCATGGCTTCCTCATAGGTCACAACAACGAACTGGCTACCGTATTGCCGGTTAACCTTCCACTGCCCGTCGGCGACAAGCACGGTGCCTACGGTCACATCGAGCATGTTGCCGACCAGGGTGACGAGGTCGTCATACCCCTTCACCCGTGCCTTCAGTATCGAATAGCCATTCTCGCCATTCTGATACGTAATCCGCTCTATAACTACGCGCAACTTCATAATGATGTTACAAAAGTACGGAAATTATTGGGCATACGGAAGAAATATCGCATCTTTGTCACTGAATACTTTATATTATATTTGTCATTGAATACATTATAATAATAAAGACAATATCGGCAAACGACATAAATATTTCAAACTATGCGAATAATAATCTTTGGAGCTACCGGCGGAATCGGCTAGCATGAAGTCAGACATGAACTTGACAAAGCGATGATGTCGTGGCTTATGTAAGGTATCCCAATGAATTATCTTTTACCCGCGAACATTTGTACATTGTCAGGGCAATATAACAGATCATAATGCCATGCGTGATGCCATTGCCGGATGCCAATCGGTGGTTTGTTAGTAGGCAAATCCCTGAAACGAAATTTAGTGGCATGCCTTCCCTCGAAGGTCATCGCTTGCTGATGAGAACTATGAAAGAGAAGAGATTGAAGCGCTTGATAGACTATGGCACTCCAAGCGTGAAGTTTGCGAGTGACAAACGTTCTTTTATCACCGTATTCCCGGGAATAGCTGACGCAATTCTTTCCCCAAGCAAAGCGTGAGGTCGTTGAAATCGGTGAAGTGGTCAAAAACAGCGACCTTGACTGGACTGTTGTTCGTTTCCTCCGTCCCATAAATGACAGGCCGACCGGTTCTGCAAAGGTAACATTCGGCGATAAGCATATTCACATAAGCATATCGCGTGATGACAGTGCACAGATACGATTGCTGAAGTGCTACCGCTCTTCGCGAAATTGTTAAATTCCGTATTATCAACAAGAAAGTCACATTATTTTTGTACCTTTGCAAGGTATTTTAGATCATCCACAATAATAATCAGAAGATATAATGATTACACTGACAAACCTTGCCATTCAGTTTGGCAAGAGAGTTCTTTATAAAGACGTAAACATCAAGTTCACCCGTGGAAACATTTACGGAGTCATCGGTGCCAACGGTGCAGGAAAGTCCACACTGCTTCGTGCCATCAGCGGAGACCTTGAGCCCAATAAAGGTTCCGTAGAATTTGGTGCCGGCGAGCGTCTTTCCATATTGGAACAGGATCACTTCAAATATGATGCCTTCAGCGTCATGGACACTGTCTTGATGGGCTATGAAGCTCTTTGGAACAATATGAAGGAGCGCGAGGCTCTCTATTCCAAACCGGAGATGACTGACGAAGATGGTAACCGCGCTGCTGAGCTGGAGGAAAAGTTTGCCGAGATGAATGGCTGGGAGGCAGAGAGCAATGCAGCCCAACTGCTTCAGAACTTGGGAGTCAACGAAAGCCTTCACCAAAAACAAATGGCAGAACTCTCCAACAACGAGAAAGTCCGCGTCATGTTGGCTAAGGCCCTCTTTGGCAAACCCGACAACCTTCTGCTTGATGAGCCGACCAACGACTTGGACCTTGACACTGTAGAGTGGTTGGAAGACTACTTAGGCGATATTGACGAGAATCAGACGGTACTCGTCGTGAGTCACGACCGTCACTTCCTTGATGCCGTGAGCACGCAAACAATTGACATAGACTACGGCAAGGTGACCGTCTTTGCCGGTAACTATAGTTTCTGGTACGAAAGTTCCCAGCTCGCCCTTCGTCAGGCTCAGAACCAGCGCATGAAGGCAGAGGAAAAGAAAAAGCAATTGGAAGAGTTTATCCGCCGCTTCTCTGCCAATGTGGCAAAGAGCAAGCAGACAACATCGCGCAAGAAGATGCTGGAGAAACTCAATGTCGAGGAAATCCGTCCTTCCAGCCGAAAATATCCTGGCATCATCTTCCAAATGGACCGTGAGCCCGGCAATCAGATCCTCGAAGTAGAGAATCTGAAAGCTGTCGATGCAGACGGTACCGTTCTCTTTGACAATGTCAACTTCAATATCGAGAAAGGTCAAAAAGTTGTCTTCCTCAGTCACAATCCTAAAGCCATGACCGCTCTCTTCGAGATTATCAATGGCAACAGACAGGCCGACGGAGGCAGCTATAAGTGGGGTGTGACCATCACTACAGCCTATCTTCCGCTCGACAATACGAAGTTCTTCCAGTCCGACTTGAATCTCGTTGACTGGCTGAGCCAATATGGCGCTGGCAATGAGGTGACAATGAAGGCTTATCTCGGCCGTATGCTTTTCCGTCAGGAAGAGGTTGAAAAGAAGGTCAACGTGCTTTCCGGTGGTGAGAAGATGCGTTGCATGATTGCAAGAATGCAACTGCAAAATGCTAACTGCCTCATCCTCGACACCCCCACCAACCACCTCGACCTTGAGAGCATCCAAGCTTTCAACAACAATCTGGTCTCGTTCAAAGGCAACGTGCTCTTCTCCAGCCACGACCATGAGTTCATCGAGACAGTAGCCAACCGCATCATTGAGCTCACGCCAAGTGGTACAATCGACAAGCTGATGCCATACGATGAGTACATCCATGACGATGCCATCAAAGAGCAGAAAGCAAAAATGTATGGTGAAAACGCTTAAAATGGCAGTACATGTCCATTCGGCACATTTTTTGCAAGGCTTTCATTAAAAAACATTTTACCATGGAAGAAAAGAAAAACGATCAAATCGAAAGAGACATAAAAGTAGAAGGTGCTGAAAGCAAAGTTGCCAAAGAGAGCCACAATAGCGAAAAGCAAGAAAAAGCTACTGCTGACGCTCATAAGCAAGAGAATAAAGAGAATAACACTCACGAGAATCATCCAAGTAAGCACAACAACAATAATAAGGAGAATGAGAAGGATCAGGCTAAGGAGGAGAAGAAAGATCCTTTGGCCGAGGCTCAAGCAGAAATAGACGAGCTCAAAGACCGCTATCTCCGCACGGCTGCAGAGTTCGACAACTATAAGAAGCGCACGTTGCGTGAGAAAGCCGATCTCATTCTCAATGGCGGTGTGAAGACCGTGACCGCTATTCTGCCCGTTCTCGATGACTTTGAACGTGCTATTGCCGATAAAAGCGAAGACCCGAAAGTCATCAAAGAAGGCGTGCAGATGATCTTCAACAAATTTGTCAAGACACTGGAGAGTCTCGGCGTGAAGAAAATCGACACAAAAGACAAGGACTTCGATACCGATTACCACGAGGCTGTGGCTATGGTTCCAGGTATGGGAGATGACAAAAAAGGTAAAGTGATCGACTGCGTACAGACGGGCTACACCATGAACGACAAAGTCATTCGTCACGCTAAAGTAGCAGTAGGACAATAATTTGTTGAGGTATCGACAAGACACAAGACAATGGAAAAAAGAGATTACTACGAAGTACTTGGTGTAAGCCGTGACGCATCAGAAGATGAAATCAAGGTAGCCTACCGCAAGTTGGCTATCAAATACCACCCCGACCGTAACCCGGGTAACAAAGAAGCTGAGGAGAAATTCAAGGAGGCTGCCGAAGCTTATGAGGTATTGCACGATCCACAGAAAAGACAGCAATACGATCAGTTTGGCTTCGATGGCCCGCAAGGCGGTGGCTTTGGTGGCTTCAGTGGAGGTGGCATGGACATGGACGACATCTTCTCTATGTTCGGAGACATCTTTGGAGGTCATTCCGGTTTTGGAGGTTTTGGAGGCTTCGGCGGAGGTGGCCAACGTCAGCAACAACGCGTCTACCGAGGCTCTGACCTAAGACTGAAAGTCAAACTCTCTCTTCAAGACATCGCAAGCGGAGTAACCAAGAAGTTCAAGGTCAAGAAAGACGTGACCTGTACAGCCTGTCATGGAACAGGTGCTGCCAATGGCGCAAAGCCGGAGACATGTCCTACATGTCACGGCTCAGGTGTAGTAGCCCGCACTGTACGCTCTATGTTTGGCATGATGACCACGCAGAGCGAGTGTCCAACTTGTCATGGCGAAGGCACGGTGATCAAAGACAAGTGTAAGGAATGCAACGGCACTGGTGTCGTCAAAGGCGAGGAAGTTGTAGAAATCAACATCCCGGCAGGCATCGAAGACGGTATGGTTCTCAATGCCCATGGTAAGGGTAATGCGGCTCCACATAACGGTATCAATGGCGACATACAAGTTTTCATTGAAGAAGAGAAGGACAATACCTTCATCAGAGACAAGCAAGACATTATCTATAATCTGCTTCTTGACTTCCCTACTGCAGCTTTAGGCGGGGAGGTGGAAATACCGACTATCAGTGGAAGCAAGATAAAGATGAAAGTAGCACCGGGCACCCAACCTGGTATGAGTACGCGACTGAGAGGCAAAGGTCTGCCCGCGCTGAAAGGCTATGGAGCCGGTACCGGAGACTTGGTTGTGAACATGAGTGTTTATGTTCCTAAGACTCTTACAAAAGAAGAACGCAAGGCTATTGAAGAACTACGCGACAGCGAGAACTTCAAAGGCGACACGTCGACGAAGAAGAACATCTTCGAAAAATTCAAAAGCTACTTCAATTAATCCCTAACAATCCCTCCTGGCAACGGGAGGGATTATTTTTATTATCCCCAAACGATGACATATCAAGAATGCGTTGAATACCTATTTAATAGTACACCTGTGTTTGAACACGTAGGAGCCTCGGCCTATAAAGCAGGACTGGAGAACACCTTGGCTCTGGATAAGCACTTTGGGCATCCCCACAGAGCTTACCGTACGATTCATGTTGCCGGTACCAATGGCAAAGGCTCATGCTCACATACTTTTGCCTCGATACTTCAGCAAGCAGGCTATCGCGTCGGTCTCTACACTTCTCCGCACTTGGTTGATTTCCGCGAACGCATCCGAGTCAACGGCAAACCTATCACCGAGCAACGCGTCATAGACTTCGTTGAGAGTGAGCGACACTTTTTTGAACCCCTCCACCCTTCTTTCTTTGAGTTGACGACTGCTTTGGCCTTTCTCTATTTCCAAGAGCAAAAAGTCGACATCGCTGTTATAGAAGTGGGACTTGGCGGACGCCTTGATTGCACCAATATCATACGTCCCGAATTGTCCGTCATCACGAACATCAGCTTCGACCACATACAGTTTCTTGGTAACACGTTGGCAAAGATTGCCGGAGAGAAAGCTGGTATCATCAAGCCCCATACTCCTGTTGTCGTAGGAGAAACTTGTGCGGAGACACGCCCCGTCTTTGAAGCAAAAGCCAAGGCGGAAAATGCCCCTGTCACCTTTGCAGAGGATCAACCGGAGGTCATCTCTTCTGTGCCATGCCATGACGCAAAAGGCGGACGCAATTATGTTACCCGCGACTTCGACTCTTTCCATGGAGAACTCGGTGGTGACTATCAGACCAAGAACACCAATACCATCTTATGTGCACTACGTGAGCTTAACGATCCCCGTATCACCTTAGCTGCCATCCACAAGGGTTTTGCCACCGTGTCTGAGTCGACAGGTCTGAGTGGCAGATGGCAAATTATCAACCAGCGTCCTTTAGTCATTTGCGACACCGGACATAACGTAGGTGGCTGGCAATATCTCGCTCCACAAATCAAAAGCATACCTTGCAAGCAATTGAGAATGGTTTTCGGTATGGTTGATGACAAGGATATATCATCAGTGATGACACTCCTCCCGAAAGATGCAGTATACTATTGGACTCAGGCCAGTTCGAAACGTGCCATTCCTTCTTTCAAAGTAAAAGCCCTTGGAAATCAGCACGAACTACAAGGAAACAACTATGACTCCGTTGCCAGTGCTTTCAGACAGGCAATGGCAGATGCATCTGAAGAAGACTTCATTTTTGTAGGAGGTTCAAGCTATATTGTAGCCGACTTCTTGCCGATAAAGCATTTTTAACACTATAATAAGGGTATTTTATCGTCGTTTGTCTTGCTTTTATCGCATATTTTTAGTTACTTTGCAAGTAGAAGTAAAACTATATAAGAACGTAACTAAAAACTTGTTGATATGACAAACACAGCAACGGAAAATATCTGTGGTCTGAAGCGTGAGGACTTTCAGACCACTGTAAACGGAAAGAAGACAGATCTTTTCGTGTTGAAGAACGCCCAGGGCAACGAAGTAGCTATCACTAATTTCGGCGGTGCCATTGTTGCCATTATGGTTCCAGACAAGAACGGCAATCGCGCCAATGTCATCATGGGGCATGACAACATCAATGATGTTATCAACTCACCGGAGCCGTATCTCTCCCGCCTCATCGGACGATATGGCAACCGCATTGCCAAAGGCGAGTTCACTCTCCATGGCAAAGTCTATGATGTGCCCGTCAACGATGGTCCTAACTCTCTCCACGGAGGCAAGAAGGGCTTCAATGTCAAAGTCTGGGATCCCGAGTTGATGAACGACCACACGCTCGTGCTCCACTATGTGTCAGCCTATGGCGAAGAAGGCTATACCGGAGAGTTGAAGACAACAGTCGTTTACACTTGGGACGACGACAACTCACTCCACATCGACTATTTAGCTTGTACCAACAAAAAAACTATTATCAACTTAACAAATCATGGATTCTTCGCCTTAGCTGGCATTGCAGATCCAACTCCTTCTATCGACAACGTGATCTGTCAGATCAATGCAAATTACTATTTGCCGATTGACAAGACTTCTATCCCGACAGGCGAGATCCGTCTCGTAGAAGGTACACCATTCGATTTCCGCAAACCCAAGGCTTTTGGTCAGGACATCAATGCCGACAACGAGCAGATCAAGAATGGCAGCGGCTTTGACCACAACTATGTCCTCAACAAGCACGAGGAGGGCGAGATGAGTTTTGCAGCCCGACTCATAGAACCTGGGAGCGGCCGTACTATGGAAGTATATACCACAGAGCCGGGAATGCAGCTCTACACCGGCAACTTCCTTTCCGGCATTAAGGGTACTCACGGAGCCACATATCCACGCCGCTCCGCCGTCTGTCTGGAATGCCAGCACTTCCCCGACACGCCAAACCATCCTTATTTCCCATCGGTTGTGCTCAATCCGGGAGAGCAATACCAGCAACACACCATTTATCATTTCGGGGTTGAAAAATAAGCCCTGAAGAAGTGAAAGTTGCACGCACCTCATCACTCATCTTCCCAAAAAGAAAAGAATGAACGAGGGGTGTGCAACTTTTCATCTGTTTTTTATGAAATGAATCAAAGCAATTATCTTCTGATCTATTAAAATCATGACCAACACAACAAATACACAGCATCCCAACTACACATTTGCACTGATCGTCGTGTTTATCGTGTGCTTCCTGATTGGATTCATCACGACCATGAACAACTCCATGATTGCCTTTTGCTCCAAAGCTTTTGATCTCACAGCACAGCAAGGACAATATGTCAACACCGCCTTTTACGGTGCTTATCTGTTAAGTATTCCTTTTGCCATGCTGATGAGCAAAATTGGATATAAGGGCACCTTAATCCTCGGCTTGGCAGTTGCCGGCATCGGTTTCATCATCAATTCCTTTGGCATCCAATCAGCCATCGCCGCTCAAGCCAATGTCTATGTCGTTTTCTTGGCAAGCATGTGTCTTGTCGCTTGTGGTGTAGTGATGCTTCAAAATGTAGCAAATCCCTATGTGATGGTTCTCGGAAGCCCGGAGAAAGGTGCTTTTAGAATGACTTTAAGTCAGGCTCTGAACTCAGTAGCAACCACACTTGCTCCATTGTTCATCACTTATGTCATCATTCGCGGACAAGCCCCCACTCCATCCGCAGTACCCGGTCCATTTCTGGGACTTGGCATTTTCACGCTGCTGATCTGTCTCATCTTAGTATTCCTGAAGTTGCCACGTATTGACGAAGGCAAACAAGCCGAGGACGCGGGCGTTCATCGTGAGTATAAGAGCAGCGTGTTCAAGTATCCTCACGTGTGGCTTGGCGCTTTAGCCATCTTCATGTATATGGGAGTGGAAATTGGCGTACCCTCGATGCTTCCCTACAAGTTCAAGGCTATGCCGGAATATGCATCCAACTATGCGTCTGTCGCCACCTCCTTCCTTGCATTCTATTGGGGAGGCATGATGGTAGGCCGATTTGTTGGAGCTGCTATTTTAGCAAAGTTCCAGCCTCGCAAGTTGCTGAGCGCATGTCTTTGCTTAGGTGCTCTTTGCATAGCTCTGTCGATCATCCTTCCCGACATGCTGGGTATCTATGCCATGCTTGCCGCCGGTCTGTTCCACTCTGTGATGTGGCCGTTGATCTTCAACCTCGGTCTTCAGGAACTTGGACCTCATACCAAGGCAGCTACAGGAGTCATCAACACAGGTGTCATTGGCGCGGCCCTGCTCATGCCTCTGATGGGATCTATTGTTGATGCAGCTGGTGTGATCATCGCTACCTGCTGCCTGTTTATTTTCTATGCCTACATCTTATGGTTCTGCAACCTCGGTTCCAAGATCGGATTAAACAAACAGGCATAACACATACTTTAGAGACATTTCTAAGTAGAATAATATCAATTATCATTTCATCTTATTACTATTAAATTTAAGTATCATATGGATATAGAATTCGTAAGAAGCCGATTTGTGAAGCATTTCGATGGCAAGACCGGTAACATCTATGCTTCCCCTGGTCGCATCAACCTTATCGGCGAACATACCGACTATAACGGGGGCTTCGTTTTCCCCGGTGCTGTTGAGCAGGGCATCATGGCAGAAATCCGCCCTAATGGTCAGAAAACCTGTAACGTGTATTCTATCGATCTGAAGGATATGGCACACTTCTCCATTGACGATCCCCAAGGTCCTACGGCCACATGGGCACGCTACATCTATGGTATCGTGCAGGAGATGCGTGCATTGGGTGTAGACGTCAAGCCTTTCAATGCCGCTTTTGCTGGTGATGTACCATTGGGCGCAGGCATGTCTTCCAGTGCAGCTCTGGAGAGCTGCTTTGCTTTTGCTCTCAACGATCTCTTCGGAGACAACAAGGTTTCTAAATGGGATCTCGTCTTGGCTGGCCAGGCTACAGAGCACAAATATATAGGTGTGAACTGTGGCATCATGGATCAGTTTGCTTCTGTCTTTGGCAAGAAAGGCAAACTCATGCGTCTGGACTGCCGCAGCCGCGAGTTTGAGTACTTCCCATGGGAGCCTAAAGGCTACAAGCTCGTTCTGCTCAACTCTAAGGTGAAACACGAGTTGAAAGGTTCTCCCTATAACGACCGTCGCAACTCCTGTGAGAATGTTGTCAAGGCCCTCGGCCAGCAGTTCCCCGACAAGAAGTTCGAGACACTGCGCGATGCTGACTGGGACGAGCTGGAAGCTGTGAAAGACAAGGTCAGCGCAGAAGACTATAAGCGCGCTCATTTCGTCCTTGGCGAGAAAGACCGTGTGCTGGCAGTCTGCGACGCCTTGCAAGCAGGTGACTACGAGACAGTAGGACAGAAAATGTATGAGACCCATTACGGACTCAGCAAAGAGTATGAAGTATCGTGCGAAGAGCTGGACTTCCTCAACAACGTTGCCAAAGAGTGTGGTGTCACCGGCAGCCGTATCATGGGCGGTGGCTTCGGTGGATGTACTATCAACTTGGTCAAAGACGAACTTTACGACAAGTTCATTGCTACAGCCAAGGAGAAGTTCAATGCCAAATATGGTCATGAGCCTGCTGTCATTGATGTAGTTATTGGTGACGGATCAAGAAAGATTTGCTAAAACTCTCCTATTCTATTATAGCCTTCTGCTTTTCGGCAGAAGGCTTTTTTTGTCTAAAGGGCCCTAAGCTCTTGCCTAAAATAGTTGACTAATTATAGCATTAATCATATTGTTAGCTTGTAAAACAGAGATTCTATTGAGTGGAAAAGTCAAATTCAAGAAACATTTGTTATAGAGTAAGATTACATAGACTTTACTCTAAAAATGCCCTCTAACGTCTTTAATAGTGTAAAAAGTACTATTTTTCAGAAATTTCACGTGAAATATGATACAACTTACAAAAAAATATTGTAACTTTACCACCAATAAAACCAATAACTATAAACAGACATGGGAAATATCAAAAACTACTTAGGTATCGCAGGTGGTTGCCTGTTGGCACTTGCTTCATGTGCCGGCAACAAAACCGCCAGCCGCACGGTATCCGGTCTTGATCCGGCAGCCTTTGACACAACATTGAATGGAAAGAAGGTAGAACTCATCACTTTGAAGAACAGCAATGGCATGGAAGTATGTCTGACCAACTATGGAGGTCGCGTCGTTTCTCTCTGTGTACCGGATAAGAATGGTAAAGCCACGGATGTGGTGCTCGGATACGATAATATCCGCCAGTATGCCGACACATTAAACAGCCCTTCAGACTTTGGCTCCAGCGTCGGCCGATATGCTAACCGCATCAAGAATGCCCAAATCACCGTGGGCGGCAAAGTCTATAAGCTACGTGCCAACGACAACGAGAACACACTCCATGGTGGTGGCAACACGGGATGGCTTCATCAAGTATACGATATCCAGGCAAAAACTGACAGCAGTGTGACCTTTGCCATCACGGCTCCCGATGGTGAGAATGGCTTCCCCGGTACCGTGAAGGCAACAGCCACTTATCTGGTGAAGAGCAACAACACGCTCGACATCACCTTCAAGGCGACCACCGACAAGGAGACAGTTATCAACATGACCAACCACTCTTATTTCAATCTCAACGGCGATCCTTCCAAGGTGGGTACTGACGAGGTCATGTATATCAATGCCGACAAGTTCACCCCATCAGATGCCAAATATATTCCCACGGGTGAGATCCGCGATGTGACCGGCACACCGATGGACTTCCGCAAGCCTCACGCTATTCAGAAGACCATCACAGACACCACCTATGACCAAATCCATAACGCCACAGGCTACGACCATAACTGGTGCCTGAATACTTTCAAGAATGGTAAAGGCGATGACACACAGGTGGCAGCAAGCCTGTTCTCGCCTAAGACCGGCATTCTGCTGGAGGTGTTTACCAATGAGCCGGGCTTGCAGGTATACACAGGTAATTTCCAGGGAACAGGCATTCCTTGTAAACACGGTATCAAGTATCCGAAACATGTCAGTGTCTGCTTTGAAAGTCAGAAATACCCCGACAGTCCTACCAAAATCAACCAAAAAGCCAAGGGCTGGGAGATTTCTAATCCATTCCTCAAGCCGGGACAGACTTACTACAGTCACCTCGTGTATAAGTTTTCTGTGAAGAAATAACCGATTCTCATAACAAACATACTAATAACAAAAACTATGAACTGGAACGCAAAAGAATTTATTTGGCTTGACTGGGTGGTACTTGCCATAGGCATAGGCTTGGTGGCCGTGGCCGTCTACAGAAGCATTATGAAGGACAAGCGCAAGATGAAAGGCGCTGACAGTCAGGACTACCTCTTTGGTAAGGGAGAGCCCTGGTGGGTAATTGGCGCTGCCATCTTCGCCGCCAACATTGGTTCTGAGCACCTTGTCGGTTTGGCAGGTACAGGAGCCAAAGATGGTGTAGGCATGGCCCACTGGGAGATGCAAGGTTGGATGATCCTCATCCTCGGTTGGCTCTTCGTACCCTTCTATCAATTGCTCAACAACAAGCTGGGCCGAATTATTACGATGCCGGAATTCCTTAAATTCCGCTATACCAAGGCTACTGGCTCTTGGCTGAGCATCATCACGCTGGTGGCTTACGTGCTCACAAAAGTGAGTGTGACAGCCTTCACGGGAGGTATTTTCTTCGAGTATCTGTTAGGTATCCCCTTCTGGTATGGTGCTCTGGGACTGATCTTCATCACCGCTGTCTTTACCATCTTCGGTGGTATGAAGGGCGTGATGACGATGTCTGCCATTCAAACTCCTATTCTGATCATCGGTTCCTTCCTGGTACTTTTCCTTGGCTTGGCAACATTAGGCGACGGAAGCATCACTCAGGGTTGGAGCAATATGATGACCTATTGCAGTCATCTGCACAATGGCTACGGCACCACACACATGTTCCACTGGAGCGAGGGTGATCCTATGTACCATGAGTATCCCGGATTCGTTGTCTTCCTCGGAGCCTCTATCATCGGTTTCTGGTACTGGTGCACCGACCAGCACATCGTACAGCGTGTACTTGGTCAGACCAAGGGCGAGGACAATAGCGTCGTGATGAAACGTGCCCGCCGCGGTACCATCTGCGCAGGCTACTTCAAGCTTCTTCCAGTCTTCATGTTCTTGATTCCTGGTATGATCGCAGCAGCCTTGGCAGCTAATCCTGCCAAATATGGTTTGGTGATGAACAACACCGATGCCGCCTTTGCCCTGATGGTGAAAGATGTGCTGCCCGCCGGCGTAAAGGGCATTGTGACCATCGGTTTCATCAGTGCCCTGGTTACTTCTCTTGCCGCCTTCTTCAACTCTTGCGCAACTCTGTTCACCGAGGACTTCTACAAGCCGCTGCGTGCTGGCAAGAGCGAGGCTCACTACGTGCTCGTCGGTCGTCTGGCCACCGTTGCTGTCGTTCTCTTGGGCTTGGCATGGATGCCAATCATGATGAGCATGGACACCCTCTACAGCTATCTGCAGAACATACAGTCGTTGTTGGCCCCGGCTATGGTCGCCGTATTCTCTCTCGGTATCTTCTCCAAGAAGATCACTCCTATGGCAGGACAATGGGGACTCATCGGTGGCTTCGTGATTGGTATGCTCCGTCTCGTCACCAATGTCATCACTCATAACGGCGATGCCGCCATGACAGGTGCCTTCTGGGAGAACACCACATGGTTCTGGCAGACCAACTGGCTGATCTTTGAGTGCTGGCTGTTAGTGTTCATCATTGTAATGATGTTTGTCATCTCCATGTTCACCAAGGCACCCTCTCAGGAACAGATCGCCGCTATCACTTTCACACCTGAATACCGCAAACAGATCCGCGACAGCTGGAGCGTAGGAGACATCATTGCCTCATTAGGTGTAGTTGCACTTTGCGGTGCCTTCTATTGGTATTTCTTCTAATCCCATATACACATGACAGGATTTTATAGTGAACACTCTAAAGTATGGGTCTCTGTTGACTGCATCGTCTTCGGCTTTGAAGAAGATAAGCTGAAGCTGCTTATCGGCAAACGGCAGATGGATCCGGGACGCGGAGAATGGTCACTCTATGGTGGCTTCGTCGGACCTCAGGAAAGTCTGACAGAAGCTGCCCAGAGAGTTCTACAAGAGCTCACCGGCTTAACAGAACTCTACATGCGGCAGGTGGGAGCCTTCGGAGCCATCGACCGTGATCCGGGTGAGCGTGTCATCTCCGTAGCCTATTGCGCACTGATCAACGTGAAAGACTATGATGACTCGCTTCGTGAGCGTTATGGCCTCGAATGGGTACCGGCGGAAAACATGCCAAAGCTCTATTCCGACCATAACATTATGGTAAAAGACGCCCTGGCGATGTTGCGGCGCCACATCAACACCGAACCTCTGAGTTTTAACCTTCTGCCGGAGCTGTTTACCTTGACGCAGTTGCAGCATGTCTATGAGGCCATCTTAGGCACAGAGATCGACAAGCGCAACTTCCGCAAGCGCATCAAGCAGATCGATTTCATAGAGAAAACCGACAAAATCGACAAATTGACTTCCAAGCGCGGCGCTGCCCTCTATCGGTTCAACAGCAAAGCGTATGACGAAGATCCTGAATTTAAGTTATAACTATCATGTTAGAAGAATTAAAAGAAAAAGTATATCGTGCCAATCTCGATTTGGTAAAACATCAGTTGGTACTCTTCACTTGGGGCAATGTCTCAGGTATTGACCGCGAGAAAGGTCTCGTTGTCATCAAGCCATCCGGTGTCAGCTATGACACCATGAAAGCCAGCGATATGGTCGTCGTGGACTTGAAGACCGGCAAGGTGGTGGAAGGCGATCTGAATCCCTCTTCCGACACGCCTACCCACCTCGTTCTCTATCGTAACTTCCCGGAGATCGGTGGTGTGGTACACACCCACTCCACCTACGCTACAGCCTGGGCGCAGGCAGGATGCGACATTCCCAACATCGGTACAACTCACGCCGACTACTTCCACGATGCCATACCATGTACGGATGACATGACAAAGGATCAGATGGATGAGTATGAGTACAACACGGGTGTTGTGATTGTAGATAAGTTCAAGAAAGACCATATCAACTATGTGCATACACCCGGTGTTCTTGTCAAGAATCACGGCCCCTTCACCTGGGGCAAGGATCCTGACGAGGCCGTCTATCATGCCGTCGTAGCCGAGCAAGTGGCCAAGATGGCTTTCGTCTCTTTCTCCGTGAATCCACAGACCAAGATGAATCCTTTGCTCGTGGAGAAGCACTTCTCCCGCAAGCATGGCCCCAACGCCTACTATGGTCAGAAAAAGAAATAATGGGTATTTCCACAGTCAAATTATATTAAAAACATATCAACCAAACAATCATCATGGAAAAAGCATTTAAAGATTTCGAGATCTGGTTTGTCACCGGTGCACAGCTCCTTTACGGAGGCGACGCTGTCAAGCAAGTAGACGGACACTCTAAAGAGATGGTAGAAGGCATGAACAACTCAGGCCTGCTGCCTGTCAAGATCGTATATGCCGGTACGGCCAACAGCTCCAAGGAAGTGGCAGATGTCATGGCCCGCGCCAACGTAGACAGCAAATGTATTGGTGTCATCTGCTGGATGCATACCTTCTCTCCCGCCAAGATGTGGATCAAGGGAATGCAGATTCTTCGCAAGCCTCTCCTCCACTTACATACTCAGTACAACGAGAAAATACCATGGAACACCATCGACATGGACTTCATGAACCTTAACCAAAGTGCTCATGGCGACCGCGAGTTCGCTCATATTCTTTCTCGTCTGCGCAAGCCTCGCAAGACTGTCATCGGCTACTGGAAAGACGAGAAGACGCTCAAGCACATCGCTGTGTGGGAGCGTGTCTGCGCCGGTGTCGCTGACGCACAGGACTGCCTCATCATCCGCTTCGGTGACCAGATGAACAATGTCGCCGTGACCGACGGTGACAAGGTGGCTTTCGAGCAGGTACTGGGCTATCATGTCGACTACGTGCAGTTCTCTACTGTCATGGAGTATTTCGACAAGGTGAAGGACGAAGATGTCGATGCGCTCGTTCATGACGTTTACTTCAAGGAGTATGTTGTGGCAGATGCCTTGAAGGACGAGAAGAGCGTCGAATACAAGAAGATCTGGAACTCTGCCAAGGCTGAGCTTACGCTCCGTGCCGTGCTGAAGGCTTATGGTGCCAAAGGCTTCACCACCAACTTCGACGACTTAGGTGATGTCAACGTAGAGGAGACCGGCCGCGGCTTCGATCAGATTCCGGGCCTGGCATCTCAGCGTCTGATGCACGACGGCTACGGCTTCGGTGCTGAGGGCGACTGGAAGAGCGCTTGCCTCTACCGTACCACATGGTTCATGAGCCAGGGTCTGGAGGGCGGCACATCGTTCTTGGAGGATTACACACTGAACTTCGATGGCGACAACACATCAATTCTGGAGTCTCACATGCTTGAGGTCAACCCCGACATCGCAGAGGAGAAGCCACGTCTGGAGGTTCACTTCCTTGGCATCGGCGTACGCAAGACTCCTACAGCCCGTCTTGTCTTCACAGCAAAGCAGGGCCATGGCATCACGGCGACAGTCGTTGATATGGGTAACCGCTTCCGCTTGATTGCCAACGATGTCAACCTCATCAAGAGCCAGCCGCTGCCAAAGCTCCCTGTAGCATCTGCTCTGTGGATTCCTGAGCCCACATTTGAGGTGGGTGTCGGATGTTGGATGAATGCCGGTGGCACACACCACTCCTGCTTCAGCTTCGGTCTGACCGATGAGTATTGGCGTGACTTTGCTGAGATCGCAGACATGGAGGCCTGCATCATCAACAAAGATACCGACTACGAGCAGTTCCGCAAGGAGCTCCGCTGGAACGAGATGTACTATATGCTGAACAAAGCACTCCGCTAATTCAAACCGTTGTATTCCGGCAATGCTCTTCACGGAACATTGCCGGATATGACATTAACAAGGAAAGCAAATGAATGCTCAAACTATCATAGAATCCGGTCGTGCCGTTCTCGGTATCGAATTCGGATCCACACGTATCAAGGCTGTGCTGGTTGACGAGGAAAACAAGCCGATCGCACAAGGCAGCCACACGTGGGAGAACCAGCTCATCGACGGACTTTGGACCTATAGCATCCAGGCTATCTGGGAAGGCCTGCAAGACTGCTATGCCTCGTTGCGCCAAAATGTCAAAGAGCAATATGGCATAGAGATCACTCGTCTCGCTGCCATCGGCATCAGTGCGATGATGCATGGCTATATGCCTTTTGGCGAGGACGACAAGATCCTCGTTCCCTTCCGCACTTGGCGAAACACCAATACAGGTCAGGCCGCAGAGGAACTCTCCAAACTGTTCAACTTCAACATTCCCCTTCGTTGGAGCATCTCTCACCTTTATCAGGCTATCCTCAATGGCGAGAGCCATGTCAACAGCATCAAATATCTCACGACGCTTGCCGGATATATCCATTGGCAACTCACAGGCAAGAAAGTACTGGGCATCGGTGATGCATCCGGTATGATTCCTATCGACCCGGAGACCAAGCAATTCGATGCGTCGATGATCGGGAAGTTCGAGAAGCTCATCGCTCCCAAGCATCTGCCATGGCATCTCACCGACATCCTGCCCAAGGTGCTGGTGGCTGGTGAAGAGGCTGGAACACTTACCGAAAAAGGAGCCAAGCTCCTCGATGTCTCCGGCCATCTGCAGGCAGGTGTACCCTTCTGCCCACCGGAAGGAGATGCCGGAACGGGTATGGCAGCCACCAACGCCGTGAAGGTTCGTACAGGCAATGTATCAGCAGGTACTTCGTCATTCTCCATGATCGTGTTGGAGAAGAATCTCTCCAAACCTTATTCGGTCATTGACATCGTCACTACGCCTGACGGACTTCCTGTGGCCATGGTTCATTGCAACAACTGCACATCCGAGATCAACGCTTGGGTGAACATCTTCAAAGAATACGCAGAGATGTTGGGAGTCAAGCAAAACACCAATGACCTCTACACCCGACTGTTCAACGTTGCCCTTGAAGGCGATGCCGACTGTGGCGGTCTGCTCTCCTACAACTATGTATCTGGTGAGCCCGTTGCAGGACTCGCTGACGGCCGTCCCCTCTTTGTGCGTGCCGCCAACGATAAGTTCACGCTTGCCAACTTCATGCGCACGCAGCTTTATGCCGCTGTCGGCGTGCTGAAAATTGGCAACGACATACTGTTCAAAGACGAGAAAGTCTCCGTAGACCGCATCACAGGTCATGGCGGCTATTTCACAACGAAAGGTGTAGGCCAGCGTATTTTAGCCGCGGCTCTCAACTCTCCAATCTCTGTCATGGAGACCGCCGGTGAGGGAGGAGCCTGGGGTATTGCGCTCTTGGCATCCTATTGCATCCACCGCTCAAAGGGTCAGAGCCTGCCCGACTTCCTTGATGAGCGCGTCTTCGCCGGCAACACCGGAACGGAGATCACCCCGACACCTGAGGATGTAGCAGGATTCGACGCGTATATCGAAGCCTATAAGCAGGGACTTGAAATAGAAAAAACAGCTGTCAAGTACAAGGCAGCAAAATAGGAACAAGATCTTATCACTTACTATATTATATTATGAACGACATTCAATTGATGAATCGTGCAGCCGACAACATCCGTATTCTGGCTGCCTCGATGGTTGAGAAAGCTAACTCTGGTCACCCCGGTGGTGCTATGGGAGGCGCAGACTTTATCAACGTACTCTTCAGCGAGTACCTGGTCTATGATCCAGAAGATCCTAAATGGACAGGTCGTGACCGTTTCTATTTGGATCCCGGTCACATGAGCCCAATGCTCTATAGTGCGCTGACGCTTCAGGGTAAGTTCTCGCTCGAAGACATCAAGCAGTTTCGTCAGTGGGGCTCTCCTTGTCCGGGTCACCCCGAGCTCGATGTGATGCATGGCATCGAGAACTCCTCCGGTCCTTTAGGCCAAGGCCACGCTATCGCAGCAGGCTCCGCCGTTGCCGAGAAATTCCTGGAGGCCCGTTTGGGCAGCGTGATGATGCAACATCATATCTACTGCTATATCTCCGACGGCGCTGTTGAGGAGGAGATCTCCCAAGGCGTAGGCCGTATCGCCGGCACCTTAGGTCTTGACAACCTCATCATGTTCTACGACTCCAATGACATTCAGCTGTCTACAGAGACCAAAGACGTGATGAACGAGGACACCGCAGCAAAATACCGTGCATGGAACTGGAATGTCATTGAGATCAATGGCAATGACGTGGCAGAGATCCGCAAGGCACTGGACGCAGCACTGGAAGAGAAAGAGCGCCCTACCCTCATCATTGGTAAGACAATCATGGGTCGTGGTGCTGTAAAGGCTGACGGCACAAGCTATGAACATAACGTGAAGACTCACGGAGCACCTTTGGGCGATGGCGCTTACATCAACACCATCAAGCACTTAGGTGGTGATCCTGAGAATCCTTTTGTCATCTTCGACGATGTAAAGAAGCTCTATGCCGACCGTCGTGAGGAACTGAAGAAGATCGTAGCAGCTCGCCGTGCTGAGGAGGCAGAGTGGGCTAAGGCTGATCCAGAGAAGAAAGCCTTGATGGACACATGGTTCTCCGGTAAGGCTCCTAAGATCGACTGGAGCAAGGTGCAGCAGAAGGAAGGCTCCGCCACACGTGCCGCTTCCTCTGCTTGCCTGGCTGAGCTCGCCAAACAGGTTCCTAACATGATCTGTGCCTCTGCAGACCTGTCCAACTCTGACAAGACCGACGGTTTCCTGAAGCAGACCCACGCCTTGAAGAAAGGTGACTTCTCCGGTGCCTTCTTCCAGGCTGGCGTCGCCGAGCTGACAATGGCCGACATGTGCATTGGTATGATGCTCCATGGCGGTGTCATCGCTGCCTGCGGTACCTTCTTCGTGTTCTCCGACTACATGAAGCCAGCTGTTCGTCTGGCTGCACTGATGGGCGTACCCGTGAAGTTCATCTGGACCCACGATGCCTTCCGCGTTGGTGAAGATGGTCCTACACACGAGCCCGTTGAGCAGGAAGCTCAGATCCGTTTGATGGAGAAGCTGCAGAACCATAAGGGACAGGACAGCGTGCGCGTGTTCCGTCCGGCCGATGCCGACGAGACAACAGTTTGCTGGGAGATGGCTATGGAGAACATGGACACACCGACTGCGCTGATCTTCTCCCGCCAGGGTATCGCCAAGCTTCCTGAGGGCAATGACTATCAGCAGGCTCGCAAGGGCGCTTACATCGTAGCAGGCTCTGACGAGAACCCTGATGTCATCCTCGTTGCCAGCGGTTCTGAGGTTTCCACGCTTGAAGCAGGCTGTGCCGCCCTTCGTGCCGATGGCATCAAGGTGCGTGTGGTCAGTGCTCCTTCTGAGGGCCTTTTCCGCCGCCAGTCTCAGGAGTATCAGAAGAGTGTACTCCCCTACGACATCAAGAAGTTCGGTATGACAGCCGGACTGCCCGTTACGCTCGAAGGCCTGGTAGGTATCGGCCCCAACAGCCGTATCTATGGCATGAAGAGCTTCGGCTTCTCTGCTCCTTACAAGGTTCTTGACGAGAAGCTCGGCTATACCGGTGAGAATGTCTACAAGCAGGTGAAAGCTTTCTTAGGCAAGTAATGAACCGCTATATATAAATAAAAGATGAGCAATGGTAGACAATACCATTGCTCATCTGACGTTATATACAAGTTAATTCTAAAATATAAAAACACGCGAGATGGAAATTAAAACAGTAGGACTGGCAAGTGATCATGCCGGCTTTGCCCTGAAGCAGTACGTCAAGAAATACCTTGATGAGCGCAACATTCCTTACAAAGACTATGGCACATTCACCGAGGATAGTTGCGACTACCCCGACTTTGGTCATGCGCTTGCACGTGGCATCGAGTCTGGCGAAGTCTATCCGGGCATTGGCATCTGCGGATCCGGTGAAGGCATTGCCATGACACTCAACAAACATCAGGGCATACGCGCCGGACTTTGCTGGATTCCGGAAGTGGCTCACCTGATTCGTCAGCACAACAACGCGAACGTCCTTGTCATGCCCGGCCGCTTTATCGACAACGACATGGCAAAGAAAATCATGGATGAGTTCTTCTCCACTGACTTTGAAGGCGGACGTCACGAGCGTCGCGTCAAGAAGATACCACTGACATCAGAGAAATAGAGGCGGACAGAATATTTATAACATATAAAAACCTAAGAAAGTACGTTGCGCAATGGCAATCATCTTTCTTAGGTTTTCTTTTTTCTCCATTACAGAAAGGCACCTCTGACGAGAAGTTTTCGCCAGAGGATCAACAAGCCTTAATCATTTTTCGGGAACCTCGTAACGGTCACCTGTTTGCTTGACGATTTGCTCCCGATAGGTTTCTGGATAGCCAGGGCGCTTCACTGCTACTCCGATACCTTCCGGTGTACGCAAGAACTTTCCGTCTTTTTCGGGCTTCACTGTCATATCATTGTATTTCACTATCAGATAGAAAGCAAGCTGCTTCCAACGTGCCAACATCTGTTGAGCAACCGTGTTGCTATAATCATTTAGATAACGAACGGCAGCGTTCTCATCGGATGAAGCCATTGCCACAGCCTTGTCCTCCACCTCTTTCTGACGAGCGAAATAGCTCTGCTCCAAAGAGTCACGGACAGCCTTCAAACTTGGGAACATCTGAGAATAACGTGGATAGACCATATTGCTCACCCAGTTGCAGACCCAATAAGCATTCTTCATCGAGAAGGTCAGTGCGTCAGCACCCGGAGTATTATAGCACTCAGGCTGTACTGTGTTGCCACAATAGATCGGCGTATATGCCACCATATTGCCATCGTCATTGCCAAACCACAGCACACCACCCACTTTACGTGGCAGCCATGCACGCATCTGAGAGACAAAGGTAAATCCCGTCTGCTGCGTGCTGGTCGGACGCTCATTGAAGTATTTCTTGCCATTCACCTCATAGAAAAGCGGTGTAGGGCGATAAGGCATCTGCCAGATACCGCCACCAATATCTGTGGAATCTATAGCCATCGGAGTACCCTCGTAGTGGTCACGCATAGCCACTTGAACATCTTGAACAGACAGTTTACGCGATGGGATCACCCATAAAGGCATATCCTCTGCTGTAGAGTCTTTGCCAAGAGCCCAAGGCAGATATTTGTCCATGCCCTTGGCGTAGCGGTTAAAGAACTGCCACACACGTGCATCACAAATGCGGCGACCACTGAAGTCCGGCTTTGCGTAAGTCATCTTCCAGTTAAAGTCAGCATCCTTCCCTTTGAACCATCCCTTTTTACGTGCGAAGGCAACCACGTCTTTAGCATACATCACATTGTTTTTGTCCTTCATATTGAACTTACCAATGCGACTCTGATTGGCATGACCACAGATGGCATCATCGGGAATGCGCTGTGCCACCCACACGACACCCTTTTCTCCTTTTCCTTTGCCCTGCATCTCCATGATCCAAGCTTCGTTAGGATCACAGATAGTGAACGTCTCGCCTTCAGAGCAATAGCCATAGGTCTGAGCCAGCGTTGTCATCACCTTGATGGCTTCGCGTGCAGTGCGAGAACGTTGCAAGCCAAGATAGATCAGCGAACCATAGTCGATACCGCCATCCGGATTGACCATCTCCTCACGGCCACCATAAGTAGTCTCACCAATGGTCACTTGAAACTCATTGATGTTGCCAATGACATTATAGGTGACAGGAGCTTCCGGTATCTTGCCAATATATTTATGTGTATCCCAGTCCACGATGTCACGCATCTCTCCCTTTTTATGTGTTCCTGCAGCATAATGTGCCAAGCCAATGAACATGCCATAGTCATCGGCATTGTAGCTGCAGATGACAGAACCATCGACAGATGCTTTCTTTCCTACAATAAAATTAGTACAAGCCTCACCCTGTGTTGCACTCATAGCAAGTGCTGCCAAGGTGACGACCAAAATACGAGTTTTGATTTTCATAGTCCGATTATTTATTATCAACAAGCCTTAAAGCTCATGTCAAGACCTTTGACACTGTGTGTCAGCGCACCAACACTGATAAAGTCTACGCCCTGCTCGGCATAGTCGCGAATCGTGTCATAGGTGATACCGCCGGAAGACTCAGTCTCATAGCGATGGTTGATGATGTCCACAGCCTTCTTGGTGTCAGGAACAGAGAAGTTGTCGAGCATGATGCGGTTGACCCCACCCTTGTCGAGCACTTGCTGCAACTCATCGAAGTTGCGCACCTCAATTTCAATCTTCAAGTCGAGATGTTTGTCTTTTAAATATTGATGACAGCGGTCGATAGCATTGGCTATGCCTCCAGCGAAATCGATATGGTTGTCCTTCAACAGAATCATATCGAAAAGACCAATACGATGGTTCATGCCACCGCCAAGTTTCACGGCTTGCTTTTCGAGCATACGCATACCCGGTGTGGTCTTGCGCGTGTCGAGAACATGACAACCGGTGCCGGCGATACGCTCCACATATTTGTGTGTCATCGTGGCGATGCCGCTCATGCGCTGCATGATATTAAGCATTAAACGCTCAGTCTGCAAGAGAGAACGTGTCTTACCTGAGACGATCATCGCAATATCGCCTTTCTTCACCGGTTGTCCATCACCGATGAGCACTTCTACCTTCAGCGTAGGATCGAAACGGTCAAACACTTTCTTGGCTACCTCAACACCGGCAAGAATGCCATCTTCCTTGATAAGCAGATGGCTCTTGCCCATGGCATCTTCCGGAATACAGCACAAAGTGGTATGGTCTCCATCACCGATATCCTCAGCAAATGCCAGGTCGATGAGTTTATCTTCTAATTGATCTACTGATAACATAATATTGAATGTTGAATGATGAATGATGAATGATGAATTATTAGAATGTTGAATGATGAATTGTCATCATCACGGCCTTCGCATAGAGTCCGGCGCCATCTGCATTTGCGCATTTGCGGGCATAGGCTGGGGAGCGCCATCAGGACCATTGGGCCCAGCCGCACCAGCGGCAGGATTTCCTTGAGCACCTTCCTTCTTAGCATGAACTCTGAAGAGATGGATATGACTGACACATGCCATCTTCAACGTCGTCATCGAACTGTTCATGTCATTGTTTCTCGCCAGAAGGAAGAAACCCTTGACCTCTTTGATCCCCAAAGAATTGGGATCATCGATGGAAAGATCATACTTCGACGAGCTGGAGAAATGCATCACACGTTGCGCTACGCTGTCATTACTATAGACCAGTGACAATACCACGACACCATCTCTTGTACCATCCTGATAGATGAAATCACTTTGGAAGTTTAAGACATACGTGTCTCCCTTATGAAACGCGCTGTCCGCCATCATCGAGAAAGAGTAAAGATTGTAGGGCTCGTTCGGAATGAGCACGACAGAGTTGCTCTCTTTCCAAATATCAGTGGTATCGCCGTTGGCGGTAAAGTTTCCAGCAGTACCTACAGAGGTGCCAAGTTCTTGCGCCTTATCCTGTAAGCGTTGGGCAACATGCTCATAGATCTTATGGAGCTGATCAGCATGGCGCATGTAATAAACCATCGAGGTATCAAACTTCTCCTGAGTGACACCATATTTCTTCAAAACAGCGGTGCGATAAGCGATGACATTCTCAGCATAGTTGCCCTTGGCCTGCTCTGCCATTGCATCTGCCATATGATAATCATAGAGCAAATCCTCCATGTCGCCCGGCGAGATGAAAGTACTTGGTACAGAGGGTTTACAACTCATCGTAAACGACAGCACCATGACCATGCTGCAGAACACCAACAGCAAACGCAGACACCTCATTGTTTCCCTCCTTTCTCGTCAGCGGATGACGATGCTGAAACGGAATGCTCACGGTGCAGTCCCTTGTCTACAGTAGCGTTGAAAGACTCTAAATCCTTACGGCAGAAAATCAACATGGCGATGACACCCACTGTGATGCTGGCATCGGCAAAGTTGAAAACCGGAGAGAAGAAGGTAAAAGACTCACCACCCCAAAGTGGGAACCACATCGGGAAAGTGCCATGTATCA
>Ga0310695_10004280_pt1 | contig 26586 bp, 18 predicted proteins | sample RumenRJG_04DNA_FD_203882 | JGI IMG/M metagenome (GOLD analysis project Ga0310695, IMG submission 203882) | Bovine rumen microbial communities from Lethbridge, Alberta, Canada - RJG_04 (v2) (version 2) | ecosystem: Host-associated > Mammals > Digestive system > Stomach > Rumen | place: Canada... | reverse complement strand
GTCTATCTTCGATTCCACCTTTGGAGCAATATGGCCATAATGGGAAAAACTCTCTTCGGTCTTTGCCCACAGTTCAAGCTCATGCTTCTTCCCATATCGTTTGTCATGCTTGTTGACGATAAAGAACAGCTGCGCTTTCATCTTGGGAAACCTCTCTTTCAGTCTCATCAGGAAGACGATGAAGGTGACTGTGGAGTTGATAGAGGTAGGCTCGTACTGGAAAGGGCACACCACATAGTCTGATTTGAGGAAAATCGGAATCAGGCCTTGTTGGGTGAGGTTGCCCGGAGAATCGATGAGCACTGTGCCATCCATGCTTTGGATGGTTTGCATCATCTTGCTCACGTTATCCATATTGCCGATGTCGAAAGCCTGGACCAAATAGGGGATTTGGGTGTCAGGGTATTTCTTCTCGTCCATCTTCCGTTTTTCAGAGATGGTCTGTTGGTTGTCGCAATCGACCACCAACGTCTTCTTCCCTTTCTCCGCCAAGTAACTGGCGAACAGGGTGCAAAGCGTTGTCTTTCCGACCCCGCCTTTCTGATTACCAAATGTGATTACCATATACATAGATTGTTTGTGATGAAAAAATAAATGAATACTCTTGTTCTAAGTCACGGTCACTAAGACCATGGGGAAGAATAAAATACTCCATTTTTGGTAGGCCACTTATTACTTGGAGTCGGGCCCCAGAACAAGTATTCGTTGACGATGTACTTTTCATCACACATCCTGATGGGATGGCCAACAATTACAGCAAGGTCAATTGCTGCCTTCGCTTGAAAAGAAGAAGGTATCTTCTCTCAGCGGAACTCTGACATTTTTAATCAATCGCAAAGGTAAGAAATAAAATTTGTACCATCAAATTTTACAGCAGTTTTTTAGTAAAATGTGAAAAATTAAGTTTGAAAAGTAGAATTTTTATAAAAACACATAATACAATTTTAGCATTTTACTAAAATATATTTTTTATGTTTTTACTTTTTACAATAATCACAAACTACTACGAGAAGCACACCTTATTTATAGTATAATATCCATCAGAAGAGGCATCCTGACACCATAAAAATATAGAAATACAAAAATGTAAAAATACTATTTTTCTTTTTTACAATAATATGATTTTGGCAAAATGGATAATGTGAAAATTATGTCTTACCTTTGCCTATGCAATGGCAAAGAACGACATTACAAGAAAGGGCAAGCATTTGGCCTTCCTCCTACGGCATGACAAGGAAGCGTTTGAGGATGGCAGAATTGACAAGCACGGCTGGCGACAAGTCAGCGAACTTGCCAAGTTGGGTTATGACCGTTCCCTCCTTGATGAGATTGTGGCCACCAACAACAAGCAGCGCTATGAGTATAGTCCTGACGGGAAAAAGATTCGGGCCAGGCAAGGGCATTCTATCCCCGTCGATGTGGAACTGAAAGAATCCACGCCGCCGGACATCCTATATCATGGTACCGCCACGAAGTTTCTTGAATCCATCTACAAGAATGGCATATTACCAGGCACCAGGCTCTACGTCCATCTTTCCTCGGATGAAGAGACCGCCATCAACGTCGGGTCCAGGCACGGCAAGCCAGTCATCAAGATTGACTGCCAGAAGATGTTGGCCGACGGTTGCAGGTTCTTTCTCTCCAACAATGGTGTTTGGCTCACGGAGAGGGTGATGCCGGAGTATTTTATTTGAGTAAAACCGGACTTATTGAAGCATTTTTCAAAGGATTCTTTGATATTTGAACATAAAAACACAATATTGATGCATTTTTAACAAGAAATAGTCTTCACATAAGCAAAAAACATGTAATTTTGTCCACTGCCATTGTAAATCTTCAAATTTTTACCTAATGAAAAGAATCCTTGTACTAACAATAAGTGTGTTGATGGTGGCGTTAAGCTATGCTCAACAAGAACATCTAAAATTTATGGGTATTGAGCTTAAAGGAACAATCTCTGAATTTCAAACTAAGTTACAAGCCAAAGGTTTAACTTTATCCCCAGACTCAAAACAATATCCCAGTGGAATAAGAGTTTACAAGGGTGTTTTTTCTGGAGAGAATGCTGAAATTTTAGTTTGGTATAATCCCCGTTCTAAAGAAGTTTATAGAGCAAAGGCTGTGATTTCAAGATATGGAGAGGATTTAATAGAACAACTCAAATCCAGTTTTGAAAAGAAATTAGATTTGAAATATGGAACAGAAAACAAGGAAACTAATCTCGTAAAAGACGATTATTTGCATGAATTTAATCAACATTCGTATTTCGTTGGTAATGGTACAATAGATTTATTCATTGTATCAACAGGTTATACCGCTCAAAATACTTTTTATCTCCATATTGATTACAAAGATTTAGTCAATTATTATAAGAACCAAGCAGACGAAATGGATGACCTTTAAGGATATAAATCATAGTGAGTAGCATCTATACGTAAATAAAGCGTCCTAAGGATAATACCTAAGGACGCTTTATTCTTTTCCATAAAAATTTATTCCGCTTCTTTAATCAAGTCGATGAGGACTTGCATCGTCCATTCTGCCTGGTCGATACGCTCTTCGAGAGCATCTTTGTAGTCCGGATCTTCAATGGCATCAGCGGCATAGGCACGAATCTTGCCCTTCAATTCCTCCAATTGTGCTATTGCTTTTTCTCTATTGGCCATGGTTATTATATTTTAGTTATACGATGCTTATTTGATGATGGATAGCCATCATTCGACATGCAAAATTAATAAAAATAATCAATAATCCCTAACGAATGAGTCACTATTTCATGATAATGAAGTTGGCGTTATTTCTTTGGTGCACCAGGATATACACACCACATAAAGTAGGCGAACTGATCAAGAGACCAATTATTCATTATGTTGTCATTGTTCTTGAAATCTACAAGTTCTTCGCGTTTTAAAACTGGATTCAAGTCTTTTGTGCTTGTATTATATAGGCCATATATCCCCATGTAGTAGTCAAGGTGTTTAGTGGAACAAATACTAAGATACCTATGAGGGAAATAGGTTGCCAAAATCTTGCCTTTAACAATAGAGTTGATGGGGTTGTTTACCAAGGCCCCTATATTTTCTTTTTCTCCAGCATTCAGAAGGTCAAGAATAGCGGTTTTCATGTTTTCAAATGCTTCGTCTGGGCTATTCCAGTATCTTTTATCCGGCACATATTGAAGTTTCTTCTTGCTATAATATACACCGAAGACCGTCGGGAAAGCACTTCGGATATTTGCGAGTCTCATCAAGCCAATCCATAAACCATAACAGAAGGTAGTGGTGTCTTCGCTCCCCACAACATATTCACTGATTTCCATGGATGCAATTTTGTCACGATTGAAATAATTGACGAACTCATCTCTTTTCCAACAATGTTCTTTCCAATATGCAGCACATTCATCATACGGAAAGTGTTTTTTACGATATTCAAACTCCTGTATGTTCATAGTAATACTATTTGTTGCAAAGGTAACAATTTAAATTGAGAATTACATAAAATATCTTTTATAGTCATAGGAAATAATTGTAGATTTGTTCGTTTTTCTCAAATATTTTTCGTAACTTTGTAAATACAAAAAACCTTTTAATTATTGTAATAATGAGTGATAGTATTCAAGATTTAAGAGCACTTAGTGTTAAAGTTTTTGATGCCATAGAAGAGTATTTAAAAGATAACGAGTCTATTGATGACCATTATGGTGTCTATATTGATTTAGGCAATAGTGTAGAGGTCATACAAGAAACTGAGGCTCGGGATAGAAATAACTTCTATCCATTGAAACAGTTGATACGTATAGCTGATGAGGGTGGATGGGAACCTGATGGTGATAGTATTGACGATACGGCATCCAATTATTTCTTTGTCCGATAAGACTATGACTTAGGAATGTCCCTTTTCTCATAACAAGAACAGGGCAGATGAAGATACAAAGGGATAGATATTCTATTTATTGCCGCCTGGTGCGGTCGTGAGGTACACGTAAAACGTCGGTGTTATATGAAAAAATTTACAATCACTTGCTATCGCAAGACAAAAAGTTACCCCGAGAGCCAACGGAAAGCGATGATGGACTTCTATTTGGAAGGTATGGCATGTTGTGAAGGAAGTGAGCAGGAGCGCTACGCTAATATTTATTGTGACCTCGCTGCAGGTAAGGAACATTGCTGTGACGAAAGACCTTGGTAATTTGGGGCCGGTAGAATCCGCTCATGGAAGAGACAAATAATGAAGAGAAATTTCAGAAAAAGCCGGTATTTGTAGAAAGGCCAGACAAAACCATCATTAGGACTAAGCATCCAAGACTTGAAATTCGGGTCTTGGATGCAAATTGTACGCGCAAGCAACTGGAGCATGCGTTAAGGATGGCCTATGAGTGGATCAAGCACCAAAACAAGATTTCCCATGATACTCCTGAGAATTTGACAGAATAGTAGAGCTGTTTTATGTTGGAAGTTTATTTCCCTTAAAGTAGATAAAATTGCCTTTTTTTGTTTTTTTTTCGAGGATGTACCACGATTTGGCACAACTTGCCCTTATTTTTGCATCCAAATTGCTGAAAAAGCATATAATCCAATAAGTTATTGACTATTTTTAAATTATGGCTTCGCCCAAGTTGCTCTACTTGTAAAAGCCCAAAATACTTTTGGCTTTTTGCATGATAATTCGTATCTTTGCAAACTAAATCAATCTACGAATGAACTTACCTGAACGAATACAAACAGAAAGTAATCTGCGACAGTATCTATCATATATGATAGATATCCTTGGTTGGGGTTTCCATCCCGATGATTATATATGTGATTATGTCAAAGAAGATGGAACACCTATATTCAATGAGGAAGAAGTCGTGGTTATGGAAAGGCTCATGGAAGAGTCTTTCGACTTCTGTGAGCAGAAAGGAATGGATATTTATGAGGTTTCCATGTCCATCTGCACGGATATGTATGGTGATATATTCGAAGAGTTACATAAAGCTTATTCTGAACAAGATGGCAAATAAAAAATATACTGTTCTTGATCTCTTCTGTGGTGCTGGTGGCTTTTCTAGAGGATTTATCGATGCTGGTTTTTCTGTAAAACTTGGCATTGATATCGATGATATGGCTTTGAAGACTTTTGCAATGAACCATGAAGGAGCGGTTGCTATGCATCTGGACTTATTTAATTTGGATAATGTTAACACCATAAAAAAATATTTTGATGATAATAATATCGAGTTGGATGTTCTGATTGGCGGCCCTCCATGTCAAGGATTTTCTTTGGCAGGCCCCAGACAAATAGATGATTCAAGAAATGTCCTATATCGAGCCATGGTTAAAACAGCTCAAATTCTTCAACCCAAAGCTGTCGTTATAGAAAATGTACCAGGCATGATACAATTACATGGTGGGTTAGTTAAAGAAAAAATCATAGATGATTTTACTAAGCTTGGATATAATATGGGAGAACCCAAAATCTTATATGCTCCTGATTATGGCGTTCCCCAAATAAGAAAACGAGTAGTGTTTGTTGGATTGTTGAACTCGCAAACTTCATTTATCTATCCCAAACCTACATGTGAACCAGAAAATTATATAACTTGTGAACAAGCAATAGGAGATTTGCCGCCTCTTATAGATATTGTAGGAGATAAGATACAGCAATATCCATGCGCTCCTTTGTCTTCATATCAAGAATTGATGCGAAAAGGATCGTCTGTAATCCATAATCATGAAGGTACGATACATGACCCCAAAACTAAAAAATTCATTGCTATGGTTCCTGAAGGGAAGAATTACAAGGCTCTTCCTCCACAATATTCAGGTATTTATAAATACCACGAGGCGCTAACTCGATATCATAGTAAGAAACCTTCACCAACTATAAATACTGGTCATCGTTCTCACTTTCATTACAAATGGAATAGAATACCCACAGTAAGGGAGAGCGCAAGGCTACAATCTTTCGCTGATAGTTTTATCTTTTTTGGGAACAAAACACAGCAATATAGACAAGTGGGAAATGCTGTGCCACCATTTTTGGGTAAGGCAATCGCAAATGAAATTTTAAAATGGTTGAAAAATGCTAGATAAGAACAAAAGGAGAAAGTCCATCAAGATGTTAGATCTTTTCGCTGGCTGCGGAGGATTGACTGATGGTTTTATGCAAACAGGACTGTTCTTTGATGTGGCTGCTGTTGAATGGAAAAAACCACAAGTCCAAACTCTTAGGAATAGGCTTTTAAATAAATGGGGGAAAAATAATGTAGACGATAGTGTTCTTCATTTTGATATACAAAGAGAAAAAGAATTATTCTTTGGTTGGGAAGATGATCCGAAATACGGAAGTAGTAAAGGATTAGATTTTTATGTTAATGAGGCTTCAGGGATAGATATTATCATTGGAGGACCTCCATGTCAAGCTTATTCTATTGCAGGACGAGTAAGAGATGAGCATGGAATGGAAAATGATTATCGTAATTATTTATTTGAGCATTATTTATCTATTGTTGATAGATATCAGCCGGATTTGTTTATCTTCGAAAATGTTCCAGGTCTTTTAAGCGCAGCTCCAAAAGGAAAGAAAGTATCTGAAATAATTACAAAAGAATTTTATAACAAAGGATATGTCATCATTGATGATTTACCCAAGGCTATTGTAAATGCTTCAGAATTTAATGTTCCTCAAAATCGAAAACGAGTTATTCTTCTTGGGATAAGAATAAAAAGCTTCAAAGGTTTGAATTATCAAGATATTTTAAAGGACTTTTATGAAAATATACTTCCTTTACATAAAGGCAAGCATTTAATTACAGTCAAAGAAGCTATAGATTTTATGCCTTCACTTGAAGCATATTGGGATGATGAACACCATAAAAAGAGAGTGTCACATTCCACACCTAATTGTAGCCTAACTTGGCATGTTCCTCGTTATAATAATAGAAGGGACATGGATACCTTTAAAATCTTGGCTGAAGATATTGAATCAGGAAGAAGAGAATATGATAGTGAAAAAATAGCAAAATTGTATGAGGAAAAAATAGGTTCCAAATCTCCTATACACAGATATCATGTTCTTGATCCCAATGAACCAAGTACAACTATAATAGCACATTTGTACAAAGATGGAAATCGTTTTATTCATTATGATTCTAAACAAGCAAGAAGTATAACTCCAAGAGAAGCTGCTCTGTTACAAAGCTTTGACCAAGACTTTGAGTTTATTGGTTCTAGAGGAGATGTATTTGAGATGATTGGCAATGCTGTTCCTCCAAAATTAGCAAAAGCTTTGGCTGAATCAGTTTTTGATTTTTTAATTAAATATTTGCCAGAGAAATATGCCTAAATATTTGTTTACAAATGATTTAAGAATATCAGAATTACCGAGTGCTATTTCTGCAGCGGTAAAATCTATTCATAATTCGTCATTATGGAATGATAAAAGTTCTGGTAATAACACATCAACATTACAATTTTATTTTAATCTCTACCCAGATACAGATATTGTCAAGAAGACAGAATCTGATTCTCTCTATGCCATTAGAAATTTTGTTAAAAAATTCCAATTTCCAAATACTCGAACAAAAGAATCATTTGATGATAGTATTGAAGAACAAACATTGCTAGCACCATATAGAGTTGTCGTGACGCTTCTTTTGCTAATGAAAAAAGAATATCCCGATGAAATTAGCAAATTATCATTATGGGAAATTATGTGGTTTGTTTTTTGTACATCGATTTCAAAAAATCCAAAAATCGATTACGAGCTTTTACTAGATCATATCATACGGTCTCGTCGCGATAATTTGGATTTAGAAAAAATGAGTAAAAATGTTATTCAATGGAAACAACATGAAAGACAATTGAGGGAGATGCTTAATATTCTATGTTATGCTAGCAAATGTTTTTTCTATAAAAATAAGGAATTGCAGTTTGTAAAAAATGAAGAATATATAAAGGATGAAGAATATATTTTATCTATCATAAATTTTGACAAGATATGGTATCCTTCCGATAAAAATAATTATGAATTGTCACAAAAAGAATATATTGAATTTATGGACACAAAAGATTCTGCTTACAGTGTAATTGATATTAATTCTTTCTTCAAAAAAGAAAAACTAAATCAACATGTAGAATATTCTGATTATAACCACTATATTACTGCAATAAAGACAAAGCCATTTATTCTCCTTGCCGGAATATCAGGTACAGGAAAAAGTCGAATCGTACGTGAATTCGCTTTCAAATCTTGTCCTGAGTATTTGCAAGACAAAGACGGAACGACACCTGGCAATTATTGTATGATAGAGGTGAAGCCAAATTGGCATGACTCAACAGAATTGTTGGGCTATTACAGTAGATTAGGGCAGGCTGGTTATCAGTTTAAGAAGTTCGTGAAGTTCTTGGTTAAAGCCAAGATGTTTCCAAAAGTACCTTTCTTTGTCTGCCTTGACGAAATGAACCTGGCACCTGTGGAGCAATATTTTGCAGAGATATTGAGTATCTTGGAAACCCGAAAGCATCCCAAGAAAGAAGGGACGAACGAAATTGATATGTCTGTTATCAAAACGGAGGCAATTGTTGATGCCAGCTACTTCCGTGAATTGTCTGAAGTGAAACACGCCAAAAATACTCAAACAGGGGATGGTTTCTTTTTAAATCTGACCGACCGTGATATTTATTTAAAACTATTCGACATAGACACGGAAGATGATATCGACGAGGAAGTTGGAAGCCGTCATGACCTTATCACAGAGGGGTTGACTCTACCCGACAACGTTGTAATCATTGGAACTGTAAATATGGATGACACCACACATCAGTTCTCACGTAAGGTAATAGACCGTGCTATGACTATTGAAATGAACGGTGGCAGACTTGCCAATATGTTTGGCGGCAGCAAAAATTTGGAATATCTTCCAAAAGAGGAACAAGAGAAATGGCAATGCGCTTTCTCGCAGCGGTATGTCACAGCAGACGAGGTATTGGAAGCACATCCTGAAGTGGCAGAAGAGATAAAGGAACAACTTCCTGATAAACTTGAAAAGATAAATGAGGCCTTGAAAGGAACTCCTTTTGAGGTTAGTTATCGCGTGTTGAATGAGTTGACCATTATGGTGGGCGTAATGCTTGACAACAAAAATGAAGAAGATACGCTTGAAGGTATCATCAACCAAGCTGTTAATAACATATTGTTGATGAAAATCCTTCCTCGTATTGAGGGTGATGCCGAAATGTTTGCTTTGTCAAGATCATACAAAGAAAGAATAGGTATTACTTACAGTGACCGTCTGGAATGGTTGAAAACCTTGGCGCCAGATATACAAGATGCCCCCAAAGAGTCTACTGATGAAGGGGATGAATCTGAAGAAACTTCAATAAAAGAAAAGAAAGACCAATTGCAATCCGCCAAAGAGAAGATACAAGAAATGATTGATCGTCTGAACAATCAAGAGTTCACTCGTTTCTGGCCATAAACTGAAAGGTATATATGCAGACAGAGGTACTGAGGTTTATTCATCCCGACTATGAGGTGATTGTCCGGACACAGGACATCAGCTACTCATGGGAACGTTTCAAAGGACGCATCAATTATACCAGGCGTAATAATTCTGGTATTGATGCGCCAGAGAAATATTGCCGTTATACGTCGAAGGATGAGTGCCAATTGTGTCTGTATAATCCTATTTCCTTTGAAACGACTCTTATTGAAGTAGGTAAAGAATGGGATAAATTGTGGCCCGTTATATTTGAAACTTGCAAATATCAGGTTCGTTTGTTATTCCATGGAGTGAATGCAGACTCTCTGCCGGAAATTCGACATGTAAGGAAGGATATAGAAGAGAGTTTCTTCTATGATGAAGAACTGAACGGAAGGGAAGAAAAGTCATTGACAGGTGAACTTGATTTTCTAAATGAACCCGGAGTGTTCAAACTGGATTTCTCCTACCAGAAAAATGGGGTTCGTAAGGAATGTTTCGTTACTTTCGATGTGGTCTCTCCAAAACTTGATACAAAAAATGATTACAAATCGCTTCTTCGCGAGGTCAATGAGGAATACGAGAATGTCATCTATCGATACCTGAGTATAACGCTTCAGCAGTTCAGCCGAGGAAGATTGAATACTGATGCTACATGGATGGCTGCATTTCAAAGCGTGGTGGATGACTATGTGAAGAACCTAAAAAGGATTATACAAAATCCTCACTCACAAATTGTCAATAATCATACATCCAAAAAGGCAGAGCAGATTAAGGCATGGACTCCGATGATGGAGGAAAAGTATGGAGAGGTGGAAAAAGAAGGGAAACTAGAGGAATATTATTTTCTCTACAACGAGTCGCATTCCACCCATGACACTGCGGAAAACCGCTTTGTCAAGCATACGCTGCAAAGTATAGGGCGTAGGCTTTCCACCATTATTTCTACAGTTCTCAGTTCCACACAAGAAGAACTATCAGAAAGACATCGCCTCATGTGGACAGGTTATCAGGATTCACTCAGGAAACTGTCAAAACACCCATTCTTCAAATCGATAGGTCGCTTTGAGGGGATGAAAAAGGAAAGTCTGGTATTGCAAAGTAGATTTGGTTATCAACAGATATACAAAGATTGGTTGAAACTCAAACGTGGCATAGACCTCTATAATGGAGCCGCTAATATCGGCACCTTGCAAATATGGGAAATATACGAGCTTTGGTGTTTCATCAAAATGAAGAAATTTGTGGCGGAAGTCATGGGTATAGACCCACAAAAACCTTCACACGAACAACTTATCACAGAACCCAAAGGCACTTTGCTCAATCCTTTTACCAACTCTTCTTTAGAACATATAGTGGAATACCGTTATCCCAAGGCTGAAGAATCGGACTCTGATGACCGCAAGGCATTGCTTGCTGCACACGAAGATGATATTGTCACGTTGCACTATCAGCATACATATAACCGCAACAGCGGTAAAGGCGAGTATGGCATGGGAATCAACACGGCAACGACAGAACAACGTCCCGATATTGTTCTCAACATACGTAAGGAGTCTGGCGAAATCGTTCTAACTTATTTGTATGATGCCAAGTATCGTGTCATCAACGATAGTAAACTTGATTTGGATTTTGAGAAGCAAGATATTGAAGAAAGTTCGATGATGCCTGGTGGTGATTATCCTCCGACAGATGCCATCAATCAAATGCACCGTTATCGTGATGCTATCTATTACAGTAAAGAGCATGAACCGTATCGTTCAAAAGAAATTATTGGCGGTTATATCCTCTTCCCTGGCCGAGGCGATGATGAGTATATTAAAAAGCGTTATTACAGTGCAAGTGTTGAAAGTGTCAACATTGGCGCTTTTCCTTTGCTTCCTAATGGAGGTGGCTTGTTAAAGAAACATCTTGAAGATGTTTTGATGAATTATACTTCATCAGAAACTCACGTGGCAAAAGCAAAACCTCAAAGAACTCTCGAATATGTAACAGAAGAGGATAAGGCCAGCATGTTGCCTGATGACTTGGTGATGATTGCTTTGTCTAGTAGTACGGAAAAACGGAAATGGTCGTTAGATCACTTATGGTATAACATACCACTTGATAGAATAGCTGATACACCATGGATGAAAGCCAAGTATTTGCTGCTGTTTGTCAGAGGAGAACAAAATGCTGGGAACATACGTAAGATTGTCAGAACAAGACATGACGTATGGACATCTGAAAGAATAATGCAAGAAGGATATCCGGGCAAAACAAAACATCCTGCTTATTTTATGATAAGGATTCAAAAGGAAGATGCAACAGATGAAATCATAAGAAAACTTTCTTTTGACATTATAAATATTCCTAAAGAAGCTATCTTTTGGGGACACCAAGGAATGCCTTTTATGTTAGTAAAGCTAAGTGCCTTGAAATCGATTCGTTTTATAGAACAATAATTTGAATTATTTATATAATGATAATTATTCAAGGGTGATAATATGTAGATTTTGTAATGAATAGTAACGATACTGATTAATAATATGGAAAAATGTACTGTTGAAGATTGGTCTTTGAAGGAGTTAGCAGAAGCTCTACAAGACGAACATAAAGGGAATAAACGAATAGCTGTACCAATGTTTCAGAGGGGAAAGCGTTGGAAGATTGGTCAGCAAAAAACGTTCATAGACTCTTTACTTAAAGGATTCCCTGTTGGTACAATGCTTTTTCATGAAGAAAAAGACGAGCAAGGCAAAAGAACCTATATTTTGATTGATGGTTTACAACGTGGAAATTGTATTAGGAAGTATATGAATAACCCTACTGAGTTTTTTTATGATAGTACAATCTCTGACGATTTTTGCCATTGCTTGCTTTTAAAATTAAATGCTGATGAAGAAGAGAATTATCCTATTGTTAGAAACTTATTGACGAACTTTATCAAGTCACAGAAAACCTTTAAAAATCTTCAGTTTTTTTCTCCAGCAAAAGAACTTGCAGAAAAATTTTCAGCAAGTTTTGATATCATTGGGGATTTAATTGATATTATTAAAGATTTTTTTGAACAAAGACAAACACTCTATGAACAAATAGCATCAACTATTATACCGGTAGTTATCTATCATGGGTCAGAAGAGAATTTACCAGACATTTTTGATCGTATTAATTCTCAAGGAACTCCTCTTGACCAATATGAGGTATATGCAGCATCATGGCCAGTAAATGAGCGCGTAAAAATAGATAATATAGATATTGTTGAATCGGCAATAAAGAAATATGATTCCTTTGTTGAAGATGGTTTCCTTATTCAGGGATACAATAGAGAAAAAATGCGATCTTCGAAAATGCTTAATGCATTTGAGTATCTTTTTGGATTAAGTAAGTTTTTGGTAAACAAATATGATATATTAGCTTTTCAAAGATCACTTGCTGATGATACCGTGAATACGTTGGGTTTTGAACTAGTTAATGCTTGCTTGAATGATTCAGATAAAATTAAAACTCTTTATAAAAATATCTATGGTTTACCTAATGTTAATGCTTTTGAGAAAGCACTTTACGAAGCTATAGATTTTGTTGCTCAAGCAATCTCTCCGATTTTTAAATTCAAAGGCAACAACCGTAAATTTAGGAATAAGGTTTTTCATTCTAAATTTCAAATTCTTTCAATGATCTCTACATCATTTAAAGAGATGTATAAGAATAATGATTTTTCTTCTCCTTGTAATACATGGGAAAATAAGAAAGGTATTATTGCAAGAAACCTTCGCCTTTATTATGTATATGATATTCTGATAAAATACTGGTACGAGGGGGGAAATCAAAAAATTCATACTGCAGCAAAACCAAACCGTTATGAAATTGAAATCTCGCCTCGTGCATGGAGAACCGCATTAGATGGATTCTTTGATAGATCCATGTCAAGAGTGGAATCTAAAAATATAGCAACTCCCAAAAGTGAAGAAATTGTGATGTTAAATTGCATTTATCTTAACACTTTTACTGCTATGGATCAACTCTCGATAGACAAATTTGACATAGAGCACATTGCTCCAAAAGAACAGATGAAGAAATTTATTAAGAAAACAAAGGGGAAAGGTTTGCCTATAAGTTGCATAGCCAATCTTTGCTATTTGCCAGAATATGTAAATCGTAGTAAACGTGATAGGAACTTCTATCAAGATAAGAAATATCTAGATTATATTAATCTTGAAGAAGTAGAGTCAAAGTTTAGTTTCACCACACAAGAAGATATGGATTGGATGGATATGCCATATGAAGAGAATGACTTTGATGTTCTTCAGTCTTATTACATAGACTTCTGTACTTCTAGATTTGAGAAATTAAAAAAATTATTCTGCAAATCTATGGAAATCGACTATGATGCGATGCAAAATGCTTCTTCTGAAACTGACGAAGAAAAAGCAAAAGACAAAAATGATACCTTATCTCTTGACAACCCTTCAATGAAAAGAGTCTCAATATCTACAGGAAAAAAGATATTAAAACTCAGAAGAAATATTTATCGTTCTGAAGATGGTAAAATGGGATTTGTTTATAGCGAGTCAAAAGCATATAAACAAGGAGACAGACAAAAATACTGGTATGGTTACAGGAAGAGGCCATTTGAATATCTTGAGAACTGTGAAGAAAAATTTATAGTTTATTCTCTCAGAGATTCAAACGACGTGTTGCTTATTTCAGAAAAAGAGATGGACTCCTTTTTGAAACATTTAAACATTTCAACTGAAGAAGATGGAACAATTAGTCATTGGCATATTGTTTTTCTGAAAGACAAGCAGGGACATATAACCCAATTACTTTCGAAGCCAGATTTAAAAGAGATAGATATGGATAAGTATAAAATATAGAATATATTTGGATAAACGAATTTAAAGTTTGTTCTTAATATGGAAAAGCAGGCTAATCTGGCAAAGTATATGTAGCCCCTGTTCTTCAATAATATTGTTACTAATCTTAATGGAAGATGATGATTGATTATAATAAAATACGTAAGGCAGAAGCTATACCGGAGGCCGACTCAATGATTGAGACTTTCCGAGCTATTGGCTATACTCTGGAAACTGCTGTGGCTGACATCATAGACAACAGTATAACCGCTGGTGCCAAAAATGTTTGGATAACGAGAATATGGGATGGGGACAATTCCAGCATCTGTATCAAAGATGACGGACATGGTATGAGCAGCGATGAATGTATACAAGCTATGCGACCAGGCAGCAAGAACCCTTTAGAGGAACGCGATAGTATTGACCTTGGACGATTTGGTTTAGGTCTGAAAACAGCTTCATTCAGTCAATGTAGAAAACTTACCTTGCTTAGTAAAAGAAAGGGAGGAAAGCCTGTCGCATGGACTTGGGATTTGGATTACGTAGGAAAGGTTAAGAAATGGGAGGTGCTTCAATGGGTACCGAAAGAGTATCTTCACGCTATTGATGATATTAAGTCAGGTACGGCTGTTATTTGGTCAGAACTTGACCGATTGATTACTGAAGGAACAGAGGTTGAGGACGAGAATGCACGACAGAAATTTACTGACTCTTTGTCGGTAGTGAGAAAACATATTGCTATGGTCTTTCACCGCTTTTTGAATGACGGTGATATTAAGGTCTTTTGGGGAGAAGATAAGATAGAACCATGGGATCCTTTTTGTCTTACAGAAGATAAAACTCAAGCATATCCAATAGAAGATATTAGTTTCGGCAATGAGATTGTCGATATCAAAGGATATGTGCTCCCTCATAAGGATGAATTCTCTAGTGAGGCAGCATATAAAGCAGCAGAAGGAGTCTATGGCTACCCAGCCATGCAAGGTTTCTATGTATATCGAGGGAAACGTATGCTTTTGGCGGGTGATTGGCTAGGGTTGTTCCGTAAAGAAGATCATTACAAACTTGTCCGCATTATGATTGATTTGCCCAACACTCTTGATACTCAGTGGCAGATAGATATCAAGAAATCCACAGCAATACCACCTATCTCTTGTCAAGAATTTCTTAGAAGCTATGCAAAAAAAGTGCGTGCTTTGGGTGTTGAGGTATTTAGACACAAAGGAAGAATTATTCAGCATAGAGCTGGTCGAAAATTTCAAGAAATATGGAATGAAAAGAAGGTTGGCAATCATATCAGTTTTGTAGTAAATAGAAAACATGCTTTTGTCGTATCCCTAAAAGAACTCGCTAAAGTAGATGCATCTAAGGCCATAGACCTGTTATTGACTTTCGTTGAAGAATCTATTCCGACTAAATCTATTTACATCAAGGAATCTGAAAACAAGGAGGATTATGAGGCTCCGGCAAGCGAGACATTGGAAAAGAGTCTACGAATGATGGCTGAAAGGTTGTATAAAGCGAAACGCAAAGACGGAACACCAGAAGAAAAGGTTAAGGAAGATTTGAAACAAATAGCACCTTATCACATTTATCAATATATAATAGACGAACTACATGATTAATGAATTTGATTCTGCGCTAAGAATGACGAATGGACTTCTGTTGGCATATGAACATGTAACAGAAACACATATAAATGAAGCAGTCGAACAAATCAGACTGCTTCAAATCGGTGGTGGACTGAAGTCTGTTGACCTCGTTGTTCTCAAGGCAAAGTTGATGGAAATATTTCATGCAACAATGGAACATGCCCGCATATTAGAAGGAAAAGAGCGGCGTATGCCTTGGCTAAAAGCTTTTAAAGCAGAAGAAAAGTCGAACTGGCACTTTTGGGAGGATTATAAGAAATACCTCAGAGAAGTAAAGATGTTTCCCAATGCTATTGTTAGTGAATTGGAAAGTCTTACCGACACAATATTGGACAAACTATTTGACCCTAACCAAACAAATGTTGTTTTACATAAGAAGGGAATGGTTGTCGGACAGGTCCAATCTGGCAAGACAAGCAACTATACGGGTTTGATATGCAAGGCCGCGGATGCGGGCTTCAATTTTATCATTGTTCTTGCTGGTATGCATAACAACCTACGAAGTCAGACCCAACTTCGGCTCGATGAGGGATTTCTTGGATTTGACACTCAATACGAAAGAGCCTATAACCTTCATAGTGAAACTAGAATGGGAGTAGGAAAACTATCCACTCCACATAATCATCCTGTAGCCCATTCCTTTACATCGAGTTTTGAGAAAGGTGATTTTAACAAGCGCATAGCTGAAGGGCAAGGCTTTAATTTCAACACTAATGAAACCATATTGTTGGTCGTTAAGAAAAACAAGAGTGTTCTAACCAATTTATACAATTGGCTTTCTTCAAAGATTGCACCTGAAAAACAATGCTCAACGAAGTCGCTTCTCGTTATCGATGATGAGGCAGATAATGCCAGTATCAATACCAAAAAAGACGGAGACCCATCTGCCATTAACGAATGCATACGCAAGATTCTTCGTAAGTTCCAAAAAGTTGGATATGTGGGATATACAGCCACTCCGTTTGCCAATATTTTCATACCTCTTCAGGATGATGACTTATTTCCACAAGATTTCATTATCAATTTACCTTCACCTCCCAATTATATTGGTCCCCAACGGGTATTCGGTACAGCAGATGACGGTGAAGACAACGACGATGTCGTTCTTCCTATAGTCCGTAAAATATCCGATTACGAGGCTTTTGTACCTACGAAGCACAAAAAAAATGATCCAAAACCTACGAGGCACGATGTACCAACCTCACTAGAGGAAGCCATTAAGTGCTTCATACTGACATGTGCTGTAAGATGGGCCCGAGGGCAAGAACATGAGCACAACTCGATGTTGGTGCATGTAAGCCGATTTCAAATATGGCAGAACCACATAAAAGACCTTGTGGAGGAAGTCTTCGATTATTTCAAGGAAGAACTCATCTATGGTGACAAGGATATGGAAGAATCTTTCAGACGTCTTTATGAAGAGGATTCTCAAGGCTATCTTAGTTACAAGACTGTGACAGAACAAGTTCTTGAATCAACCTATGAAGATCCAGAAATAAAATATATTCAATGGAAAGAAGTCCTTCCATGTTTGCGCAAAGCCGTCAAAAAAATAGAAATTAAGTCGATAAATGGAAGCAGTGCAGACATCCTTTCTTATTATGAAAATAAGGAAAAAGGCATCTCTGTTATAGTGATAGGAGGTGATAAACTCAGTCGAGGATTGACTTTGGAGGGACTTTCAGTGAGTTACTTTTTGCGTGCAAGCAAGATGTACGACACCTTGATGCAGATGGGCAGATGGTTCGGTTATCGTCCTGGTTATGCAGACTTGTGCAGACTATACACAAGCAGTGAGCTCAACGAATGGTTTCGTCATATCACTATGGCAAGCGAAGAGTTGAGAAAAGAATTTATTTATCTCTGTGATATAGGAAGTACTCCTGACAGATATAAATTGAAAGTTCGTTCTCATCCAGGGTGTCTGCAAATCACTGCCGCTAACAAGATGAGATATGTGCAGCACTTACGCATTTCTTGGGCAAGTCGCCTACTCGAAACATACGGACTTCGCAATAATAAGAAGACAAAACATCTTAATCTGATTTGCACAGATGCTCTGCTTAAGCAACTATCTTCCTCCTATGTTAAGAAAGAAGGACATTATGTTTGGACAAAAGTGAGCCCGTACATCATAACCAATTTCATCAATCAGTTCAGCATAGACGCCAATCACAAATCGTCGGATTTAGGTGTAATTCAGCAATATATAGAAAAACTGAATGGTTATGGCGAACTTACTGAATGGAGTGTTGTACTGATCAACAGAAAGACCGGAGCACAATCTCAATGGCAATTTTCGAATGGAATTAAGGTGGGTTGTACAAAACGTACAAGAGCAATTGACGCAGACGAAAGATGCTACTGTATAAGAAACGGGCACATCATAGGCCGTTGGGACGAATTAATAGACATGGACGAGAATACCCTGTCCTCAGCATTAGAGAGGTCGATAGAAATCAAAGAAGAGGCAGGTGAGGAATGGAATGAAAAATATCCAATGACTAACTTGGTTCGTGAAGAATACCGAAATGTAAAGAATCCATTACTATTAATATATACTTTGGATCCATATTATGCTAATATATTTGATAGTAATGGTGAAATAAAGAAAGGCACTCTTGAACACCAACATACAGACGAGCCATTTATAGGATTTGCCATATCTTTCCCTCATACAAACACAGCCTTTGACGGTGTTGATTATACAGCAAATATGGTTGAAGATTTTGCTGCCACCGAAAAGGCTTTTGAGGAAGACAATGATAACGAATATGATGACGACTAAATTCTACGATAATGAAAGAAATAGAGGAATATCATAAGTCCTTGAAAATGGAGATTGAGACAAGAATGTTGACACTGGAAAGCGGTGGCAACAAAACTCAATTGTTTACCCATTATGCCATAGACTTATTGAAAGCAAACGGCGAGGTGGATAATGTCTGTGTGGCATATGATGAGGAGACAAATCCGGGAAGAAAACCGCATAAAATCAACGCTTTCTCATTTAGCGATGACTATACAACGATAAGCCTTTTTGTGACTATATATAAAGCTCAGAAAAGCATCATCTCTGTTAGTCAAAAAGAAATACAGGAAGCCATCAAATTGGTTTCCAATTTCTACATCAAGGCAACTCAGGAAGATTATGTCAATAGGCTTACTGACTCTGCTGAAATTGTGGGGTGTGCCCAAGAACTTGGGAAAAGCGAAGAACTAAAAGACAATGCCCAACAAATAAAAATATACATTCTTACGAACGGACTCTATTCTCAACCTGTTAAAGCAGAGAAAAAGTTAGGTGGGCTTTCTTTAGAATGCAAGGTGTTTGATTTGGAATACCTTTGTAAGATGTCAGAAGAACAAAAACAACCTATCTTTGTTGATTTTGAAAGTCTTGGTTACAAGGTGCCATGCATTACTGGAGCTGTGGATAATGATTTGTATCAAGCATATATAGCAATAGTACCAGGTTCATGCCTTGCAGACTTGTATGGAACCTATAAAGTTAGGCTGATGGAGAACAACGTACGTCAGTTCCTTCAGTTTACTGGCAAAATTAATAAGGGTATCAAGGAAACAATTGAAAAGGAGCCAGAAATGTTTTTGGCGTATAATAATGGAATAGCTGCTACTGCTAGTGATATCGAATTAGACAGGACTGGTAAATACATTAAATCAATAAAGGGTTTACAGATAGTAAATGGAGGCCAAACCACAGCTTCCCTTTACCATGTCAAAGACACAAATAAAGATGTTGACTTGTCACGCATTTTGGTTCAGGTAAAGTTCTCAATTGTAAAGAATGAAAAACGATATGATGAAATAGTTGCAAATATATCAAGGTGTGCGAATACTCAAAACAAGGTTAATGAGGCCGATTTCTCAGCAAACAGAGAGGAATTAATCAGACTTGAAACTTGGTCGCGAAGTGTTATGACGGAACCAAGTTCAACCCATCCTACGAGTACTTTTTGGTATTTTGAAAGGGCAAAAGGACAATATAAGAATTTCCGTCTAAAAGAAGGATTTACGAAACAGGCCGAGTCACAATTTGACATGAAATATCCTAAAGAGCAGGTTTTTACCAAGTACGATTTGGCAAAATACGAAAACTGCTATGGTGAAACGCATTTTATCGTTAGAGTAAACGGGATAGATTGTGATGACTATATTGGCCCTCATTCCGTATGTTTGGGAAACGAAAAGAATTATGCACTCTTTTTGAAACACAATATGCCTAAGCTTTCGGATATAGACAATATCTACTTTGAGAATTTGATAGCAAAAGCTCTTCTCTTCAAGGAAGCGGACAAACGTTATGGTACAAAACAGCATGGGGAACCAATAGGTGACATAAAGAAAGCTGTTGTGCCCTATGTTGTAGCCTTGCTCCATCACATTACAAACGGGCAGATTGACCTTTATAAAATATGGATACGGCAGGAAGTCTCTACTGAGTTGTCAGACTTTATGTATGACTTGATGAAGCAGATCAACAAATTTATCACCTCTTATGAAGGTGTGGCTCGATATGACGAGCTTTCCAAAAAGAAATCACTTTGGGAAGACATTAAAAAGAATAGATGGAGCTATAATTTAAAAGATATCAAACGAGACCTAATCGATCCGGCCAATCCCCCCAAGCGCATATCTAAAACCAAGGAAGAACAAGAACGTATTCTTATTGAAGAAAGTAGGATAATGATTTCCAATGTTCCTTCAGAAATATGGGAACGTATAGCGTTATGGGGAAAGGAATCGGAATGTCTAAGTATTATGCAACAAAACCTTTGCCATGAGATGGCAAAAAAGGTTGGTAAAAAGGCCGTTTTCTCAAATAGTGAACTTGAAGGAGGAACCCAAATCATTGACATTCTTTCGAAAAATAATATTGACCTACTCTACCAAGCAGACGCTTTTGTAGAGGAAGAAGCAAAATTGGAAGTTCAAGTTCCATCGAAGAAGAAAATAACTAATAGGGAGTTAAATCTGCTTATGACGGATGAACTACTACTAAAAATGAGAGACTGGGATAGAACACACCATGTGTTGAAAGATTATGTTTATGATAATCTCAACAAGGTAGTTTGTGGAGAGATTGAAATGTCATTCAAGATGAAATGGAGTTTCTTCTATGGGTTAGAAAATATGAAAGCTCGTGGATTCAAACCATAGAACACAAGCAATAATCCATTCAATCAGCTTTACGAAGTATTGGCTGTTGATAGGAAAAGAATGACTGTTGTTTTTCTACACATTTATCTCTTCAAGGATCTCTCATCATCCTCGTAACCACGGCTGCCGACTTCCCATTCACGGTTGCTGTCATTTGAACCACCACGCTGCTTGGCAACTTTGTTGATAGCGCGACCGAGACCAAGGCCAGAGATTTGTTGTCTCTGGTCTTGTTGTTTCTGAGCCTGTTTGGGCTGAAGCCGCTTCACATCGAGACCATAGTCATTCATATTGATAATGGTGCGGTTAGCGAAGTCGATGCAATAGTACTGGTCATCGACACGGGTGATGAAATAGCCATCCTCGTGGAGCTTGCCCACGAGTGCGTCATCGGAAGTGGTGTCGAAGATGCTGCGCAGCTGTGATACCGTCTTGCCTACATTGGATCCTGGTGTTGACTGGATGGTTATTCGCTCAGGATGATGGTACTTGCCAATCTGACAAAGGATGTGTCGCTCCAGTTCATTGGTTGGGCAGAAGGACTGGAGCCAGGCACGGCGGTCATTGGAACGCAGCGTGGTCAGGATATGCTCAGGCAGTTGGTAGGTGGAATCGCCATAACGGACACAGCCATTCAAGAGCTTGGTGCCAAATTGGCGACGAAGGAGCCGGTTGAGTTCCTTAGTGGTCAGGTTGATGTTATCGTCCAACATCTGGTCAATGAAAGCGTCAATCTGCTTGAAACGCTCTTCCTTGGAGTGGAACTGGAGCAGTTCCTTAACCTTGACCACATCGCTGCCCTTGAAGACGGCCTTGGTGTTGTGATCAACAATCAAGTAGCCGTATGGGGAATCTTTCGAGCCAAGGAACACCAGGCTGACACCAAACTTGTCCTTCATGACATCCTGTAGTTCTTGACGATTGCCTGATATGTCACGATACTTCTTCAAAATGGCTTTGAGTTGGGCCATTCGCTTCTTGTCCATCTTATCTTGGCTGATTTTGCTCTCTACAAGATGAATTTTCACTTTCTCCTGCACTTCGCCATTGCGCTTCAGCACAATCTCGTTGTCCTCGGTGTAGCACTCGTAGCCCATGGTTTCGAGGATGGCCGTGAACTGCGGTACCGTGGTGAATTGGTATTGGAACGCTTTGGAGACCGCTTCGCTCACTTGTTGGGATTCGTCAACACCCATGATACGATCGATGGTTTTCTGCGAACGAACCTTTTCAAGACTGTCGCTGATCTTCTTCCCAAACGGGTCAATCCGGCTGGTGATGATATGGATGTGGTTGTTGTCGGTGTCATGGTGGCCATATATCAAGAGAGGCTGTCCGGGCAAACCGTAGCCCATCTCAATGAGGTATTGATGGGCTATCTCAATCAGTTCTTCCTGGGTGTATTCGTTGCCCCGACAAGAAATGGCCAGATGGAACTGTGGGTACTTAATGCGGTCATTTTTAGAAGAGTATTGCAATAGAAATCTTGTGAGGTCTTCCCATGTGTAAGCATCGCCCATTGTAATATAGCCGAAGTTGGTCATCTCCAACAGTTCGGCGTGGCCCTGGGCGACCTTGCGCTCATTGTATTCCACAGCATGGAAGTTGGCACTAGATGGAAGTATCGTTGCTATCATAATCACAAAAATTGTATTTTACTATTATGTATATTTTAGTATTCGTAATTTTTCGTATTTATCATTTTTCAACTTACCTATATTATAAAAGATGTATTTATGGTAATACGATAAATCGTATTTTGATATTTCATAAAGATATGCTTTCGTTAAATGGTATTTTGTAAAAATAGCATTTCATAAAAATTGCACTTTTCTAAAATGGCATTTTATAAAAATGGTATTTTATAAAAGATACATTTTTACAAAGATGGTAAATTGTAAAATCACATTTTATCATTTTACTACCGCGTCAACTTCAGGAATATTTTGTGCTGCTCATCCTTGACCTTCTCCAGGAAGTCGAGAAGGTGAGTAAGCTGCGGTATGATGACATTCTCATAATAGCTCTGAGTGAGTTCGCCACCGATGGCGAGTTCATTGGCTCGCTTCATCGCCTGGTTGAAGTTGCCACCAAGCCACGCCAAGTCCTGCTGATATTTCCGATAGAGCGCAGCCAACTCAGTCAATGCTTCGATTTTTCTTTTTGTGTCGATGTCGTTGAACTGTCTGACGGCATCCCTGACCATTGCACTGATGGTCTGATAGTTGGCTGCCTTTTCCTTGAAAAGAGCATCCTCCTCCGGCGTAAGCCTAATCCAAAATCGTCTTGTCTTGTTATCCATGCTTTCCAAATCAATAATACGAGTTGCGAGTATTGTTTCCCTGCTGTTGCAGGCAAGTAGTTTTTGAAAGGCGAACGGAGTTTGTCCGCACAAAAACACAACTTGCTAAGCAACTTTCCAACCTTGTTTACCATTACCAGACGCAGATGAAGATGGCCGATGTCATAGCTGCGCTATGACGGGGTTTATCTTGTCCACGCTTGTTGGACAAAGGTAAGCATAAAGACAATTAGTCGAATTTTTTCATAGTATTATTATTGTTAAATAATGCTATCGAAAAATTGTAAATATCATAAATACCTAAGATTATCTTTATATATTAGTAAAAATAGTAAAGATGAAAAATATAAAAATTATACTTTTGATAAATAGATTTTTTATGATTATCTAAAGCAGTAAAATAGTAAAAATACATTTCGTATCTTTTATATTTTTAGTCAATGTAAAAGATGAAAAGATACAAAATACAAAAGATGTATTATCATAAAAATATGAAATACAATTTTATGTATTTACATATTTGGTAAAATAGTAAAAATATGAATTGGTAATCCAGAAAAACCGACAATGGGGGAAGAGCATAAGGATGTGGACTGCCCACCATGTCTACTTCACGTTCTGCCAACGTATACATACACACAGTGAAACAGCCCACAATGCGGGCTGTCGCTGTGCTTCGTATGTATTGAATTTGGCAGATTCGAAGTAGTGAAGCACACCTAAACGGTATCAGGAGCCGACAGCTTGCCACTCACTGACGCGACAAAAGTACTAAATTTTAGTCAATTTTCATCTCTCCAGATGAAAAAACTCTCACAGAGCAGGGGATTCTTGATGATTTTCCTCTTTTGGGGTGGGTTTGAACTCCACCATGTAAGGGATTCCTTTTCTGTTAGAAGAATGAGCAAGGCGATTGAAGCATTGAATGTTAATGTCTGGATCACGCAGTATGTCCTCTGCTGTGAGGGTACTGCTTCTATCCATCAATTCCCAACCATAGGATATACCTCCCTCCGGGTGAATATCCAACTCGTATTCACCATTTGAAATTCTCATCGACCTCGTATGGCTAATGTTCTTATCAATCAGCTCGAATGGTTGGCCGACAATTTTATCCATACATTGACAGAGAAACTTGTCACGACTTTCAGGGTAGGAGAACTTGCTGATGGGTTTCAACGTGTTGTCATCGTACTTCACATGGAAATCCTTTTTTGAAACGTAAATTCGGATGGAGCGGAAGTTAAGATGGAATTGGAACTGCATCCGTCGGATGAATTGTGCGAGCATGAGGCAGCCAAGTGGACTGTTCAAGTAACGGTCTTCATAGACGAAATCGACAGTGCCTTTGCGAGAAAACTCATCCTGAATGTAATCCCATTTGTTTGGGTAATAATCCAGAAGTAATTCAAACAGGTCGTCGCTGCCAACATTTTCCATCACATTGAAATTGAAGGTAATACCTTCCGTGTAGATGCGGTCCTTCATTAGGAGTTCCGTGTCGATGCTTCTAAATAGAAGTCGCTCGATGGCACTTATCACCCTGCAGGAATCGTTAGGATGCCAGTCACCCAATACCTTTCCGAAGCAACCGGTTAGCATTTTAATGAACTTGTCTCTGTGACGAGACTTCATCCAACTCTCATTGTCTCTTGGGCTGTTGCCCAGGTCGGTTCCAACATCATGTAGGAACGGACTCTCTTTTGGTTCTTTTTTTACCATAATAATCCTTTCTGTTTTAAGGGTACGGCAGAAAAAGTAATGAGATTCATCGAGCCTATTTCGATGATTCGTATTTTTTGAGCATATTTTTGATGGTTACAATGATGTCGTCTCTGAGCTTGCATTTTGTCAAGACCATCAAGCCATCACCATAGGACAAGAATCTCATCATCAACTCATAATTTGGAATGACATGGATGCTCAAAATAGCACCAGTGGTGTCGTTTTTGATTACGGTTTGGCTCTGATGAATGGGTTTCGTGAGCAGAAAAGGCAAGTCCTTGGCTTTGACATGGAAGCAGATTGTTATAGGACTTACGTTGTCAGGCCGGGTGATGCCATATACATCTCGAAAGAATTCATCAATGTCCATTCCAGAAGGAACATACTCCACATCGTCGGCAACTCTGACAGATGTAATTCTGTCGAGTGAGAACTTACATGTGGAATCAAGGTGACTATCGCATCTTGCAATCAGATACCAACGGCATGATACCTGTTTGAGGTAATAAGGGAAGATGGTGTGCTGTTTTTCGTTGCAACCAAACTTCTGGTGGGTGATAGTTACGGCTTTGTGTTCGAGGATGGCATGAAACAATGGGGTAAAGAATTCCTTGCCTTTGTCACAGCATGATTCCTCGAAATGTACCACCTTGTTACCAAGGGGTTCATTGGCCACGGCGAAATGTGAACATAATTGCTCGACCCACTTGTACTGAGGCATTCCCTTGAAAGTCATGAGCAGGTTGAGAGCTCCCTTGATGTCTTCTACCTGTTGAGGTGTCAGGGGATAGTTGTAGATGGAGAAAGACAATTTTTCATAGCGGTATCTTATGATACGCTTGTCATCCTTGTCTTTCCACGTAATGACTCTTACGTGGTGTCTGTTTTCAATTTCCAAGATGTCGTTGAGAATGGTGTCTCGTCTCTTCAAAGGATGAAGGCCGATTTCCACAAGAACTTGATTGACTTTTTCAAGGATTTCTGATGCTGATGAGCCATTTTCAGTTCTCAGCAACCTGTCAATCACCATCGAGCGCAAATAGAAGTTTTTGTTTGTTGGCATAGATGATAGAGTTAATTTGTTAAAGGATATAAGGTTATAACGACAGCTTGTATCAGTAGAGAACAAGACTGTCATAGATAAAACGAAAAAATAATCACGATTACATGATTGTAACGAAATAATTTACATATCAAGGTAAAAAAATGATTTATATGATGCTTTAACCCGTTAAAACAACACCCTGGATGTTTGCATATTCCAGATATTTTTTGTAAATTTGTAGGTAAGGAAGGCTATACCCAAAAGCCTGAAAACTAAGGTGTTCAACGACAAAAACGACAGGATAATGGTGATATTTACATTCTTTTTTACGTTGTCATACGCCATCTTCCATGCCATCTTCACGGTGGTCGCTCTCGTCTTGA
>Ga0310695_10004279_pt1 | contig 26594 bp, 23 predicted proteins | sample RumenRJG_04DNA_FD_203882 | JGI IMG/M metagenome (GOLD analysis project Ga0310695, IMG submission 203882) | Bovine rumen microbial communities from Lethbridge, Alberta, Canada - RJG_04 (v2) (version 2) | ecosystem: Host-associated > Mammals > Digestive system > Stomach > Rumen | place: Canada... | reverse complement strand
AAAAACGAATATGCAAAGGTTACAGGGAAACTGAATGAAATCCTTGAACGTGGAAGGTGGCGCTGATGGCAGTGATAAGTATTCTTTCCAACGGAAGTACACAAGGTCATAAACCGCTCAAGAACGTTCTCGACTACTGCATGCAGGAAGCAAAAACATTGAATGACGGACATAAACTCGTGTCAGGGATCGACTGTTTGCCTGAAACGGCATATTCGGACATGATGGCGACAAAGAAGAGATTTGGAAAAACAGGCGGTCGAGAATACTATCACATCCTTCAGTCGTTTGCTCCGGATGAGACTATAACGCCAGAAGAAGCCCATAGGATCGCCTGTGAGTATGCTCAGGAACAATTTAAGGGTTATGAACTGATCGTTGCTACACACGTCGACAGAGACCATATACACTCGCACATCGTGCTTAACAGTGTCAGCCACATTGATGGAAAGAAATATCATTCGGACAAGAATAACATCCCAAGACTACGTGAAGCATCAGATGCACTCTGTGCGAAGCATGGTCTTTCAGTGATCGGAAAGCCGGGAAACGGTCTCCGGAAGATGGGGACAAGAGAATACAGAGCAGCATCAAAAGGTGAAAGCTGGAAGATCAACCTTATGGCTACGATTAATCTTGCTATGACAAAAACCAAAACACGGAATGATTTCATCAGGTTTATGGAGTCGCGCGGATATAAAGTTACATGGTCTGATACCAGGAAATACATAACTTACACTATCCCGGACGGCAAAAAATGCAGAGATAACAAACTACATCTCAAGAAATATACAAAGGAGATGATGGATTATGAATTCGAAATACGACGAAGAATTAACGAGCTTCATAGGCAACGCAGAGAAGAATCTTATACAGGCAGCAGAACCGACGAAGTGCGTGATGATCTCGGAAGAGAACTGGAAGAGCATCGTCAAGACGTTGGAAGCGCAGTTAAAGGCGATGGACAGGCTTGGAACGTTAGTGAACAGAACACTCACAGCGGAGCAGACGTGCAGTTTTATAAATCAAATGACGGATATTCATATCAAACACGAACAGTATTGGATGGAAGAACTGACGGGCGAAGCAAAGACTATGAAGTCGGAATTGGAAGAACAATCGAAGAAAATGATGACGGATCTGACCTTACAGGTTGGGAAAATGAGCGAGCAGTCTGCTACGGATCTGTCCAAGATCAGGGCGGAAATGCAAGCTTATTCGGACAGACTGTATCACCGTCTGCTTCTTCCATGCCTTCTTACGACATTGCTCTCAGCGGTGCTTACCTTGTGGCTGGTGCTTCAACTTTGACCGAATCACCGCAAGATAAAGACAGTGACGAGAATGAAATTGCTCGTGAAAAGGCATCACGCGATGAGAAAAAGAAGAAACAACGGCATGACGGACATGGCCCGGTAATGACTATGTAAATCACAGGAGGAATTTTATATGGATAGCATTAAGGCAATTAATATTAAAAATATTCTTGTTGAAGAAACTGGCGGGGGTAAATATGTTTCTGACCGCGTCTTCGAACGAGAAAAGATGAAAGATTTAGACTATATATCAGAGCTCATTGCAGAGATGATGCGGTTAAAAAATATAAACAACCAAACTACGGATGCATTGCTCATCAATGAGATAAGAATAGTTTTTCCGGACAGGTTTGTAGAGGCAGCTAACATTATCATGGCTGTTTCATTATTCAAATCGTTCAAAGAACAGGGTTTGCTTACAGAAGATGAATACCTTGAGATTGTGTCAGACAATGAAAAACGCTGGCGAAATCTCTTATACGGTGATAGTATGACTACTAATAAAGTAGTTTAAGACGGGGGTGTATATGAAAAGAAAAGTCGCAATTTATGCCCGTGTTTCGACCGAACATGAAGAACAGATATCGGCTTTGGAGAATCAGGTCCAGTATTATTCAGAGCTTTTGGAGCGCCATCCTGAGTTTGAACTTTATGATCGATACATCGACGAGGGCATTACAGGAACTTCTGTAAACAAAAGACCAAGCTTTCTCAGAATGATGGAAGACGCAAAGAAGGGGTGTTTTGATTTGATTATTACGCGTGAGGTCTCGCGATTTGCTCGTAATACTGTCGATACTCTACTTGAAACACGTAAGCTCAAAGCTATGGGTGTAGAGGTATGGTTTACAGAAGATAACATATGGACGTTTGACGATACCGACGGAGAGATAAAGCTTACACTTATGGCAACACTTGCACAGAATGAGAGCAAGAAGATCTCCACACGTGTTAAAGCCGGTCAGATGATCTCATTTAAGAATGGAGTTCCGTATGGTAATGGCAATATTCTTGGATACGATAAACTGCCCAATCATGGCGGATATGTAATTAATAAAGAACAGGCAGAAACGGTAAGGCTAATCTATAACCTTTATCTTTCAGGCAAAGGACTGCGTTCCATACAGTTTGAGCTGGAACAAAGAGGCCTAAAGACAGCGAAAGGATTAAGTCATTGGGATTGTTCTAACATCGGAAGAATATTGAAGAATCCGTTTTATTGCGGAATTCTTGAGTATCGCAAGCAATATGTACCAGATTATCTTGAACAAAAGAAGATAAATAATCATGGTGCAGTAGAACGAATACGGGTTAAAGGAACCCATGAACCTATAGTTTCCGAAGTCGAATTTGCCATGGTGCAGGCAAGAATAGAGAATAATGTTCAACCCGCGAACAACAAATCCAAAATCACAGGACGAAAGGAACATGCTGATGTCTGGGGAGAAAAATTGGTTTGTTATTGTGGAAGAAAGCTGAATCGAGTTAAGTATCACACGACGAAAGACGGAGATATAAAGTATGCATATCAATGTGCATCTCAAAAAGACACAGGATCTATAAAAACAAGAATGAATAAAGGTCTGCCTTTGGATGGTGTATGCCGATCTCAGTTTGTTCAGGCGTGGAAACTGGAGGCTCAAGCATCAGTAATATTTGCTCAATTCTTTAACAATAAACAAGCGATTCTGCGTGTGGCAAATGCTATGTTTGAGTCAAACGGGATAGTTGAAGGAAAGAAAAACAGCGAAGAAAAAGAACTCAAAAGACTCAATCAGCAAATTGATAAAGCACAAAGTAAGATTGATAAGCTGCTTGATCTTCGATTGTCAGAAGAGATTGATCGCGACGACTATGCCAGAAAAAGAGAAGAATTGGATAAACTCATTGCTCAAGCACAAGAGAAGATAGCACAAATATCTAAGTATCAGGCAGTGGAAGACAGTATCGAAGCTCGTGTAAATGCGATGAAAGAAGTCATTGAAGGTCAAAAAGAATATGACTTTACACGAATACCGGAAGATATAATTAGAGCATTTGTTGATAAAATAGTCGTGTATGAGGATTACTTGGAGTGGCACCTGATCTTTGATGAAACAACGCAAATGAGGTTGTCCTGTACAGGACAAAAAAGGAACCATGAAGTAGTGTTCTTACCGGATACTCCCCTAAATAGCGGGCCTCAGCACAAGCTGCAATCAAGCACAGAAAGTAATAGTTTAATAAACTGATCAATGAATGCCCGGGGCGATTGCTTCGGGCATTTTTTGTATTCGTTTCCAGGTTCGCGAGAACAAAACCAAGCTTTCATGACACCGAAATAATTTTTACAAAACAGTTTGAACATAAGCAACGAAAAATGTATAAGAATCCATATTTACAAATTACTTTTACTTTTCTAGTATGAAAAAAGTTTAAAACGCGTGGAGGTGTTTTATGAAGAAGGTTATTTCGGTTCTTCTTGTTGCTGCTATGTGCTTTTCGCTTGTAGCTTGTGGCAAGAAGGAAGAGAAGAGAAAAGAAAACCGTGACAGAGACGAAGATGAGAATTATGAGACTGAAGTCAGCAACGAGACGACTGAGGAATCAACGACCATAGTTGAGACAGAGCCTTCTAAGACTGATAAAGAACTGCCGATCTCAGTGGTTTGCAGTTCTGTTTCGGAAGGCAGATTCTGGGTAACTTATACAGGCGAAGACGGTAATAATTATAAGGGGCTTGCAGATACAGACGGTAATGTTTTGTTTTCTGAACAGAATAATAGTTATTATACATACTGCTCAGACATGAAAGGTGGTGCTGCATGTCTTTCGATGCAAAGTAGTACTGTCAATGATGCAGAGAATATCGTTCTCGTAGGTGTTGACGGCACAGAAATCAAGCGATTCACAAGTACTGAGGAAAATAGGTATAAAATCCTTGGTGCTGACAAAGACATATTCATCATCTGTCAGTATACTTCAGGCTTCAGCGGAACTTCCTGTAAAATCAATGTCGTAAACGGCAAGGGTGAGATTACGGCAACGCAGGATTTTGCATCAGGTGGAAATCTTTTTCCTCGTTATATGTTTAAGGCGACTGACGGCGTATTCTGGTGTAATGATACGCAGGAACGTAAGATCTACCTTTTTCAGTCCGGAGTTCCGCAAGTAGTAAGTGCAGAATATAAAGAAGGCATGAATTTCTACTTTGTAGAAGGTAATCTTATCGCCAACTATCTTGATGATAATAAGATATGCACCAGAATAACCCCGATCAAGACATATGCAAGCGATGCAGATCTGGCGCAGGCATTAAAGGACGTGTTGGGTGCTCAGGATATTCATCCCGACAACCAATTTGTGTTTGCATATTGCGATAACGGTTATATCTTCTTTATTAAGGGTAGTTCCAGCATTAGTTGGAAGACCTTAATGATCTACGATCTTAAGAATTCAAAGTGGATCAAATTCCCTGAATACCCTGACAGCGTAGAGTTGTTAAACGCGCAAATTAAGGACGGATATGCCTTTTACTCAATGTTGGGTGGTGACGGCAAGAACTATTATGTTGTTGCTGATACTGAAGGTAAGCAGCTTTATGAACCAAAGCAACTGGATGAAAACTTTATACCCTCCTACCTCGATAACGGTAATTTGATCTGCAACAATGGCGTTATATTATCTTCCGGTGAGGCAGTAACATTTGATAAGCTCCCTTCAGGTTTCAAGTTCAATGCTGATTATATTTTCGCTCAGCGAGATGTGTATACTTATGGTATCTACAGACAGTATGTTGGTGGTATTTGCGAAGGCTTTTACGCACCTTTCAACGCTAACGGTGCGCAATCGCTCCTGGCTTTGGATGGAAGCAAAGAGATCAAGACTGTAAAGGTCAACAAGTAAGATTAACGGATAAAGTTAAAACTAAATGACCGGAGTCCTGTGGGCTCCGGCTTTTATTTGCGCTGGTGTACTTTTTCGACGGCGAAAAAGCGGGATTTGAAGACTTGCAAAGTACCTGTTTGGTTGACTGTTTTAACAAAAATAGGTACCCAAACGGTCAACATTGAGGGAAAGTACCTGTTTGGTTGCCTAGATCTCGAAAATCAGTCAACATTTCGTCAACGGGGAACGTGGGAAACTGAGAACGCAGGAAAACTGAGAACGCGGGAAAAGGGCAACGCGCGAAAAAGCGGGACCGCAACCGATCCCGCTCTCACATCATTTAATAAATTCAGTTTTCTCATCAAAGTTGATCGCGGCCTTGCCATCTTTGTCACGGCATATGAGGTAACCTTCCTTGGACACTTGATAGCCGGTTGTCTTAAGGAGATTGATCAGTTTGGGGCACATGCTGATATCAACGGATGTCAGGTCGTTTTTATAGCAATAGAGACCGTTCAAATTCGTGCACCCGGTAAGATCAAGAGAAGAAAGCTTGTTTTCCATGCAGAAAAGATTATATAAATTGCTGCAGCCTGTGACATTCACGCTTGTGAGATCACAATCCCAGCACGATACCGATCCGATATCGGGACAACAGGTGACATCGAGTTCATTCAAAGGATTGCCACCGCACATAAGTCTCTTCAGCTTGGGGGTGGAACTGAGATCCAGTGACGTCAGACCGCACTCGACGCAACCGAGTTCTGTCAGTTCAGGACAGGGACTTAAGTCAAGCTCAGTGATTTTGTTATTTGAGCACCATAATTCCGTAAGCTTAGGAAAAGCGCTTATATCCAACGAAGTCAGATTATAGTTCTTATTGCACCGGAACGTCTCGATGTTCCCGCAGCCGCTGTAATTGAGTTCAGCCAGAGCATTTTCTGAGCAATCGAAGTCCTTTAGCTTGGGACAGTTGCTGACATTTAGTGTGCTGAGGACCTTATTAGCGGTGCAATTAAGTTTGGTAAGCTCTGGAAAATCGCGAAAATCCAATTTCGTCAAATAATCATTGGTCTCAAAACTGATACGCTCAAGTCCCTTATAACTGTTGAGATCTATGCCTTTCAGCTTCGAGTTGCAAAGTGTGAATTTCTTAAGCGGAGCGCCTTCCGGCAGTACCAGTTCCTGAAGGTCATTGCTGTCGATATAGATGTTCTCGAGCTTAGTGTTACCGCTGAGATCTATACGGTTCGCTCCCGGGGTGGCATCGATGGTAAGAGTCCTGAGATTAGTGAAATGTTTGAAATCATACTGCGGGATCTCACCATTTCTGATACAAAGAGTCTCAATGTTTGTAAATACTTCTAATCCCGTCAGATCATGCGGCCAATAAAGCTCAACAGAAGTCGCGCTTTCGATCTCTGACTGGCTTAATTTATTATCGCCATCAAGATCTGCTCTTTGGGCGGCACATAATAAGGCATAATCAGGAAATGTCTTTTCATCGATTTTTACATATTTCTCTTTTTTCTTGCAGCCTGCCAATGCAAACGATGTAAGCAAAGCAGCTGACAACATTATTACTATTCCAATCCTCTTCATATCCTTACCTCTCAATATACTTATAAAGCCTTGCAGGTTTTCCCTTTGAGGTAATCGTCTTATTGAGCTCGACGACTTTGCCGGTCGCGACATATTCACGAAGGAACGTCTTGCGGAAGTTCGGGAGGTCCAGAGTGCGGTTCTTGATCGTCTCGTGGATCCGTTTAAGCTCCGAGATGGTGAATTCGTTCCTGTCTTTTAAGAGGTTAAAGGCATCATCTTCGTAATCTATCCTATTCCTCAAACGGGTGATGGCCATCTTAATGATCTCGGCGTGATCGAACGCGAGATCGCTCTCGAAAATCACCTTATTCTCATTTGTGAAGATGATGCCGTTAACGTCATATTTAATAGAGAAAAGTTTTGCTTCCTTGGCGTCATCACCGGCCCTGATGTTGAGTTTATGCTTCGGAACAAGTGCAGTGTAGGCAACTGAAAGTACTGTCGTTCTCGGATCTCTTCCAAGGTCTCCGAAAGTATAGAGCTGCTTGAGATAGACATTATCGATGTTCGTCTCAGTCTTAAGTTCCCTTGCAGCAGCTTCGTCGATAGACTCTTTGCCTGCCTCAAGGAAACCGCCGGGGATTGCCCAGTGGTCCTTGTAAGGGAACCCTCCGCGCTTGATCAGAAGGATGTTAAGTTCGTCGGAGTCGTCCAATGTGAAGATAACGATATCCGCAGTTACAGACGGGCGTTCGAACTTGGTAACGTCGTATTGCTCAAGGAATTCCTTCTCTTCTTTGGATATGCGGTTGTTCTTTCTCATGTTCTCCTCCGTTAATGGTAACTTGTACCATTTATATTATGGTACGCGATACCGTAACCGTCAAGAGGGAGATTGTTAACAAACTGCAACATCTATCATCATTAATCTGTATTTATAGTATCCTGATGCAAATGGAACGGGTTAAGATCAAGGAAAGAGGAAAGACGGTCATGAGTAAGAAGATAGCGTGTGTTGCAGTGGTTTTGGCTTTGTTGGTATCTGTTTTCGGGTGCTCGAAAAAGAACTCAATGGAGCTCGATCCGCAGATGAAAACCAACATCGAAGAGATAGTAAAAATGGGCGTCCACCAAGAAGTCTATACAAAATATGGAAAAGCGCCTGGCATAACTGTCGACAAGATCGACGCCCGCGATGCTTCAATAAATGACTATTACAGGATCGAATTTACAGCTACAGGTTCTTACACGGTAGTGGCTGATGAGGATGAGTATTACACTGGTACTTTCACGATAGACGGACACTGGGAAGCTCATGGCTGCGGCACAGGTGAGTGCAAGCTCACCGCTCCAAAGAGCGGTTTAAAGACGCTGCCGGAAAACCCTGTTGTCATGGAGACAGAAGCGGCAAAGGACACTACCACCACGACTGAACCGACTGAGACTACAATCTATCAGCCGCTTTTGGATTATATCAGTGCGAACACATCTTCAATGGGCAGGCTGTTAGGAAAGGTCTACGAGAGCGACGTAAATCAGGACGGCAATCCGGATCTGTGCGTTACCGTTACATATGGCAGCGGAATAATTTCGAGCGCCATTGTGGTCTATGACGTTAAGAACGATAAGGGATACATCCTGGATGAGCGCATGACCTGCGATTATGAGATTTTAGGCGCCGATAAAGATCTTGTTGCCGTTTGCAGAACTCAGTATGGCAAAGATGCGAAAACATACGGCGTGCTTGCGATCGAAGGCGACAAACTCGTCTTCGTTGAGAATGAGGAAATCGGCGCGACAACGCCTGTGAGAAACGGGTAAGAAATCCGCCGCGCGCCGTCAAAACCTAATCAAACATCCATCGTAAAATAATTCGCATTCTCTGTTCCGCTGTTGTTGTAGCAGAAGATCTTATTCTCTTCGCGGTCTAACAAACAGTTGTAGCAAGTCCAGAATTGTTCGAATCTGGTATCGTCAAGTGCAGGATAATCTCTTGCCCAGAGGTCATTGGTGTCGCCGATGTTGTTATAGGGCATGTCCCAGTCACCCTGTTTCTCGCGCTCGGCATCGTTCATGCCGAAGTAATTAACTGAGAATTTCTCGGAGCACTGGTATGTGGGATCGCAGTGGTAGTACTTGCCGCCCAAGTTTACGATTGTCCATTCGTGGGCTGCAGACGAATCCTTTGTAAGACCACTGCATGTTATGGCATCGATGCCGACCTGGAGAAGGAGATAGGCATAGCAACCGGCGGTCTCCTGGCAGATGCCTTTGTCGGTCATGATCGCGCGGTAAGGGGAGATGCCATAGCCTTCTTCCGAACGGAAAGAGACACTGCCCATTGCATCATAGTCGTAGTCGATCCTCGCTGATTCAGAGATGTACAGAGCCAGTGCTTTCTCGAGCTCGCTGTCGTCAGCGAGAACTGCTCTCTCTATGAGGTCCTCGACACGCGCTTTGAACTCTTCGACCTTCTTAAGATATTCATCCTTGGGAATGCTGTATGTGAGCTCATATACGCCGTCTCCGACTGCACCGAAATAATCAGAAGAGTTATAGCAGTATTCATATACGATGGGCAGGTTTACTCTTGATATGGACTGGAAAAGATTCATCCACAGAGGTTTGCTGCACTCCACGGAATCAGCGCCTGATAAAATAGCATCGCAGTATTTGAAGTAGTCTTCCTTGAACTGTTCGCCGTACTTGTCGACATACATCTGCGACAGGCAGTGCGGATTAAAGGTGTGGTCCATATGGACCGGTTCCACAGTTGAACCCTCAGTTATTGCAGCCTCCGCAGATGAGGATCTGGCGGAAGAGATTGCTGAAGTAGTGCTTGTCTCAGAAGGTTTTGTTGTCATCCCGCAAGATGAGAGAATGATAAGGACAGACAGCATAACTGCTGTAATCGGGAGTTTTCTATTCATAAATGAAATCTTTCTTGTTCTGTTGATCACGGACACAAGTCTATCATTCATGCAGAATTATTTGCGTGATTTTCGAGTTAATTCCATAGATAATGAAGTAACAGATGCAGAAGATAAAGTAGAATAGGCATATAACAGATAATCGGCGGGGAAATATGGGCAAGGTTCTTTATATCGGATTTAAAGGGAAGAATAACGCTTCAGGAAGACTGGCGGGAGCTTTTTCGCCGGATCACTTGCTGCTGACTAATTCTTTTGAAGGGCTTAAGAGGGATATAGATTCGATCGGCAAAGAACACGACTGTGCCGTTATGTTCGGTGTGGATAAGAACTTGGTTTCCATGGTGAGGATAGAGTTGTCTGCAGTAAATGATGATAAGAAGTATTATTCGAAACTTAGATCAGATGAACTCGCCGCGGCCTTAAATGCTGCCGGAATAAAGACAGTGATATCAGATGATCCCAAGACCTGTCTTTGCAATGAAGCTTATTGGAATGCATTATCAAGATTTGAGGGGAGAGCCATATTTATCCACATTCCTACGATCAGGAATGCCGATGAGGCTTTTCTCGGTAAGATGAGGCTGGATTACTCCATATACTTGTAGAGCTTTGCGGGTTTTCCTTTTGAAGTAAAGGTTTTATTTAATTCTGTCACCTTACCTGTTGCGACATAATCCCCAGCAGGATCACGATCACATCAGGCAAAGACGGAGCAGATGTCTTTAAGCAGACGATCGAAGTATGGTAATCTGAAGGGGAAGTGACATATACAGCCGGCAGGTGATGTAAAAGGCTAAAGGAGAGCTGCTTTATGGAAAACATTAACAATAATGAAGGCAAAGATATGGAACAGGAGATTGAACAGAAAGTCCCTTCGACCGGAAGCGTATTCGTCATATATCTGCTCATGGAAGAGCCTTGCGCGATGACTGACAAGGACCTCATGCTGAGCATTATGAATAAGCATTTGGAGGATGTTGACTGCTTCTATTGTGATGAGAATGGTGCAGGTTTTCTCGCAAAGAGATACAGCGTTCATTTTGAGAAGGAGAACAAGGATATTCCGCCGATGTTGATGCTTGTAAATACCGCCGAGATCACTCAGCCTGTAATGGATGAGATAGACCGGTCCCAGACATGGGATTGTCCGGAAGCGGATGAGATACTTGCGTCCTGTAAATATCAGGCATTTGCGAATGACATGATGGCAGCAGGCCTGAATTATCATGAACGTGCCGAAATGCTAGTAGATTATGTGGAAGCGCTGATGGAGATCTATCCGGAATGCAAAGCTGTTGTTTTCGGGAATTCGAAAAAGATGTTTACCAGAGACGCGATCTTGAACTGCCGCATGCCGAAGGAATCGAAATTCATCTACTATGCAGTAAACGTAAGATTCTTCAGGATCCAGGGCACGGAGGACATGATCGTGGATACGGTAGGAATGAGCACATTGTTCATGCCTGATCTGCAGTATCATTTCCACGGTATGGACCCTGACCCGGTGGTTAACCACGCATATAACCTTCTATCCTATATTTTTGACCATGAGAACCCGATAAAGAGCGGTGATCACATAGACGGAATAAAAGACGGAAAGCTCAGCAGGGATGTTCAGTGGAATGTCAGATATGAGGATGCTTTGATCGGTCCTGCGAGGGAAGTCATCGATATCAACATGAATGAGTATGCGGCGGGAACCAGAGAATAACACATAAAGTTTTATCAAATGACGAATAAAGATGTTCTTAAGATAGCCATAGAGCAGTCTGCTGAAGACATAGGGTGCAAGGCGGAAGACTTTCTCGCAGATGAGAACAGGATCGTTCCGCTTAAGCTTGGTGCAAACGCAAAGAAGTACTATAAACTTCCGATCGGATGCAACTTCATCTCGTATGGAAATAATGTTGTTGCAGCTGCCGGTGATGAGACCTTTGAGATAGTGAAGGAATACCTCTCGAAGTTTGAGTTTTATCACTGTTTTGAGACGCCGAATATAAGGTGGCTCAACGAGCGTATAGAGCCTTTGGGACTGACTGTATGCTTTATGGCTGAATACTATCTGCCTGATCTGAACAGGCTGACTGAACTTCCTTGTGAATATGAGATCCGCATATTGGAAAAAGGACAGTTCGATGAACTGTACGTTGCCGAATGGTCTAATGCTCTTTGTGCTGACAGGAAGCCGCTTGATATGCTTGCCGCCGGTGCATATGATGACGGCAAGCTTATAGGCCTTGCAGGGTGCTCGGCTGATGCAGAAGAGATGTGGCAGATAGGCGTTGACGTACTGCCTCAATACAGGCGCAAAGGAATTGCGTCAGCACTGACATCCAAGCTTGCTCTGGAGATACTGGAGCGCGGCAAGGTTCCGTTCTATTGCACTGCCTGGTCTAACGTAAGGTCGGTAAGAAATGCCATAAAGAGCGGCCTCATCCCCGCCTGGGCAGAGATGACGGTCAAACCGTTGTCGTTAGTGGAAGAAATGAACTCATGATCTCTTTGTTGCCTTACATTTAACCTGAATTTGACCATATAAATGATATAATGTCTTCGGCTGCGGTAAGAAGAACGGCCGGAGGAAGTCATATCTTGAGAGAACTAACCACAGAGGAGCTTAAGAGAACCGAGCTCGATATCTTGAGAGCCATAAGGGACTTTTGCGATGCAAAGGGCCTCAAGTATTTCCTTTGCGGAGGAACTTTGCTCGGAGCCGTAAGACACAAGGGCTTTATCCCGTGGGATGACGATATCGATATCGGAATGCTCAGAAGCGATTATGAGACTTTCATTAATGAATTTCCCGATACGGGAAGATACAGGGTCATCACATATAAGAACAACAAAGAATACAGAAACCCTTATGCCAAGGTCGTAGATACGGCTACGGTCCTTAAGGAGCAGCTCGTAAGGAATACTGAAGGCATGGGCGTATTCGTTGATGTTTTCCCTTTCGACGGGCTGGGAGATACGATGGAGGGCGCTCTGGCGATCCTCAATAAGGTTCACCACAACGACCATTTCGGCAACTACTGCCAGTTTTTCTTCTATCCTCCGAAGAGCCCGAAGAAGATCGCCAAGAATATCAAGATGGTATACTCCAGACTGACCAGAAAGATGTATTTCGATGCGATCGGACGCCTGTGCATGAAGCATTCGTTTGAGGATTCGAAGTTTGCAGGTGCCACTATGGGTCAGTACAGGGAGCGTGAAATCCTCCCAAAAGAGGCTTTTGACGGCGTAACCAGCATCGAATTTGAAGGTGATACGTTCAGCGCTCCGGTAGGCTGGGAAGCTTACCTCAAGAGCCTTTATCACGACTACATGCAGCTTCCGCCTGAGGAGAAGAGGGTGACTCACCACTCGTTCAAGGCGTATTGGAAAGAATAGTAGAACGGGCGTTTTTGTAAAATGCCCGTTTTGTTATATAATATTATTTTAAAAATTATAAAGTAAAGGAAGATAAGCTGTGTCTGAATTTAACGGAGCAACATTGATGATCACGGGTGGAACGGGTTCTTTCGGTTCCACGGTTTTAAAGCATTTCCTGGAGACTGACATCGGTCAGATCAGGATCTTCTCAAGAGACGAGAAGAAGCAGGATGACATGAGGCATGAACTTCAGGCCAAGCATCCCGACTCTGCAGGAAAGGTAAAGTTCTATATCGGCGACGTAAGAGATCCTAGATCCGTTGCAGACGCAATGCCCGGTGTTGATTACATTTTCCACGCTGCAGCATTGAAGCAGGTTCCTTCCTGCGAATTCTTCCCGATGCAGGCTGTTAAGACAAACGTAGAGGGTACTGACAACGTTCTTCACGCTGCGATCGATGCAGGCGTTAAGAGGATCGTATGCCTCTCGACAGATAAGGCTGCTTACCCGATCAATGCAATGGGTATCTCAAAGGCCATGATGGAGCACGTCATCTATGCCAATGCCCGTGTTGCTGCAGAGCGCGGCGGTACGGTCATCTGCTGCACAAGATACGGCAACGTTATGTGTTCAAGAGGCTCGGTAATCCCTCTTTTCATCGACCAGATAAAGAGCGGCAATCCTATTACTATCACAAATCCCGAGATGACACGTTTCCTCATGAATCTTGATGAAGCAGTCGATCTTGTGCGTTTCGCATTCAACAACGCTAATCCGGGAGATCTCTTCATCCAGAAGGCTGATGCATCCACGATCGGCGATCTCGCGAAGGGCGTTCAGAAGCTCTTTGGCGATACAGGCACAAATGTCATCGGAACACGTCACGGCGAGAAGCTCTATGAGACTCTCATGACTCGTGAAGAGAGATTAAGATCCGAAGATATGGGCAAGTACTTCCGTGTTGCAGCTGACAACAGAGACCTTAACTACGATAAGTTCTTCGTACAGGGCAAGGTTGAGACACAGGCTGAGGAGAGCTACACATCTCACAACACTGTAAGACTTGATGTTGACGGCGTAGTAAAGAAGATCTTAACAACAGATTATGTTCAAGAGGAACTGAACGGAATCAGCCACGTTTGATCACAGGGGAAGTGTATGAGAGATAAGCTTCTGTTAGTCGGTGCCGGCGGTTTTGGACGAGTCGTATTGGAACACGCGGTTCTTGAATACGATTGTGCATTTATCGATGACGGTCCCGAGATCGGAACTCTCGTAAACGGCACTCCCGTTATCGGCAGGACAACGGAACTCGGAAAGTTCATTTCCGAATATAAGCTCCTGACAGTTGCCATCGGCAACAATAAACTCCGCGAGAAGATCTACAAGGACGCAGAGAGCATAGGATATGGTTTCCCTAACATAATCGATCCTTCCGCATATATAAGTCCTTTTGCGAAGATCGGAAAAGGCTGCGTGATCCTCAACAATGCCGTTGTCCAGAACAATGCGAAGATAGGCAATGGCGTGATCCTTAATTCGGGCGTTGAAGCTCATCATGATTCCGTCATAGAAGACTGCTGTCTCATCTATGCCAATTCCGTAGTAAGAGCACTGACGCATGTGGGCAAGCGCGTAAGGATAGGATCGACGGTAACAATATCAACAGGTGCTTCAGTTCCGGATGATGCGGACATCGAAGACGGAACGGCAGTAAAGTAAAGATAGATAAACATCTATATATCAGATTGGAGAAGTTTTATGGGTGAAGCGAAATGGAAAGATAATGGAAAGATCAAGCTGATGATAATCGTGGGCACACGTCCCGAGATCATCCGTCTGGCAGCTGTTATCAAGAAGTGCAGAAAGTATTTCGATACGCTTCTTGTTCATACGGGCCAGAATTACGATTACAATCTCAACGGCGTATTTTTCAAGGATCTGGAGCTTGAAGATCCTGAGCTCTATCTCGATGCGGTAGGCGCTGACTTGGGCGAGACGATGGGCAACATCATCGCTGCAAGCTATAAGGCCATGGCTGAACTTAAGCCTGATGCAGTACTCGTCCTTGGCGATACGAATTCCTGTCTTTCTGTCATTGGCGCGAAAAGACTTCACATCCCGATCTTCCACATGGAAGCCGGCAACAGATGCAAGGATGAGTGCCTCCCTGAAGAGACCAACCGCCGCATCGTTGATATCATCTCCGACGTTAATCTCGCATACAGCGAGCACGCGCGCCGTTACCTGGCTGACTGCGGACTCCCCAAGGAGAGAACTTACGTAACAGGTTCTCCTATGGCAGAAGTCCTCCGTATGAACCTGGACAAGATCAAGGCTTCAGACGTACACAGCAAGCTTGGTCTTGAGAAGGGAAGATACATTCTCCTCTCGGCTCACAGAGAAGAAAATATCGATACAGAGAAGAACTTTTTATCTCTCTTCACAGCTATTAATAAAATGGCAGAAAAGTACGATATGCCTATCCTCTATTCATGCCATCCCCGTTCAAGAAAAAGACTTGAGGCTTCCGGCTTTGAGCTCGATAAGAGAGTCATTCAGCACGAGCCTTTGGGATTCCACGACTATAACTGCCTTCAGATGAATGCTTTTGCGGTTGTATCCGACAGCGGCACGCTCCCTGAAGAGAGCAGCTTCTTCACATCCGTCGGCAATCCGTTCCCTGCAGTATGCATCAGGACTTCCACAGAGCGTCCTGAGGCGCTCGACAAGGGCTGCTTCATTCTCTCAGGCATCGACACCACGGGACTTCTCCAGGCAGTCGATACGGCCGTGGAAATGGTTAAGAACGGCGACAACGGAATCCCTGTTCCGGATTACACGGATGAGAATGTATCCGATAAGGTAGTCAAGATCATTCAGTCTTATGTAGGCGTAGTAAATAAGATGGTCTGGAGGAAGGATTCATGAAGATCCTCGTAACAGGCGCAAAGGGCATGGTCGGCACCGCTCTTGTCAATAACCTGAAGAACATCAAAGACGGCAAGAATAGGACAAGACCGGGCATACAGATCGATGAGATCTACGAATATGACATCGATTCCACGCCTGCAGATCTCGATAATTACTGCAGGGGCTGTGACTTCGTATTTAATCTTGCCGGTGTAAACCGCCCGAAGGATCCCGAAGAATTCATGAAGGGCAACTTCGGTTTTGCAAGTGAGCTTTTGGACTGCCTTAAAGCGCATGGCAACAAGGCAACGATAATGCTGAGTTCTTCAATTCAGGCAACACTTTCCGGACGCTTTGGCGATTCCGAATACGGCCGCAGCAAGAAGGCCGGTGAGGACCTTTTCTTCTTCTACGGTGAAGAGACCGGCGCGAAGGTCGCAGTATACCGTTTTCCTAATCTCATGGGTCATTCAAGACCCAAGTACAATTCCGCGGTATCCACATTCTGCTGGGCCGTTGCAAATGATGAGGAATTCACGGTTAACGACCGTTCAACAGAACTTGAACTCCTTTATATCGACGACCTTGTAGAAGGCATGTTCGATCTTTTGGAAGGCAAGGAACAGCACTGCGAATTTGACGGTGTTGAGACCGTTGCAAAAGAAGACGGCAGATTCTGCTTTGTTCCCGTAACACACAAGGTTACTCTTGGTGAGATCGTTGATCTCTTAGAGCAGTTTAAGAACCAGCCCAAGACACTCATGATGCCCAAGATGCCTGACGGATCTTTTGCCAAGAAACTCTACAGCCTTTATCTTTCTTATCTTCCCGCAGACAAGTTCAAGTATGCTCTGAAGATGAATGTCGATGACAGGGGTTCATTTACCGAACTCGTTCATACAGAAGACTGCGGCCAGGTATCGATCAACATAAGCAAGCCCGGCATTACAAAGGGCCAGCACTGGCACAATTCCAAGTGGGAACTCTTCATTGTCGTCAAGGGACATGCCCTTATTCAGGAGCGCAATATCAACACCGGTGAGACGGTTGAATTTGACGTGTCCGGAGATAAGATCGAAGCGGTCCACATGATACCCGGCTGGACGCATAACATCATCAATCTGTCTGACACAGAAGACCTCGTAACGGTCATGACCTGCAACGAGATCTTTAATCCTGACAGACCTGATACATTTTTCGAGAAGGTGTAAAGGGAAAAAGGGGTTATATGGATGACAGGCAGATAAAAGTTCTCATGATGGTTCCGAATCTCCGCGTTTCAAGCGGCGTTACGAACTTCGTGATGAATTATTACCGGAATGTCGATCACAAGAAGGTCAAGATCGATATCGTTACGCTGTCATATGTCGAATCTCCGTATATCGATGAAGTAAAGGCGAACGGCTCGGAGGTGTTCTTCCTGGGACCTCTTCTTGAGCATCCTGTTAAGCATATCAGGCTCGCGAAAAAAGTGATCGCCGAACATGACTACGATATCATCCATGACAATATCATCTTAAAGTCCCTGCCGATAATGAAATATGCGAAGAAAAAGGTTCCCGTAAGGATCCTTCATTCACACGCGATAAACTTAGGCGAGACAGGCATCAAGGAGAAGATCAACAGGCTCCTTCTGCCGCTTCTGTTAAAGAAAGCAACGCATTTTACGGCATGTTCTTCCATAGCCGGAAAAGCAATGTTCGGCAATAAGGAATTTACCGTCATTCCGAACATCATAGACACTGATGTATTAAAGTTTGACAGCGTTAAGCGTGATGAGATCCGCGCGAAGGAGAACGTTGCAAAGAAATATGTTGTCGGCACGGTCGGAAGAGTTGCAGAAGCCAAGAATCCGATCTTTGCATTAAACGTGATGGAAGAAGTCCTGAAGAGAAGATCTGACATTGAATACTGGTGGATCGGAAGCGGCCCACTCGAAGGACAGCTCAAAAACTCCATAGAGGAAAAGGGGCTTTCTGACAGGGTGCGTATGCTCGGAAGCAGAGATGATCTTAATTATCTTTACCAGGGGATGGATACCTTCTTTCTGCCGAGCAAAGGCGAAGGCTTCGGCCTTGCATGCATAGAGGCTGAGGCATCAGGGCTTCCCTGTGTGGTCTCATCCAATTTCCCGTCCGAAGTAAACATAACGGGAGATGTAACTTTCCTGCCGCTCGAAGAAAGTGTTGATGCCTGGGCTTCGGCGATAATCAATGCGATCGACAGGAAGACTGACCGCGAAGGCGCGAACAGGATATTAAGAGACAGCTCTTATTCAAAGGCAGGTTCAGGCAACATGCTGACAGATTATTATGAAAGCGTGCTGTCTTAAGGGGGAGAAGAAATAAATGGCTTACAATATCGTTTTGATCGCCGGAAGTTACTATCCTAACTTTTCTGCGACAGGAAACTGCATATATCAGATCGCAAAGTGCTTTGTGGACAAAGGACATAATGTTTACATGCTCAGCGAGAGCCCCGACGGCAATGAGAGCTTTGTCGAGTACGAAGGACAGAAGATATACCGCGCGACCAGCAAGAGACTCAAGGATCTCCAGATGAGACGCGAACTGAATGAGCATTCTTTATACGGCAAGGGAAGGATCATCTTAAACAAGATCTACTGGGCATTGGTAAAGCTCTTTACGAGAAGCGGAATGGAAGAGGGCCTTGTGAAAGGCTTTTACAAAAGGCTTGAAGACCTTCGCGCAAGCGGACTTAAGATAGACTGCGTAGTTCCGTGCTGCATGCCTGTTGAAGGCGTAAAGGCAGGCTATCTTTTCTGCAGCAAATATAACATCCCGCTGTTCCCGCTCCTTTACGACAGATACAGTGATAACAGGGATTTCTTCCGCTTCACATGGACCCACAAGCTTAAGAGAAGATATGCGGAGAACTATGAGAAGAAGATGTTCGACTGTTCTTCGATGGTCTATTACATCGATAACTGGAAGCCTTATTTCGAGAAATACAAGAGAGAAAACATCTTGAGAGTAGAGCATCCGCTGGTCGTAAAAAGACCTGCTGTCGAGCCTCTTGCATTAAGAGAACCCACGAAGATAAATGCGATCTACCAGGGTGAGATCAACCATCAGATGAGACCGCCGCAGGCAATGCTCACGGCTTTTTCGAAGATAGGTGAGACAGATCATGACGTAAGCCTTCATATCTTCGCAAGAGGCAACGGCGTTGAGGACGTCGAGAAGGCTCAGGCGGCAGATCCGAAGGCTATTAAGTTCTACGGCAAAGTCGGCAAGACCGAAGCAGACAGATATTATGCTTCCGCAAATATCCAGATAATTCTGGCTAACAGAGACAAAGAGATCGTATCGAGCAAGATCTTCGAGAGTGTTGCATCAGGCTACCCGATAGTGTATTTCTATTTCTCCGAGGAAGAGCTGTCATACGGACTCCTTAAGAAATATCCGCTGGTTCTTTTCGTGCGCCAGGATAAGGTGGAGGAAGAGACTGAAAAGATCCACGAATGGATGTATGCCAACTGTGATAAGCGTGTTGATTTCGATATCGTCAGCAAAGCATATGACGATGCTACGCCGGATATGGTCGTAGACACTTCGATAGATATCCTGAACAAGGGCGGGAGGAACTGACAGGATGAGAGAAATAGATATTCCTGAAGCAAAAAAGATGATGCTCGACATACTGAAGACCGTTGCAAAATTCTGTGACGATAATAACCTTCGTTACTTTATCTTCTACGGTACATATCTCGGCGCGTTAAGGCATAAGGGCTATATCCCGTGGGACGATGACATCGACATAGCAATGCCGAGGCCCGACTATGAGAAGTTCCTCGAAATATTCAAGGCAGAAAACCTCTCTGTCTGGACATGGCGCAAGGACAACAAATATCTTCTTCCGTTCGCGAAGGTTTACGATACGAGGACTGAAGTTCACGAGAATGCAGACTTCGGTGAGACGTTCGGCGTTAACATCGACATATTTCCTTTGGACGGACTTCCTGCAAAGCAGAGCCAGATCAAGAGAAGAGTCGAATACATGCGCTTTTGCTGGGGCATGCAGGTAGCAGCTACTATCGTTGATTATTCGAAAAGATCGAAGAAGAAGAGAATGCAGTTAGGCCTCATGAAGGCTTTCTATAAAGTGTTCCCCGTACAGCACTATCTTACGGGAAGAACGGAAAAGCATGCGAAGAAATACGATTTTGACACATCGGAATATGTTGCATGCCTTGTATGGGGCGACGGAATGAAGGAAGTGTTCCACAGGGAGTCGCTCTTCCCGCCGAGAATGGTTCAGTTCGAGGATGCCGAGTTCAAGGCGCCTGCGACTGATGAATGCTTAAGGGTATTGTTCGGTGATTACATGCAGCTCCCGCCTGAAGATCAGCGCCGCTGCCACGCGCCGAAGATCAACTGGAAAGAATGAACTTAAGGATTTGAGTTAAGGAAAAGTGCGAAAATGAGAATCTTAGAGATCAACACAGTCAATTTCGGAAGCACGGGTCACATCATGCTTCAGATTGCAGATCTTGCAAGATCGGAAGGCCACGAAGCCGTCTGCTGTTTTTACGCGCGCAGGAATAAGCCTGCTGATGCCAATACCATCTATATCGGCAACAAGATAACTCATAATCTCCATAAGAAGTTCAGCAAATACACAGGCTACAACGGATGCCTGTCGATCATTTCAACATGGAACTTCCTGCGCAAGGTAAAGAAGTTCGGTCCTGATATCATCCATCTGCATAATCTCCACGACCGCTTCATAAATGTCCCGATGCTCTTTAAGTTCATCAAGAAGAACAACATAAAGGTCGTCTGGACGCTTCACGACTGCTGGCCATTCACGGGACAGTGCGTGCATTTTACTATCGCAGGATGCGACAAGTGGAAGACGGGGTGCCACGACTGCCCCCAGATACATGTCTATCCCGCGTCGAATGTCGACCGCACAAAGAAGATGTGGGAATTGAAGAAGAAGTGGTTTACCGGCGTAAAGGACATGACCATCGTTACGCCGTCTTACTGGCTTTCTGATCTCGTTAAGAAATCCTATCTTAAGGACTATCCCGTTAAGGTGATCAACAACGGAATAGATCTTAGTGTTTTTAAGCCCACAGCAGGCGATTTCCGCGCGAAGAATCATCTGGACGGTAAATTCATCATATTAGGTGCTGCATCGATCTGGGAAGACCGCAAGGGCATAGACGTCTTCATTGAACTGGCAAAGCGGTTAGACGACAGGTTCAGGATCGTTCTTGTCGGAACAGATGACGAAGTCGACAAGATCCTGCCCGATAATATCATCTCAATCCACAGGACTTCCAACCAAAAGGAACTGGCAGAACTCTATTCGGCGGCCGATCTTTTCTTTAATCCGTCGAGAGAAGAGAACTATCCGACAGTAAACATGGAAGCTATTGCCTGCGGAACGCCCGTAATGACGTTTAAGACAGGCGGCAGTCCTGAGATCCCTGATGATAGGACCGGCGTTGTTGTCGAAGACGATATCGATGCCGTAGAACAAAAGATAATAAGCATATGTGAGACCGGACCGTTTGATCCGTCTGCTTTTGAGCAAAGGGCGAAGGCATTCTCGGCGGATGATAAATTTGCCGAGTATTTAAAGTTGTTTGCCGCAAATGAGTAGAGCCGTTATGGTAAAATCTGGTTTCATAAATTACAGAGGCATAGGGAAATGACAAGTAAAGTAGCAAGGAACGCATCGTGGATCATAGGCTGTAAATTAGTGCAGTCCATTCTCGGATTCGTTCTTAATATGCTCACGGCAAGATTCTTAGGCAAATCGAGCTTCGGTTCTATTACATACGCGATGGCAGTGGTCTCATTTGTTGTTCCGCTGATGAGACTGGGATTCGGAAACATAATGGTACAGGAGATCGTCCAGCATCCCGAACGTGAAGGAAAAGCGATGGGAACAGGCGTTTTCCTCAATCTCGTATCGGCATTCGCCTGCATCGCGGGTGTTACCGCATTCGCATATGTAGCTAACCCCGGAGAGACAGAGACCGTTATCATCTGCGCTCTTTACGGTGTAAAGTTGATCTTCGAAGCAACGGACCTCATGTCATACTGGTATCAGGCAAAACTGATGGCCAAGTATTCATCGGTCATAAGCCTTATAGTCCATTTCGCGGTCTTGGGATACAAGATATATATCCTTGCCTCTTCCAAGAGCGTTTACTGGTTTGCAGTCACATCCGCGCTGGAGTATTTATTGTGCTCTGTCGGAATGTATATCATCTATCACATAAAGAAGACGCAAAAGCTCTCGATCTCCTTTAAGCTGGGAAAGGAACTGATAAATAAAGGCAAGCATTACATCCTGTCTTCGATGATGGTAATGATCTTTGCAGAGACCGATAAGATCATGCTAAAGGGCCTCATTGACAGTTCGGCGACTGCTCTTTATTCGACGGCAACGATCCTTGCCGGTGCTACGGGATTCTTCTTTGCGGCGATCATCGATTCATTCAGACCGTGGATCTTCGAAGTGCAGAAGACGGATGAAGAACTGTTTAAAAAGCGCCTTAAGATGCTCTATTCGTTCATCATCTACCTCTCGCTTCTGCAGAGTATCGTAATGACGGTATTCGCAAAGCCGATCGTTCTCCTTACCTATGGAGAGCAGTATTATGAGTCGATTGGAGCCCTTCAGATAGTGGTCTGGTATACGACATTCTCTTACTTAGGCTCAGTACGCAATATCTGGATCCTTGCAAACGATAAGCAGAAATATCTCTGGGTAATCAATCTTTTCGGAGCAGGCGCAAATGTCGTCTTAAACGTAACTCTTATCCCTCTCATGGGAATCTACGGAGCAGCCATAGCTTCTCTGGTCACGCAGATCTTTACCAACGTTATCGTTGGCTACATCATCAAGCCCATCCGTCCCAATAATGCGATCATGATGAGCAGCCTTAATCCTAACTGCTGTCTTGAAGCGATAAGAAAGCTTCTCAAGAAGGAACCCAAGACCGGGAAGAAGTGACCTGAACTGCCGGATGTTGAAAGGTGTTTTAGCGCTATGGATGCCGTATTTGAATCAGAGAACATTATATATGTAAGACCGTCATTTGATCTCGTGCCGGAATATCTTGAGATGGTCAATGACATCGAGAACGTTGCCAGGTTTATAGGCGACAGAAGAGAGCCGTTAAGCGAGAAAGACGAGATCGACTACATCAAGGATAAGATGGATAACGATTCGACGATGTTCTCGATGCTCGAGAAGGATACCCGTGAATTCATCGGCAATATCGAGTTCTTCAACCGCACCTTCGATGCAGCCGAATGGGGCATCGTGATCACGACTAAGATGCAGAATAAAGGTTACGGCAAAGAAGCGCTGATGAGGTCTGTCGAATACGGATTTAATGAACTTGGACTTAACAGGATATTCCTAAGCGTATATGCGGATAATCCGCGCGCTGTTCATGTCTACGAGAAGTGCGGGTTTAAGGAGTTCAAGCGTGACGATGTGGACATCTTCATGGAGATGGTAAAAGATGAGAGAGCTGCTGACTGATGACAAGTTAAGCCTTGAAGAGCTGATGCGGCATAAAGACATAGCTCTCATAAGTGACGATGTAAGTTCGAGAGAAGAACTTATAGAATCGCTCATGAAGTATCTGAAGCTTAACCGGAAGCAGAGAAGATATTCTGATTACTACTCCGTAAGGCTCTTCGGATGCAATGTATGCGATATGTTCATATCTCTCAGCTACAGGTTCAAGTTCGAACCTCCGGTTCCGGTGAACGAGACGTTCTTCATATCAGAACCTGACCTATACTACAACAAGAAAGCTTTTGATGAGGGCAGCATCAATCTCTGCTTTGTCATCGGTTATTCGGGTTCGGGAAAGTCCGTTCTTACGCGTGAATATGAAGGTTCAGGAATTGAGAAGATATCTCTTGATGACCTTGTCTGCGTTAAGGATCACTACACGATGGAAGACCTTAATATGATGAGTGAGATGCTCTATTCTTTTTTCGCAGGCCCGGGCGCGAAATACTATATCTCCAAGAAAGAACGTGACCTTTTTGCTGACAGGAGCGAAGTCTTCGTCGAGTTCATCAAGTACGCCAGAAAGTTTGCTTCTTCGCATAAGGAGACCAAGTTCATTCTTGAAGGGATCTGGACATATCTGTTCTTCGACGATCCTTCAAAGTTCGATAAATATGCTGTCTATATGAAGGGAACGTCACTTATCAAATCCAAGCTCAGAAGGATGAAGAGGGAGTCTTCCAACACGCCGGTCGAGTCCTGGGACCGTCTGATCGAGTTTGGTATCTATGCCGGCGATACGACATTCAAAGACAGCAACGTCGATAAGTGGAGACGTCATTTCGAGAAGAAAAAAGAGACGGTCATAAAGCAGGAAGACAATTACTTCACGCTGTTGAAGCATAACATAATGGCCAGGATAAACAATATCAACGACTGCTTCGTTCATGGTGATTCTGAAGGGATCAGGGCTATAAGTAAAAAGGCCGCAGCCGACCGCAAGATGGATCTTACCGAGAAGGCGGTTGTCATCGAAGAGTGCAAAAGGGCACTTGCAGATCTTACCTGATCTTCTGTGAATAATTCAGGCAGCGGAATTTTATTGCTCCACACAGTTTTAGTTAATACGTCAGCACTCCGGTTAAGGATTTGTTGCTTCCTTAAGAGGCGGCAAAAGAGATCCATGGACAGAAATCCGTTTTTTTTAAATAATTAACAGTTAATTTACTCTGTAATGATAAAAGAAAAATATAGAGTGTTAAAATATTTTTATGAAACAGAAGCGGAACATTTTGTCTGGTATTTCCAGGTCAGTTGCCGCAGCGGTATTGACCGTTGTTGTTCTTTTCTCGCTCATTCCGGCAGGCCTTAGAGCCGATGAACGTTTTGTTATCGATCCCACAGGCAAACACGAGGGCCTGGCGGCTTTTCTCTACGACAACAAGACCGGACTTCCGACTTCTGAAGCTAATGCCATTGCAACTACTTCCGACGGTTTTATATGGATCGGAAGCTACGGCGGTCTTATCAGATACGACGGCTCCACTTTCGAGAGATTCAGTTCAAAAACAGGTATCGCAAGTGTCGTAAGCCTCTTTGTCGACAGCAATGACAATCTCTGGATAGGCACAAACGATAACGGTGCCGCCGTGATCGACAGATTCGGAAGCATCAGGATGTACCATAAGCGCGACGGCATGCCTTCGGCTCTTGTAAAAACCTTTGCCGAAGATGAGTTCGGAAACATATATGCCGGGACATCTCAGGGTCTGGTCATCTTCGATAAGAACGGCGAATTCAGAGTGATCACCGATCCAAAGATAAAGGATCCTAATATCAGATGTCTTGAGACCGGCAGCAACGGAATTACTTATGCATTAACCATCGGAGGAGACATCTTTACTCTGAAGAACGGCCGAGTGCTTAAGTATTACAGTGGGAAGGATGACCTCGGCATCGAGAATATTCATGCGATCCTTGCTGATCCTGAAGAAACAGGCAGTCTCTATCTTGGCGACAGTGAATCCCGTATCTGGCACGGCAGCCTTACAGAAGGATTCCCCAAAGCCCACAGGGAAAGTGTAAAAGGGTTAGGCGGTATCAACTGTCTGAAGATGATCGACGGGGACCTTTGGGTATGTGCCGATAACGGTGTATATGTCTATGCAAAAAACAAGTCAGAAGGTAAAGTCCTTGAGAATATCCCGATGAATTCCAAGATCGAATATGTTACTGCTGACTATCAGGGCAATCTCTGGTTCGCGTCTTCAAAACAGGGCGTCATGAAGGTTGTTCCGAACCAGTTTACCGATATTTTCGATCTCTACGAACTTGAGGATGCCGTTGTAAATTCAACCTGCTATTACGAAGACATGCTCTTCATCGGCATGGATAACGGCTTTACCGTAATAGATAGGAACGGTCCTGTCGAAAGGGTCAGGATAAAGGACGCCAGGACAGCTTCAGGCAAGCACCTGGGAGACCTGAACCTTATTTCCATGCTTGAACAAGTAAGGATCAGATCGATAATCAAGGACAGTCAGAACAGGATATGGATATCCACATTTAATGATCTGGGTCTTGTCAGATATGACGGTAAGAATGTCGTTACATTTGGTGAAGCAGACGGCATGCCATCCACAAGGATCAGGGCGGTGACTGAATGCAGTGACGGTTCTTTCCTTGTCTCTTGTACCGGAGGACTTGCCATAATAAGAAATGACAAGGTCGAGAAGGTGTACGGTGCGGAATCAGGCATTAAGAATACCGAGATCCTGACTGCCGAAGAGGGCAGGAACGGAGACAGGCTGGCAGGTACCGACGGTGACGGTATCTATGTCATCGGCAGGTCAGGAATAAAGCACATAACAACTGAAGACGGCCTGATGTCAGACATCGTAATGAGGATCAAGAAGGCCAAAGATCAGGATGTCTACTGGATAGTTACCAGCAACTCGATAGCCTACATGACGACTGATTACAAGATCCATACGATCAATAATTTCCCGTTCTCAAACAACTTCGATCTGTATGAGAATTCCCAGGGCGAAGTCTGGATACTCAGCAGCAACGGAATCTATGTCGTGAAGGCAGAAGAACTGATAGAGAATGAAGCAATCGAGCCTGTTTTCTATG
>Ga0310695_10004278_pt1 | contig 26597 bp, 24 predicted proteins | sample RumenRJG_04DNA_FD_203882 | JGI IMG/M metagenome (GOLD analysis project Ga0310695, IMG submission 203882) | Bovine rumen microbial communities from Lethbridge, Alberta, Canada - RJG_04 (v2) (version 2) | ecosystem: Host-associated > Mammals > Digestive system > Stomach > Rumen | place: Canada... | reverse complement strand
TGGAAAGCCGTTTTTCATCAAAAAATGATAGCCGTCATAAACGTGAGCAATATATGTAAAACCTTCCTGCCTTCCAATGTCGTGCAAAAGCCCGCAGATATAGGCTTTTTCTGAGTTGAGCCGCTCTTCTTTGCACTTCTCATTTACCGCAATCGCAACTTTTTCCGCCGCTTCTGCCACCGCAATGCTATGCTCTTTCCACACCCCAGGATTTTTCTTTACCCCCGCTTCCAAAAGCTCAATCGCTTTTTCTCTTTTATTCATCTTCAATATCAAAACCTGATTCGGATAACCATATTCTTCGCTTAATTCACCGTCAATAAATCCAAACTTTTTATACAATGCCCTTGGAGCTACAGCTTTCACATCTCCTTCTCTAAAAGTTGAAACCGTAATATTCTGGCTTTTATCCAATTCTGAAAGAGCTTTATTTAAAAGAGCTGTTGCTATCCCCTGTCTGCGATATTCAGAACTTACTGCAAGACAACAAATCATATTCAGCCTGCGAGAAAAAAGCAGCACACCAATAACTTCGCTTGTGTTAACAGTTTTTACACAGATTGCTTGCTTTTTGCTCATAAATTTGAGAACTGTCTGTTTATGCTCTTCGATTTTTTCCTCTGTTTCAAGCCCTGGAAAGTTCCGCCTTACAGATTTTACAAGCTTTATCCAAGAGTCAATATCAGCTTTTTCCCCATATTGCACTTCTATCATTTTTTACCCCCTCTAGATTTTTTTCCCGCAAACAGCTTCTCACTTTGTCCAAATCGCTGTTTGTCAAAATGGGAATGAGAGCTTGTATCTCGTCAATGCTTTTATCCCACCACTTGAAGAGTTCGAGAAGCTCAATCAGCTCATCGTCGAAGCGATTGCGAATTTTTCGGGCAGGATTTCCGACCACGACAGAATAAGCCTCCACATCGCTTCCCACAACCGCATTCGCTCCGATAATCGCCCCGTCGCCAATATGCACGCCCGGCAAAATCACAGTGTTCTGCCCAATCCACACATCGTTTCCGATAACTGTGTCGCCCTTTATCGGCAAATCAGAAAGAGCAGGAGGTTTCATATTCCAGCCCTCAAGCGTGTAAAATGGAAATGTTGAAACAGCGTTCATCTGGTGATTTGCGCCGTTCATTACGAACTCCACACCCGAAGCAATCTGACAAAACTTGCCAATTATTAGCTTGTCGCCGTTCCACTCGTACAAATGCGTAACGTGGCTTTCAAAATCAGAGTCCGCAATGTAAGTAAAATCACCCACAATAATCTGCGGATTTTTCAGCGTCGGCTTCACATAGATTTCTTTGTCGTAGTTCGCTATCGGGTGTATCGTCATCGGATTTGGCTTAATCTCTTTCATTCAATACTCCGCGCTTTCAATCTTTTTCTCTAAGACCGCCACATAATCGCGAGCCGTTTTGCCCACATTTTCGGGATTTATCGGATAATGCACATTGTACAAAAGCCCGTTTTCGCCCGTCTTGTCGCCAAGATACTCGTCAGCGATGTGGCAGCCCACCACTTCAAGGCACAAAATCACGTGGTCGTCGCCCTCAACGATTTCTTTTTCCCAAACAAAACGGCACTCAAGATTCATAAAGCACTCTTTCACCATAGGAGCGTCAATCCAAGCCGCTTTTTCCGCCGACAAGCCCGCTTCTGCAATCTCGTCCGCTTCAAAGCCGTTGTGTTTAATCGTAGCCATACAAGAATCAAAAAAGTCCGCTGACATAAAATTGATAACAGCCTCTTTTTTCTCTTTCACGCTTTTGTAAAAATGCCCGTTTTTGTTCACGCTGGATAAAATCGCATAAAAGCCTCTTCCCTTGTTCGCGCTGGTAAAAGTCGTCCAAGACTGCATACAAGCGTTTGGCTTGCCGTTCGATTTGTAGCTTGTTACCAAAAAGAGCGGAGACGGCACGCTCATCACAAACTCTTTCCAGCAAAATCCAAAGCTCCTCGAAACATCGCCGAAAGTCCCTTTCATCGCTTCTGGCATATCGCTATAACTGTGTTTCATTTTCTTCCTCCTAATAAATATCCCTACAACTCCTTCATATAAAGCACTTCGTCTTCAACAACTTTTCCCATAACCGTCTTTGTAAAGGCTTTTACAAACTTCATTCCGTTGCGCTCAGCCACATGACGACTGGGAAGATTGTCAGACTTCATATAAGAAATAATTTTCTTCATACCGCGCTCTTTTGCAAATTCCGCGCAAGCCTTTGCCGCCTCAGTAGCGTAGCCCTTACCACGAAACTCTTTTCGAAGATGGTAGCCGATTTCAGGGAACAACTCCTTTTCCACTTGCTGCATGGTAATACCGCAGTCGCCAATCATTTCGCCACTTTCCTTAAGGCAAACCGCCCAAAGCCCAAAGCCGTATTTTTTGTAATTATCAAGATTCCATTTTATCCAGTTTTCAACTTCTTCCCGCGAAAAAGGATGCGGATAAAATCTCATCGATTCTGTATCGCTCAAAACAAGTGCAAGAGTGTCCGTATCTTCAAGTGTCATCTCGCGCAAAAATAGCCTTTCTGTTTCCAACATCATTTTTCAAACTCCTTTTTCCATCAAATAAAACAGCCCCTTTCGCCAAAGAGCCTCGCCCGTTTTGCTATAGCCTGCTTTTTCATAAAGAGCCATAGAGGCAGGATTTTGGCTAAAAACATCAAGGCGCAAACTTTTCGCACCAAGACTCACCGCCTGCTTTTCAATATGCTCCAATGTTTCTCTCGCAATTCCACGCCTTTGAAAATCTGGGTGAACGCAAAGACGATGAATTACGCGAAAATCGCCGTCAAAGCTCCAAGCTGCTTTTTTGTACTCATCATCACAATCTTTGTTTAGCGCATAAATCACTGCAATTTTGTCTTTTTCGTCTTTTCCGCTTTTTTCCAAGCCAACAAAAAGAGATGTAGCTTTTATGTCGCTCAAAAAATCCTCAGCCGTCGGATAAATCTCATCCCACTGAAAAATCCCATTCTTCTCCATTTCAGCAATCGCCGCTTCCACAAGCAAACAAATCTCTGTTAAATCCGATTCTTCTGCTTTTCTGTAATTCATTTTCTTTCTCCTTTTTCTTTGTACGCATAGCCAAAATTTATCGGCGGAGCAGTTACCGAGACATAAACAAAATCCCCGTCGCCGTCATTCAAAAGCCCGTGAACATCCTTGTCCGCGAACCGCACCACATCGCCCGCGCAAAAATTCCGCTCTTCCCCGTCCGAGAGCAGCAGCTTGCCTTTGCCCTTGAGCGCATACCAGATTTGCTCCGAAGCGTCGTGCGTGTGCCGAGGCTGGCTTGCTCCCTGCTGAAGATGAACCTCCGTAATCGTAACACGCTCGCTAGCGGAATTTTCAGGGTTCAAAAGCTGCCTAGAAACAACGCCTGGATTTGAAAACTCTTTAATATCTTTGGCATTGATAAACTCCATTTTATTCTTCCTTTAACTCATCAATAAACTGTTGCATTCTCTCGGTAACGAGTTCCGATTTTTTCATCTCCCGAAGCTCCTTTGCGCTCACCCACTTAAAAGCCACCGTTTCGCCCTTTTGAAGTTTTATCGCGCTTTTATCGCATTCCGTTTCACACAAAAACTCCACATAAATCGACTGATTTTCTTCTCTCACCACTCGCCCAATCTCTTGCAAAGTAGCTTCTTCAATCCCCGTTTCTTCCTTGAGTTCCCGCCTTGCACACTCTAGCGCACTTTCGCCTTTTAGCGCAGAGCCGCCCGCCGTCGCTTCCCACATTCCGCCGAAATGCTTGTAAAAATCCCGTTGCATCAAAAGATACTGGCCGTCAGAGTGCCGAACAATGATGTCACACACCAAATGAAAAAGTCCGCTCGGTATTTTGTCGCCACGAACAAGAGTAACGTCCGAAACCTTTTCAAAATCCCGATTATACGCATCCCAAAGCTCACAGTCGCGCTCAAACTCGATTTCATCGAGCTTTTCTGCGATAAAATTTCTCTTTCCCGTAGCCTTGAAACCAAGACGTGAATAAAGGCGAGCCGCATTAACATTGTTTTCCAAAATCCATAAAGTCGGCTTTCCGTCGCATTTTGCACACGCAAATCTCAAAAGCTCACTTCCAAAGCCTTTATTTTGCATTACAGGAAGTATATAAAGGTCTTCTATTATATTTTTGTTTACCGACACAATGCCCACGCCCATCTTTTGAACAAGCATAAAAAACTTTGAGCCAGCCGCCATTTTGTCCAAAATATACTTTTTTTGTCGCTCTACAGTATGCAAAGCCACAAAATCGCTCTTGCAAAAAGCCTTGTGCGATTCCTGCCAAGAAATAGAATGTATCGTCGCTGCATCCTCTACATTGCTCTCGTTAACTTCAATGATTTCACTCATTTCACAACCTCATATCGCAAACGCAAGTACGAATCTTTAAGCACCGTGCAGTCAGTCAGCTTCAATACACCCAATAAAGAAAGCTCCTCTTCGCTCATCAAAGATTTTCCGTCAATAAGCGTCGCCGTGTCTTTTCCGCCGATTAAAACAGGAGCAACGACAATATCCACAGCGTCAAAGAGCTTTTCGCGCAAAAACAAAGAATTGACAGTTCCACCCGATTGCACAGTAAGACGCTCACAGCCAAGTGAATACAAATACTCTAAGGCTTCTTTTAGAGAAAGATTTTCTTTGCAAAAAATATGCAGATTATCTTCTTTTACATTAAATGCAGGGTGATTTTTATTCGATGTAAGCAAAACGAACTCTTTTGATTTTGCACAAAAGTATTTTATTCCGTTTTCGTTTAAATGTGTATTGTCTAGGAGTACAAAAGACACTGGCGTTTTGATAGGCACTCCTCGGGTGTTCACACCCATTTTCGCCTGTACTCTGCCCGTGTTAAAGCTCCATAAATCCGTCGTTTGCTCAATTTCGTAATATTGGCTCAAGCCCTCTTTTAGCCCAGAGATTTTTGGAAAATCTTTATCAACATCGAGCTTGTCAGTCGCGCCCGTGCTGATTTTTCCGTCAACGCTCATTAACATAAAAAGCGTAGTAAATGGTCTTTTCATTATTCTTCCTCCAAAACACTTCTAAACCAGTCCAAAAAAGACCTTTCGCTGTTAGGGATTTTGTCGCCAAGCTCCACCCAAAAATGCTCCCTTGAATCAAGCTCAATATTCACAGAATTCCTGCAAAACCGTGCTAAAATTCGTCCAGTCCTATAGCCTTGTTCATAAATACCCTTGTCTTTTTTTGCGATTTTCCAATAAAAGCGAATCGGCAAAACGCGCAAAACTTCCCAAAAAGTCGGTTGATAATACCCGCTTCCCGAAATCACCGCCTTGAAAAGAGCTGGTTCATAGCAAGCAAGTTTTACCACAAACTCCGCTCCTTGCGAATGTCCAAAACCTATAATGCAGCTTTTATCTATGCATTCGTTTCGCATAAGCAAATTTTCTATAAGCAGCTTCACGTCATAGCAGTTCGTAAAATAATCGCCACGAGAATGAAGAACCAATACAGCACATTTTTTTATGCTCTGTATTTTCTCGTCAACAAACATTCTGCCAAACTTCAATCTCGCTGCATATTTGTCGTTTGAACCGTGAAAAGTCACAATCAAAGGTAATTTTGCGCTCTCGTTCCGCCTGTCTTTTCTGTATTCTTCGGGAATATAAAGATAGTATTCAAAGCCTGCAGGTACTTTCTCATAAAACCATTTTCCATCATCAAGAATACTTTCCGCCCAGAAATAATCTGCATCAAATTCAAGTTCTAAACTTTTTCGAACAGTAATTTTCTTTGCAAAAAATCCAATTAGGCATACAAAAGCTATTCCAAAACTGCAAATCAGTATTTTTCTCTTCATTTTCTATCCTTTTTATCCATTTACATTGCCTTTATTTATCCCTTATCTTCAAAAGTTTCATAAGGCAAAACCTTTAGTTTCATCTGTATGAAACATTTGGTTTCGTCCTATGGAACTTCTTGTTTCATACGGATGAAACTTTTTTACCAATCGTATTCTTCTGAAAATCTGTCGTATTCTGGTTCAGAAGTGATATTGTATTTTTTGAAAGCATTTTCGATGATTTTTGGTCAGCGGGGTAAATTGGAAGCTCACCACGATAGAAACGATAATACTTTGCCTTGGTGAAATGAGATATTAACATTTTTCGCATTTCTTTGGCGATTGAATAGGGAAGCGAGGTAAGCAAGTTTTTGATTCCCCACGCCACTTTTACTTTTACCGAAGACTTGAAATATTTACATTTTTCTGTACCGCTGAAAAGTTTGGGATTTAAGACTTCCACATACTCGGTGTATTGGTCAAGATTTTCGTAGGCGATTTGGTGCAAACAATTTTTTGCTTGACTGCATGCAGTATTTTGACACATTAAATATCTTTCTGGTTGAGTTATCATAGGTAGATTATACTACGAAAATCGTTTTATCACCAGTCACTAATTTCAGAGATGATATTTTGCACAAATTTTCGCTGCCTATCAGAAAGAGAATCGAGCAGAGCGATTAAATCTGCGTATTTGTGGATTTTAGCGATGCTAACGTCTTTGTCTTTTGCTCCGATTACCAACAAGCAGGAATGTTTCAAAAAAGCGTTTAAAAATGATGTACAGCTTTCTTATATTTTACCACAAACTATAAGAGGCATACATATACCTTTTAGAATCTCGCCCCTCATCTACGGATTTTTAGCCATGCCAGCTGATTATTTCCTGCTCTAGTTTCAGATTGTTTTGAAGCATATAGTTCAGCACTTCGACATATTTTCCCTGTGCTATCAAAGATTTTGCTTTTGTTATGTCATTTTGCTCAAGGGCTTTTGAAAAATCAGAATACTTCTGAAGCTCCGCAATGCCCATCTTGTAAGCGATAAAATCAATTTCGATGATTTTTTTTTATTGAGGTAGAAAGTTTTTTGAGGGAAGACGAAAGAGATTTTGCAGCTTCAAAAGCAGGTTTTAAAATAAGGCTGTATGGTTCTTTTTTCTGTTCAGTTGTTTGGTATTTTAAAAGATTGTAAATATTTAAGATGTAGTTTGAATATTCTGGGTGGCTTGGTCTTGAAAGTTTTTCCAAAAATTCAGCAAGAGCAATTCCGTTCTCTGTCATTACAATGTATTTTTCAAAAGTCGTGTCGTCCGTTTCCTCTTCAATGTAGCCAGATGCAACGAATTTTCTGATTACAAAATTGGCTTGGTCATTTCCTGAATCTAAGTCCTCTGAACCGTCTTCTTTTAGTTCTATATGATTTTGCAAAAGATAAATGCTTAAAGAATCTCGAATATCCGTTCGTGGCAAGCGGTAAGAAACTGCATTGCTATACTGTTCGTAAATCGATTTTAGGCATCCAGCATACGCTCTATGATTTGAAGAACTTGCCAGACAATTAAAAAATCCGTCAGGAATTGAATCAAATACATTCATATTCTTAAATGGTAACCGATTATTACAACATTTTCAACAAAAACTTTTCTATACTTTATGCCCATTTATAACTCCTGTAAATCTCGTTTATGCGTTACGGAAATTTTTTCCTCTACGACTGCACACAAAAAAAGACGCCGATACAACACCAGCGTCTTTGAAAAAGCAAATGCTAAAAAATACTAAACAGTGAATTGGTCAACCTGAGAGCCAATAGAGATAATCGCCTCTTGAACACGAGAAGAAACCGTGCTCAAGGCCGCCCCTGTGTCATTAATCTTCTTTGCGCCAATCGACATCTCTTCCATGCTGCTCTTCATCTCAAAAGTCGCGTTCTGCAACTGCTTCACCTCAGAAAGAATGAGCTGATTGCCCTCCGCCATCTCAGAAGACGCAGTGCGCACCTCAACAGTGCTGTCGTTCATATTGTGAAGAGCGTCTATAATCTGCTTTGAGCCCTCTTCCTGCTCCTCCATTGCCGATTTAATCTGCATAACCAGATTGTCCGTCTCTTCGAGCTTTCCAGACACCGTTTTGAAAACAACACTCGCCTCACCAGACGCAGAAACCACATTCTGAATCGATTCCTTAATGTTTGAGAGCTGATTTCCGATTGTCTTTGACTGTGCCGTAGAAGTCTCAGAAAGCTTTCGGATTTCGTCCGCAACAACAGCAAAGCCCTTTCCAGCATCCCCTGCGTGAGCCGCTTCAATCGCCGCATTCATCGCAAGAAGATTCGTCTGAGATGCGATGTCGGAAATCGCGCTGTTCGCTTCCTGAAGCATTGCCGATTGCATTTCAATCTGCTGAACATAATCGTTCACAGTCTGCTGCTTTGAAAATCCCTCCTGAGAATTAACAAGAAGCTCCTTAAACGATTTCGTCATCTTGTCCATCGAAGCACTAACCGCAGAAATATTTCCAACCATCTCCTCAACAGCCGCGCTCGCCTGAGTGACGCCTGAAGACTGCGTTTCAATCATACGCTCCAAAGAGTCGATGTTAGAAGCAATCTCGTTCACAGCGCCCGCCGTCTGACTAACGCTTTCAGTTTGTCCCACAATCTGTTTGTGAACGCTTTCGATATTTGCGATAATCTCGGTGATAGAACTCGCCGTGTCCTCTGAAATCGCGCTCATATCCTCACCCGCAACAAGAAGCTCGTTCTTCGAGTTCTTAACGTCGCCGATAATATTCTGCAATTTTGCGCTGAATGCGTTGAAGCCCTCGACAACGTTGCCGATTTCGTCTTTCGTCGTCGCGACAATGCGCTTCGTCAAGTCCGCCTCGCCCGACGCAATGCCGTTGATTGCCTTGCTTACGACTTTGAGCGGCTTTACAGCATTGTTTATAACAACAAAGACAGTCAAAATTGCCGCTACCAATGCCAAAATCGTGATGATAAGCGTCGTATTAAGAAGACTTTCAAGTCCGCTGTAAAAGTCCTTGTATGGCGCATAGCAAACAACACTCCACTCAGTGCGGTCAATCGGAGTGTATGAAACAGCGTATTTTTGATTTGAGTTCTGGTCAAAAAAGACACCCGTTCCAGAAGCGCCCGTAAGCACCTTTCTGATAACTTCATCAAACCCGTCAGAAACAACATCGATAACGACTTTGCCGTCGATTACGTTCTGCTTGTTTGTGTGCGCAACATATTTTCCAGTTTTGCGGCTCATGATAAAAGGGTGTGTTCCCTTGCCGACAATGATTTTTGTCAATTCAGTGCACAAGTCCGTAGAGTCGACAACAAGCGACATTTCGCCAATTTGCCTTCCGCTCGTGTCTTTGACAGGAACAGCGTGGAATGTGCATAGCTGCCCGTTTATCGGCGAAAAGTTCGGGTCCATTATTGTCTGCTTGCCCTGCATTGCATTCTTGATGTACTCGCGGTCATGGACATCGTTCCATTCTCCAGTTGTGCCGTAGCCAGAGCCTGTCGTGTCAAAAATACCAAGACCGAAGAACTTCTTGCTGTCGCCAGTCGCACTGTTTATCAGCTTCCATTTTTCATACATATCAACGTTTGGGTCGCGGATTACAGAGAGATTTGAAAGCGTTTCAAGAATCTTTGAGTCGCGGCCGTTCAAGACCTTGATTTCTGCGGCGACTTTCTCAGCAATGCTCAAGTTTTGCGCTTCAACTGCTGCAGTGAGTTCTTTTTTAGATTTCTGATAGCTCAACAAAACGATTATTGAAGCCGTTGCGAAGATTAACAATATAGAAGAAATTGTAATCTTTTGTTTAATTCCAAGTTGCATTGATAGTACCTCTTTCAATACAATACTCAAAATGTCAAAAAATGTAAAGGTTTTCAAAGAAAAAGTTAAATATTTCTAATAATCTCTATGCAATACAAAAAACAACAGAATAGAATAGCAAAATAAAAAAGACGCTTGAGATATTTTCCGCAAGCGTCTTTAAGAGTTTTCTTTTCTAAAGAGTATTTATGCTAAATCTTTCATCGGCTTATAAAATAGCCTGTGGCTATCACACCAAGCCCTGAGCCATCATTGCGCGAGCAACCTTGAGGAAGCCGTAGATGTTTGCGCCAGAAACATAATCCTGCTTTGTCGCATACTTCTCTGCTGTCTCGTAAGCATTGTCGTGAATGTTTGTCATAATCTGCTTGAGCTTTGCGTCAACCTCTTCGCGTGTCCAAGACAAACGCTCTGAGTTCTGGCTCATCTCAAGACCGCTGACTGCAACGCCACCAGCGTTTGAAGCCTTTCCTGGCGCGAAGATTACGCCGCTCTTCTGCAAGAACTTGATTGCGTCCTCGCGAGTTGGCATGTTTGCGCCCTCTGCAACGAGCTTAACGCCGTTAGCAACGAGCTTCTCTGCGTCTTGAAGATAGATTTCGTCCTGTGTTGCGCAAGGGAATGCGAGGTCAGCCTTGACTCCCCATGGCTTTTCGCCCTTGAAGAACTTTGCTTTCGGGTACTTTTTGACGTACTCGTCAATCTTCTTGTGTGCTGCGCGGAACTCCATGACATATGCGAGTTTCTCTGCGTCGATTCCGTCTTCGTCGAGGATATATCCTGATGAGTCAGAAAGTGTGATAACTTTTGCTCCGAGCTGTGTTGCCTTTTCGCAAGCATACTGCGCAACGTTTCCGTCGCCAGAGATGAGGGCTGTCTTTCCCTTGAAGTCTGTTCCCATCTTTGCAAGCATGCACTCTGCAAAGTAAATCAAGCCGTAACCTGTAGCTTCTGGGCGAATGAGAGAACCGCCGAAGTCCAAGCCCTTTCCTGTGAGAACGCCTGTGAACTCGTTCTTGATTCTCTTGTACTGTCCGAACATCCAAGCAACTTCGCGTCCGCCAACGCCCTTGTCGCCTGCTGGAACGTCTGTGTCAGGTCCGATGTGGCGATAAAGCTCTGTCATGAAGCTCTGGCAGAAGCGCATTACTTCACCGTCTGATTTTCCGTGTGCGTCGAAGTCTGAACCGCCTTTTCCACCGCCCATTGGGAGAGTTGTGAGGGAGTTCTTCAAAACCTGCTCGAATCCCAAGAACTTCAAAACATCAAGACCAACTTCAGGGCTGAAGCGAAGACCGCCTTTGTAAGGTCCGATTGCAGAGTTGAACTGAACGCGGAAACCACGGTTGACGTGCGGTTTGCCCTGGTCATCTGTCCACGGAACGCGGAACATAATAATGCGCTCTGGTTCTACGAAACGCTCAAGCACAGCCATAGACTCAAGCTCTGGCATTGTGTCAACTACAGGAGAGATTGTTTCGAGAACAAGCCCTGCAGCCTGAAGAAAGTGCTCCTGGTCAGCATAACGTGTGCTAACATCGTCCCATACGCGCTTACAATAAGCATTCTTGATGTTGAAGTCAAAAGCCATTTTACGAACTCCTTGTTACCATTTACGGTAACTTTAAGAAGATAGTAGCACATATTTATGCATTTATGCAATATTTTTTCTGTAAATTTATGCAACTTTTTTATCAATACTGTAGTTCTATAAGTTAAACAAAAAAATCCGACTGGTAAATTACAACCAATCGGATTTCATATTTATGCCTTATGCGCTTGCTTTTGTTGCTTTTATCGTATTTGCAAAAGTTTCGATTGCGTCGACTCTTTCGTAAGGCGTTTTGAAGTCCTTGAAATAATCGTGATTGTTAATCAAGCGCACAAACTCATCGAACAAGAAGCTTGTATCGAGAGGTCCTGAAGAAGCTTCTGGGTGAAACTGCACACTGAAACTAGGAGTATCAGTATATGTAACCCCTTCGCAAGTGCCATCATTTGTATTCACAAAGCTCAAAACTGCACCTGAAGGCAAGGTATCATTTTCAACCGCATAGCCGTGATTCTGGCTTGAAATGTAAACACGCCCCGTAGACAAATGTTTTACAGGCTGATTTGCACCGCGATGTCCATATTTTAGCTTTGAAGTTTTAGCCCCTTTTGCAAGAGCCAAAAGCTGATGCCCCAAGCAAATGCCAAAAATCGCAACATCTTTTTTAAGCAGCTTTTTTATTTCTTCTATAATACCAACATTGTCGCTAGGGTCGCCAGGACCATTCGAAAGCATAACGCCATCGGGATTTAATGCCATAATCTCTTCAGCAGTTGCAGAACAAGGCATAGTAATGACTTCAAGCCCGCGTTTTAAAAGCTCACGGCGGATATTTGCCTTTGCGCCAAAGTCCCACAAAACGACTTTTTTGCCCTTGCCGTCTTTCATAGCTTCTTCGCTATCATTCACCTTTGTACCGTCCGCTCTCACAGGAACCGCACGATAAGAAGAGCTTTCTTGAAAAACAGTTTCAGCGTCTTTTTCGATTTTCACAGCGTCGCAAGTTACTGTTTCAACAGCCTTTTCTATTTTGTATGAACGTATTTTATCAAGCAAAACGGCTTTTTCGCTCTCGTTGTTAAGAGCTGAAAAAGCCGCCTTTGCTTCATCACTGTTTCCTGAAATAATCATTCCGTTCATAACGCCCGCTTCACGAAGCACTTTTGTTAAAGCTCTTGTGTCGATATCGTAAAGACCAATGATATTTTGAGCTTTAAGCCAAGCGTCAATATCACCATTCTCGCGGAAGTTCGATGGATTTTCACACCAAGAGCGAACAATATAACCACGAACATGGATTTTAGAGCTCTCAAAATCGGCATCGATTAAGCCATAATTGCCAATCAATGGAAATGTTTGTGTAACGATTTGCCCGTAGTAGCTAGGGTCGGTGAGCGTTTCAAGATAGCCGTTCATACCAGTAGTAAATACAGCTTCGCCCGTTATCACGCCCGAAGAGCCAAAACTTTTTCCCTCAAAGACTTGTCCATTAGCGAGGACAATGCACGCTTTTTCTGTGTCTGCCATATTAAAACCCAAGTATACACACGCAAAGCGTGACTTGTCAAGCCGTAGGCTGTTTTGTCAACACAGGCAGAGCCTGCTTTGTAATATGCGATAAGAGCTTTATCAATAGACACAGCCTTTTTTATAAACACACACCTTGTGTGTTTAAAGCTACGCTCTGTATGTGTGATTATAAATACTCTCTGCATATCTAAAAAACAAGTACCTCGTGCGTTTTAAACGCTTGTAAAAATATAAAAGTATACTATAATTAACTTACTATGAAATCTGATAAATTGATGAAACTGCAAAATGGCAGCGATGTCCGCGGAATAGCGGCTGATGGAGTGGAAGGCGAAAAGGTTAATCTCACTGCAACTGAAGCAAACGTGATTGCACAAGGCTTTGCACTTTGGCTTAGTAAAAAGACTGGAAAGAGCGTTGATACTCTCAAAGTCGGAGTGGGTCGCGATTCTCGCATTACAGGAGAAGCTTTGGCAAATGCCGTAATACAGGGGCTTGGTTCGCTCGGAGTTGAAACAGTCGATTGCAAGATGGCGACAACTCCCGCTATGTTTATGTCGATTGTATTCGATGAAACTCACTTCGACGGCTCTGTAATGATAACCGCAAGTCATCTTCCTTTTAACCGCAATGGCTTGAAGTTCTTTGACGCTGACGGCGGGCTTGAGCACGACGACATTACTGCAATTCTTGAGAGCGCAGGGGAGTTGAGCGAGAAAAGTTCTGACAAAAAAGCAAGCACTTTCGACTTAATCTCTCTTTACTCATCTCATCTTTTAAATACAATCAAGAGCGGTATTAAGGGCGCAGCTAACAGCGACAAGCCTCTTGCAAACCTTAAAATCGTGGTGGACGCAGGCAACGGTGCAGCGGGTTTCTTTGTGAGCAATTTGCTCGACAAGCTCGGAGCTGACACCACAGGAAGCCAGTTCCTCAATCCTGACGGGCTTTTCCCCAATCATATCCCCAACCCTGAAAACAAGGCTGCAATGGAATCAATTCAGAGCGCAGTTCTTGCTAACAAAGCGGATTTGGGTTTGATATTCGATACTGACGTAGACCGTATGTCCGCAGTCTTTAGCGACGGCACAGAAGTCAACCGCGACGCAATCATCGCACTTTCTGCCGCAATCCTCGCGCCCGAATATCCGAACAGCACGATTATCACCGACAGCGTAACCTCTGACCGCCTAACACGCTTCCTTGAAAAAGAGCTAGGGCTTAAACATCACTGCTTCAAGCGTGGCTACAAGAACGTTATCAACGAATGCAAGCGTCTTAATGCTCAAGGCATTGTTTCTCCTTTGGCAATGGAAACTTCGGGACACGGTGCACTCAAAGACAACTATTATCTTGATGACGGTGCATTCTTGGCGGTGAAGATAATTATAGCCCTTGCAAATGCTCGTCTTCAAGGAAAGAGCCTCGAAAGCCTTATCGAAAAACTTGAACCTCTCGTTGAAGACAAAGAAATCCGCTTCAAGATAAACTGTGAAGATTTCTCAATCTATGGCGACGAAGTTTTAGCCGAGTTCAAAAAGAGAGCCGAAGAGAAAGGCTTTACACTTCCAAAGTCTTACGAAGGCGTGCGCATTTCCTTTAACGATGCTGAGAAAAAAGGCTGGTTACTTTTGCGAAAATCCTTGCACGACCCTGTGATGCCTCTTAACATAGAGGGCGAGCGCAAGGGCGATGTCGATAAAATCTATGCTGTCGCAAAAGAACTTTTAGCGGGCTTTGATAAGCTCTCGTAATATCTCTTTTTTTAGGCGATACTGTTGCGCTTTTGAAAAATCTTTACGCATTTAGTATCGCCTCTATCTCTTCTTCTGTGCAAAAGACATCACGCGACAAGGCAATGTGGCATATTGAGCTTTTCTCCTCTGCACTCAGCACAATGTGCTTTTCTTTTGTTAAATACTCGATTAAATCCTTTAGAAACTCAAAGGGGTGATACTGCGCAGAAAGTTCTAGCGCAGTGTGCTTTTTAGAATACTTCTTTTCAACTTCAGGCGTGATTTCAATGCCGCGAGCAATGAGCTTATCCGCTTGGTTTGGAGTCAAAACGAGTATAGGCTGCCTTAACATCTCTGCAAATGTTGCTTTATCAACCAAAGAAGCCACCGTCTTTAATAGCGATAATCTATCTTTACAGCCCACATTACAGCAGAGAGAACCATTGACAATATTCGCTCCATCAGAAGAAACAATTTCTTTCGGATTAGTACCGTTTTTCATTAGCTCTGTGCAATACGAAATATCACCTCTTTCAAGCAACATCTGCACTTCAAAATCATATTCCCCCATATCGTTAATCTCCTCTGTCATAAAAGATATTTCTATAATAAGCAACATACCGATATTTGACCATATCACATTACGAAAGAAATAATTTTCGTAATTTAACAAGTTTTTTTACAAAACAGCCAGTGGCTGTTCGTGATTTAACAAGTTTTTTACAAAACAGTCTGTGACTGTCGTGATTTAACAAGTTTTGCAATAGATTCCCGTGTCAAGCACGAGAATGACACTGCTATCGGGAGATAAAAATGCTATATTCAGCAGGAACGGCAATTTGGGAGTTTAGAAAACGCAAACATATCACACAAGAAGAGCTATGTCACGGAATTTGTTCAGTCGCAACACTTTCTAAAATAGAAAACTGCACTCACAATCCCAATAAATCCACCCTCGACGCACTTTTGAACCGTCTTGGTATGCCGTCTTGCGAATACAATATTCCTGTAAGTGAAAGCGAATACAAAAGGCAAATGCTTTATCGAAAAATCGCGGATAAAATCTGTCATCACGATTATGATTATTCAAAAGAGCTAGACAAATACGAGCAGTGTGGCAAAGATATGAGCCATCTCGAAAAACAGTTTTATCTGTATGCCAAAGCAAATATTTTTCGACACAATGCAAGGGCAGAGAAATCCGAAGTGCTTGCATTGATGATAGAAGCAATAAGGCTAACTATCCCAGATTTCGACATAGCGAAAATACCAGCAATAAGTCTTATGACGCAAGTGGAATCCGCTATTCTCGACGCTATTGCAACTTTGCTTTATGACACAGGCAAAACAACGCATGCAATAAGTTTGCTTTATTTTCTAAAATCATTCTACGAAAAAGACGACATCGATTACATCTTAAAAGCCGCACATTATCCGAGTATCGTCTATAATTTGTCGTGTTGTGTAAGTATGGCTGGGCAGTATAAAGAGTGTTTAGAGCTTGTAGAAACTGCTATCGATATGTGCATAAACACAAGCAATTACGACGCTTTGCCAATGTTATTGTATAACAAAGGCTATGCGCTTTGCTCGCTTGAAAAATGCGACGAGGGCAAGATATATCTTTTACAAGCTCTCACTATCTTAGAAGCCACAAAACAAGAAAAAACCGCATCTCTAATAAAAGACGACTTAAACAAGACCTTTAAATTAAATCTGTTATAAAAATTAGGACTTGGTACAAAAGGTTTGCTAGAAGAAGAAAGCGTTATGAATAGCCTTATTCACTATCTGTGACAAGTCTAATATATACAGAAGACAAAAAATGACCTCACATTAACTTTGTGGGGTCATTTTTATTAAAAGCCCTTAGGCTCTACCTTTACAAAAACAGGCTATGTCAGCTGTTATTTGCTGTAAAGTTCAACCAACTTCTTCAAGTGCTCGAAGCGAGCTTTTGCTGCTTGCTCGTTCTTGTCGAAGAGAACTTTTGCTCTCTCTGGGAACTTTCTAGTAAGTGCAGAATAGCGAGTTTCGTTGCTCAAAAATGCCTGATAGCTGCCGTCGCCCTCTTTTGAAGTGAGCGTGAACGGATTTTTGCCCTCAGCCTTGAGTTGCGGATTAAAGCTGAACAAGTTCCAATATCCTGCCTTAACAGCCGCCTTCATCTCGTCTTGACAGTGGTTCATTCCGCCCTTAACACCGTGGAGTTCGCAAGGCGCATATCCGATGATAAGCGAAGGACCGTTATAAGCCTCCGCTTCCTGAATAGCCTTCAAAGCCTGTGCTGGATTTGCACCGAGAGCGATTTGTGCAACATAAACATATCCGTAGCTCATCGCAATTTCAGCAAGAGATTTCTTTCCGACCTCTTTTCCAGCCGCCGCAAACTGACAAACTTCGCCGATGTTTGAAGCCTTTGAAGCCTGTCCGCCCGTGTTTGAATACATCTCTGTATCGAATACCATGACGTTGACGTTTTCGCCACTTGCAAGAACATGGTCAAGACCGCCGAAGCCAATATCGTACGCCCAGCCGTCGCCTCCCATAATCCACACGGATTTCTTGTTGAGATAGTTCTTCTTCTCAAGGATTTCCTTTGCTGCGTCAGTGCCAACTTTCTCAAGCTCAGCGATAAGTGCCTTTGTTGGCTCAACGTTGCCTGTCGTGCTGTCCTTGGTTTCCATAAACTTGGCGATTGCGTCTTTGAGCGTCTGTGAAGTTGAAGCGTCTTGCGCCATCTCTTCGAGTTTTGCAATCAAGCCATCGCGAATGTATTTCTGACCGACATACATTCCCAAGCCGTGCTCTGCGTTGTCCTCGAAAAGTGAGTTTGCCCAAGCAGGACCGTGCTTTGAGTTCTTGTTGATTGTGTACGGTGAAGTCGCCGCAGGTCCGCCCCAGATTGAAGAGCAGCCCGTTGCGTTCGAGATGTACATATTCTCGCCGAAAAGCTGTGTGATAAGGCGTGCATAGCTTGTTTCTGCACAACCAGCGCAAGAACCAGAGAACTCAAGAAGCGGCTGATTGAACTGACTTCCCTTTACAGAGTTTTCTGCAATGCCTGAATCTGCTTTCTTTGACACGTTTGCAACAAGATAATTCCAAGCTGGTTGCTCGCTAAGTCTTGTTTCCTGAGGCACCATAGAAAGAGCCTGAACAGGACAAACCGTTGTACACTCACCACAGCCCATACAATCAAGCGGTGAAACACTAAGCGTAAACTTGTATTTTCCAGCCTTTGGCTTTGTATCGACTGCGACACCACCGTTCTTTGTAACCTCTGCTGCTTCCTCGTCCGTCAAAAGATAAGGGCGGATTGTTGCGTGAGAGCAAACAAAAGCACAGTTATTGCACTGAATACACTTTGCACTGTCCCAAAGAGGCACATTAACAGCCGTTCCTCGCTTTTCGTACTGAGAAGCACCAAGCTCAAACTGACCGTCTGCAACGTCTTTGAATGCGCTGACAGGAAGATTGTCGCCATCCATGAGCGCAATCGGGTTCATAAGCTTTTCGACCATCGCAACAGTCTTTGCTTCTCCCGTGAGAGTTGGCTTTGCAGCGTCTGGAGTAGGGTTCTTCCAGCTCATCGGAATCTTTACCTCGTGCAATGCTCCCGCACCCTCGTCAATCGCCCTGCAGTTCATATCGACGATGTCCTGTCCCTTCTTTGAGAACTTGGCGACGACCTTTTCTTTCATATACTTGATTGCTTCTTCGGCAGGAAGAACGTTTGCAAGTTTGAAGAATGCTGACTGCAAAACAGTTGAAGTGCGCTTTCCCAGTCCGATTTTTGTCGCGATGTCAACAGCGTCAACAGTGTAAACCTTGATGTTGTTGTCTGCGATGTATTTCTTGCTTTCGGCGTTGAGCTTTTCGCCCAATTCCTCATCGCTCCACTGACAGTTAATAAGGAAGATTCCGTTCGGCTTTACGTCCTGCACCATCTTGTAGCCCTTGATGATGTATGACTGATTGTGACAAGCAACAAAATCCGCCTGATTGATGTAGTACGGAGACTTTATCGGATTGTCGCCAAAGCGCAAGTGGCTGATTGTGATACCGCCCGTCTTCTTTGAGTCGTACTGGAAATACGCCTGAATATATTTGTCGGTGTGGTCGCCAATGATTTTTGTTGAATCCTTGTTAGCGCCAACAGTGCCGTCTCCGCCAATTCCCCAGAACTTGCACTCGACAGTGCCCGCTGCTGCTGTAATCGGAGCTGGTTTGATTTCTGGAAGCGAAAGATTTGTAACATCATCGACAATACCGATTGTGAAACGTGCTTTCGGCTTTGCGCTCTCAAGTTCCTTGTAAACCGCGAACACAGAGCTAGGCGGAGTGTCTTTTGAACCCAAGCCGTAGCGTCCGCCACAAGTTACGATGTCGTTCAAGCCTGCCTCGCGCAAAGTCGTAACAACATCAAGATAAAGCGGCTCGCCCAAAGAACCTGGCTCTTTTGTGCGGTCAAGAATTGCCATCTTTTTCACGCTCTTCGGCAAGACTTTGAGGAACGCATCAGAAACCCAAGGGCGATACAATCGCACTTTGATTAAGCCGACTTTCTCTCCGCGAGCATTGAGATAATCGATAACCTCTTCCGCCACATCGCAGATTGAGCCCATCGCGACGATAACTCTGTCAGCGTCAGGAGCGCCATAGTAATTGAACAAATCGTAGTTTGTTCCGAGCTTCTCGTTGATTTTGCCCATGTATTTCTTCACGACATCAGGAAGCGCGAGATAAACGCTGTTGCCCGCCTCTCTGTGCTGGAAGAAAACGTCGCCGTTTTCGTGGCTGCCGCGCATTGAAGGATTGTTCGGGTTCAAAGCGTGCGCGCGGAAGGCCTTCACAGCGTCCATATTGCACATATCTTTCAAATCAGCATAATCCCAAAGCTCGATTTTCTGGATTTCGTGGCTTGTGCGGAAGCCGTCAAAGAAGTTGATAAAAGGAACTCTGCCCTCGATTGCCGCCAAATGCGCGACAGGAGCCAAGTCCATAACTTCCTGCGGGTTTGTTTCGGCAAGCATTGCAAAGCCTGTCTGACGGCAAGCATAAACATCGCTGTGGTCGCCGAAAATATTGAGAGAATGAGAAGCCACAGTTCGAGCAGAAACGTGGAAGACGCACGGAAGCTGTTCGCCTGCGATTTTATACATATTCGGAATCATCAAGAGAAGCCCCTGAGATGCCGTAAACGTCGTGGTAAGCGCACCAGAAGCCAAAGAGCCGTGCACAGTTCCTGCCGCTCCAGCCTCGCTTTCCATTTCCACAACCTTTGTTTTTGTGCCAAAGATGTTTTTCTGACCATTTGCAGACCACTGGTCTACAAAGTCCGCCATCGGAGAAGACGGAGTAATCGGATAGATACCCGCGACTTCAGTAAAAGCATACGCAACGTGAGCCGCAGCCTGATTTCCGTCCATTGACTGTTTCTTTCTGGACATTTTTGCCCTCCTAAAATATGGCTTTGAGTGTGTGTATTATGATTGTAAGGCTGAATTAAGCGAAAAGCAAGGAAATTATCGGCTTTATATTTTTAAATAACCGACATTACAAAGCATTTAAAAACACTGTTGACGGCTTTTTAAATGACGTGTATTCTATATATGTCATTTAAAACCCGCCTATTGCGGTTAAAGGAGATATCTATGGTCATTAAACCAATGATTCGTTCAAACATTTGTATCAATGCTCACCCAGTAGGTTGCGCAAAAGACACAGAAAGACAGATTAACTATGTTTTGAGCCAGAAGGCAAAGCGCGGACAGAGCGCAAAAGCACCGAAGACAGTTCTCGTTCTCGGCTGCTCAACAGGCTACGGTCTTGCAAGCCGCATTGCTGCTGCATTCGAGTATGGAGCGGACACAATCGGCGTTTCATTCGAGAAAGAAGCTAGCGAGAAAAAGGCTGGAACTCCAGGATTTTACAACAATCTCGCTTTTGACCGCGCTGCACAGAAAGCAGGAATGAAGTCTTTTACTCTCAATATGGACGCATTCAGCGATGAGTGCCGCACAGCTGTTATCGAAAAAGCAAAGGAATGGGGAGTGAAGTTCGACCTCATCGTTTACTCTTTGGCTTCTCCTGTTCGCACAGACCCAGACACAAAGGTACTTTATCGCTCTGTCATCAAGGCAATCGGTCAGGAATACAAGGGCGCATCGCTTGATATGATGAGCGGAAAACTCACAGGCGATATGGTTGCTCCAATCGCAGAAGGCAGCGACATCTTGAACACAATCAAGGTTATGGGCGGCGAAGACTGGGAGAGATGGATTGACGCACTCAAGGGCGCAGACCTCATCGCAGACGGCTGCAAGAGCGTGGCTTATTCATACATCGGACCAAAGCTCTCACACCCGATTTATCGCGACGGCACAATCGGTATGGCAAAGAAAGACCTCGAAGCGCACTCACGCTCAATTTCCAAAAAGCTCGCAGAAACAGGCGGCGCGGCTTGGATTAGCGTGAACAAGGGCTTGATTACTCGCTCAAGTGCTGTTATCCCGATTATCGCGCTTTACTTGGGCTGCTTGTTCAAGGTTATGAAGGAAAAGGGCAATCACGAGGGCTGTATCGAGCAGATGGAGCGTCTTTTCGCTGAGCGTCTTTACACAGCTGACGGCGTTGTTCCGACAGACGACGAGGGTAGAATCCGCATCGACGATTGGGAATTGCAGGCAGACGTGCAGGCAAAAGTCGACGAGCTTATGGCAAAAGTCAACGAAAGCAATGTTGCCGACGTTATCGACCTTGCAGGAATCCAGAAAGATTTCTTGAACATCAACGGATTTGCTGTTGACGGCGTTGACTACGAAAAAGACGTAGAGCGCATGGACGTTATTGACGCATAATTAAAGCACAGATACAATCTTATTTTTCAACATCATAAAAAAGGAGGCAGTCAGCACTAAAAAACTGAAAGCCTCCTTTTTCGATTTCCCGATTCAGTGTTGCATTAAAATACCACGAGCTGTTTTTTAAAAATAGTAATCGGCAAAATACCGAAACAAAACATTAAACAGGTATATATGTTGCTTTTGAGCCGTTGAGGTCGCGAATCCAACTGATTGCGTCGTCATATTCGGCTCGGCTCGTCAAAATCCACAAGATTTTTTCAAAATACCGCTTTTGTTCGGGCTTGGGGGCATAACCGTCGGTAAAGATAATAAGCCCGTCGTATTCACTGTGTTCTTCGTAATAATCCATCGGGATTTGGAAATTCGTGCCGCCACGCCCCGTAATTTTCACCTGCTTTCGTGCTTTTTTCAGCGACATAATTTCGTCTGTCATTTCGCAATCGAACTGCAAGACATCAAGGCTTTCTATTCCGTATTTGAAGAAACGGTTTATAATAGAGAAAAACTGCTGCAAAGCCTTATCGCTCACAGAACCTGACACGTCAACCGCAATCAAGAGCCTTGTTGTAAATGCATACTGAGAACCCATATAATCAAACTCATAGCGTCTATTAGGTCGGGTACGGGTTAGGCGACGGGAAGAAGACAAAATACTCGCGCGGAACATATTGAGCATTTTGCGGTAATCCATTTTGATAATCATATTAGCTTCGATAATCGAAATCATATCACCAGGAATACTTCCCCAGCCGTTATTCATCTGTGCTTTTTCAATCTCGGCGTTTATCTTTTCTGCTGCTTCGTCGTTTTCTTCCCACAAATCCGAAGTTTCATAAGCCCCAATCATCTGCTCCATAGTTTCCGCGTCTATTCCCTCAAGCGTAATTCGAGGCTTTCCGTCTTCGTCAAAGTCGATAAAAGCTGAAATATTCGCAATGTTCGCCTCTTGATCATTCAAGAGCTTGGCGTAGTATTCTTCAAAGCACAAGTTTTCGCTCAAATTAAAATCAGCAGGAGTCGGTAAAGGGGCGAGAGACTTGTAATTGTCGCTAATCGTAATGTCAGAGGCAAGAGAAAGGGCTATTTTGTTCGGGCAAGAGGGAAGTCGCTGATAGGGGTGCTTTAGAAGAATACGCAGCATTTCAATTTTTAACCGCTCTTCCACCATTACATCAGAAAGATTTTCGATGATTTCAGGATTGTACTCAATGCGCATTTTGCCCACGCGAAAAGGTATGTCCATTTTGCGATAAGCGCAAAGCTTATGCGTGCAATATACACCAAAGAAAAGCGGTTCACTCAAAAACCATTTTTCAATTATCCTTTTTATGCAATCCAAGCCGTTCATTTATTTTCCCCGTGAACAAAAGATAAAGAGAATTAAAGAGAATCAATAAACTTTCTGATGTTCTTTTCGAGAGCAGGCGTATTTACCATGATAAAGACAACCGCCTGAGCATACATTCCAGAAGAAAAGAGATTTGCAAAATGCCCTATCGCTTCCTGTTTTTGCTCAACAGCAAGATAGCCGAAGTATTTCGAGAGATTTGCGGCGATTGTAGCAGTTTTATCTTTTGAGTATCCCTTGCTTTCTATGTAGCGGAAAAGACTTTCGTTGATAACGGCAAACTCTGGCGTGTCGTATTTTGCAAGTTGCTTTGACAGCTTATCAAAATCGCCCTCAAGAATATCTACCGCGCTCAACATCTTGTTGTTTGAAACGTCGTTAATAAATTTCGTCGCCGCCGCCATTCCGACAATACCCGCTGCAACTTTTTTGAAAACCACATCGTCAGTGATATTCGACTCACCAGAAATAATTTGAGAAAGACGAGTCCAACCACGGCGGTCAGGAGATTTTTCCAAGCCCATATCTTCGTGCCTCAACTCCGCCCCGTCTAGCATATAGGGATTTTCAGAGATGAATTGAATGATACGATTGTCAATTCCATTTTCTTGTGCCCACAAAAGCCATTCTGCCTCCGTCGGCACAAATTCAAACACGTTGAATCGAGAAACAAGAGCGGGGTCAAGGTCGGTAAGCTGATACTCTTCTCCAGAGTTCACAGCTGAAATAATGCGGCTTCCCTCAGGTAGTTTTTTGCCTGCTAAAGTGCGGTTCAAAGCCAAATCCATAATCGTTTGAAGCACTTCAGGGCGCGCTCGGTTTAGCTCGTCTAAGAAAAGGACAATCGGCTTATCATCGGTCGGAAACCAGTAAGGCGGCATAAACTCAGTTTTACCTGTTTTTTCGTTCTTGTTCAAAAGCCCGATGAGGTCGCCAGGGTCAGACATCTGCCCTAGAAAAAGAAGCACGACTTTCATTCCCTTTTTGGTGAAATAATCTTCGAGAATCTGCGATTTTCCGATACCGTGCTTGCCCACAAGCATAATATTTTGGCTTGCAGGAGTTAAATCCAATATACGCTTTAATTCCAGAGAGTTAATTTTGATAGACATAGCTAGGATTATAGATGATTGAAGCTAGAATAACAAGTGAAAAAGAGTTAATATATAAATGACGGAGGTATATTATGGAATTAGCAAACGCACAAGTGTATACAAAGCAACCAAATTGGTTGACTCTTTCTCATAAAACTTGCATTAAGAAAGATGCAACATCTAAGTCTTTCTTAGTGTCTAAAGCAACGCTTTCGATGATGGATAGTGCTATCGAAAACTTGAAAAACGGCAATGTTTCTGAAGCTATAGATTTAACAGATTTCGAGGTCTAAAGATGTTCGCTATTCATCTTGGAATCCCTGAAATGAAAGAGTTTTGGGAGGATTTGACTAAGAAAATCAAAGAAAACTCTGCCACAAAGGACGAGCAAACATTGTATCAAAAATTCGGAAAAACAATGAAATTGCTTTCGATAAATCCTCGACACACAGGGCTTCACACACATGATATTGAGGCATTGTCGAAGCGATATGGAATGAAAGTTTGGGAGTCGTATTTAGAGAATAATAAATCTGGAGCTGGCAGAGTATTTTGGGTTTATGCTCCAAACCAAAACGATATTACAATTATAGGCTTAGAGCCTCACCCCAATGCAAAAAAGGACGCATACAAAAAGATTACTCTTTCTTCCGTTACAGGCAAAGAGAGTTCTATCTAAATCGGTTAATGAAGCAAAGATTTTTTCTCGCCTACGGTCGTAATTTTATCTTCCCACGGTCGTAAATATTTTTTCCTACGGTCGTGGAAAAACTTTTCCAAACATTTGGGAAAAGAGTTGAAAAGTAAAATTAAAAAATTATCCGTTAATAAACTTCAATGCAAAACAACCTGCTGCAATCAAGAAGCCGATTATAAGCCCTATCCATTCAATGACATGCCTAACAGAAGAATCTATATCATTTCCAGCTCCAATTTGTACAAAATTATGTCGTCCATCTTCAGAACACATACAATCTTTTAAAGAAGATGGAGCAGGAACACCTTTTCTAAATGTTACTGTAGTTTGCTTACAGCGAACAATCCCTATAGCCGATTGATACGAGTTTGTGCAAACCCATTTTGTACCAGACAAAAAGCCTTTCTTTTCTTTCTTGTTTGCAAATCTGTCTATAAACCCTATGATTTTGAATGGTATCAGAAGCAAAAGCAAAAATTGTTTTATGCCAATATATGTAAAGTATGCAAAAATGCCTCCTGAAATTAGCAACAATGTAAACTTGTTCTCTGCATTTTCGAAAAGTGTCGGTGAAAAATACACTAAAGCGGCAAAAGCAAAAAAATCAAGGCAAAATAGCAGCTTATGAAAACCATTGCCAAGACATAAAATATCAATGGCGATAATTGCAATATTTACCAAAATAATAACAATGCTTGCAATGCTGCTATACATTGAAACTGAAAATACAAGACTCAATGTTCCAATAGCACCAACAAGAGCCATAAGACAGAAAAGTATTTGAAATACTCTTCTAATAGAAAGTTTAATTTTCATAAATGTCCCCCTTTGATTTGCATAGTGATGAATAAAAATATTTGCAAATCTAAAGTATGAAACAGATTATAAAATAAGACCTCTGTCAAAACGTGATAGAGGTCTTATTTTTTTTACGTTTTAAAATTTGCTCAAAGTCTTCTGAATAAAAGTATCCTTTCTTCGAGGAATCATATTCAATCGGGGCATTGAATCTTGTACGCAAGAATTCTATATCTCGACTGATTGTTGAAGTGCTTAGTTTGCCAGAACCTAGCTCTTCCCTACAATAATCACGTAATTTATTTGTGCTTGGAAAATTGCCTGCTTTTATTTTTCGATGGATTATAACTAATCTCTCTAAACTCATTTTCGTAGAGTTTCTGCTATCCACGCAATTTATAGAATCAATATCGCAATTTATGAAAGCTCTTTCTGCAATTACAAAATCAGAGGATTTTCCCTTATATTCAACAGATTTTAGATTTTTGCAATAATAAAATGCTCCTACCGAAATTTCTTTTACAGTCTTAGGAATTATAATTTTTTCTATAGGTGTAAGTTTAGTCTTTAGATATTCATTTTCATCATATCCAAGGTCAAAATAGCCATATTCATCAAAGCAATATGAACTCAGTCTTTTAATTCCTTCAGGAATAGAAACTATTTTTTTATTCCTGTCTACATAAAAAAGTGCAATTCTCCTTTTTACATTTACCATAAAGCCATCAACTATTTTATAGTTCTCATTGTTTAAGAGAAGTTTGATAGTTTCTCCGTTACTATAATTTTTATCTTCTCTCTCAGAGTTTTCTCTCGTAAAAGATGATTGTGTTATTAAAGTCAAATCTTCATGAAGCTCAATCATTTTTAGATTAGGAGGAATCATAAAACTTACTATAGCATGAACACTTTTAGGAATAGTGATTTTTTCAAGCGATAAACATTCTCTAAAAAGCTGAATCCCTAAAACCTTGAAATCATCATTATTAGGCAAACGGATTTCTTTCAGTTTATGGCAGTAAGCAAAAGCCTGCGTATCTATTTCTTTCACGCTATCTGGTAAAATGATTTTTGTAATAGTATCATTCGGATTATTTTTATCTGCAAAAGAAAGAGAACTTATAAAAGTTACTCCATCAGGTACTTTCACGATAGTTTCACTTCCCAAATATGCATAAAGCACAGTTCCATCATTAAGAGGTGCATTTTTGATTAGAAAATCATCTTTTAAATAAGCCATACTTTTATTATATGGCACAACCTCTATCAAATAATGACATA
>Ga0310695_10004273_pt1 | contig 26620 bp, 29 predicted proteins | sample RumenRJG_04DNA_FD_203882 | JGI IMG/M metagenome (GOLD analysis project Ga0310695, IMG submission 203882) | Bovine rumen microbial communities from Lethbridge, Alberta, Canada - RJG_04 (v2) (version 2) | ecosystem: Host-associated > Mammals > Digestive system > Stomach > Rumen | place: Canada... | reverse complement strand
GAGAAATCATACAAATCTGTTCAAAATCTTTCAATTTCTACTCTGATTATGTCAGATTTGTATAGATTTTGTTAGATTTCTGCCCCAAACGGGGCACTCATCTTGAGGGTGCTGAATAGTTACAACACGGAGATGGTAACAAGCATGGGTAACGGCATTTTTCCAGTGTAGGAGCCTGCCCCTACACTGGGCGCAACGTTGTTCGGAAATCAGTTAACGCTTGGTTGCGATACAAAGTCGTCGAGTTTGTTGAACAAAGTCGTCGAGTTTGTCTAACAAAGTCGACGACTTTGTATCACAAAACAGGCTTCATGGGTGGTGAAAACATCAAATATACCACTTCGGGTATAGTTTTGTTAAACATACACAAAAATATACCCGTTTTGGTATAATATTAAAATAAAATGTATATCTTTGTACCCGTTAAGGTATAATGATGATGGCTTTATCGGAACATATCAAGCAAAAACGAAAGAAGAACGGCCTTTCGCAAGTGGAGTTGGCTGAGCGGGCTGGCGTAGGTCTTAGGTTCGTGAGAGACATTGAGCAAGGAAAGCAGACCTTGCGGATGGATAAGGTGAACGACGTGCTTGCCCTGTTTGGCGAATGTCTCGGACCTGTAAAAATTGACATTGTATGAAGCTGGCAGGTATTTATGTCAACGACATCTACTGTGGTCTTCTGACAGAAGACGAGGAGGGTTTTCATTTCGTCTACGACGAGGCATACCTCAGTCGACAGGATGCAGTTCCCGTTAGTCCTACTATGCCCTTGACAAGCCGACAATACGATAAGGAAATGATGTTCCCCGTTTTCGACGGACTCATTCCAGAGGGTTGGCTCTTGGACATAGCATCGTCGTCATGGAAGATTGACCCCCGGGACAGGATGTCGCTCTTGATGGCTTGCTGTAAAGACTGTATCGGAAACATCAGCGTAAAACCATTGGCTCATGAATAAGTGTTTGTACTGTTATCATGAATTGGAAGATGGCCAGGTGGATTTTCACCCTGCTTGTGCCCGTAGATTTTTCGGCAGCGATACGGCACCTGTTCTTCCTTACACGCGAGATAATATGTCGGAACTGGCCCGGCAAGTTATCCGTACCAGTGCGTCAGTAACTGGCGTACAGGCCAAGATGTCATTAGATGTAAACCGGGGCGGGAAAAACGAACCCGCCAAATTCTCCATCGTAAGCCTCTGGGGCAAATATATATTCAAACCGCAAAGCGGAAAGTACCCCTACCTGCCGGAACTGGAGGACCTCACGATGAAGATGGCCGAAACCGCCCGCATCCGCACCGCCCGACATACACTCATACGTCTCGCAGATGGTGAGTTGGGCTATCTGACCCTCCGTATGGACCGCGGATGCAAAGGCGAGAAGATATCCATGTTGGACTTATGCCAGCTGACCAACCGTCTGACTGAGCATAAATACTACGGCACCTACCAGCAGTTGGCCCAGACAATCAAGAAATACTCATCAGCTCCGATGCTGGATGTCCAGCGCTTTTGGGAAGTGGTACTGTTCAGCTGGATAACCGGCAACTCCGACATGCACTGCAAGAACTTTTCACTGGTCGATACCGGCAACGGAGAGTACACCTTGGCTCCAGCCTACGACCTGCTGGCCGTGCTGCTGGCCGACCCGGAGGACACCGAGGAGATGGCGATGAGTTTTACGGTTGGAGGCAATAAAAGCGGCTTCGACCGCAATACTTTCATAACTTCCTTCACCCAAAGTGGCGTTCCTGACACTGTAGTGGAAAAGATGATAGGACGGATGAAAGGCTACTATCGTGAGTGGGAAAAACTCATCGGCCAATCATTCCTTCCTGAAAAAATGAAGGCCGACTATTGCCATTTACTGAGCAAGCGAATAGACAGATTGTAGCTCAGTTTCTTGAATATAGAAGGGGATGGGGCGCGTAATCAGGCTTCAACACCTCGAATGTGACTTTCCAGTGTAGGGGCCTGCCCCTGCACTGGATGCAACGTTGTTCGGAAGGCAATCAACGCTTGGCGACGGTGCGTGGTCTCGCCATCCCGTACATTCAGCGGTTTCCGAACAAATGATTCAATTTTCCTTTGCCATTTGAAGAATAATTCGTAATTTTGCAGCGAAATGTGCGGTGTGGGCAGAACAAGCACACCGCGGGTAAGAACGAAGATTATCATGGGAAAGGCCGAACGGAATATCAACATTTTGCTGACAGTGCTCGCAGGAGCACTGCTGGCTATCTGTGTAATGAGCATCATAAACGTTAAGCATTAAAGCGTATGGACGAAGAAAGCAGACTGCAAAGTTGGATAACAATACGCGTAGGGCGCGACACGCTCTCGTTTGCCCTGCCCACCAGTGGGGGCAACGTGGACTTCGAGCCATACGTGGTGAAAAGCGGTATAAGCATGGCGGCCAACCTGCGCGAGGCCTTCAAGACCAGTGAACTGCTCACTATGGGAGTGCCGCGGGCACGTATCATGGTCGACAGTTCGGTGCTCATGGTGCCCGTCGAGAAGTTTGACGAGACTCAGATGGCCGACCTCTACCACTATACTTTCCCCGACAGCAGACAGGATACGGTGGCCTACAACGTGCTGCCCGACCTGAACGCGGTGGCACTCTTTGCCATGAACAAAGACCTGCGGCTCGTTATCGACGACCATTTCCGTGCAACAAAGTTTATTGCTGCCGTCTCGCCCGTATGGCGTCATCTGCACCAACGCAGCTATACCGGCGCACGCAGCAAACTCTACGGTTATTTCCACGAACGCCAGCTTGAGGTATTCAGCTTCCAGCAGAACCGATTCAAGTTCTGCAACACCTTCAGTGTGAAGCATGCCCACGATGGTCTTTATTTCCTGCTCTATGTATGGAAGCAACTGCAATTGCAGCCACGCTTTGACGAAATACATATTGTGGGTGACATTCCACAACAGGAATGGCTTCTCGACGAGCTGCACCGCTATGTCAACAAGGCTTTTGCCATCAACCCGGCAGCCGACTTCAACCATGTACCTGTCACTGCTGTCAAGGGCATGCCCTACGACATGCAGACCCTATTTGTCAAAGGCCGATGAGAATTATTACAGGACAATACAAGGGGCGGCGCTTCGACGTGCCACGTACGTTCAAGGCACGCCCTACCACCGACTTTGCTAAAGAGAATATCTTCAACGTGCTCACGGCGCTGGTCGATTTTGACGGAGCCACGGCACTCGACCTTTTTTCGGGTACGGGCAGTATCTCGCTCGAACTCGTATCGAGAGGATGCACACAGGTGGTCAGCGTGGAATTAGACCGCGATCACCACCGTTTTATCTGCGACTGCATGAAAAAACTCGGCACGCAGGCCTGCATTCCCCTGCGAGGCGACGTGTTCCGCTTCTTGAAGTCGTGCCGACAACAGTTCGACTTCATCTTCGCCGATCCGCCATACGCGTTGCAGGAACTGACAACTATTCCCGACATTGTCTTTGCCCAGAACTTGTTGAAGGACGGTGCTCCTATGGTGCTCGAACATGGAAGCGATCACGATTTCTCAGCTCATCCCCACTTCTTTGACCATCGCCAATATGGCAGTGTAAACTTTAGCATCTTCCGTTGAAGCGGTGCCATAAGGGCAAAAAGATGATTCCGTCTGGTCGGACCTGTTGTCCGAACAGACGGAATCGCCATATAGGAAGAAGGGGAAAATCAATCCAGTCCGAAGAGTGTACGCAGACCGCCGTCTACACCCGAGAACCCCATGAAGGCAAGGCTGAGCAGTCCGGCAGAGACGAGCACGATGGCCATGCCCTGCATACCCTTGGGTACCTTGGTCAACTCCAACTGCTCGCGCATACCGGCAAAAACGGTCATAGCCAAGCCGAAACCGATGGCGGTAGAGAAGGCGTAGACCACGCTCTGCAGCAGGTTGAAGTCCTTCTGAATGACAAGGATGGCCACACCGAGCACGGCACAGTTGGTGGTGATGAGCGGAAGGAAGATTCCTAATGCCTGATAGAGCGATGGTGATACCTTCTTGAGGATAATCTCGACCATCTGCACCAACGATGCAATGACGAGGATGAACGCAATGGTCTGCAGATAGCCCAAACCATTGGGGTCGAGTACGAACTTCTGTACCAGATAGGTGACGATGGTGGCCAGGGTCATGACAAAAGCCACTGCTGCCGACATGCCGAGCGAGGTGTCAATCTTTTTTGATACGCCAAGGAACGGACAGATGCCGAGGAACTGTGCCAACACGATGTTGTTGACGAAGATGGCGCTAATGAAAATCAGAATATATTCCATGTCGTTATTACGTTATATCGTTATTACGAATTGCTACGCATCTTGTTGACGATTGCGATAAGGAAACCGAGGGTGATGAAAGCTCCCGGAGGCAGTACGAAGAGCAGGATGTTATAGGTCTCGGGCATCAGCGTGAAGCCGAAGATGCTACCCGAGCCTAATACCTCGCGGCAGATGCCGAGCAGGGTAAGACCGAGCGTGAAGCCCAGGCCAATGCCGATGCCGTCGAACAGCGAGGCTACTGGACTCTGCTTGGCGGCGAATGCCTCAGCACGACCGAGGATGATGCAGTTCACCACGATGAGCGGGATGAACAGGCCGAGCTCCTTGTCCACGTCGGGCAGATAGGCCTTGATAATCATCTGCAGGATGGTGACGAAGGCAGCGATAACCACGATAAATACAGGGATGCGCACCTTGTCGGGTGTGACGCTCTTCAACAGCGAGATTACAAAGTTGGTGCAGATGAGTACGGCCATTGTGGCCAACCCCATCGCCATTCCGTTGCCGGCCGAGGTGGTGGTGGCCAGCGTGGGACACATGCCGAGCATCAGGACGAACGTCGGGTTCTCCTTGACGATTCCGTTCTTTACAATATTTATATAACTCATATTCTTTTTCTTTTCAACAACTCATTATGACGAGTTCCACGAATTGTACGAATTTGCAATTCGTCTTAATTCGTTTTAATTCGTTGTTTATTAAATCATTTCAGTTGTTTGCTAGCCTCGGTAGCTCCATCCACAGGCGTATTCTTGAAGGCATTATATGCATTGTTCACGGCGAGGAGGAAGGCGCGGCTGGTAATGGTCGAGGCGGTGATGGCATCTACCTGACCGCCATCCTTCGAGACGGTGAGCGGTTCTTTCGGGTCTTTGCCGATGATGTCGCCCTTCTCACCTTTTTGAAACCACTTGTCGGCCTTGGCACCGAGACCTGGCGTCTCAGCATGTTCCAAGAGCGTGTAGCCCAGCACTTTGCCTTCGTGGTCGAAGCCCACAAGCACTTTCAGGTCGCCACCGAAGCCACCTGTAGTACTCTCTACGGCAGCACCGAGGTCGCGGCCCTGTTGATCCTGTGTCTGGTAGATGATATAGGTATGCTCTTTGCCCTTGGTGTCGTTTTGTCGCACGGTGTCGGTCTTGGCGACGACAATGTCATCGCATACCATGACCGCCTTGATGCCGTCGGCCAGTGCTTTTTCCTTCTGCTGGCTGATGGGGCCACTCGTCAGGTTGTTCACGAAGGCAAGGATGGCTCCCATGATGACGGCTACGGAGGTGAGTACCAGCATCATGTTAGGTAATGAAGATTCTAACTTTTTCATTTCTTTACCTCCTCTCCAAATCTAACGGGTTTTACATAATTATTAATAAGCGGTGTAAAGGCATTCATAATCAGGATAGCGAACGACATGCCTTCGGGATAGGCACCCCAGTTACGGATGATAACCGTGAGCAAGCCTATTGAGATACCATAGATGAGTTGTCCCTTCGGGGTCATGGGCGAGGTGACGTAGTCGGTAGCCATGAAGATGGCACCGAGCATCAGACCGCCGCTGAGGATGACCGTCGTCGGGTCGGCATAGATGGGGTTCACAAGGTGGAGCAATGCACTGAACACGAACACCGTTGCAATGATACTCACGGGAATGTGCCAGGTGATGATTTTTCGCCAGAGCATGAAGACAAGGCCCGCAATCAGTGCGAGTCCGCAAATCTCTCCGATAGTTCCGGCACCACCGCCAATGGAGTAGTCACCAAGGAGCAGCGAAAAAGCATCGGGCAACTGGTCGAGCACGCTGACGTCACGGTTTTTGATAGCCTCTTTCATTACTGCAAGAGGTGTCGCACCTGTAGTGGCGTCGGTATAGTTCAGCCACTGTCCAGGCACAGGCCATGATGTCATCTGAGCAGGAAAGGCTACGAGCAGGGCACAGCGTCCCACTAATGCAGGGTTGAAGATATTCTGGCCCAGTCCGCCGAACGTCATCTTTGCTACGCCGATGGCAAACAAAGCACCGATGATAATGATCCAGACTGGCAGGTTGCTGGGCAGGTTCATGCCGAGCAACAGTCCGGTGAGAGCAGCGGAACCATCAAGAATGGTGTTCCGCTCGTTTTTTAAAATATACTTGTTGATGGCCCACTCAAAGAAGACGCAGGCTGCCACACTGGAAAGACACACGATGACCGAACCGATGCCGAAGTAGAAAAACGATACGAAAAGCGCAGGCAGCAGAGCCAGGATGACTCCATACATGTTGCGCTCCACCGAGTCGGTGCCGTGGGCGTGTGGGGAAAGGGATACTACTAATTTACTCATAATATCTTTTTTTCTTAACAAAGAATTGAAACGAATTTCACGAACTGGACGAATTGTTTTTTTCGAATTCTATTTGATTTCACGAATAATATTCGTGTAATTCGTGAAATACGTTTTAATTCGTTGTTTTTAAAATCTATTTCTTGGCGTTTCTGTTTCTTATTATTCCCATGACCGTCTGCTTGCCCTGACGGATGTTGTCGAGCAGGGGACGGTGGGCAGGACAGGTGAACATGCAAGAGCCACACTCTATGCAGCTGACGATGTCCTCGCTTTCGCAGCGCTCCCAGTTCTTCACCTCACTCAGCTTGGCCAGCAGGTAAGGCTCCAGTCCCATGGGACAGGCACCCACGCATTTGGCACAGCGGATGCAAGGCTGCGGATCCTTACGGCGCGCATCGTCGCCACTGAGGATGGTCACCGAGTTAGTGCCCTTACAGATGGGCACCTCGGTCGATGTCAGTGCCTTGCCCATCATCGGGCCGCCAGCCAACAGCTTGTTGTCGCCTTCGGGCATACCACCACAGAAGTCGATGAGCTCCTGCATCGGGGTTCCCATGCGTACAAGGAAGTTGCCGGGCTTGGCGAGCTTCTTTCCCGTTACAGTGGTATAGCGTTCGAAGAGTGGCTTGTGCTTCATCACTGCCTCGTAGACGGCGAAGGCTGTACCCACGTTCTGCACGATGGCACCCACGTTGACGGGGATGGCAGGCGGGGCGGGCACCTGACGACGGATGACGGCATCGACGAGTTGCTTCTCACCGCCTTGTGGGTAGCGCTGCTTCAGGGGCACTACCTCGACGTGGTAATCCGAAGCGCAAAACGCTTCGGCACACTTCTTGGTGAGCAGGGCGATGGCCTTGGGTTTGTTGGTCTCGATGCCGATGTAGCCGGTAGTGACTTTCGCAGCTTTCATCAATAGTTCCAAGCCAACAAGAATCTCGTCAGGGTGCTCCATCATCAGCCGGTAGTCGGCGGTGATGTATGGCTCGCACTCCACGGCGTTGATAATCACGCACTCGGCCTTGGCCGTAGGCGGAGGGGTTAGCTTGATAAAAGTGGGGAATCCGGCACCGCCCATACCTGTGACACCTGCGATCTTCACACGGTTGATGATCTCCTCTGGCGTCAGTTCAGGATGGTCCTTCACCAGCTCCAACTTGTCGCTTCGGTCGATGGTCTCTTCCCATTCGTCGCCTTCTACATTAATAATAATAACGGGCTTACGATAGCCAGTGGCGTCGATGGCGGTGTCGATTTTGAACACCGTGCCGCTGACTGAAGAATAAATGGGAGCCGAAACGAAGCCTCCGGCCTCGGCAATCAGCGTGCCTACCTTTACTTTATCACCCTTCTGCACCACGGGTTTCGCTGGTGCTCCGATATGCTGAGACAAAGGGAAGATGGCCTGCTTGGGTAGGGCAGCCACCTGTGTCGCCACCTCGTGGGTCAGTTTGTTCTCTTCTGGGTGTACGCCACCTATGCGGAATGTTCTTGCGTTCATGCTTGTGCCTCCTTTCTTTCGTTGTTTACCGGAGATTCCGGAGTTTCCGGATTATCCGGAGTTCCCGGAGTTTCCGGTTTCGGCTTTGGTATGGGGAAATTCACGGCGTGGATGGCCTTTGTCGGACAGACGGCCACACACTTCTTGCACAGACGGCACTTCTCGAAGTCGATGTAGGCGCAGTTGCCCTCGACGGCGATGGCACCGAACGGGCACTCCTTCGCACATTTGCCACAGCCAATACAGCCTACCTTGCAGGCCTTCATGGTGACGGCTCCCTTATCCTTGTTCACACACGAGACGAACACACGGCGGTTCTTCGGACCCTTCTTGCGAAGCTCGATGATGTTGCGCGGACAAGCTTTCACACAGGCACCACAGGCCGTACACTTCTCGTCGTCGACCTCGGGCAGGCCTGTCTCCTCGTTGATGCTGATGGCACCAAACTGGCATGCCTGTACGCAGTCGCCACAGCCCAGACAGCCGAAGCCGCAGGCCGTCTCTCCAGCACCGCAGGCGTGCATGGCGGCACAGGTGCGCAATCCGGCATACTCGGCAATCTTGGGACGATGCTCACAACTTCCGTTGCACCGCACCACAGCCACCTTCGGCTCACCGTTGGCGATGGCCATTCCCAAAAGGTCGGCCACACGACCCATCACGTCGGCACCGCCCACGGGACAGTTCAGACCGTCGAGACTGCCGGCATCGGCACCTTTCACCAAGGCATCGGCCATACCCCCACAGCCGGGAAAGCCGCAGCCACCACAGTTGGCACCGGGCAGCAGCTCGCTCACCTGCGCGATGCGAGGGTCTTCATAGACAGCGAACTTCTTGGAGCAGACATACAGCACAAGGGCCGCAATGAGTCCGATGGCACCAAGAACAATCACTGCAATCAAGATAAAATTCATAAATCTGTTTTTTTGTTTGTTGTTTAAATTTGTCTTAGTATCTTACTTTTCAATATTGAATGCCACGCTTTTGGCAATGCGGTGTCGCAGCAGCCATAACAGCACGTAGTATGGCACTAAGCTTACCAGTGCTGTGAGTCCCGACGTCTCTTCGTCGCACCCCGTCAGCAGACAGGACACAAGGACTCCCATGAGGATGAACAGCGGAATGCCAAAGCCCAGGAGCAGTGCTTTCTGGGCTACCGAGGCCGATGTGCTGACCGTTACCGTCTGGCCAACTTCATAGCCGTCGGCGTTGGCGTAGACATCAATCAGCTTCTCTTCGGTGTCGGATGCGGTGCACCGCTTTGCAATCTTGCAGGTGGCGCAGGCCGAAACCTGAAGCACACGCACACGGATATGGCGCCCGTCGATGCTGTCGATGATACCCTCATGCTGTATGTGATGGCTCATGCTAACCTTCTTTTGTTTTTGTCATCTCGACTTAGCAAATGCAAAGGTACGACAAAAAAATGAATTATTCATTGAGATAGAGCAATTATTTTCAAAAATTGTGCATATTCCTTTGCAAATACAAAAGTTTTTCATACTTTTGCAAGAAAATATGCCGAAGATATGAAACCTACAGAGCAAACATTACAGCAAATTGAACGTGCTATCAAGAAGATAGCCGACAAGTTTCCTGCTACTCGGGAGGCAGCACTCCTCACTGATGTGCATATCCGCGTGACGCAGGAAACGGGCGAGTTCGTGGCCTTCGACGATGACGATCAGGAGATTACCCGTTGCATCGTTGAGCAGTGGATTGACAACAAGGACGACGATTTCTACGACGATGTAGCAAAGGCCATCCGCAAGGTCATCGACAAGCAGAAGTCCCTGATTGAGGGCATGTCGATTCTGAAACCCTACTCCTTCGTGCTTGAGGATGAGGAGAAAGAGCCCGTGACCGAGCTCTACGTGGTCGACGACGACACCGTGATCATCGACCCCGACCTGATGGAGAATCTCGACAAGGATCTTGACGACTTCTTTGAAAACTTGATGAAGGAGTAGCAGCATGGCTGAACCGGCACATGAAACGACCATCTCCCTTTGGGTGGCACGACTGCATGCCTGGCGTGAAGAGCACGTCAGCGAGCGTATGTTTGTGCTCATCCTGGCTTTCTTCGTGGGCTTCTTTGCTGCCGTAGCTGCCTTCACCCTCCACTGGATTATCAACCAGATCGTAGCGCTGCTCACCAGTTCGTTCGACGCTACGAAATCCAACTGGCTCTATCTTGTCTATCCCGTCATCGGCATATATCTCACCTCTCTTTTCGTGCGCTATATTGTCAAGGACAACATCTCGCACGGCATCACCCGCATCCTCTATGCCATCTCGCAGAACCGGTCTCGGCTGAAGTCGCACAACACGTGGTCGAGCGTCATTGCTTCGGCCATCACCATCGGTTTTGGTGGCTCGGTGGGAGCCGAGGCTCCTATCGTGCTCACAGGTTCGGCCATCGGTTCGAACTTAGGCAAGCTGTTCAAACTCGACAGTCATACGCTGATGCTGCTCATAGGCTGTGGTGCTGCCGGAGCCATAGCTGGTATCTTCAAGGCACCGATAGCCGGACTGGTATTCACGCTCGAAGTGCTGATGATCGACCTGACGATGGCTTCGCTGCTACCCATCCTCGTCAGCTGTGTCACCGCCACCTGCTTTACCTATATATTTAGTGGTGACGCAGCGCTTTTCACTTTCCATCTTGATAACCAGTGGACGGTGCAGCGCATTCCCGCCTGTTTGCTGCTCGGTGTGTTCTGCGGACTGGTGAGCCTCTATTTCATCCGCACGATGAGCTTTGCCGAGGGCATCTTCGCTCGTTTCAAGGACAAGCCTCACGTAAGGCTTCTCATAGGTGGTGCCACGTTGAGCCTGCTCATCTTTCTCTTTCCTGCACTCTTCGGCGAGGGCTACAACAGCATCAACCTGCTGCTCAACGGGCGCACTGAGGCCGACTGGAACCAGATACTGAACAACTCGCTTTTTGCCGGACATCCCAACGTACTCATCTCCTATATTGCCTTCGTACTGCTGCTCAAGGTGTTTGCAACCTCGGCAACCAACGGTGGTGGTGGTTGTGGCGGTACGTTTGCGCCGTCGCTGTTCATCGGTTGTTTTGCGGGCTTCCTTTTTTCGCGGCTTTGGAACATGCACGAGATAGGCGTCTACGTGCCCGAGAAGAACTTTGCCCTGATGGGTATGGCGGGCGTGATGTCGGGCGTGATGCATGCACCGCTCACGGGCATCTTCCTCATTGCCGAGCTCACGGGCGGTTACAGCCTGTTCCTGCCGCTGATGATTGTCAGCGTCTCGTCCTATCTCACCATCATCATATTTGAGCCCCACAGCATCTACGGTTCCCGCCTGGCTCGCGAGGGACTGCTTATCACCCATCATACCGACCATGCTGTGCTCACGCTCATGCAGCTCGACTCCTGTCTGGACCGCGACTATCAGGCCGTGCCGCCCGACATGGAGCTGGGACAGATGGTTCATAAGATCAGCCGTTCGCGCAGTAGCGTGCTCCCCGTGACCGATGCCGCTGGCAACCTACTTGGCGAGGTCGACATTACGAAGATACGCAACGTGGTGTTTCGCACCGAGCTGTACCACCATTTCACGGCCTCGCAGCTGATGAAGGAACCGGCAGCCACGCTCACCGACCAGCAGCCTATGACCGACGTGATGCGCATCTTCGAGCAGACGCATGCCAGTTGGCTGCCCGTGCTCGACGAAGACAACCACCTCAAGGGCTACATCTCCCGACAGCGGCTCTACAGTCAATACCGCGAGATGGTGGCCGACATGAGCGAAGACTGATGTGGTAGCCAATTTTTCACTTTTAACTTTTACTTTTTCCATTTTAAGTGGTAATGAAGAAGGAAGACCTTAGAATTGTGTTCATGGGCACACCCGAGTTTGCGGTGGAGACCCTCAAGGCTTTAGTTGACAACGGTTATGACGTGGTGGCGGTGGTCACCCAGCCCGACAAGCCCGTAGGCCGTCACGGAAGCGTGCTCCAGCCATCGGCCGTAAAGCAGTATGCCCTTGAGCATGGGTTGCCCGTCCTCCAGCCTGAGATGATGAAAGACCCCGCTTTCGTGGAGCAACTGCGCTCCTACCGGGCCAACCTGCAGGTGGTCGTGGCCTTCCGCATGCTGCCCGAGGTAGTGTGGGCTATGCCCGCATACGGCACGTTCAATGTCCACGCCGCCCTGCTGCCCCAGTATCGCGGTGCGGCTCCCATCAACTGGGCGGTCATCAATGGCGAGACCCTGACGGGCGTCACCACCTTCTTCCTCGACCACGACATCGACACCGGACGCATCATCATGCAGCTGCCCTTCGCCATCCCTGACGATGCCGACGTCGAGTACGTCTACGACGGCCTCATGCACCTCGGTGCCGAGATCTGCCTACAGACCCTCGACCGCATCATCGCTGCCGACGGACATCCCGCCTCAACTCCACAAATTACCGACTCCCTGACTCCCGAACTCAAGCCTGCTCCGAAAATCTTCAAGGAGACCTGCGAAATAAGTTGGTCGCAGTCGGCCAAACAGGTCTACGACTTTGTGCGCGGTCTCAGTCCCTATCCCGGTGCATGGACCACGCTGAAGTCGCCCGACGGAAAGGACACCGTATTGAAAATCTTTCGGACGACGAAGACCGACCAGCCATCTGCGGGTAGGGTAGGGCAGATAGTTGCCGACCGCAAGCACCTCTACGTGTCGTGCCAGGACTACCTCCTGCAGATTGACGAACTGCAGCTGGCAGGCAAGAAACGCATGGATGCACAGGCCTTTCTCAACGGAATGAAGGACATCGAAAAATATTTTCTGTCGTAACATAATAAATGGGTGTCGCAGACGTTATCTATGTAAAGAGCAAACACTCTCACACATGATTCTTAATTAAAAAACAAGTCTGCCTATGCCCATTTTTACTCCCGAAGAAACGACACCCAGTGAAAGAGTACTAAACCTTATCCGTCAGCTCGCCTATACCTACCGCGTAGTCAATGGTCAGGCCTACTGTCTGAACTGATATCCATTCTTTATGCCCCTGGTATCTCCCTCCCTCCTTGCAGCCGACTTCCTGCATCTTGACAGCGAAATCGACATGATTAACCGAAGTGAGGCCGACTGGCTTCACCTCGACGTGATGGACGGCTCGTTCGTCCCCAACATCTCCTTTGGCTTCCCCGTACTCGAAGCCGTGGCATCGGTATGCAAAAAGCCCCTCGATGTCCACTATATGATCGAGAAGCCCGAACGCTACATCCAGCAGACCGCCCGGCTCGGTGCCATGATGATGAACGTCCACGTAGAGGCGTCGCTCCATCTGCATCGTACCATACAGGAAATCCATGCGGCAGGCATGAAGGCAGGCGTGACCCTCAATCCCTCGTCGCCTGTCAGTCTGCTTGAGGACATCATCGGCGATGTAGACATGGTGCTGCTTATGAGCGTGAACCCCGGCTTCGGCGGTCAGAAGTTCATCGAGAACACCATAGGCAAGGTGCAGCGACTGCGCCAGCTCATCACCGACAGCGGTAGCCATGCCCTCATCGAGGTCGATGGCGGCGTACAGGGCGACACCGCACCACGTCTCGTCAAGGCCGGTGTCGACGTGCTGGTCAGCGGCAGCTACGTCTTCCGCAGTCCCACGCCCGAGCAGACCATCCACGACCTTCGCATGTTGAAGTGAGTTGCAGTCATTAGACCAATTACTCCGAAGTCCCCTCGCAGGTGCTTCGGAGTTTTTTTTGTGCCTATTCCTTGGAATATTCAGCTTTACTTCATATCATTGCAATTTGGTTTCATCACCAACGGAGTCTGCTTTACGATACAAACTCGTCGACTTTGTTAGACAAACTCGTCGACTTTGTTAGACAAACTCGTCGACTTTGTTGAACAAACTCATCGATTTTGTATCATAACCGAACGCTGATTGATTCCCGAACTACGTTGCCCTGACCTTCTATAGTTTATTGTTTTGTGGGAATATCAATTGGACGCCCTACTTCGAAGAATCGAAAATAATTGGCAAATAATTTGGAAGATAAGAATAAAGTCCGTATATTTGCTGCATCAAACGGATATCTGTCGTGGGAACTCGGCTCGCTTGAGTCACTCAATTTAAGTAACTGAACTGACGGTGAAACCAGCAGCTACAACGATGGCTACAGCAAACAGTCCTGTGGGCACCTACGAGATTTTAGTAACTGGTGGTGAGGCCAAGAACTATACGTTGAACTATGTAAACGGCACACTGACTATTGAGGTTCCCTCCGTCATCAACACGTTGATAACGGAAGAAAAAGCAGTTGTTCCCATCTATACTCCGTCAGGCCAGCGTCTCGCCGCTCCCCGCAAAGGTGTGAACATCATCGGCGGACGCAAGGTCGTGGCGAAATAATACTCTTTAGGAAAAGCCTCTCTATCAGAAAAGCAAAAGAAAATCGCGTTTTTCTTTTGCTTTTCGCTCTCTTATTCGTATCTTTGCAGCATCATTTTCGGAAAGTAGAGATTTATGGAAAAGAAGAAACGCACATTCATCAGCTTCGACTGGGCGCTGAAGCACCTGCTACGCGAGAAGGCCAACCACGACGTGCTGGAAGGCTTCATCAGCACCGTGCTGGGTTGCGACATCAAGATTCACCGCCTTTTGGAGAGCGAGGGCAACAAGAACGACGCCGACGCGAAGTCGAACCGCGTGGATCTGCTGGCCGAGGACGAGAAGGGCGACTTGCTGCTCATCGAGGTGCAGGGCGAGGCAGAGTTTGCCTACTTCCAAAGGATGCTCTTCGGCGCCTCGAAACTGGTCACGGAATACATTGACAAGGGTGAAAACTACGAGCACGTGAAGCGCGTCTACAGCATTAACATCGTCTACTTCGACCTGGGGCAGGGCGAGGACGTCGTGTACGAGGGCAAGACCGAGTTCCGAGGGCTGAGCAAGGGCGACGTGCTGCAGCTGACGCCCTTCCAGAAGCAACACTTCCAGGCCAGCGAGGTGAGCGACCTGTATCCTCGCTACGTCATCTTGAAGGTGAACGACTTCAACCGCTGGAGCCGCGACTCGCTGGACCAGTGGCTCTACTTCCTGGCCAACACCGACATACCCGACGACGCCGACGCCCCCGGACTGCGCGAGGCCCGCGAGAAGCTCGACCTGATGCGCATGGGCCGTGATGACCGCGTGCTCTACGACCGCTACCTCATGGACCGCGCCATTCTGCGCAACCAGATGTTCACCGCCCGCGGCGAGGGATACCTCGACGGAGTGGACCAAGGCATGCGCGACGGATTGAAGAAAGGAATGGCTCAAGGCTTAGAAAAGGGCATGGCACAGGGCTTAGAGAAGGGCATGGCGCAGGGTGAGCATAACAAAGCCATGGAGTCTGCTCGCCAAATGAAGGCCGACGGCATGCCAGCCGAACTGATAGCCAAGTACACAGGACTGGCTGTCGAGGACATCAATAGCCTGTAGAGTGAAAAGAATTAATAATTGAGTCCACTTTAAAAAGTCAGGACATGAGAAAAAAGGGGGAATAATCAATGCGCAGCCACTCCCCTCCCTTGTAGGGGAGGGGTTGGGGTGGGGTCAGTATCTTTCTCACAGACAGGATATTACAGACCCCACCCCGCCCAAAGGGCACCCCTCCCCGTAAGGGCAGGGTTCAAGAGGGGAGTGGCTGCGCCTTCGTGCGCGACATGTCCTGACTTTTTAAAGTGGACCCAGTTAATAATAAATAAAACTCCGGATATATTATTATTTCGCCAGCTCTCTACTACGGAGGGCTGGCGAAGATGTTTTTTGATAGGTTATTCGGAGTGGATATTCTATTGTTCCATCGTCATGCCGTAGGTGGTGCGCAGGACGATGAACTCGGTGCGGCGGTTCAGCTGGTTGCACGTCTCCTGTTGCTCCTCATCGGGAAGGGCCTTGATGAACTCCTCGGTCAGCACGTCGCCTTCCTTGAGGAAGGGATATTTCTCCGTGAGCTTACGCTTGACGGTCTTGGGCTTCTCCTTGCCGTAGCCTACGGGCGTGAGGCGGTCTTTGGCGATGCCGTGCTCTATGAGGTAGTTCACCACGCTCTCGGCACGCCGCTGCGACAGTCCCTTGTTGTAGGCTTCGGAACCGCGGTAGTCGGTATGGGCCGACAGCTCGATGGTGACGTTGGGGTTCTCGTTGAGTAGCTTTACGAGTTGGTCGAGTGACTGTGCAGACTCAGGGCGCAGGGTGGCCTTGTCGAAGTCGTAGAAGATGTTCTCGATGAGCACGGGAGCCGAGATGTTTGCCAAGGGGAACTGCAGCACGTACTCCTGTGACTCCTGTACGGTGTCGACCCGCAGCTGCTCCTTATGGTTCAGGTAGCCCTTGCAGGTGCCGAGGAACACGTAGTCTACGCCCGGACGTATCTCCTGCTCGAAGGAACCGTCGCCCTTGACGTTGAGCTTCTGGTTCGTACCGTCGTTGCCTACCATATAGACAAGTCCTGCGGGCAGCTCGTAGCCATCTTGCTCGTAGACCCATCCCTTCACCGTCTGTACCACCTCGTGCTTCTCGAACGAGTAGATATGGTCCCAACCGCGGGCATCGCCTCGGTTCGAGCAGAAGTAGCCTCGGTTGTAGAGTCCCTCGAAGGTCATGCCAAAGTCGTCGCCTGCCGAGTTGAGGGGGAAACCGGGGTGCTCTAATTGATAATTGAGAATTGATGATTGAGAATTATCGGGCTTGGCAATGTAGATGTCGAGACCGCCCATGCCGGGATGGCCGTTGGAGGAGAAGTAGAGGTCGCCGTTGGGACGAAAGGTAGGGAACATCTCGTCGCCGGGCGTGTTGATGGGCTCGCCCAGGTTCTCCAAAGTGGTGATGCCATTGGTCGTTAGCTCAGCGCGCCAGATGTCGAGTCCGCCCATACCGCCGGGCATGTCGCTGACGAAGTAGAGCCACATGCCGTCGGGCGAGACAGCTGGATGGGCAAAGAGTGAGAGCGTGTCGCGTGTAATTTCGAATACCGTGGCCTTGCCCCAAGCGGCGTCGCTGCGCTTGGCGGTGGCTATCTGGGCGTAGCGCGGGTACTGCGGGTCGGTCTTGCAGACGGTGAGGTACATGGTCTTGCCGTCGGGAGAGAAAGTTGCAGCGCCCTCGTCGATCTCTGAGTTCAGTTCACCTTCGACGGGCTCTGGCTTCGACCACTTGCCCTTGTCATCCTTCGTCGAGAAGAAGATGTCGGCTGGCTTCGTGCCGGTGATGCCGCTGAGCTCGTCGCCCTGTGCCTGGTTGCGCGTAGAGGTGAAGTAGAGCTGGTCGTTGTCTTCGCCCGTCAGCATGGGCGAATATTCGGCACGGCGTGAGTTGAATGCGTCCTGCTTCTTGATGGTATAGCCCGAGAGGGCCGCATCCTGCTTCCACTGGGGGGCCATGCGTGCCGACTGAAGGCCGGACTTCGTAAGAAGGGCTAATGGAGAATGGATTGTGGACAGTACGGACTCGGTAGTGCCCAAGCTGTCGATGAGCACGAGGAAGGTTTTCTCGGCATCCTTGTAGTTGCCGTTCTTCAGCTGTAGCTGTCCTAAGTAGAGCAGTGCCGTCGTGTCGGCCTGATGGAAGCGCACGGCGTTGTTGTAGGCAGCGATGGCCCGCTGGGTATAGTTGATGCGACGGTAGCAGTCGGCCATCTTCAGGGCACGTTGCCCGCGTAGGGGCCGTTCCTTCGACTTGGTCTGAGAGTAGGCTTTCTTGTACTGGTTGGCTGCGTCATAGTATTCGCCCAAGGCGAAGAACTTGTCGCCCTTCTTCATAGCTGTGTCGGCACTGCTGCATGCAGCCAATAAGGCCACCACGGCTATATATAATATGGTGAATAATCTGCGCATACCCTATTATAACGCAGACCAATATCGTTTTATTGTGTGAAGGGTTGGCGGAAAGCGCATCCGTTTTTCCATTCTGAGCAGCCGTAGGCCGTCTTACCCTTGATGATGTGGCCCTTGCCACAGAGTGGGCAAGGCTTACCTACGAGTGGGTCGGCAGCAGCAGGTGCTTCTGTAGCTTTCTTCTTTGGAGTACGTTTCTTTTTCAGATCCTCGTCGGTAGTCACGGTGATGCGACGGTTGGTGGGGTCGGTGATGACTTGGTTGACGATGTCGGTGACCTGCTGCTTCAGTTCGTCGACAAACTGCTGAGCATCGTACTTCTGGTGCTCGATGTCGCGCAGCTTTTTCTCCCAGATACCAGTGAGCTCGCAGCTCTTTAGCAGTTCCTCACGGATGAGGTCGATGAGTTCTATGCCGGTGGGTGTGGCTACGAGGCGCTTGCGCTCACGTCGAATGTAATGACGCTTGAATAGCGTTTCGATGATGGAGGCGCGGCTCGACGGACGTCCGATGCCGTTCTCCTTCATGGCGGCACGCAGTTCCTCGTTGTCGACGAACTTGCCGGCGGTCTCCATAGCACGCAGCAGCGAGGCTTCGTTGTAATAGGGTGGGGGAGTGGTCATCTTCTCGGTCAGCGTCGGGGTGTGGGGGCCGCTCTCGCCTTTGGTAAAGGTGGGAAGCGTGCGCTCCTCGTCGGCAGGCTTTTCAGCGTTCTCCGGATTATCCGAAACCTCAGGAACTCCCGTACTGTCGGGGGTCTTTGCCCTGACTACGCGCCAACCCGGGTCAAGGATTTCCTTGCCGGTGACCTTGAACTCTATGGAAGCTTCCTTCTGCCCCTCTCCGTTCACTTCTCCCAATACCGTTGTTGTTGAGAACTTACAGTCGGGCAGGAAGACGCCGATGAAGCGGCGTGCCACGAGGTCGAACACTTTCTGTTCGGCATCGCTCAAGCCTTTGGGGATGATGCCCGTGGGGATGATGGCGTGGTGGTCGGTGACCTTCGACGAGTCGAACACGCGCTTCGACTTCTTCAGCGGCTTGCCCCCGATGGGACGGATAAGGTCGGCGTAGGGCGCAATGCCGGCGAAGGTTGTCTGGTAGAGGCCGTTCATGGTCTGCGGACACTTCGGGTAGATGTCGTCGCTGAGATACTGGGTGTCGACGCGCGGATAAGTGGTGAGCTTCTTCTCGTAGAGCGACTGGATGAGGTTCAGCGTCATCTCAGCCGAGAAGCCGTACTTGCGATTGCAGTCTACCTGCAGCGACGTGAGATCGTAGAGTTGGGGTGGCTGTTCCTTACCCTCCTTCTTCTCGACCTTTGTCACGGTGAAGGGTCTTCCCTCGATGGTCTTGAAAGCCTGCTTACCCTCCTCCTTGCTGGTAAACTTTCCCTTGGTGGCGGTAAAGGTAGTGTCGCGATAGACGGTGGCCAGCACCCAGTAGGGCTCGGGCTTGAAGTTGTCGATCTCCTTCTGGCGGTTCACGATAAGGGCCAGCGTGGGTGTCTGTACGCGTCCGATGCTGAGCACCTGTCGGTTCTGACCATATTTCAGGGTGTAGAGACGCGTGGCGTTCATGCCGAGGAGCCAGTCGCCAATGGCACGCGAGAGTCCTGCCATATAGAGTGGCTGGTAGTCCTGCTGGTCTTTCAGGTTGGCGAAGCCCTCGCGGATGGCCTCGTCGGTCATCGACGATATCCACAGGCGCTTCACGGGACAGCGAGCACCGGCCTTCTGCATCACCCATCGCTGGATGAGTTCACCCTCCTGTCCGGCATCACCACAGTTGACGATGCCGTCGGCCTTCTGCATAAGTTGCTCAATGACGGCAAACTGCTTTACGATATGGTCTTCGGGGATGACCTTGATGCCGAAGCGCGGGGGAATCATGGGCAGTTGCGTCAATGCCCACGGACGCCACGCCTGGGTGTAGTCGCCCGGCTCCTTAAGGGTGCACAGGTGGCCGTAAGTCCACGTCACCTGATAGCCGTTGCCCTCCATGTAGCCGTCGCGCGATGATGTGGCTCCGATGATGCGGGCAATGTCGCGTGCCACGCTGGGCTTCTCTGCGATGCAAACAATCATATTGCGTGTAGTATTCTTTTCTTTCTTTGATTTTGACGATGCAAAGGTAACACTTTAATTACAGAACCATCGGTCTTTAACTCCCTTTAACGCCCATTATCCATGCTGAATCCTCTTTTTTTACTACCTTTGTAGCATCGTTTTGAGGAAACAAGATCATACAATTATGGACTATCAGTCAATCATAGACAAATATTATCCGCAGGACGACGATTTGCGTCGTCTGTTGATGAAGCACAGTCGGCAGGTGGCCGACCGCTGCCTTTTGCTGGCAGGACGCCATCCGGAGTTACAGCTTGACGTGGCGTTTCTTGAGGAGTCGTCCATGCTCCACGACATAGGCATACGCTGGTGTCATGCCCCCAGCATCTTCTGTCAGGGCGATGAGCACTATATCCGTCACGGGCTTATTGGTGGCAGGCTGTTAAGGGAGGAGGGCTACGAGCGGCATGCTCGTGTTTGCGAGCGGCATACGGGTACGGGCATCACCCGTGAGCAGATTGAGCAGCAGCAGCTACCCCTTCCTGTGGATGGTGAATTTGAGCCGGAGACGCTGGAGGAACAGTTGGTGTGTTATGCCGATAAGTTCTTCTCGAAATCGAAGCCCGACCGCGTGCTTACTGTTGAACAGGCAGCACAGAGCCTGGCCAAGTTCGGTCTGGAGGGAGTGGCGAAGTTCATGCGTTGGGCTGAGATGTTCGAATAGAAAACCTGCTTCAGATTAAATTTTCTTCCCGAAGGCGATGCAGAAGAACGTTTTGGCCAGTATCTGAAGGTCGAAACGCCACGACTGGTGCTCCAGGTAATAGAGGTCGAGCTCCAGTCGGCGTAGCATCTTTTCGAGGGTGCCCGTGTAGCCGTTGTAGAGTGTGGCGTACGAGGTGACGCCTGGCCTGATTTTGTAGAGCTCTACGTAGCGGGGATCTTTTTCCATAATCAGGTTGATGAAATATTGGCGTTCGGGTCGAGGGCCGATGAACGACATGTCGCCCCTCAATACGTTCCATAGCTGCGGCAGCTCGTCAAGATGGTGGGCGCGTAGGAATTTCCCTATCTTTGTCAGTCGTTCGTCGTCGGGTTCGGCCAACATAGGCGTACCGTTGTTCTCGTCGTTGACCACCATGGTGCGGAACTTATAGATGTTGAATGGCTTGCCGCCCTTGCCTATCCGTTCTTGTTTGAAGATGGCAGGAGCCTTGCTGCTCATTTTCAAACTGATGTAGATAATCAGAAATAGCGGCGAGAACAGCACGAGACACAGGGCTGATACGGTAAAGTCGAATAGGCGTTTAATCATGGTGGAAATCATTCTTCGGCGTTAACAAGATAAACGGGTTGCCCGTTTCGAACGATGCCCCAGTTAAGTACTTTATGGAAAACGATCCAGAATACAATGTCGATGATGACGATTGCGGTCATAGAGAGTGATAGCTGGTGAAGGCCATAATTGGCGAGGATGAAGAATACAGCCAGTGAGTAGATGACAAGGAGCGACCGGTGTTGGCTCAGTCCGCTGCGCATCAGTTTGTGGTGTATGTGATTCTTGTCGGCATGGAAGATGTTGACGTGATGGCAGATGCGGATGAACGATACGCGTGCTACATCAAAACAGGGTACCAGCACAAACGAATAGGCCAGCAGGAAAGAATCGGCATGGAGACTGATGGTGTGAGGACGGTCCATGATAAGCTTCACGGCGAGGAATCCCAGAGTGTAGCCCAGCGTCAGCGACCCAGAATCGCCCATGAAAATCTTGCGGTTTTTCTCGCTCTTGCCGAATACGTTGTAGTAAAGGAAAGCGACCAAAACGCCCATTAGTCCTGCAATGAGAATGCAATAGAGCAGCATGTTCTCACGAAAGAAATACAGCAAGAAGCCACTCAGGGCGATGAACGACAGTCCGGCTGACAGACCGTCGATACCGTCAATGAGGTTGATGGCGTTGCAGATGTAAACCACCACAAACAGTGTTAGGGGCGCACCAATGAGAAATGGTATTTCGTGGATGAAACAGAAACCGTAGAGGTTGTTGATGTAAAGACCCGACATGGGAAGGACAGCAGCTGCAATAATCTGTGCCGTGAATTTTGCCTTCGGACCCAGCCCCACCAGATCGTCAACAATGCCTATGCCATAGATAATGAGCAAGCTGATCAAGAATCCCACCGTTGATGTGTTGATGTGTATCCAGTCATGCTGGCTCTGCAGATTATAAATACCCATTACGACAAGCGATGCCAGCAACATGCTGGGCATGAAGCTGATGCCGCCTAAACGGGGAATGGCATTCTTGTGGACCTTACGCCCGTTAGGGATGTCATAGAGGCCTTTCTTTGAGCAAAATCGGATAATATAGGGAATGCAAGTGAGTCCGCATATCATGCTCAGCAGAAAGGAAATGACAACTAATATATATTCTTGACATATATTTGGCATAGAATAATCATTTTTATATATAACTCCTTTTCTTGAAAAATATTATAAAACTGTTCATTTCTTTTTCGTTTTCCATGATGGAACAGACAGATTCACTGATAGGCTGGAAACAAATTTGAGGGCAGCGAAACTGCTGCCCTCAACCAACACAAAAACTAAACTAGACTTAACTATGCATAACTTGGACTTTCACAAGCCCTTGCAATGCGGTTGCAAATATACTAATTTGTTTTTAATTGACCATAAAGAATCGGAAAAAAATTGTATATAACGCACATTTTTCCTAAATTTCCAGTGTTTTGTTTTGCAATAGACTGTCTAAAATGGTCATAGCAGCCATAGCTTCGACCACAGGAACAGCTCTTGGCAGCACACACGGGTCGTGACGTCCGTGAGCTGTGAAGGTAATGGGGTTGCCCTGTAAGTCTACGGTGGACTGGTCGCGTAGCAGTGTGGCCACAGGCTTAAAAGCTATGCGCATGTAGATGTCCTGTCCGTTGCTGATGCCACCCTGTATGCCGCCGCTGTGGTTGGTCATGGTGTCAAGAACTGGTGGCTTGCCGTTGTCGTTGGGTTTTCCATTGGCGACGAACACGTCGTTCAGTTCGCTTCCACGGCAGGTGGCACAGGCAAAGCCTTCGCCATATTCAAATCCTTTGGCAGCATTGATGCTGAGCATGGCCTGAGCCAGCATGGCGTGAAGCTTACCGAACTCGGGTTCGCCTACTCCAGGCGGGCATCCCCGCACCACACAGGTGATGATACCACCGATGGTATCACCCTCGGCCTTCACTTTGCTGATGAGTTGTTCCATCTGTGATGCTTTCTCAGGATCGGGACAGCGTACGGCATTTTGCTCGGCCAGTGCGATGTCGTACTGGCGATAGTCGTGGTCAAGGGCAATGCTACCCACTTGGGATGTGTAGGCAGTGATGCTGATGCCTGCACGTTGCAGTGCCAGCTTGGCCAGTGCACCGCCTACGACGCGGCTGATGGTGATACGGGCCGACGAGCGTCCCCCGCCCCGATGGTCGCGTATGCCGTACTTCTGATAGTAAGTGTAGTCGGCATGCGACGGGCGGAAGAGTGTGCGCAGGTTATCGTAGTCGCTGGAGTGCTGGTTTTGGTTACGCACCAGAAAACCTATAGGGCAGCCTGTGGTATGTCCTTCGAACACACCGCTGAGCAGTTCTACGCGGTCGGCCTCACTGCGCGCAGTGGTGATAGCACTCTGTCCGGGGCGTCGGCGGTCGAGTTCATGTTGGATGAAATCCATGTCGACCTTGATGCCTGGCGGCATACCGTCAACGACACCTCCCACGCCCTCGCCATGGCTTTCGCCAAAAGTGGTAAGGGTGAAAATATTGCCAAAGGTGTTGCGCATTCTTGATCTTGTTTGCTTTGGGTGTTGTGATTGCTGCGTATCGGATTGCTATGGGTCAGTTTCCGCAATGACCGCATCCTCCTCCACCGCATCCTCCTTCACCGCATCCTTCGCAATCCTCGCAGCCACCGCATTCGCAACTGAGACTCTTCAGTAGCTTCTGGATTTCCTCAATGGTAGCTTCGCGGTTTTCGAGCACTACACCAGTAAAACAGAGTGTCTGTCCTGCCAGTGGGTGATTGGTGTCGATGATGACTTCGTCGTCGTTGACTTCGGCAACTTGGGCCATGATACGTTTGTCTTCGTAGTCGATCAGGGTGATGACCGCACCGGGGAAGATGTTCTCATGGTCGAATTTCCCGTTGACGAAGAATTTCTCACGTTCCATCTTATGTACGCATTCCGCGTCATATTCGCCAAAGGCATCGGCGGGTTCGATGTTGAAGTCGAACTTCTCGCCTGGCTGCAAACCGGCTATGTGTTGTTCGAAAGCATCGAGTGACACGCCAAAACCTGTGATGAACTGGAAGGGCCTGCCCGGTTGTGTCTGTTCCACGAGCGACTTCTTTCCATCCTCGACGGAATAAAGCTGATAGCTCACGGAGATGAATTTGTTCTGTGTATTATCCATTCTTTGGTAATAGTGAAGGTTAGGCAATGGCGGTCAGGTCCTTCTCGGAAATAAACTTCAGGTTGTTCAGTATGATGGCCTCACGGGCACCGTCGGTATCGTCGGTGCGGAAAATGAGGATACCCTTGCCTGCAAGTAGGAATGAATACATGTAGGTGATGCTGATATTGGCCTTGCTGAAAGCATCGATGGCGTCGGCTGCACACCCGGGCTGGTTGTCAAGCTCGATGGCAAACACGTCGCTCAGTGCAACAGCCACGCTGGCTTTCTTCAACTCTTCATAGGCACGTAGCGGTTCACTACAGATGAGGCGGTAGATACCATACTCTGCCGTGTCGGCAATGGTCGAGGCGATAATCTGGATCTTGGCCTCTTTCAGAACGTTGAGCACCTTGACGAGAGTACCTGAACGGTTCTCGATGAAAATGGATAATTGATGGATAGTCATAGTTGTTGTCGTTTTGTTATGTTGTTATTACGTTATTTCGTTTTTCGTAATCATTTAGAAAAGCTTTCTCAGGTCTTTCACTCTCACTGCCTTCTTCTCGTCGCTCACAGTCAGGGTTCCCTTTGGTACCAGACGTACCTTCGGTGTGACGAGTATTTCGTCCTTGAGCATACGGGTAATGGTCTTCTCCAGTTTCTGAAGTCGTGAATAGTCATCAGTGAACATGCCAATCAGCTCTACGTCGATGTTCATCGTGTCGTTGCCATCTTTGGTTTCGAGGGTGATGAGGTAGTCGGTGGACAGCTCTTTGAACTTCAGCAGAATCTTCTCGATCTGGATGGGGAAGATGTTCACGCCCTTCAGGATAATCATGTCGTCTGAACGGCCTTGCAGACGAGCGAGACGCTTGTGGTGGCGTCCGCAGGGGCATTCGCCAGGTAGGATGCGGGTCAGGTCGCGGGTGCGATAGCGCAGCAGTGGCATGGCCTCGCGGTTGATGGTGGTCAGCACCAGCTCGCCTAACTGTCCGTCGGGCACGGGTTCGAGTGTCACGGGGTCGATAATCTCAACGATAAAGTAGTCTTCCCAGATATGTAGTCCGTTTTGTTCCTGGCATTCGAAGGCCACGCCCGGGCCCATCATCTCCGAGATACCATACGAGTTGTAGGCCTTCACGCCGAGGTTCTCCTCGATGCGCTTGCGCTGTTCCTCGCTGTGGGGCTCAGCACCAATGCAAAGCACGCGCAGCTTTGTGTCGCGACGAGGGTCGCAGCCTTCCTGCTGCATCACCTCATAGATACGCGAGGCATACGAGGGAATGGCGTGGAGCACGGTTGTGCCGAAGTCACGTATAAACTTAATCTGTCGGGTGGTGTTGCCTGCAGCGGCGGGCACGGTGAGCATGCCTACCTTCTCTGCGCCGTATTGAAAGCCCAGTCCGGCAGTGAACATACCGTAGCCGGCTGAATTCTGGAATACGTCCTCAGGACGACTGCCCACCATCCACAGACAGCGGGCCACGGCTTCTGCCCACTCTGCAAGGTCTTTCTGAGAGTGGAGTACCACGGTTGGGTTGCCTGTCGTTCCGCTGGACGAGTGCAGACGAACGCAATCTTTCATAGGTACGCACGCGAGACCGAAGGGATAGTTCTCCCTAAGATCCTCTTTGGTGGTGAATGGCAATTTCTTTACATCGTCGAGCGACTGGATGTCATCGGGCGTAATGCCCATCTCGGCAAACCGTTTCTGGTAGAACTCCGAGTTCATGCAGTGCTGCACGGTCTTTTTCAGACGCTCTAACTGAAGTTTCTCCAGTTCCGGACGGCTCATGGTCTCTAACTCAGGATTGAAATAAGGTGAATAGCTCATATTCTTAAAAATGTTGTAAAATGTCAAATTGTCGTTTTGCGCCCCCAAAGTTAGACATTTTTCTGTAATTGAGCAAACCTTTTGCGATTTTTATTTGTTTTTTCTAATTTTGGGTGTCCAAATTGATGTACCCATAAAAAAATAAATTCAAGTTTTGGAAGTAGGGTGTTCAATTTGATGTACCCAACTTATGGATGATTTGCAGTCACATTTTGAGTTAAACAAATATAAAAGAACTTTGCGCACGACCTCTTTTCCGTATTGCCAAAATGTTATAAAA
>Ga0310695_10004271_pt1 | contig 26634 bp, 22 predicted proteins | sample RumenRJG_04DNA_FD_203882 | JGI IMG/M metagenome (GOLD analysis project Ga0310695, IMG submission 203882) | Bovine rumen microbial communities from Lethbridge, Alberta, Canada - RJG_04 (v2) (version 2) | ecosystem: Host-associated > Mammals > Digestive system > Stomach > Rumen | place: Canada... | reverse complement strand
GACCTCGTGGGCGACCTCATGCCATACATAGAGCAGACATATCGCACGATAAACGACCGTGAGCATCGTGCCATAGGCGGATTCTCGCGTGGTGGTAATCAGGGACTCTATAACGGTTTGAGCAACCTCGATAAGTTCTCTTATCTCTGCTCTTACAGTTCGTTTACATCAACGGATATTCCTAACGTGTATGATAATGCGAAGGAGACGAACAGCAAGATAAACCTCTTCTGGCTTGGTGTGGGTACTGACGATTTCCTCTATGGCAATGCCCGCGACTATACTGAGTTTCTTGATAAGAAGGGCATCCGCAGCGTGAAGGAATACACGCACGATAAGTTCGGACATACTTGGATGAATGCCAAGTACTTCCTCGACCATACGCTTCAACTTCTCTTCAATCCAGAGGCATCGAAGAAGGCAATGGACAATGCACAGCCTACGCTTGCCAAGACGGGTAAGGAACAGCAGTTTACGCCAAGCGTAATGGCTCGCCTGTTCCCAAAGCAGATAGTATCTCCTGAATATGGTGAGAAGGACGTGACCTTCAACTTCAAGGCACCAGAGGCAACTGCCGTGCAGCTTGAGTCAGAGCTTCTGTCAGAGCCATTGGCTATGCAGAAGGATGCAGAGGGAATATGGAGCGTAAAGGTGAGCGATGTGGCTAACACCACGTTCAAATACTGCTTTGTGGTGGATGGAATGAAGGTGGCAGACCCTAACAATATGTATCTCTCACCAGATAAGGGCTTTAAGTATAGCATATCTAAGGCTCAGGTGAAGGATCTGGGCGATGTGAAGCATGGTATCGTGACCTACAACTATGGCGAGGGAACTGCCGTTTACCATTCCGCAGGGAATAGTCAGGCTGCTCCTACAATCTCTCTTATCATTGGCAAGAATGATACGGATGAGAGCTGGTTCAAGGTTGGTGGTGCAGATGACATTGCTGATCGTCTGGTTGCAGAGGGTAAGATACAGGGATGTGCCTTCTTCGTTGGCGAGACTCCACTTCCTGGCACAAAGATTCTGCGTGCTGATGATTTCGCTACATGGGATAAGCGAAGCAAGGCTTTCGAGGATCTTCTTCTTGGCAAGACCGTGATACCAACTCTTGATGCTTCAGCTTTCAAGACAACAATCGACGGAAAGGCAGTTGACCTCTATACTCTCTCAAATGATAAGGTTACGGTACAGATAACTAACTATGGCGGTTTCGTGGTTTCAATGCTTGCTCCTGACCGTAACGGCAACTACACCAATATTGTAACTCACTACAACAATATCCGTGAGTATCAGAACTTTAACCTTGGTATGGTAGGTCCAGCTCTCGGTCGTTTCGCTAATCGTATTGCCAATGCAAAGTTCACTCTCGACGGCAAGGAATACAATCTTACGAAGAATGCCCGTGAGCATATCCTCCACGGAGGAAACAAGGGCTTTGACCATGTGGTATGGGATGTGGTTAGCAGCGATAGCAAGAAGCTCGTGCTGAAGTGTGTTCTTCCTGATGGTGCTGATGGTTTCCCTGGAAATCTCACAACCACTCTCACATACTCTCTCACGGATGATAACGGACTTTCTATTGCCTACGAGGCTACAACCGATAAGCCAACAGTTGTGAATCTCTCAAATCATTCATACTTCAACCTCAACGGAACTGGGGTAGGGGATATTATGAATCACACGCTTTATGTGGAGGCAGATAAGATTACAGAGACTACTCAGGATGGTATTCCTACGGGTAAGTTCCTTGATGTTGCGGGAACAGCCTACGACTTCAAGAGCGGATGTCGCATAGGTGATCGTCAGATGCAGTTCAAGGGCGGTTTCTTCCCATTCGGTCAGAGGATCGAGATTCCAGAGGGTAAGGTTATGCAGTATGACAATAACTTCTGCGTAAATCACAAGGCAAAGAAGGGTGTTGAGAAGGTTGCAAGTCTCTATTCTCCAGAATCAGGTCGTGTCCTTGAGGTTTGGAATGATCACCCTGGTCTTCAGGTATATACTGGTGCTCGTTCAGCCATCGCTCTCGAATCACAGATGTACCCAGACTCTCCAAATCATAAGGAGTTTCCTTCAACGGTACTTCGTCCAAAGCAGAAATATACCCATACTTGTATTTATAAGATGGGGGTGAAGTAAAAGACCCACCCCCAGCCCCTCCCATAAAGGGAGGGGAGTAATTACAATTAATGTTAAAAAGAAAAGTCGCAAAGTCACAAAGTATATGTACCTCTGTGTCTTTGCGACTTTGCGTTATAAAAAATTTTAAGCAGAATGTTCTATATACTCCCCTCCCTTTATGGGAGGGGTAAGGGGGAGGGTCTTTAAGAAGTACTCATGTAACCTCGTATCCTCATTCAGTTCTGGATGGAATGATGTAACGAGTTGTTTCCCTTGCCTTGCAGCAACGATATTTCCGTCAACCTCTGCAAGAACCTCAACACCATCTTTAACGGCGGTGATATAAGGTGCTCGTATAAAGGTCATTGGAACTTTACCAATACCTTTCACCTCGTTATGGGTAAAGAAACTACCGAGCTGTCTGCCGTATGCGTTTCTCTTCACCTCAATATCCATAGTACCGAGGTGTTCAGAGTCGAGCATGATGAGACCTGCACAAGTTCCGAATACTGGCATTCCGTCAAGAATAGCCTTCCTGATAGGTTCAAGAAGATTCTCATCACGGATAATTCTCATCATAGCCGTACTCTCACCTCCAGGGATGATAAGTCCCCGCTTATCCGTATTTTCTATGAAAGCATTCCAATCGTCAAGATTACGAATCAGAACACTTTCCTCTCCTAATGTATGGAGCATCTGCTGATGTTCGGCAAATGCTCCCTGTAATGCTAAGATTGCGATCATAGATGATATTTACTATTTTACAATGTACTATTTACTATTTATTTACTATTTAACAAATTTACTATTTACAATTTGCCTATGACTTAACGAAAAATAGTACATCAACCAAATAGTACATAAATAGTAATTAGTAAATAGTTAAATAGTAAATCAACATTACTTTCCTCTCTCCGCCATCAACAGTTCTATCTCGCTTTCGTTGATACCAACCATAGCTTCGCCGAGATCCTCGCTAAGTTCTGCGATAATCTTTGGGTTATTGTAGTTGGTAACAGCCTTTACGATAGCTTGAGCACGCTTAACAGGATCACCACTCTTGAAGATACCGCTACCAACGAACACACCCTCAGCACCCAACTGCATCATCAAAGCTGCATCTGCTGGAGTTGCAACACCACCTGCTGCGAAGTTTACAACTGGAAGCTTGCCGTTCTCATGAACATACTGCACAAGGTCGAAAGGTACTCGCAACTGTTTGGCAGCCTCATAAAGCTCGTCCTCGCTCATAGATACAAGACGGCGGATCTCACTCTGCATCATTCTCATGTGACGGACAGCCTGAATAACATCACCAGTACCAGGCTCACCCTTTGTGCGAATCATTGTAGCACCCTCGTTGATACGACGGAGAGCCTCACCAAGATCCTTTGCACCACAAACGAAAGGCACGTTGAATTTACGCTTGTCAATGTGATAGACATCATCGGCAGGACTAAGTACCTCACTCTCGTCAATATAGTCAATCTCGATAGCCTCAAGAATCTGTGCCTCTACGAAATGTCCGATACGTACCTTTGCCATTACAGGAATTGATACTGCCTCCTGAATACCCTTGATCATCTTAGGGTCGCTCATACGTGAAACTCCACCAGCAGCACGAATATCTGCAGGGATTCTCTCTAATGCCATTACTGCACATGCACCTGCAGCCTCTGCTATCTTTGCCTGTTCAGGAGTTGTAACGTCCATAATAACACCGCCCTTAAGCATCTGTGCAAGGTTGCGGTTAAGAATAGTTCTATTTTCCATACTTTTTAATGTGGCCTCTCCCCCCGCCCTCTCCCGAAGAGGGAGCCGGAAGTCGGCATATTAATATTGTTTTTTATTTGTTGATTTTTTTCTGCTGCAAAATTAGGAACAAAAAAAAGAACAGACAAAAGCCTGTTCCTAAAAAGTGGAATTATGTTCCGAAATTTACAAACCACCAACACCTAACACCCATCACCCAACACCTATCACCTCCTATATTCCGTTGGAGTAAGTTTTTCTTGTTCTTTGAAGAACTTGCTAAATATTGTCTGGGAAGAGAAACCGAGCTTGTCGGAAATCTCCTGAATGGTAAGTCGAGAGTTGTCGAGAAGCATCTTAGCCTCGTTTATGATATAATCGGAGATAACCTGCTTTGGCGATTTCCCCACGGTATTGTCAGTAACCTTAGACAAATACCTTGTCGTGATGTTCAGTTTGTCGGCATAGAAAGCAACGCTATGCTCTTTCTGATAGTGTGCAGCCACCAGACTCATCATCTCATTATAAATATCGGTGGCGCGAAGGCTCTGTCGCTCGTTGCTAACGGCATAAACCACCCGACTATGAACATACTTATGTGCGTTGTTAATGGCCGTAGGAACATCATCGCCCATGCCAAGTCGTGTGGTTATAGCAGCAGCCAAGGCACTTCCCACACCATGCCTTTTCCATCCCTCTATGTTATAAGAGGTAAAGAAATGAGCCTTGCCCTCGCCATAGAGTAGGGCGGTGAGGCGACCTTCAACCAACTGTCCTCCACGAAGCATAACCCATTCAGCTCCAAGACTATGCAGTTCCCTTGCAGCCTTCTCCATTTCATCGTCAGAAGAGATCTTCTTGCCAAGCATTTTCTCTGCCTCGTTGCATCTTAGCATCAGCAGAGTAGATTCTGGTATCAGATGAGTGATGATAGCTCGAATTGATTCATCATCAATAAGTTGCGAACCGTCAGACGAGAATATACCAGGGGCACAAACAATCTTCTTGCAACCGATTACCTCGTCTCTTACTGCCTTTATAGTCTCTGGATTCTGTATGAGTCCTATCTTAGCCGCCTTTGGGTGCATAGTGTCCATTATTGTCCTTGCCTGATCCACTATGACATCCTTGTGAAGCCTATGCCATTTCATACCCTTGCCGTCGTTTAGAGCCATACAGGTGATTACGGTCATAGCATCTCCACCAAGACTTGTGATAGTCTTGATGTCAGCCTGAATGCCTGATGAGCCAATGCCGTCAGAGCCAGAAATTGTCAATATTGGGGTTATTATCTTCACGTCGGGCAAAGTTACGCAAAAAATATGACAACTCCAAATGTCCCACGATTTTTTACGTTTTTCCTTTGTCATGTTAGGATTTTTATTTAATTTTGTCCTTGGAATATGCATATAGAATGCTGTTCCGATTTAATTGTAATAAAAATGTAGTTATGGAAAATATAGATAAATATTTGTATTACAGAGATTTTCTCATTAAACTAAGTGAATATATAATCAAAATTGCGCATGAAAGAGATGGCATGGATATGGATGATGAACTTATTGTTTGGTATCAGAACGCAATTAAAAGAACCTATGAATGGTACGATAAGGGAAAGAAAGGTATGCTTAGTCAATGTTATCGTGCATCCTTGCCAGATATCAGTAGATGGCGTGATTTCCTAATTCCGAATCGCCAGTATTTCTTGGATACGTATGGTATTGATCTTATGGAACTTGACAAGAAAAGACTGGAGAAAATTGCCAAGATATCGGAAAGAGGTAAGATTAAGACCGATAACGAGTTTCGTATGATTGAAGAGCATGTAAGTGAACTCTGTGAGATGGATGGAAATCAGGAGATGATTGATAAACTCAACGTGCTATTGCTTGATTATGAAAAACTTGCAGAAGAAAAACTGCAAAAACGTAGAAAGAGAAGCGGCAATAAGTGACTTGTCTTTCCGAAGAAGGTAAGCTCATCCTCCGAACCAAACTCGATGAACCTCCGCTTTTTGTTCGCTCTAGGAACGGACTTTCATCGAGTTTGGTTAGGAGAAACAATGGAAGAGCATCGGAAGAATAACAGATAAAAAAGAATATGAAAATTTTAGATTATATTTATTATAGACTCTTTTTTACAAACCTAAAACATTGGGGCAGTCCCAAAAACGGTCGTAGTATTGCGGCTTTGTCAATGTTTTTATGGTATTTACATATGCCACTTTTTGTTTGGAGTCAGATAATCTGTAAGGATAATATGGTGATACCTTTTATTTTGTATCTCTTATATGGTATATTTATTCTTGCTTTCATAACAATAAGATATCTTAATAGAGCATGGAATTTGAAATATTCTTTCTCTAATTGTAGAGCGGATAAATTAATTTCGGACAGACTTTTTTCGTTTATATTTTTAATGATTTGGATTTTAACATTACCTGTTACTTTCTATTCGATGTATATAATTAATTGTTACAATCTTTCTGGGGTAGGGTATGATTTCTTTGTTAATTTTTTCGGGAGTTAGTTCAAGTTTTATAAGTCTGGAATTGCCTGGAAGGCAATACTATGAGTAACCCCGTACATACGAGTGAAACGAGGATGTGCGGGGATTTGTGCACTCTTGTCCTTATGCTGCCTGGAAGGCAGTACATCGAGAAAGGTCATGTGTGAAAGCAAATTATGTACAGCCTTCCAGGCTGGTAAAAATAGCGATGGTTTTCAGTCCGAGGGCATCCTCTCCTTCGTCGAGTATGCGCCTCGGTTACTCATAGTATTGCCTTCCAGGCAATTCTTGAGTTGCGAAACTTGAGTAACCAACCTGCCTTTCCAAAGGAAGTAAGCTCATTCTCAGTACCAAGCTCGATGTGCCTCCGCTTTTTGTTCGCTATAAAAACGCTTCTTCACCGACTTTCCACCGACTTTGGTACGGAGGATCAACGGAGGTGAGAGGGAGGAGGGTTGAGGCTTTATGTTTGCAATTCCGAGTGCAAAGTTACAAGGCTTTTGTCACAATTCCAAATTTTTCGGAACTTTTTTTGGCAGAATCGGAAATTATGCGTATTTTTGTTCTCGGAATAAAAATATAAGGAAAAATGATTAGGTACATTTTTAGGGCATATATGATACAATCAGCAGTCATGGCTATATTGTCATTCTTGCTTTTCGAATATTTATGCATTAATGAAAAACTACATCCATCACCACATATAGCGTTTGATGGACCAATCCCTATTCTTCTTTGTTTATATTTTGAGATAATCCTAGTCCCGATAAATACGCTATGCCTGACACTCCTCAAGAACATACAATGTAATAGAATAAAAATTGAAACAAACAAAAGTATTATAGTTTTTACGATACTATGTTTGTTAGTGTGGTTGGTGAATGTTGGTATCTTTGCTGTTTATTATAGCACTATATCTTTGTGGATATTTCATCTAATCGTTTATTTGCTTATAATAATTGGAATTGTTGCATTAAATTATATTGTTGTAGCATTCAAACACTTACAGGGTAAGAGAGCAAAAACGCAGAAAGAGAAACGCTAATAAGTCATCGTAATCTTGTGGCGAATTACTCAAAGAAAGGAAAAAGTACCGCTTTTTCTTTGATTTTTCAAAATATTTCATTACTTTTGCACATTATAAAACTAAAAATATGACAAAAGTAAAAATAAATACAACAGAGGGCGAGATTGTTGTTCGCCTTTACGACGAGACTCCAAAGCATCGTGATAATTTCATCAAACTGGCTAAGGAGGGATATTATGATGGTACTCTCTTCCATCGCGTAATCAAGGACTTCATGATTCAGGGTGGTGATCCAAACAGTAAGGATGCACCTGCCGGAAAGATGCTCGGAACTGGCGGCCCTGGCTATACTGTTCCTGCTGAATTCGTCTATCCACAGCTCTTCCACAAGCGTGGTGCTCTCTCGGCTGCCCGTCAGGGTGACGAGGTGAACCCAAATCGTGAGAGCAGCGGTTCGCAGTTCTATATTGTTTGGGGTAAGGTGTATAAGCCACAGGAGCTCAAGCAGATGGAGCGTCAGTTGGCTATGCAGCAAGAGCAGGTGGTTTTCAATAAGCTCGTAGCTGATAATCGTGCGAAGATCATGGATCTCCGTCGCAATCGTGATCAGGCTGGATTACAGGAGTTGCAGGACGATCTCATCGCCCAGACAAAGGCCACTTGTGCTGAGATGCCAAAGCCAGAGTTTACCCCTGAGCAGGTAGAAGCTTATACAACCGTTGGCGGTACTCCATTCCTTGACAATCAGTACACCGTGTTTGGTGAAGTGGAGAGCGGTCTTGATGTTGTTGAGAAGATACAAAACACCGCAACAGCCCCAGGTGACAGGCCAAAGGTCGATATTTCCATGACAATGGAAGTCGTACAATGTTAAATAATGCTTAAACATTCTCTTGTTCTACTTTTTTTATTATCTTTGCACTGAAAAAGGTCTAAGGACAAAGGACTAAAGACAAAGGTCTAAGGCTGAAAGCCTTTGACCTCAAATCAAAAAAAGGAAATGAAAAAGTTTACAGCATTCATAATGATGTTCGCAATAGCGCTTTCCGTAAGCGCTCAGGCTACATCTGATGAAAACGGAGGTCAGACCCAGCGTAAGGCTCTCTTTGAGCGTAAGAGCAAGACCATTGATCCTAAGTATATGCAAGGCGCTGTGCCTGAAGCTAATGGCAAGGTGATGTGGTCAAAGACCTATAATGTTGAAGGACAGAACGCTGAGCAGGTTTATGACAAGGCTCTCGCATATTTCAGCAATCTTGTAAAGAGTGATAACCAGACTGAGAAATCCTCAGTCGTGGGCGTTGACCGTGTAGGTCACAAGATTCTCGTCCGTTCACAGGAATGGCTGGTATTCAGCGACAAGGCTCTGAGCCTTGACAAGACAAAGATGAACTATGCCGTTTCCGTGGAATGTTCTGACGGCGCATGCAAGGTGCTGATCACAAACATCAGCTATAATTACGAGGAAGATCGTCCTACGGCTGCCCACTATACTGCTGAGGAAATGATTTCCGATAAGGTGGCATTCAACAAGAAAGGAACTGGCTTTGTCAAGGGCGGCACGAGAAAATTCCGTATCGGTACTATCGACCGTATGGAATGGATTTTCAAGTCGTTAGGCATGGCACTTAAAACTTCACTTTAATGGAAGAAATAGAGAAAATCGCAGAGAAAGAAGAGGTAACTCTTGCCAAACGTCCGGAGCGTCATCATCGCAAGCCTGATGACGGCAGAGGCTCGTTCTTTATGCTTCGCCAGATATTCAACATCCTGTTCATGATAATAGGCGTAATAGGTGCCTATATGTATTTCAAGGGGAATGAGGCGATGGGAATCATTGTGTTCATCATCGCTATGGCATTTAAGATGGCAGAGTGTGCTTTGCGATTTGTGAAGAAATAGATTAAGACTTATTGATGAAGAGATATCTCTCAATCATATTTTTCAATATGATGGCATTGGCTGTAGTCCACGCTCAGAACACATTGGAGGAAATGGATGATCAGTTTGATGCCACTACCAACACCTTCAACCCCAATGGGAAATCCAAGGGGAAGGGAAGCGAAAAGGAAAAAAAGAAAGAAGCACCTCGTGGAATGTATGTCTGGACGATTGATCCTCTCTTTGGTGACCGCATACCAGTAGAGCGTGATACGATTCAGCATCTCTTTATGAATACCGTATTTACTTCCGGTATGCATGGTGAGTATAACACGACGGGAAACCTCGGCGCACCTCGTCAGAACCGTATCTTCATGGATCGTTCACACATCCCTACGTTCGTCTTTTCGGATGCGCTTGATTTCTTTCTCACACCGATAGAGGATCTCCGTTTCACCAATACGCTCTCGCCGATTACGAACCTCAACTTCTACTCTTGCGGTGATCGTACAGACGGCGAGGATTATCTCAAGGTTCTTTTCGCATCTAATGTGAACAAGAAACTTGGCTTTGGAATGAAGTTCAATTACATGTATGGACGTGGCTACTACAATGCCCAGTCCACTGCATTGTTTGACTATACATTCTGGACATCGTACCTTGGTGAGCGCTACCAGGCACATTTCGCATTTTCTACCGACCATTTGAAGAATGCAGAAAATGGTGGTATAGTCAATGACGAATATGTTACTCATCCTGAGAGTTATACGGACTCTTATGTTTCATCAGAGATTCCTACTAACCTGTCTTCAAACTGGAATAAAAACGACGCATTGCATTTCTTCCTCACGCATCGTTACAATGTAGGCTTCTATCGCAAGGTGCCTATGACGAAGGAGGAAATCGAGGCAAAGAAATTCGCCCTTGCTGCACGTAAGGAGGCTGAGGAACGCGACAAGAAGAAGAAGGGTGACGTGGATAAGAAAGGTCGTCCTACCGAGACTTTATCTGGTCGTCCTGCTGATGCTAAGATTGAAGGTGATCTTCCAAGTGATACGGCTAAAGTGGCTCTCAATGAGCGTATTAGCGTTGATAATCAGTCAATGGCTGATTCTCTCATGGCAGCAAAGTCAAAGGAGGCTGAGGACACATCGTGGCTGAAGGATGAATATGTGCCTGTCACAAGTTTCATTCATACGGCAACAGTGGATCATTATGGTCGTGACTACATCGCATACAGTATTCCGGCAAACTACTATCGCCATGATAACTACGGTTTAGCCGATACTCGTTTTAACGATTATAACTACTATACCAAGATAGACAATACATTTGCTATTGCCTTGCTTGAGGGATTCAACAAATACGTTCCGGCTGGTCTGAAGGCGTATGCCACCTACGATCAGGGACGTCATGTATTCCCTGGATTCGATAGAGAAAGACGTGCGATCGTTGATTCCATACATAATGAGACAAATATCTATGTCGGTGGTCAGCTTACCAAGACGCTTGGCTCTTTGTTCCATTACGATGTGAATGCAAACTATTGCGTATATAGTAGCGACGATATGCTGAGTGACTTCACACTCGACGGAACGGCTGATGTCAATGTGCCTATCTTCGGTGATACGGTCACGGTGAATATGGATGGATTCTATCACACCCTGGCTCCCGACTACTTCCTGTCAGAGTATCATAGCAGGCACTATTCATGGCAACCAGAAGGATTGGCGAAGCAGAAGCACTCGCACATTGGAGGCGGAGTTTCCTTCCCAAGGACAAAGACCTCTCTGCGTGTCGGATTCGACAATATCAAGAGCTATACGTATCTCACGACAAGCCATGAGCTGTCTTCTGCCGGACTGCAAATCAATCATACGGCAGATCTATGTCAGTATGGCGAGGATGTGAATGTCATCACGGCAGAGCTGTCACAGGACTTCAAGGCTGGAATCCTTAACTGGGAGAATCGCATCACATATCAGTATTGCGAGCAGAAGGAAGCCCTTCCATTGCCAAAGCTCAACGTGTGGAGCAACCTCTATCTTGACTTCAAGATTGCCAAGGTGCTGAAGTGCCATTTCGGAGCATCCGTAACCTACTTTACCAAGTACAATGCTCCTGAGTATGTGCCAGGTCTCGGACAGTTCGCTGTTCAGACAAACAACGCCGTAAAGACAGAGATTGGCAACTATCCATTCGTGGATGTCTATGCCAACTTCGTGCTCAAGGGCTGTCGTTTCTTCGCTATGATGAGCCACGTCAATGCAGGACAGGGAAACAAGCAGTATTTCACTGTGCCTCACTATCCGATGAACGAAAGAATCTTCCGTATCGGTATTTCATGGACATTTTATAATTAACATTTTATTATACAACCTTTTAACAATAAACTTAATATGGCAACAGAAAACATCTGTGGTCTGAAGCGTGAAGACTTCATGACCACCGTCCAGGGAAAACAGACTGATCTCTATGTTCTCCGTAATGCTAACGGCGCTGAGATCGCAGTAACTAACTTTGGTGGTGCTATTGCAGCTATCATGGTTCCTGACAAGGACGGCAACATGGCCAATGTCATCCAGGGACATGATAACATCAATGACTATATCAACACTACTGAGCCTTTCCTCTCTACTCTCATCGGTCGTTTCGGCAACCGTATCAAGGAGGGTAAGTTCGTCCTCAATGGCAAGGAGTACAATGTAGCTCTCAACGATGGCCCTAACCATCTTCACGGTGGTCCTACTGGCTATCACGCTCGTGTATGGGATGCTCTTCAGATGAACGACAGCACTCTCGTGCTCAACTACGTTAGCTCTTACGGTGAGGAAGGTTTCTCTGGTGAGGTTCACGTAACAGTTGTCTATACATGGACTAACGACAACGAGCTTATTCTCGAGTATCTTGCTACAACAAACAAGAAGACTATCATCAACCTCACTCACCACGCATTCTTCTCACTCAACGGTATTGCTAAGCCAACACCTACAATCGAGGACTGGGATCTTGAGCTTAACGCTGATTTCTATCTCCCTATCGATGCAGTCAGCATCCCAACAGGTGAGATCCTCAAGGTTGACGGCACTCCATTCGACTTCCGCAAGCCTAAGAAGATCGGTCTTGAGATCAACGCTGACAATGAGCAGATCAAGAACGGTAGCGGCTATGACCACAACTTCGTGCTCAACAAGAACGAGGTAGGTGAGCTTTCATTCGCTGCTCGCGTTAAGGATCCAAGCACAGGTCGTGTTCTCGAGTGCTATACCACAGAGCCAGGTCTTCAGGTTTATACAGCTAACTTCGCAAGCGGTAAGGAAATCCAGTTCGGTTGCACAGCTCCAAAGCGCTCTGCTATCTGTCTCGAGGCTCAGCACTTCCCAGATTCTCCAAACCGTCCTTACTTCCCATCTGTAGTCCTCAACCCAGGCGAGCGCTACAAGCAGAAGACTATCTATAAGTTCGGAGTTGAAAAGTAAAGCCTACTTTTCAAGATAAGAGTTAAAAGTTAAGAGTGAAGAATTTAGATTACCTTTTATTCGGTATGCAATATCGTTAATCATAGTAATTTAGATTCTTCACTTTTCATTCTTCACTTTTCACTTATTTTAGAAAAATACATGGATATTGAATTCGTAAGAAGTCGTTTCATAAAGCATTTTGACGGTCTTACAGGCAACATCTACCACTCACCAGGTCGTATTAATCTCATCGGCGAGCATACCGACTACAACGGCGGATATGTATTCCCGGGAGCTGTTGCTCAGGGAGTGATGGCTGAGGTGCGCCCTAATGGCACTGACACCATCATTGCTTACGCCATCGACCTAAAGGACAAGGTGGAGTTCAAGGTCAACGACCCAAAGGGACCATCAGCACAGTGGGCTCGCTTCCTCTATGGCATGGTACAGGAGTTCCTTCTCCTCGGTGTCGATGTCAAGGGCTTCAACATCGCTTTTGCCGGTGACGTGCCTCTCGGTGCAGGTATGAGCTCTTCTGCCGCTATGGAGAGCTGTTTCGGATGTGCCCTCAACGACCTCTTTGCCGACAACAAGATTAGCAAGTGGGACATCGTTCTCGCTGGTCAGGCTACCGAGCATAAGTACATCGGTTGCAACTGCGGTATCATGGATCAGTTTGCAAGCGTCTTCGGACAGGCTGGCAAGCTCATGCGCCTCGACTGCAACACACGCGAGTTTGAGTATTTCCCATTCAATCCGCAGGGCTACAAGCTTGTTTTGCTCAACTCATGCGTTAAGCACGAACTCGCTGGCTCTCCTTACAATGATCGTCGCAACTCTTGCGAAAACGTTGCAAAGGCTGTGCAGAAACGTCATCCAGAGCGTGTCATTGAGACTCTTCGCGACTGCTCTTGGGAAGACCTTCAGGAGGTCAAGGCTGACGTAAGTGCAGAGGATATTCAGCGTGCCACCTTCGTTCTTGGTGAGAAAGACCGCGTACTCGCCGTATGTGATGCTCTCGTAAAGGGCGACTATGAGGAGGTCGGAAAGCAGATGTACCTCACTCATCAGGGGCTCTCAAAGGACTACGAGGTAAGCTGCGAGGAACTTGATTTCCTCAACGACGTTGCCAAGGCAAACGGCGTTACAGGTTCACGCATCATGGGCGGTGGTTTCGGTGGTTGCACCATCAACCTCGTCAAGGATGAACTCTACGACACCTTCATTGCCGATGCAAAGCAGAAATTCGCTGCAAAGTTCGGTCACGAGCCAAAAGTCATTGATGTCGTAATCGGTGACGGCTCACGCAAGATTTGCTAATAAGAATTACGAATTACTAATTACGAATTACCTGTTTACAATTACAAATTACTAATTACATTGTAAGCAGGTAATTTGTAATTTATTAGAGGCAATATTTAAATTCGTCTTGACGGAACCTCGCGTTTTCCGTGTTCATAGCTCAGCCTGTAATCCCCGCTGGGATTCGTAGTCTGTGCCCATTGTCGCCCTTCAATCTCCCATTCCGGAATGGGATTTGCAGCGAATTTGGTACGGACTTGCAGCGGAGCTGCAAGGGAGTGAAGAGTTAAGAGTGAAGAGTGAAAAATTTGAGTTTGTACCATTGGTGATGGGCCGTGCGCCGAATGGCATTCTTCACTTTTGATTGTTCACTTATTCCGCTCGTGGCCTTTGATTGGAAAACGTGACTTAAATTGGCTTCCCCCTTCGGCCGCCGAGCTAAACCTTCTTCACTCTTCACTCTTCGTTTTTCGCTTACCTGGGTGCAAACTTTGGCTCGCACGAAGTCAAAAGTGCGTGTCAGCCCAAAGGCTGGCGCACGTCCTTCGGTTTGACGAGTGCAAAGTTACAACAAATTCCTCCGAAAACCACAAAGTAGCTAGATTTTTTCATGTTATTTCCCAAGAAATAGCATTTTGTATTCGTAACTCATTGATATACAGAGAGAAATTTTCGGGAAATATTTTTTGTGTTTCTATACTTCCGTCATTAGTCATTAGTCATTTTCGTCATTAAGGGAAGTTCGTGGGGGGATTTTTGCCTCTATATAGTAAATATAAAAAATTATATTTACTATATAGCCGATTTTCGCCCGTCATCAACTCGCTTAATGACTAATGACTAATGACGTTAATGACGGAATTTTTTGTGAACGACAGAAGAAAAAAAGCAGATGAAATATTTGGAGGTGGGGTGAGATTTTGTACTCATGCAACCAATGAATATGTAGGAGATACACTGATACAAAAGTATTACACATTATCATCTGTCCATCCGTAGATTTTACGTTATAATACCCTTTAAATCAATAATATACATGAATTGTACCAACAAATATTAATGAACGGAATATATATGTGCTGACTCTTTTAATATGGGTCTTTATGACGCTGTGGTTTCAACCCACACCGTCCTTCTTTCTTGTTTGTTTGAGCATAAACATAACATATAACTGTTAGGAAAAATAGGGAGAGAGGCACATTCCAATTTTGGGAATCTGTCTCTTTCGGAAGAAATTTAGTATGAAAGAACAAGACCACATTGCTGATTCGCCAATCTGGTTTCAAAGGAGACAATTTCATATTTTGTCAATTTCCCGATAAACGACCAATATCCTATGTGACAAAATCAAGGAAAATAGCAGATGAAAATTTGGCGGTGTGGAGAATAACTTGTATCTAGGCAAAAAAGAACTAAAGGGGTTGGGTTCACTTCAATTACCGACTCCCTAAATAACGTGAATTCGACGAATTAAAATGCTGCGCTTGGCTACACGAATTATCCGTGAATTAACCGTAAATTATCGTAAATTTTCAATGAAAAAAAAAGATTTATGGAAAATTCACGTTCAATTCACGGTAATTTACGTAGCTCCACACAGTGGAAACAAAGAAACTATTATTTCGTCGAACTCACGTTAAATGCTCTTTGGCAAAGCTTGTGTCCATTTCGGACATAAGCCTATCCAATGCAAATGCAAAATATTCTGCAAATGAACGTAAGTTTAGATAAACTCAATAACGTTTCGTTATCGAGATGATAATGTGATGTTATAGGAAAGCGGATAAGCTGGGGTGGTAAATCGCCACCTTAGCTTTATTTATCGACAAATTGTTGAAGACTATGGTATCACAAAAAAAAGGCTAACGGTGACTCACGTCTCGATTAGCCTCATAGATTATTTGATTATGAAAGGGGGAAACTTTTTTACTAAATCCATTGCAAAGTTAATGAATATTTATCAAAAATGCAATGATTTACATCAAAAATATCAATAAATAAACAACCTTTAACACTAAAAGGCTCTGATTAACAAAAAATGATATAAGATAGTACTTTCTCGATTATTTTAGTGACGAAAACGACATTTCTGCCTTCGTTTTCCATTTCTCATTTTCATTCTTCGATTTTTCCAATTTCCCCACTTCCCGTTATTCATTTATTAATTAACGTGAGCTCGACGGATTCAAAATAAACGCACCAAAGGTGCGAATTCGTCGAACTCACGTTATTATATTTATCAGGTGTCGCACCTACGGCGCTCACTAAAAAAAATCATCATAGTAACAGCCCTTGCGGACTGCCCTGTTAGATGTCGCGCCTTTGGCGCTTTTCGTCGAGATTTGTTGCAGACCCACTGACCGTAGGGAGATAACTCACGTTATTTTATTATTTTTCATTTTTCATTTAATAATTTTCCTCACTCTCCCCACTTTGCCTCAACATGCTTGCCAAGACCACCCATCTGGTTGGCGGCGCGAACAGTCCATTTCTCGCCTGGTTTAGCACTAACCTTGTAGGATGTATCGGTGGTGAAGAACCAAATCTTGCCATCCTTGCAGATGACGTAGAGTAGGGCATCGTCGCTGCCTGTCCATGAGATCTTGTTAGAGGAAATGATGACGTCGGTTGGGTCGGTGGCATCCTTGGCTATTGCCTGTGCCTCCCATGCACCGAGCACCTTTGGAATGCTGTATGCCTTCGCGTTGATTTCTGTGAGGAATGGCGCGTTGCTGTGTTGAATGCCTTCCGGATCGGTATAGATGGAGCGACGCTGGGTGAGGTCGAGCTTATCGCCCGAAGACTTCAGCGTGGTGTTGTATTCGGTGAATAGGGCAGGCCAGTTGCCAGTCATGTCAGCCCATCCGTTGTAGCCGTTGTTGTCGCGTGTTATAGGTTCGCTATCTACTTGCGTGTTGAGCCAGATGGCGCGTGGTGTGCCCTTGCCCCATGGACGGCCGAGGTAGTAGGTCACTTCGGGAGTCTCGTTCTTGATGTAGCAGTCGAACATAACATAGCCGTATGTCCTTGGAATGGAAGGCGCTACGATGTATCCGCCACGACCGCATTGCTGGAAGGTTACACCATTATATACTACGTCGCCCTTGCCGCAGATGTAGTCGGTACGACCGCGGATGATGCCGCCCTCGAAGTAGTAGCGAGAAGTCTGGTTGTCGCTGACGTATGTGTCCTGATAGCCCCAGATGCAGATGTTCTTTGCTATAGTCTTGTCAGAGCAGTCATGCAAAACGATGTTTCTGCCGGTGGCATCGTCCATCGTATTCTTCATCGTGATGTCCTGAAGATACGTGTTGTTGCATTTTTTCTCGATGATGAGCACGTCGCCATTGCCGATTCCCTCCAGCGGGTTAGCCTTGCCGAATCCGTTGTCCCATGTGGCAAATGGCACCTTGTTTGTGATGATGGTCTTGTCCCTGTCTTCTCCTATAATAGAGGTGTTAGGTGCTTTGAGGAACATTCGTGGGTCGTCATATTGTCTTCCGTCACCGCCCGTAGTCTTGCCCTCGGTGGCAATCTCGTATTCGCCTTGCAGCACGAAGATGCGGAATCGGGCATCCTTGTCCTTACGGTTGTTTGCAGCAGCAATAGCCTCGCGAAGCGTACCGTCCTTAGGCACTACGAAGTCATACATAGCCTTTGTCTGTGCCATTGCAGACAGGCTCATGGTAATTGAAATAAATAGGGTGTTTGCTATCCTTTTCATATTCATTGTTAAAAGTTTCCTGTGCAAAATTACATAAAAAATTTCTGTTTTTCCCAATTATCATATTATTTAACATAGTAAAATCGAGATTTAGGTGGATTTTCAGCAGATTCACGTTGGTTTCGAAAGATTACAGTTGATTGCGATATTAGGTAATGGGCATGAAAAAAGTATTCTATTTTTCCGAAAACACACAGAAAACACATCTGTTTTGTGTGTTTTTACACCAATAATAAAAAATACTTGTGAAATTATTTGGTGAAATCAGAAAAAATGCTTAACTTTGCAATCGTGAAACTGTTTTATGCTGAGTATAGACTCTAAAAGGTAGTTAGGAAACTCTACTGGAATGGGGAAGGGGAAAAAACTCGGCTGACGAATATAATAAAGGAAATAGATATGAAAAGTATTATTTCATTGATTGGGGCAACTCTGCTAATCGCAATGCCAGCATTCGCAAATATAGCAGAAGGCGTTTCTGGAGACTGCACATGGGTTATCGACAATGACGGAAACCTCTGTATTTCTTCAGAACTGGACAAGGCTAACCTGGGAACATGGGAAGGTGACGCTGCTCCTTGGAGCAACTATAAGGAATCTATCACCACAGTAGCTTTCTCTACTCCTGTGTATGCCAAGACATGTGCCAACATGTTTAACGGTTGCACAAACCTCACGGCTGTTTATCTCGATAACTTCTTCACAGATGAAGTTACCGATATGAGCTATATGTTTGCAAACTGCGCGTCTCTTGAGATTGTGGAGTTTGACATGACTACGAGTGCTTTCGACGATGAGGATACTTTCGTAAGCTATTCCAAGGGAATGTCAATGGGTCGTAACAATTTCCTTACCTCTTCAGTAAGCAATATGGCCGGCATGTTCAGCGGTTGCAAGTCATTGCAGTCATTCTATCTTCCAAATCTCGACATTCGCAAGGTGACAGATTTCAGCGAGATGTTTGCTGATTGCACTTCTCTCGGATCAATTGACCTTACAACCCTTGCAGTTCCTACCAATGCCAACGTGGCAAACATGTTCAGGAATTGTGATAACCTCATGTATGTGACAAATCAGAGCGTGTTTCCTGCACAGATAGCTGATGGTACTTTCATCTCTCTTCCTACAAGAGGCAATTGCATCGTTGATGTTCCTATGGATTGCTTCGAGGACTATGAGTCAGCAACAGGCTGGAGATACCTCTTCATTGCAGAGAACGGCAACAACTCTAACAGTGCATCGCTTCATGCAACAGCCATTAGCAATATTGCAGCAGCAGATACCAGCAAGACTTCTGTTTTCAGTTTCGGTGGTGAGCGTCTCTCAGCTCCAGCTAAGGGTCTCAACATCATTGACGGCAAGAAGGTGATGGTAAAGTGATAAGATTCTCATGTTATAATATTTATACCTTTATTTGAATGTTAGAAGGTTCGTCTGATTTTTCGGGCGGGCCTTTTTTTTGTGTATTATGTGGAGAGAGTGATTGATTGCATTTCCCGGAACCGCGCGATATGGGGCAATGAGACGATGAATGACGGTAGTTCGAAGAATTGCAGTTGTATGTTAACGTGAGCTCGTCGAAATTTTTTAGTCGTATATTGTTGATTATTACATGGTTGAAAGAGCTCTGAAAGAGCGACATCTAACAGGGCAGTCCGATAGGGCTGTTATATTTGACGATATTAGATGAATGAGGTCTGTAGGACCGACATCTGTTATATTTATTAGGTGTCGCACCTACGGCGCTCACTAAAAAACACCATTATAGTAACAGCCCTTACGGACTGCCCTGTTAGGTGTCGCTCTTTCAGAGCTCCTTTAATTACGTGTGTTTCAGTAATATACGAGTCTGTGTGATTCGTCGAACTCACGTTAATTACCAATCTTTTTCCATAAATTTTTATTTTTATTGTGTAAAGATTGCGCAGATTGGGTAATTATTGTCAGTTAAAAGCAGCTTGCTGCCATATAGAAAATATTCATCGATCTCACGTTAATATATTTGTTACGTGTCGTTCCTAGAACTATTACCGCAAAAAATATCCCCCAGAAGCAGCCGTAAGGCGTGCTCTGGGGGCTTTGAATGTTTCCCACTTCATTACCTTTGTCACTATTAGTTTACAGGCGGAACTTGCGCTTTTTAGAAGGCGCTAACCTTTCTCAATACCATCTTGGTGTTGAATATCTTTCCGCTTTTGTTTCTGCGTAGGGCAGACCAGACCATCTCTGTGTCGTTGCACTTCTCGATGTCCCACCATTCGCGGTTCTCCTTGCCGTCTCTTATCCAGCGAGTGCCGAGGAAATCGCCATCCACGTAGAACTCGTTGCCGGAATTGCTTGCATCCGCTATCCAGTTGCCTTCAGCATCCTTTGTATAATAGGTGTAAGAGCCGTCAGCCCTGTATTCCCATCTGTGGTCGGAAGTGCCGTGGGTTGACTCTCCTGTCATCTCAACGCCTTCCCATAGACCAATGATTTCCTTAGAGTAGTCAGCGTTTATCTTGCGAGAAACCAGCTTCTGGCATTCGAACCCTTTGTTGTTTGCGAAGTCAGAATATACGATTTCATCGTCGCTGATTGAGGAAATAACAGCTTTTACGGTATAATTGCTGTTCACCTCTATATATGAACTACCATTGAGGTAGTACTTGTAGTTGTCAGAACTTTCCCATTTCTTGTTTCTGAATGTGGTAGAAGTGAAGGTTCCGTCGCTATTGTACGTTATGACCTCCTTATTGTCGGTGATGCCGAGATTACCGTTAACTGAGTAGGTCTTCCACTTACCCACAATACTTTTCTTCAGCGCTACATCCTGCGCTGTAAGTTCCTCCTCTTCACTACAAGAAGTTAGGTTTAGAATTGCGCCAACCATAGCGATTAAAGCTAATACAGTTGACATTTTCACTCCTTTTTTCATAAATCAATAGTTCTTGTTTAACAGTTTGCAATTGATCGAGCTTAAGTCAAGACCCGAAAGTTTTTAGTTTGTAGTATAAACGTATGTAAAGTCAATACCGCTTGGTTTTATTTCCGATTGCAAAATTACAAATAAACTTTTATTAACCAAATTTTTTGTGGTGTTTTTTTACACTAATTCAGAAAAATGGTACAATCAAGCAATACTTTGATTTATCAGAGTAAGATTAAATGTTGAGTTTTACTGATTTGCAACATAATAATTGCTGATTTAGCGCATTTATTAGCCTTTTTGCGTTTTTTCTGTTTTATTTTATACTTTTACCATTGTTAGAGAGGGGCAGGAGCGATGAAATGGATTTTTTTTTCATGTTTTTTAATTATTTTTTTCTGTGTTTTTTTATTTTTTTAGGAAAAAAGATTATCTTTGCACCAAGAAAGGCTAAAGACAAAAGACCTCAGACTTTAGACCTTTGACCTTAGACTTTTGACTTTTAACATTAAATCACTATGCTAAACGACATTTACACACAGATATGCTCTTCGGAAATAAATACCATAGGAGCGATTTATAAGCTGTTCATCAGTTTGACGCTTGGTGCTGTGATTGGCTTTGAGCGTCGTCAGAAAGGACAGGTGGCAGGTATGCGCACGTTTGCCCTCATATCAATGGGTGCCACGCTTGCCATGCTTGTTTCCATCTATATTCCGCAGGAATACATGGGATTGAAGAATGGTGACCCCGGACGAATAGCCGCTCAGGTGATTTCGGGTATAGGTTTCCTTGGTGCCGGTGCCATAATCCAGATGAAGGGTTCGGTGAGAGGTCTCACTACGGCTGCGGGTATATGGATGACGGCTTGTATAGGCTTGGCTGTTGGTGCAGGAATGTTTGTCATAGCCACGTCAGCGTGTTTCCTTATCATCGCTATATTGAAGGCGTTTGAGTTCTTTGAGAAGATATTCCTCAAGGGCAGGGAGCAGAATGTTATCAGGTTGAAGGTGGGAAGGATAGTGAAGGATTCAAGGATTTATCACGATTGCTTCGATAAATACGGCGTTCATGTGTCGTATGAATATCTGCGCTATGACTATACGGACAACCTCACTACGTTTAACTTCGTCGTGCGTACAAACGATAAGACAGACTATGTGAATCTTTTTCATGACATGCACTCTCTTGGCGATGTGATGTCATTGACCCTAACTAACGAGGTGAATAACTGATGCTTGTACAGGTAGCCATAGCTTCAGAGCTGGATTTAGTCTTTGGGCGTTTTCTCGATTTGCTCGGAATGGATGACATCGTTCTTTCCGTCACTCCTGACGATGTGCCCGATGCGTGGGGATTCTATCGAAGGGAACAGTCGGTGAGTATGTTCACCATAGAGAGGGTAGGGACGGGATACATACTCTCAATGGATAGGATAGCCTCATACGAGGACTACCGTTTCTTCCCTTATCTGCTTGATACGCTCAGCATGTATCTCACGGATTCTCCCTATACGGAGGGAGAGGACAGTGTGTTCCAGATTTTTGATGAGGAATGGGTGGCGGAAACCATAGGCGAGGAGATTGCGTATTTGAAGTGTGCGCTAAGGCTTGGGATGAAGTATTATCTCACGTTGCCTATTGATGATACATTCGTGTATGTTTCGGAGGATGTCCTTAATAATATGGGAGTTACGATGTATTCTTCTACGCCTCGTATCTATGGGTTCGTGATTTATATGCTCAAGCATGGTCTCTTGCCTTCAGATGAGGTTATAGAGAATACGAAGGATATGGATGATGAGATTCAGGTGGATGTGCCCCAGCATGTTTCCATCGGCACGGTTCTCTCTTGGCAGACAGATGGTTCGGAAACGACCGAGAGCTATTGCAAGGAGGATGTGGAGCTGCTTCTGACTATTGCTGAGCGATATGAGCAAGGTGAGGAGTTTGAGGGAGTGGTCCTGAATGACATTGGTACTATTTACGAATATGGTATCGGACTTGAACGTGATCCCGATGAAGCAATACGATGGTATAAGGAAGCGATAAGGCAGGGAGATTTGTTGTATGCGCCTACGAGTCTCGGGGATATCTACCGCAGAGGACTTGGGCACGTTGAAAGTAATCTTGCGCTTGCCCTTGATGCTTATATGAAGTCGGAAGATCCGTATGCATGGTATCGCATCGGGCAGTCGTTTGAGGAGGGCTGGACCGTTGAACCTGATATTGACAAGGCTATGCAGTTCTACCGGAAAGCCGCAGCCGTGGGGCATCATCTCGCTCTAAAGAGACTGGAATGCGAGGAAGAATGAGGACATGTACAATGTACCATTTACAATGTACAATTTGCTGATTGTAAAGGGGGAATAAATAAGACAGCCAGAAGTGACGCTTCGCTTCCGACTGTCTCTTTTTTTGTTTCAAAGAGTGAAAACTAACTTTTAACCTGAATATTAATCTTTTAATTCGTGTAGATAACTTAACAAACTATGTGAATTTTTCTTATTTCGAGATTTTTTAATGTACGAGTATGGATGTGAGAACTGCACCAGCTACTGCACCTGCAACTACTGCACCAGCCTTATCGCCGTGACAGTGATGATGACGGTGGTGACGATGACAGCGGTCAGCTACGACTATTGGACGCTCAACTACTACTGGTTCTTCAACGACTACCGGACGCTCTACAACCACTGGGCGCTCTACAACCACTGGACGCTCAACGACAACAGGTCTTTCAACGACTACAGGAGCGTGATGGCGGTGATGATGTCTTGGCAGGTGGCGAACCTCAACAACAGGAGCATGATGATGATGATGACGGTGGTGATGGTGACGAGCTTCAATGCGATGATGATCACCGTGATGATGCTGTGCAGAAACTGAACCTGTGCAAATGAATGCCATTGCTATGAGAGCGAAAATATACTTTTTCATAATAGTACGTTTTAAAATGTTATAATAATTTTGTTTCTTATTTCTGAGTGCAAAATTAATATATAATTATTACTTTTCAAATTGATTTTCCCTACCTATGCAGGGATTTTTCCTATTGATGAGTAGGAATTTCCCCTATCGGTACAATTTTTTTTCTTTCCCGATTAAACCATTAATCTATCAATTCGTTTCTTTATATAGTACGTTGAATATAAATTAACCTGTTTTTTTATGAAAAAGTCATTCTTTACATTTGCGCTCTTCGTAGCGTTATGTCTAAGCTCATATACAGCTTTCGCCCAAAAGTGGGTAGGTACATGGACAACAGCCATGCAGCTTGTTGAACCTCATAATCTCGCACCAGAACCAGGATTGTCGGGTAATTCCCTGCGTGAGATTGTTCAGGTATCGGTAGGCGGTGAGAAGATTCGGGTGAAGTTCTCAAACGAGCATGGAAAGTCACCTCTTAATATCAAGGCTGTGGAGATTGCCATTGCACAAAATGGAGGCTCTTCTGCGGATATAAAAGCTGGTACTACAAAAAGCTTGAAATTCAAGGGTAAGGCTGGAGTGACTATTGAAGCAGGCAAGATGGTGGCTTCTGATGCCATTGACTTTAAGTTGGGAAATCGTGAGAACGTGGCAATAACTATCCATTATGGTGAATGCGATAACAAGATAGTTACGGGACATCCCGGAAGCCGCACTACAAGCTATCTCGTAGAGGGCAACGGTTCTGATTTCTCAAAGGCAAAGAAAACGAACCATTGGTACACTATCTGCGGAATTGATGTGATAGGAAACAAGAATACTCGTGCCGTGGCTATTCTTGGCAACTCAATAACCGATGGTCGTGGTTCTACCACCAATATGCAGGATCGTTGGCCAGACAATTTCTCACGTGCTCTTCTTGCCAATGTAAAGACAAAGGATGTGGCTGTGCTCAATCTTGGTATAGGTGGCAACTGCATTCTCCGTGGCGGTCTTGGTCCTACGGGAGCAACTCGTTTCACACGCGACATAATGCAACAGGAAGGCGTGAAATATATTATTATCTTCGAGGGCATCAATGACCTTGGCGGTTGTCGCAATGGCGAACAGACTGCAAATGCGCTTATCGAGGCTTATAAGAAAATGATAGCCGAGGCTCATGCAAAAGGAATCAAGGTGTATGGCGGTACGATAACTCCGTTCAAGGGAAATAAATATCATACTCCTGATCATGAGGCTGCTCGCAAGAAAGTGAACACTTGGATTCGAACAAGTGGCGCTTTTGATGCGGTTATAGATTTCGACAAGATAATACGTGATCCTGCCAATCCAGAGGCATTGCAGAGCAAGTTCCTCTATGAGAACGACTGGTTGCATCCTAATGCTGATGGCTATAAGACAATGGGATCAGGCGTTGACCTCAAGTTATTCCAATAAGAAAGTTAGTACTATAAATATCCTTATCTTTTACCCCAAAAACGTGTTTCGGCTTCAGTCTTTGATTGGATGAATTTCCTATCATGACAGAAGCCGAATTCATTATGTTAAAATAGGGATATCTAATCGTTTTCTTCTGTTTTTTTTGTATTTTTGTAGCGCAAAAAGAAACTTTAATGTAATAACTAAATAAATTATGATTAAATTAAGTAATGGAATAGAGATACCACAGATAGGAGTCGGTACTTGGACGCTACGTGGTGAAACTGCTGTGAATAATGTCCGTCTTGCCCTTGAGGCTGGCTTTCGTCATATCGACACCGCCCAGGGCTATGAGAATGAGACGGAGGTAGGACAAGGCATTTATGATAGTTTGATACCACGATGCGAGATTTTCCTTACCACGAAGGTTGCAACCAACATAATGCGTGAGGGTAGGGAGGCTGTCAGGAAATCCATAGAGGAAAGTCTTCGGAAACTCAATACAAAGTATCTTGATCTTCTGCTTATCCATTGGCCTGTTAAGGATTGTGTCAAGGATACGTGGCAGGTAATGGAGAATTTCGTGCGTCAAGGAAAGGTACGCTCACTTGGTGTCAGCAACTTCAACCGGCATCATCTTGAGGATTTGCTTTCGTATGCAGAGATTCGTCCTGTTATTAATCAGATTGAGGTGCATCCATTTATGACTCAGGAAGAAAACATAGCCTATAATCGTGAACTTGGCATTCAGGTGCAGGCTTGGGGACCTTTCGGACAAGGAGATATTGATGTCATTGGGCACCCTTTGCTTCAGTCTCTTGCAGCCAAATACAATAAGACTGCATCGCAGATAGTTCTACGTTGGATAGTTCAGCGTGACCTAATCACCATACCTCGTGCCAAGCCGAATCACTTTGCCGAGAATCTTGAGGTTATGGAGTTTAGCCTTTCTGATGAAGATATGACGGCAATAAGTGATCTTAACCAGAATCTTAGATCCAACGTTTTGAATGATCCAGAAACATTCCCTTGGTAAAAACAATATGAGAAAGTCAATCCTTATTCTTTTGTCGCTAGTAATTAATATTTTCATAATTGGACATGCACAATCACACAAATATAATGATCCAAAGGTGAATATTCCTCCAGTCATTGTGGAAGGCAAAGTAGAAGGTGTACCTGATGGAACGATTGTTCAACTAAGTGTCCGTTTTTATAAATCGGATTCTTATATGGGAAGCCCATCTGATGTAGATACAGTTATTGGCGGGAATTTTCGTATTGTTCATAATCCTGACAGCATAACAGAAGAGGAGTTTTGTATAGTAACACCGAATAGACCACTTTTGTATTTTTATGCTACTCCAGGAACTACAACCACAATAAAAGGTAGAGGGATGGATTATGAAGCTTGGCACGTAGTGAATGATAATTCCCTGCAAAAGGAAAAAAATGAATATATGTCATATCACTAGTGTCCACTAAAATCTTTTAACATTATCAGCCTTGACATTTTGTCATTTTCTCCCAAAAGTCAAAGGTAAGTTGAGCATCAACCTCATTCGGCATTTTTGCCCAATTAGATTTGTGCAGCA
>Ga0310695_10004268_pt1 | contig 26638 bp, 21 predicted proteins | sample RumenRJG_04DNA_FD_203882 | JGI IMG/M metagenome (GOLD analysis project Ga0310695, IMG submission 203882) | Bovine rumen microbial communities from Lethbridge, Alberta, Canada - RJG_04 (v2) (version 2) | ecosystem: Host-associated > Mammals > Digestive system > Stomach > Rumen | place: Canada... | reverse complement strand
ATCGTTGTGTAATGCACCTCCAAGACCGTGATCCTTGCGGTGCGATACAACAAGGTGTGACAGGCGCTCCTTTGCCTGGTCAAAGATGTCGACAATGGGGGGATCAATGTGAGAAAGAACTCGTTCTTGATTTTCCCAATTGGTTTGTGTCGCGTCGGACATTTTCTTTAACAGGGCCCTGTCTGTCATGGCGACAACAAGCCCATCGATGGCGTGGTGGCCGTGATGATCGCGACTCTTTTCAAAAGTCCCGTCAGGCAATTCTCTTCCGAGAATGCTGTTCAATCCCCATTGACGCCTTAACATTGATGTCAAACGACCTGGGATTGCCCAAACAGAATCTTTGGGACAAACGAATTTTAGATATTCTAATGCTAGTCTAGATGCATAAGCGGTATCTGTTAATTGTCTTGCCTGAAAATCTCCGTTCTCGTTGTATTTGTCCAGTGCACCCTTTTCAAAACGCCATCTTTTACTTTCCCATACTTTGTCTTGTGGGAGTCTGTCAAGCATTTCTTGATAGGAAAGAATTCCTTTATAAGAATGCTCTGCAAAAGCTTCGTAGGGGGAACGATTCTGTTTGAGCCTATTCGCATAACGCATAGAGAGTGTCTTATTGGCAAGCGAATTGTCATATGTCTTTGCAAAGGGAAGAATGTGCTCGATTTCCACTTCGTCAGAGAATAATTTCTCTATACCAATGCGCATTCCTGTATATGGACAACAACGTTCCATTGGGTCGGTCGCAAGCTCTTCCCATAACTTGTATCGTTCTCGATTATCTCGGTTGATTGACTGCCCGAGCTTTTCAAGTTCCTTATCGATACGTTCGTTTCTTTTTTCATTTTCGACAAGATGTCTCTTATAGTCCTTTATTTCATCTTGCGTCATCTTTAAGTCGCGAGCAACTTCAATTACGATTTGTTCAGGTGCGCCAAAATGCTTGATAACACAATTAACTACACGGCGGAGCTGATTCAATGCGATATGAACCGTAGGATTGCCTACCTTGCCATAACGATCTTCGTCGTTATCGGCTTCATTGCCGCTACCCCGCATAACCCTATTTTCAAGGACCTTCCCGTAATAGGGAAGATAATGGAATATCTCGCCGGTGTAATTGTCGCTGTGATTGTATCCTGCTTTTGCGGCGGCTTCGGAATAGGTAATTACGGATTCTTCTAAGAAAGGAACAATTTTCTTCAATGCAACAACTGAAAGTCGTCCGTAACCTGTTGGTAGAGATTCTTCAGAAAGTTGCGCTGCAGCTTCCTTTGAAAGTCCGAAGACCATTAATGTAGAAATCAGTTGTTCTGTATCCTGCTCGTCGATGAGTGCTTTTACGATTTCGTATTGGTTCTCTAGAGGCAATAATTTCCAGTTTTTCCCGAAATATTTTTTATTTCCAAGCAAAACGGCGATTTGGTCTCCCTGGAATTTGTCTCGTCCTTCATCTTGGATGCTGAATCGATTGCTATTGGATAGTGAAAGCAATTTTTTTGCTGCAGAAAATTTTAGCTCTTTCTTTTGGGAAAGCTCATCAAGAAGAATGTCTCGCTCTTCTTTTGTCAGGGATCTTTTGTCACCATGATGATCAATGATTCTTAGCTCATTGATTGTTTGTAAAATGCGGAATCGCTGAAAATAAGGGCTAGCAATTGGAGCTCGATCTTCGCTTGGTTCAAGAAAGCATTTTCCAGGCTTTGCTGGCTTTAATGGGCGTTGATAAAGAAGTGTTGATCGGATTTCTTTTTTGGCTTCTTCTGTTAGTATGCCTGGATAGTATTCAACTTGTTTGTCCCAAATGTTGTCAAATTCATGTTCAATCATTTGTCTAGAAGGATAAAACGGGTATTCCGCTTTTGCTCCAGCACCTTCTAGCCTAGCGCGGATAGATTGACCTTTTATGAGTCGTTTTTGATAAAATTCGCCTAATGTTCTACAACCTTCGGATTGGAAGATTTGTTCAAGTTTTGCAACTGCGGTTCTGATTTTGCCGTCTTCGCCACCATCAGTTTTTCGATTACTTTTGAAGCCACGACGTTGATTGAGATGGAAGATTGCTCTTCCGAGTTCTTCTAATGAAACTTCTTCATCTAGAGCGCGAGTTCTGACGTCATAAGGATTAAAAAGGCAAAAGGTTTTTCGCTTGTTTTCGTCTTCAGGCCAAATTTTGAATTTAATGAGCGCATCAGTAAGACGTTTACGGCGCCTTAAATAGCGATCAAGCATTTTGCGTGCTTGTTTCGCTTCTCTTCTAGCGACACCAAGTGGAACCTTTGTTTTAGGGTCGCGACCGTCGTCAAAAATACGGACCCCCATATGAAGGATGTTTGTTGGATGAGGATGTTCTGTTGGTCCGTCAAGTTCAACAAGAGCCGTTCCGATACTTGTGGTTCCTAGATCAATTCCTAAACGGTAGCGCTTTTTTTGCATTTTTGAAATCCTTCTATTGACATCGTATTAAAAATATATTATAATATGGTCATTAGTGACTTAGGAAATGAGGTTTTTCGCCAGTAATAAGCTGAAAAACTAGCACTAAATAGGGTTCCCGCGAGGGGACCCTCGTTTTATATGTAAGAGCACTGTTTCCCATGCTATTAAGTATGAAGATGTTATACATGACTGTTTGGGCAATCAAGCACCACACTTTTGTAAACAATTTTGCCTATGAAACTGCGGAAATAAACATTGAAGTAAAACATCTTCTTATTACCTTAACTCAAACGCATGTGTAAACGATTTTGAACGAAAAAGCAGTAGATCTTACCCGGTATATTTCTTGGATAAGAAGTCAGAAGGTAGAACATTAAAAATAAAAGAATTAAAAGAATTCCGTTTAACATGCGCTTTCTCTTTAAAATCTCAAAAATTTATCATATCTCGCGTTATTGTAAAGGACAGCTCCACAGGAATTATTCTTGTTGATTGGAACAAACGAACAGTCATAAAAAGAGATGAACCTCTCGTCATTCCGCTAAATACAAATAATTTGCTCAATAAATACAAATAAATAGCAAGTAATTAAAAGGTTCTCATTATCCAAGATGAGAACCTCTTTTGTTTGAAAAATGTACAGAAAAAGAGATTTTTTTGAGAAAAACTCTGTCAAGTCAAACAGTACGCATAATTCGGTATAGCAAACTTTTTTCATTTCGTAAGTTCCATGCTGAGCATGAGTAGTTAGAAAGAAAACGGCAAATTGCCTTGAAAAAACTAAGTATGCTTTTGATATAGAAAACTAATTTCTAGATTTGGTGCGAAATTTTTGGAGATCCCATGAGAACAAGCTTTCTAGTTTATGTAAGCGCATTCACCGTTTGCACATCACTCTTCTTGGCCTGCGGTGACGACGGCGCGTCAAGCAGCTCCACTACCGAAGACCTGACTTTCACCGACGAAAACGGCAACCCCATAGAAATCGAGGTCAAGACGAGCTCTTTCAAGGATTCCCGCGATGGCGAGAAGTATTCGACTGTGACCGTCGATGGAATTACCTGGATGGCAGAAAACCTGAGATACGCTGCCAACGGTTCGTACGATTCGAAGGATATCGGTGCTAAGGGAGATTACGGCAGGTTCTACAGCTCTGCAACCGCACATACCGTCTGTCCGGACGGATGGCACCTTCCCACCCGTATCGAATGGCAGAAACTTTTCAGTTCCCTGGAAAAAGTGTATGGCGATTCTGCGGGCTGGGCGCTCAAATCTAAAACTGGCTGGCAAAGCACCGAAGACGGCCAAAGCGGAAACGGTGGCGACGTCATCGGCTTTTCGGCGGAACCCGCCGGAACATACAAGAGAGAATACGAAGACGAAGGCCTGCTCGCAGGTTTCTGGAACTATGCGTTCAGGAACAACAGCCATTACGACGAAGGCGTCCACTTCGACTACGACGAAACGACCTGGACCTTTATAGTCTACACCTACGGCGGATCCTCACGAGTCGTGCTCAACGTGCGCTGCGTAAAAGACGAAAACACCGTATTTGAAAATCTTGGCACTTGCACCACCGCATCTGAAGGCAAGGTTGCCGCCCACAGCGGCGACTACTTGACCTGCAGAAACAACGTATGGCAAGTTCCCACGCGGGACGACATCCTGAACTTTGAATTCGGCCTCTGTGACACCACCCGCACCGACAGCGTCCATGTATGGAACGACACCGCCTTCACCTGCCGAACGACGGACGCACTCTTTGGCAACAATGGCGGGACATGGGACATTGCCACACAGGAAGAAGCGCTGGGTACATGCGACGAGACAAATCTCAAGACGCTAAAAAAATACAATGGAGAAGAATACGCCTGCCGCAAGGTCAAGAACAAATGGTACGAATGGCATGTAGCGGATGCCAACGACGTTCTCCCGACTTGCTACACCTCTAGACTCCACACAGTCGATTACTTCAAGAATGTCGCCTACACCTGCAAACTCGACTACAACGAATTCATCTGGCAAAAGTCTTCTGACAAAGAAATTGCAAAGAGCAAATTGGGCGAATGCACCGAAGCAAAGAAGGGCGAAGTGGGGACGACGAAAGTTGGCAAGTATTTATGCGTAAACAAGTACTGGCGCCCGCTAAACATCGTCGAAGAAAATCTGGGCGCTTGCAAGACCAATGGCGCGACAGGGGTGTTCGACGGTTACACCTTTACCTGCGACGCAAAGCACCTGCTGTGGAAAGCAACCCTGGGCGGCGACACCGCCCTTGTCGCCGTGGACAGCGCACTATGGATGACACAGGATTCTTATTCCGGGAAATATGTGTATTCACCGATGATTCAAGGAGGAAGTCCGTGCCCGGCAGGATTCAGGGTTACATCTAACAAGGACTGGGACAAACTTTACGACAACTTGGATGTAAACATGCAACTGGACGAACTCATGGCACCCGATTCGGCAAGCTACTACGGATTGAATCTTTACAACCCCTACCAATATGGCGATGCAGAATCCTATTTCTTGCAAGATGGCGGAAAGTGTTCCTATATCGCCTATGGTGAAGGCACCCATTGCCAGGTGGACACAAGGGAAATTATGCCCATTAACTATTTGATTCCAGGTTCCGTATGGGTATGCTCTGCATCGGAATCCAACAAATCTGCCGGAATATGTTCATCAGGATACGCCGCAGCGCGCTGCATTAAGGACTTCTCGACACCTGAAGCCGACGAAGAATAGGTCTTATCCTATTCTTTGGCAGTGGACCCTCGGATATGCAGTGCGGTCTGCGGGCATGTCAAAGATTGCCGGGAAACGCCTGTGTAAAATTTCCTTTGGCCCCTTGCCAGTTTTTCGGATAATAGGTACATTAATGCCCGACGCATCTCGCTGTACAAAGGCGAGGTGCGTTCTTTTTTTATCTGAAATTCAGATTTGAGAGAACGCCTCTAAACATCAACCGGTCGCAATCTGTGACGTCACTTATTGTGACTACTTGGAGGCTATATGGCAAAATCTGAAGACCTTGTTAGGAACTTGGTTTCTCTTCCCCATGAATACGAGTGGCTAGACATTAAAGGTAACTGGTTCTCGAAAGATGAAATCGGAGAGTATATTTCTGCAATCTCCAACGGGGCGGCCCTATGTGGGCGTGAATACGGTTATGTCGTTTGGGGTGTAGACGATGCTTCGCATGAAATTATCGGTACAGCCGTTAATTTCGACAAAGACATTGATCACGAGCCCTATAAGCACTATCTGGCCCGTAACCTGAAACCGAGTGTCGCGTTTGAAGTCGAGGAAGTGCAGGTTGATGGAAAGCGAATTGTTCTGTTGAGTGTCCCTGCGGCAAAATCCGTTCCGACGAAATTTTCGTCTCAGGCTTTTATCCGGATTGGCTCCAGCAAAGAGAAACTTTCGAAATTCCCTGAATGGGAGATTCGTCTTTTGAATGTTCTTTCTAACGGCATTCCAACCATTGTCAATGCGGCGGCCCCTGATTATGCGCAGGAACTGACGTTCGAAAAGCTGTTCATGTATTATGGGGCGAAGGGAATCGAACTCCGAAAGGATACTTTCAAGAAATCGCTCAAGCTTTTGACTGTCGATGGCCGCTATAACATTATGGCGTTGCTTCTCTCGGATAAGAATGACATTCCGATTCGTGTCTCTGTTTTCAGCGGCCGGAGCAAGGCTGACACCTTGTTCTCGGTTAAGGAATACGGCAATTCCTGCATTCTGTACGCGATGGATAAGATTCTGGAATACGGAGACGCTATCAACATAATCCAGGCGGATGAACGCGGCCGCATTTCCGAGAGAAAGGATATTCCGCTTTTCGATTACGAGGCTTTTCACGAAGCCATTCTGAATGCGTTCATTCACAACAAATGGCTGGGTTTGAACGCCCCCATGATAAGCGTTTTTACGGATCGCATCGAGATTATTTCGCATGGCGGGTTGGCGCTTGAGCAGGATGTAGACGGCTTTTTCAACGGGATAAGCATCCCAGTCAACGAGGTCCTTGCTTCCATATTCCTTCAGCTTCGCCTTAGCGAACGATCGGGGCGTGGGGTACCCAAAATTGTCGGGGCGTATGGCCGAGAATCTATTCGAATTGAACGAAATTTTATTGTGGTGACGATTCCCTTTAACCGGATAAATGTGACGCCTTTTGAGCTGAATGAGGGGAAGGATGCAGAAAATCGGACTGTAAATCGGACTGTAAATCGGACTGTAAATCGGACTGTAAACCGGACTGTAAAATTATCAAAGAACCAAATGAATATCTTGGAAAAAATGTCTGAGAATTCCAATGTCACATTGGCGGAACTTTCCAAATTATTGGGATTAGGTCGTACAACAATTACTGATAATGTGTCAAAACTTCAAAAAATGGGAATTTTGAAACGTGTTGGTAGTGATAAAACCGGCTATTGGGAAGTAGTAAACCATGATGAAGTGTAAAAAGTAGCACTCCCAAGGTCACATGACCGGGAGAGTGCTTTTATTTGTGGTTAGTCAAGGCATTTTTCAAGCTCCATTCGAATGGTATCTTTATTGTAACCTTTGCCAATAAAGACAACTTGGTTTTCGCGATCGCCGTAGCGCGAATCCCAGTTTTCCCGGACTTCTGGATTTTCGGCAAGGTAGGCTTGCTTTTGGTCTTCGCGCAGGGCGTCTATCCAAAAAGATACTGGCATGACCGAGGAATTCCGGCCGGCCTGTTCGAACAGTTGAACGTCCCTGCTCGCGTCCGAGAACCAGATGTAACCTTTGGAACGGATCAGTTCCGAGGGGTAGCGGTTGTTGACGAAATCCATGAAGCGGGTCCTGTTGAACGGTTGCCTGGTCTCGAAAACGAAAGACGAAATTCCGTATTCGTCTACGCAGCTGTCGCGACGGCGTCCAGATTGCAGCAGGCTTGCAGTGGCTTTTTGTATGGCCGAAGACGATTCGATTTGGCTGTAGTTGAAGGGCTTGGTCGTCATGATTTTGTCGATATCGATGTCGCCGTTTACCGAATGGATAATCGGTGCCCGGGGCTGGAAATCCCGCACGATGGATTCGACTTCTTTGAGTTGGTCTTCGCTGAGCAAGTCGCACTTGTTCAAGACGATGAAATTGCAGAATTCAATTTGGTCTACAATCAGGGTGGAAATTTCTTCTTGCGAAAGATCGTATTGATCGGCGAGGACGTCCCGCTGTTCTTTTTTGTGCTTCAAGTCGCTGAGGAATTCGCGGTAGATGCGGTCGGCATCGACGACGGTCACGATGGATGTCAAGTAGACGTTCGTTTTGGGGTTGTCTTCTTCGTAGGCCAAGAAGCTTGCGCTGACGGCGCCGGGGTCACTGATGCCGGAGGCTTCGACGAATACGACTTCGATGGAATCCAGTTTCGAAATCTTTTCGACTTGTTCAATAAATTCGTCGCGGAGGGTGCAGCAAATGCAGCCGTTTTGCAGTTCGAACATCGGACATTCGGCCACGTTCGAGCCGTTCTTTTTCAGAATTTCGGCATCGACGTTGATGCTGCCCATGTCGTTGACGATAAGGGCGACTTTTCGTTTCTCTTGCTTGAGAATATTGTTCAAGAGGGTTGTTTTGCCGGAGCCCAAATATCCGGTAATGAGGATGACGGGTTTCTTGTTCTTTTTCATGGTTCTCCTTTGTGGTTTGATTTGTGTTACCATTCAATTTTTGCGAGTGCGCTAAAATTGCGGCCCTTTTCGGGCATCACCGATTTCAGGCGGGAAAGGTGATTGCGGACGTCGGCGTCTAGCAGGTTGTCGGCGCGGAAGACGAGACTGTAATGTGCGAGTGCGAGTTCCCAGCGGATTTCTGCTGATAGGCCGAAGGTGATGTAGCCGGGAGTACGCTCTTCGTATTTGTCTACTTTGTGCTGGGCGAGGGCGAAATCCGTGTAGATGGATGGTCGCACATGTTCCCAGAGGTAGGCGAATTCTCCGTGGAATTTGAGGGGCGGAATTTGTGGCATGTCACTCCACTTGTTTTTGGCATCGTTGCCGTTGCGGTATTGGCCACGCACGTAGCTTGCGCTAGCGGCTGCACGAAAACCTTGCTCCGCTGCCGTTTCGACAGAGGCGCTCCCGCCAAAAAGGAATGCCTCGTCTCCGCTGACTTGATAGATAGGGAGTAGCTGCGACCAGTTGGTGTCACCTGTAGCGCGGGGCGCGAGATAGTTCAAGAAATAGGTAGCGTGAGCGGCCGCGCGCCAGTTGAATAAATCGCCGTAAGAGCGGTATTCCAGTTCGCTGCCGTAGCCGCTTTCGGCGTCCAGCTTGTGGTTGCCACGCTCGTAGGTGTAAGCGGCGAGATGCGGCCCCTGATTGTATAACTCTTCGATGGTGGGCGCCCGTGTGGTCCTGAACAAATCCAGCGTCAAGAATTTGCCCACACCGACGCGCTGCGAGAATTCTGCGTCAAATGCCCACAATGCAAAATTGCGGTTTTCGATTGTTCCCTTGTCGGCGACGACGCTTTCGTGCGGGCGGAAGAATGCTCCGCCGAGTCGCAGAGCCACCGTAATTTCAAGCCCACGCCACCCACTCGTGCTGGCTACTGCAAACGCGGAACCCGCATACGACTGAGTCGGTGGCGTGAATACGTAACCGCCCATTTCAATCCAGCGGCGTTCCAATTCTGTTCCTAGGTGAATTCCAAAAAGGGGACCGAGACTTGCCAGGAGTTTTTCTAAGCGCAAGTTCTCCTGATTAACAGCAAACTCGGCCCCCACCGCCCCCTTCTTTCCTTCAAATTCTTTGTGATGATAACGGTTGATTCGAAGCGTGACATCCAGCGTGTCGCGGGCATCATTGGCCGACAAGTAAAGCCCGCGCAGCGTCAAGTCGCGTTTCCACATTTCAATGTCGACGCCGTTCGGGTGCCCGCCAATGAAGCCGCCGGGAATTCCGTAGTCGCTATTGAACCAGCGGTAAGAGGCTCCGATGCGGAAACGTCCCAAGGCGTATGCGGCGCCTACGGCCCCGCTTCCGTTTTCGATATCTGTATTTTTCAGCGTGCCATCGGGCGTTTCCATGTCGCCCATGCGGCGCCCCGAAAGTTCTCCTTTCAACGAAACGCCCGCAACCGACGCGTTTGCTCCCACGGCCGTTGCGTACCCCGGTTGTGCACTTTCGGAATACCCCGTGACATAACCGTGAAATAACGAATCGCCAAAGGGAATGTCGTTGCGTTCTACTTGCACTACGCCGCCTGCGGCAGAAAACGAATGCGCCAAAATATGCGGTCCGCGCAAAATGCGAAGCCGGTGGGCTGTTAAAACTTCTGATGCGACGGCGTGGTCGGGCGAGGTGGCGCTCATGTCTCCACAAAAGGCGCCGTCTTCGGTCAATTCGACATGGCTCCCCGAAAGCCCTTTGATAACGGGGCGTGCGGCCGCAGGACCCATGGAACGGATCGCTACATCGGGCTCGTTTTTGATAGTTTCGGCAATTGTCGTTGAAATTTCGCGTTCAAGCCTGTCGCCTTTTAAATCATCATCTTCGCGGAGTCCGTCCAAAATCGCTTGGGTGGGGCCTTCTGCTTGCACCACCGAACTTCCTAAATCCTGTACAAAGTCTTGGGCTGAATCCGGCCCTGCAATTTGGGCAAAAGAAGAGTGAAGGAAGCCTCCCAGAAGGAGGCTCCCCATGGCAGCCCTAATGAGGCTAATCTTCATGTTCATGGAACGGGCATTCCTCGGCGTCCAAAGCCTTGTCTACGACAACGCGGATGGCAGGCGTGCGAGCGTCGGCATGGTCGTGATGGTTCACCTTCAGAATCAAAGTCGTTTCGCCTTCCTTGACACCCTTCAGGTGGAAACCCCAGCTGCCGCAGGAGTGTACGTCAAGAATTTTTTCGTCGGCGATTTCCCAGGCGAGGGAATGTTCGTCATCTGTCGGGGGCTCCACTTCTTTCTTGTTGTCGTCAAGGAATTTCACGTGGATATGTTCGCTCATGCAGTTTGCGTTCACGTGCATCACTTCGATGGAAGAATCGGCCTTGCCACGGTAAACGCTGTAGGCAAGCTGCCAGTCGCCCCAATAAAGGTTCCAGCCTTCGGCTTCAAAATGTTCGTGCTGGTCGGTAGAGGCGCTGTTGCTGTCGCCGCAGGCGGCAAAGAATACGCTGAGGATGATGCCAAAAATGGCAAAGGAAAGGGTTTGAATCAGTTTCATGTTTCTCTCGTTTAATCGGCCGTCATAATGGACGGCTTTTGTGTACAACAATCCTATCCGCGAAAAATTTTGCGGACAATACTCCAAAACACCTGGCGATTTTTCGCAAGGCAAAAAGCAGGATATTGCGGTTAAGGTTTTAACGGATTATGCGGAGAGAGCGGGAGGGGCGCGCGGTCTTGAAAAGTGAAAACGCGGGTTCGTTCTGAAAATGCGAGTTTCACTTACTAGTTCGCAGATAACCGCCAAAAATACGGCGACATCGGCGGTGTCGCTTGCCGCGTCGAGACCATTCTGCACCAGCGCACAGACTGGGCAATCGTCATGCTCGTCAAAGTCGTCATGATGGTGCTGGGCAATCGAGAGTAGCCCTGCCACCACCAATGCAACGATTATGGTCTTCCAAAACTTCACTTAAAAATTCCAGTAAAAATCAAAACAAAGAATTTACTTTTCGGTCTGCATTTCGGCGTTGCGGATGATGGGGAAGCCTCCTCCCCCTTCGTCGCTTTCAAAATCGAAGTCGCCTGTAATCGTAATCACGTCCCCTTCGGCGGGGTATTCCTTCGGAAATTCGCGCGGCTTTGCAAGTTCGAAGGCGAGCCCTTGCGAACAACAGGCGAGAGCGTCTTGAATGACGCAACCGTAAAAACGCCGTTCTAGTTCTTCGTCGTAATAGCTCGAAAAGATTCCCTTCATCTTGATATGCTTTCCGAGATACTTGCTTGGGTACATGACCATTTGGTAAACTTGCCCATAGACCATGGTCCCGCTCATGCGGGAAATGTCAATGTCGTATTTCTCTTTACCGCCGGGCTCCTTTGCAAACAAGGCCGCAAAGGCTAGCAGAACGGCAAGAACTACTTTGAACAATTTAAACACCTCTGCCTTGAATCAGGCTGATGGAATAGAAGAGACCAAAAGCCACAATATCTGCCGCCACGATGGTGGAACCTACGGGAGTCCCCGCAAGAATCGCGACGACGATTCCGATGAGCGAGCACACGACCGAGATGATGGCCGATGCTACCGTTACCGCGAAGAAACTCTTGAAAACGCGCATGGCCGAAAGCGATGGGAACACCACCAGGGCCGACACCAAGAGGGCGCCTACCAAGTTCATGGCGAGAACGATGATGACGGCCACGATGACAGCGATCAGCAAGTTGAAAATCGTCGTGTTGACGCCGGTCGCCTGCGCAAAGTTTTCATCGAAAGTGATGGCAAAAATCTTGTGGTAGAAAAGAATGAATACGGCGAGGACAGCTATCGAGAGTGCGGCGCACAGGTAGACTTCTTCTACCCGAAGCGTCAGAATAGAGGTGGAACCGAAAAGCGTCGTGCAAACGTCACCTGAAATATTCGCCGAAGTCGAGAAAACGTTCATCAATAGATAACCGATGGCAAGGGCTCCGACCGAAACCATCGCGATGGCTGCGTCGCCCTTGATGCGTGCGTTTTTGCCCGTGCATAGCAAGAGTATGGCTACCGCCACTGTTACCGGCAAAATCAGCAACATATTGTTCGTAATCTTGAGTACGGCTGCAATGGAGAGCGCACCGAAGGCTACATGGGAAAGACCATCACCGATGTAGGAGTAACGCTTGAGTACCAGGGTCACGCCCAACAGCGACGAACAAAGCGATACGAGAACGCCTACGATAATCGCGTAGCGTACAAAAGGGAAATCCAGGTAGAACGAAAGTTTTTCAAGAAGTTCCGGCATGATTATTTCCCCTTCACCGAAATGGTGTTGAAGTCCAGTACGCGGGTGGCGTCATCGAGAGCGGTATCCACGTCGTGGGTGACCATGACGACGGTCATCCCTTGCTGGTGCAAGTTTTCGATGATGCGGTACATCGTTTCTGTAGATTCTGGATCGAGACCTGTTACCGGTTCATCGAGAAGCAGCAGGCGCTCGGCGGCGCACAGGGCCCTCGCTAAAAGCACGCGCTGCTTCTGGCCCCCCGAAAGCTCGCGGAAGCAAGATTTCGCAAGGCTTTCGGTACGGGTGAGCGCCATGCATTCCATGGCGCGATCCCGGTGCGCCTTCCTATAGAAGGGCAACAAACGATGCTTTCCTTGGAATGCCGACAGCACGATTTCTTCGACGGAGGCCGGGAAATCTTTCTGCACAATCGTCATCTGCGGCAGGTAGCCAATCTGGTTTCGGGAGAGTCCGTCGCAAAGTTCGATGACTCCCGATTTCGGCTTCAACAGCCCCGCGATCCCCCTCAAGAAAGTCGTCTTTCCGGAACCGTTGCGGCCCACGATGCACAGGTAGTCACCTGCGTTTATGTCGTAGTCCAAATCGCGTACCAGGTCCTTGCTCCCGTAACCGAGAGTCAGCTGGCGACACTTGATAAGGGTCTTCGCATTACTCATCACACATTCCACATTATTTAATTGCTTTCTTCAAAACTTCCAGGTTCGACTGCATGATGCTCAGGTAGTCTACGCCGGATTGCATCTGTGCATCTGTCACCGACTGCATCGAATTCAACGAGAGTACCGGGGTGTCCTTCGACTTCTTGCTGGCGTCAAGAATCGCACGGGCAATTTTGCCGTTGCTTCCGTCAATCGTGAAAATCGCGGGGAGCGCGAGCGAATCCATTTTGCCTGCCAAGAAGGCTACCGTCTCGAAACTCGCTTCGCTTTCGGCGGAGCAACCAACAAACGCGGCAAAATACTTAATACCGTAATCATCCACCAGATAACGAAACGGGAAACGGTCGCCAAAGAGAATTGTCTTTAACGAAGCGCTGTCTGTTGCTGCACGGTATTGAGCGTCCAGTGCGCTAATCTTTGCGATGTAAAGGGCCGCATTCATGTGGTATTCCGTAGCGTGCGCCGTGTCTACTTTCGAGAGGGCGTCGGCAAGGTTCATCACCAGCAGTTCCGCGTTCTTCAGCGAGAGCCAAATGTTCGTCGTTTTCAGGCGCCTCGGCATGCTCATGCTCATGTTCTTCTGCATGTTCATGGTGCTCGTGCTCATGTTCTTCGGCTTCTTCGCCATGTTCGTGGTGGTGTTCCTCTTCGGCCTGCATGCCTTCCACGACTTCTTCTTCCTTGACGCGGTCACCCAAAGCTTCCATCAGGTTCACTTGTACGCGGCCATCTTTCGGCGTTGCTTTCAGAGCCTTCTCGATCCATTCGTCGGATTCACCACCTATGTACACCACCATGTCGGCGCTTGCAATCGCTGCGATATCCTGTGCCGAGGGCTTGTAGCTGTGCAAGTCGGTGCCGTTCTTGATAAGCAGTTTCAGGTTCACTGCATCCAGACGGTCTCCGAGAACGTTCTTCAGCCAATCGTACTGCGGATAGATAGTCGCGACAATAGAAGCTTTCTTTTGTGCGGGTGCTTTTTCGTTCGATTCCGCACTACAGGCAACAAGCGCTAAGGCTGCTGTCAAAACCAACATTGCAAATGCTGCAAATTTTTTCATGATAAGTCCTTTGCCCAATCGGGCCAAAATTTGAATTGATGCTTTATTCTCCGTGGCACTTGCCGTGCCGAGGGCAACCATCAATTCAGCAAAAGGACTTTCTGCGATACAAGGGTCACTGACCGCGAATCTGCGGCCCTAAAGCAAACTAATTTGAAATAGAAAAATCGGAGAGCGAGTTCAATCGGCGCCACAACCAGTTCCATGCATACCGAAATCAGTTCCAGACAGTGGTGAATGTGGTGGCACACGTGGCAGTGATCGCCGTGGCAATGGTGTTCCAGATGCTTGGCCACGTAGAGCGATGCTAAAAATACCAGCAACTTGTCGAAGAGAGCTTTAACCATGACGCCTCCGCGAACAGCCGGAACAACGGCCGAGTAACACCGATTGCTGCTGGTCCAGTTCGAATCCGCTGCGCTGTACCGAAAGCTGCAATACCTTGAGGGCGGGGCCTTCTAAATGGAAAAACTTGCCGCATTCCTTGCAGACGAGATGCATTTTTTCTTCGCAGCGGCCGGGACCCGTATAGCGGTACTGCAACTCGTTGTTCTCGGCGGCACCGACAATCTGGATCATTCCGGCTTTTTCGAGCCTGGAAAGGTTCCTATATATAGTACTCAATGAAACTTCAGACAGGCTTTGGGCTAGTTCGGAGGCCTTGAAAATCCGGTCGGGATTTTCAGCCATGTAGTCCATGATCATCTGTCGAGTTTGAGTTTTATATTCCATTTCTCAAAATGTTGAATTTGCGAACGATTCGCAAATATAGTAAAATTGCGAATGATTTGCAATTTACACTTGGCAAGAACCCTCGATTCCTTTTTTTGGGGGAATTTGCCCCATTTGGGTCATTTTGTGACCAATGTCACAATGCACTTGGATAAAACGTCCATGCGAATTTTACCCTCGGTATATGTTTCTTTACCTGCAAAGTCTATTTTATTATTGTAAATATACGGGTAAAAAATTATGGTTACGTTTTCTGACATATCGGATTATCGCGACTTCCTGAAGGAGTACTACGATCGCAGAAAGGCTGAGATGCCTTTCTATTCGTACCGTATGATGGGGGATAAGCTGGGGTTGGATTCCAGCTACCTTTATCGCGTGCTGCAGAAAAAGCAGCACCTTCCGGCTCATGCGCTCCCTGCCGCGAAAGAAATCCTGAATCTGTCCGGTCGCGAGGCCGAATACTTTGACCTGCTCTTCTCCGCTGCAGTAACCAAGGACAAGGGCAAACGCGAAGAATTGATGGCCAAGGCCCTTGATCTTCGTGACGTGGATCGCCACAGTCTGCAGGCCGCCGAGCTCAAGTTGCTCCAAAATTGGTGGATCCCGGCCGTGCGTGCTTACCTGGAACTGAACGGTGGCGTTGTAAATGTGAAGCAGATTTCCCGGGACCTGTGCCCCCCGATTACCGAGGCTCAGGCTCAAGAAGCAATCGATACCTTGCTGGAAGTTGGCTTGGTAAAGAAGATGGCTTCGGGTAAACTTGCCGTGACGGACGCCCATTTGACGGCGGGCGGCCCTGAAAAGAAACTTGCAGTGCGTCATTTCCAAAAAGAAGTGCTCTCTTTGGCTAGCGATGCGCTTGACAATATTCCTGTTGACGAAAGAAATATTTCTACTCTTACATTGTCCGTGGACCAGTCTTGCTTTGATGATTTGGGTGATATGCTTAGAGAATTTAGGCGGCTTGTCCAAAAGAGGGTGGACAGTGCCAAGAACCCCGACCGGGTAATGCAGCTTTCGATGGCTTTTTATCCGATTGCGCGCAAGGGCGGTGTCCGTACCGTTGATTCTGTGGAGGGCGACAAAAGGGAGTCCAAATGAAGAAATGGGTGTGGCATATAGGTTTGGCAGCGATGGGTTCGCTCATTGCGGCATGCACTAGCGGCGAGACGAACGGCGCGGGTACTTCGCTTGAAACGGAGAACTCTGTTGCTGTTGTACTTGCAGTGCAGAAGGACGATGGCTTGCCCGCGGCCCGTACCAAGGTTTATGTGCGTCCGTCCGAATTTTTGGCGGGTGCAAACGATATGGCATATAGTAAGGATTACGACGGACCGGGATCGCCGGTTGTCGAATCTGATTCTTCTGTTGGCGTCTTGAACCTGGAAACCGACGACCAGGGCCAGTTGAACCTTCCGAAGCTTAAACCCGGTAACTATACCGTGGAAGCCCGCGATGATTCCTTTAAGGCATTTAAGCCTGTGGTTGTTGGTGACAGTACTCGCGACACCGTGTCTATCAAGATGGCTCCTACGGGTTCGATTTCGGGCCAGGTTTACATGCCTGAGAACGTGTCGTCCGTGACGGTGGCTATCAAGGGTCTCGATTACTTTGTTGAAACTGACTCTGCCGGTAAATTTGAATTCCCCAGTGTTCCTGAAGGTGTCTTGAACGTGGTGGGATTTGTGTACCGCACATATCAGGTTACCGATATGGACGGCGAAACATCGACGATTAGCAATTTCATGTCGGTGGGTGCCCGCAATACGAGAGTTGAATCTGACAGGACGTCGGAGAACGTGAAAATCGGTCAGAAGAAGATCGTGATTGTCCAGCCGGATACAACTCCGGAAGATACGACTCCGGTTTACCCCGTAACCTTGTTCGAAGATTTCGAAGACAGCACTTATGGCTGGTATATTTCTAGGTCTAGGTATGCTGACGCGGAACTGGATGCCGAAAGGAACGTGGCTGGCCGTAAGGGCATGTCTGCTCATTTCGTGTACCAGAATGATTCCAATGCCAACTGGGCCTTGATGGGACGCGCCTTGAACGAAATGACTGATATGAGTGAGCTTGATTCAGTGGTGTTCTGGGCTCGCTCGGGCCTCAGTGATTCTTCCCAGTGGATCAGCGTCTCGTTCGATGTGCTTCTCGATTCCATCGCTCTCGATACCACTGGCTACGAAAACGGTAAGGCTTGGGTGCATTTGGAACTTGATACGACCTGGCAGCGTTTCGTGGTGACCCCGAAAGACTTGATTGAACCCGATGAACACAATATCGGTGGCAATATCGGTTGGGATGCCGTGAAGGATCATGTGACGAACCTGAACTTCTTCGGTGGTGGCGTGACGGAAGGCGCTCCTTACGAACTGTGGCTCGACGATATCACGATTTACGGCGTCAAGGGTCTGGAATAGTTTTCATCTAAAAATGGTTGCACCAGGTGCAATAACGAGCATTATGGCGGGCTTTGGCCCGCCATTCTTTGTTTTGGAGCCATGGATAATGTGTCAATGGAAATTGCTTTTTGAAATGTCCAAAAACGCTTTTTAGAGGGTAATTTTGTCTGTGAAGGCTTGGTGTTTTTGCCTTCAAGGAGTCCCTATGGCGTTTAGGAATGTTTGGAAATTTTCCGGCCTGAAAAAGGCCTCTTGTCTGGTTGCGGGTCTCGCCGCTTTTGGCCTTGCCGACAACCCGATTTCTACTTACCATTATCTGGCCGACCCCGGTGCTGCCGCTGACGATGAATACTTCTATATCATCACCGACTCCGATGATCCGGCTCCGCACAATTCCGACGGCTACAAGATTTACGCCCTTTATGCATTCCGCAGTAAGGATATGCAGAACTGGACCGACTACGGCATTATTTATGACGCCCGCAAGGTAAGCGGCATTAACGACATTTGGGCTTCTGGCATTGCAGTCCACGACGGTACATTCTATATCGTGTTCCCCGATGGCGGTGGCGGCGGCATTGGTTACATCAAGGCTCCGGCAATTGACGGTCCTTGGACAAACGCCGTGGGCCAGGGCAAGGACAAGCTGGTCGGTGGCCGTGGCATTATCGGCTGCGATGGCGTTTCCTGGTGCTTTGACCCGGGTATCTTTATCGATGACGACGGTACGACCTATGTCACATGGGGCGGTGGCGAAAGTACGAGTCGCCCGAATACCGACAACTTTGATATTGTCAAGTTGAACGATGCGAAGGATGCTCCGGTGGGCAACGGTTCTCATGTGAAGGTGAACAACTTGCCGACCCGCAAGATGCTTGAAGCTTCTTATATCCATAAGCACAAGGGTACTTACTATTTCTCTTACAGTACCGGCTGGCAGCAGGGTGCACCGACGATTGACTATGGTATGTCCAACAACGTGATGGGACCGTACACCTGGAAGGGTACCATTCTTGGCGACCCGAGCATGAACGGCCGTAGCATCAACGGCAACAACAACCACCACGGCATTGCCGAATTCAAGGGCCATTCCTATGTGGTGTACCATGACCGCCGTATCGCGAAGGGCCACAATGGCCTCGAAATCATCCCGGCCGATGACGGTCAGCCGAAGCCGAACGAAGGCTACCATCGCAGCGTCTCTGTGGATGAAATGTTCTACAATGCCGACGGTACGATTCAGACGGTGAAGGTGACGGACGAAGGCCCGAAGCAGATCGAGAATTTCGACCCGTACGATTGGTATCCGGCTCTTACCAGCTCCAAGCAGAAGGGTATCCGTAGCCGTTCCAACTTTGTTCAGGGCAAGAAGGCCGAACACGTGCTGCTCCCGCTTTCTTCCAAGGAAGCCTGGCTCCGTGTAAGTGGCGTAGACTTCGGTACGGCCGCGACGGGCTTTACGGTTGAAGCCGCAAGCGCTGCGGACGGCAACAAGATTGAAATCCGCACGGGTTCTGCGACGGGTACGCTCGCTGGTACTTGCGCTCTCAAGAATACGGGCGACAAGAGTAAGTACGCAGAAAACAAGTGCGATGTGGAAGGCCTCAAAGGAATCGTGGACCAGCTGTTCCTCGTGTTCAAGGGTTCTCAGGATTCTACCATGGTCATCAAGGCCTGGGGCTTCGAAGGTAGCGGAACCACTCCGCCGGAACCGCAGAAGCCGTTCAAGGGTGTCGCCTTTGCCATTCCGGGTAAAATCGAAATGGAAGACTTCGATATTCCGGGTACGGGTCGTGGCGCAGGAATGGATTCCTATAACGAAAACGATGCTGAAGACCATGGCGAAACCAACTATCGCGAAGGCACAGGCGTTGACATTTATAAGAAGGCAACCGGTTATATCGTAGGTTATAACCAGGCCGGGGAATGGTTGGAATATACGGTGAACGTGAAGGAAGCGGGGGATTACACTTTGTATGCTGCCGTTGCTTCCGCCAATGCGACTTCGAGCTTCCAGCTGTCTATCGATGGTGACAACATTACCGAAGAAATTGCCGTTCCGCAGGCAAGTTCCGGCGAAGAAAACTACGATGACTATAACAAGGTGAAGGCCAATGTGAAGTTGCCTGCCGGTGAACATATCCTCCGCTTTACCGTGACGGGCGATTGGATGGACATCGACTACATTAACTTTGTGGCTGGCAAGGATGCCGACGATTCTGAACCTATCGGTACGACAGCTGTTGCCGCAGACGTGAAACTGGGCGTTCCGACGGTTACGAAATTTGACGTGTTTAGCCTAAATGGCAAGAAAATCGCAAGTTTTGTAGCCCATAGCATGGCCGAGGCTTCCAAGATTTGGCAGAGCGGTTCGGTCAAGGGTGCAGAAAAGGCCGAAGGCATTTGCCTGATCCGTAGCCGTAGCACCGGCGCCGTTGCGAAAGTTCGCGCCCTTCGTTAATTTTCATAGATAAACCTATGGACAAATAGTCAATAAAAAGCGCCCTTAGGGGCGTCTTTTTGGTGTTTTTTGAGGATAATTTAAGATTGTGAAGGTTTGGTGTGTTTTTGCCTTCTGAGGAGTCCATATGGATTATAGGAATGTTTGGAAACTTTTCGGTCTTAAAAAGACTGTTTGCATGGTTGCGGGACTTGCCGCTTTTGGCCTTGCTGACAACCCGATTTCTAGCTATCATTACTTGGCAGACCCGGGTGCCGCTGCCGACGACACGTATTTCTACGTGATTACCGACTCCGATGACCCGGCGGCATACAATGCCAACGGCTACAGCATCAAGGCCCTGTACGGCTTCCGTACTAAGGATATGAAGAACTGGACCGACTTCGGCATCATTTACGATGCGCGCAAGGTGGACGGTATCGGTGATATCTGGGCATCCGACATCGCCGTGAATCCCAAGGACGGAAAACTCTACATCGTGTTCCCCGATGGCGGTGGTGGCGGCGTGGGCCTCATCTCTGCCGACAGTATTGCCGGTCCGTGGACGAACCCTGTCTCGGGCAACAAAAAACTCATCAACAACTGGGGTGGCGGCCTTGCGGACTGCGACGGCATCGGCTGGTGCTTTGACCCGGGTATTTTCTTTGATGACGACGGCACGGGCTACTTCACCTTTGGTGGCGGTAGCAGCGATAGCCGTCCGGCTGCCGACAATAACAACGACATCTTCAATATCTACAAGTTCAACTCCGATATGAAGGGCTTCGATGTGAGTTCCAAGACTCACCTGAAGATCGGTGGCCCGAAGGCGATGGAAGCTTCTTACATCCACAAGTACAAGGGCAAGTACTATCTCTCTTACAGTACGGCCGACTTGCGTATTGCCTACGGCATGTCCGATAAACCCATGGGCCCTTACACTTATAAGGGAATCTTCATGGGCAACCCGAGCATCAACGGGCAGAACATCAACGCGAACAATAATAACCACCACGGTATTGCTGAATTCAAGGGACACTGGTATGTGGCTTACCATGACCGCCGCATCGCCAACGGTTACGATGGCCTGGAAAAGATTCCTGCCGAAGATGGCAAGGCCAATCCGAATCCGGCTTACCACCGTAGCGTAAGTGTCGATGAATTCACTTACAATAGTGACGGCACCATGAAGGAATTGACCTTCACCAAGGAAGGTCCGAAGCAGATTGCGAATTTCGATCCGTATGATTGGTATCCGGCTCTTACCAGCTCCAAGCAGAAGGGAGTCCGTAGCCGTTCCAACTTCGTTTTGGGCAAGGTGACCGATTATGTTTTGCTTCCGCTTTCGACTAAGGAATCTTGGATTCGCGTATCGGGCGTGGACTTCGGTACGGCCGCTACGGGCTTTACGGTTCAGGCCGGTAGCGCTGCCGATGACAACAAGATTGAAATCCGCACGGGTTCTGCGACGGGTACGCTTGCTGGTACTTGTACTTTGAAGAACACGGGTAACAAGAGCACTTATGCCGAATCTTCTTGCGACGTGGAAGGCCTCAAGGGCGTTGTGGATGAGGTGTTCCTGGTGTTCAAGGGCTCTAAAGATTCTACCATGGCAATCAAGGCCTGGGGCTTTGAAGGCAGCGGTACCACTCCGCCGACTCCGCAGAGCGCCTTTGGTGGCAAGGCGTGGGCTGTGCCGGGCTTGATTCAGGCTGAAAACTTTGACGAGCCGGGCACTGGCCGCGGTGGCGATGTGGATTCCTTCAACGATTCCGATTCCGAAAACCACGGTAACTCTAGCTACCGCGAAGGTACGGGCGTAGACCTGTACGAGAAGGCATCGGGTGTCGTGGTGGGTTACAATACCGAAGGCGAATGGCTCGAATATACGATTAATGTGGCCGAGGCCGGTGACTATACGCTCTATGCGGCTGTTGCAGCTGCAGGTAGCACTTCTAGCTTCAAGTTCTCTGTCGGTGGCAAGGATATTACCGAAGAAATCTCGGTTCCGGCTGCATCTGCAGGCGAAGATAATTACGATGAGTTCAACAAGGTCAAGGCCAAAATCAAGCTGGATGCCGGTGAACAGGTCTTGAGACTCACGGTTGTCGGTTCCTGGTTCGATATCGACTACTTCAATATCGAAAAGGGCGAGAATGCCGCCGATTCTTATCCGGATGTTACCACGGCTGTTTCTGGCAAGGTTAAGCTGAATATGACAATGGTTTCGAAGTATGATGTGTTCAGCTTGGATGGCAAGAAGGTTGCAAGCTTTGTTGCCCACAACATGGACGAAGCAAGCAAGCTTTGGAAGAGCGGTTCTGTTAAGGGTGCAGAAAAGGCAGTTGGTGTCTGCCTGATTCGTAACCGTAGCAACGGGATGGTTGCAAAGGTGCGCGCGGCCCGTTAAGTTTCCCATAAACACATCCAACCAGGAGGACACCCTCGAGTGGGGGTGCCCTTCCTTTGGGAAAGAACTCTGGTGGAGAACAGAGTACATAAGGAGTAAAAGATGAGTGTAAAATTGGTGAAGGGATTAGGTGTCGCCGTTGGGATGGCGGGCATCTGGAGTTTGGTTTCGGCGGCGACAGTCAATGTTGACGTGACCGAAGAGCATCAGGTCATTCGTGGTTTCGGTGGCATGGTGCATAACCAGTGGCAAGGCGGTGGCGGACTTTCCGAAGCTGATGCCAAGCTTGCTTTCGGTACGGGCGATGGCCAGATTGGCCTCAATACGCTGCGTATTCCGGTGTATGCAAGTTCTAACGATTTTAACAAGGAAGTTCAGGCCGCAAAGTATGCGAAGGCCGTTGCAGGCGATGATTTCATCTTGTATGCAACTCCGTGGACTTCTCCTTATGCAGGTGCCAACCAGCACATGTCTTCGTCTAACTACCAGAAGTATGTGGATCACCTGAATAGCTTTAATGACTACATGAAGAACCAGGGCGTTCCTCTGTATGCTATCTCTATCAGTAACGAACCGGACTGGTGCGGTGAATGGGCTTGCTGGAGCGCAGATGAAATCTACAACTTCACCAAGGGCTACGCCGATAAGATGCGCAAGAACGGTGCGAAGGTGATTTCGACGGAATCTTTCCGCTATGACAAGAACCTTTACAACAAGGTGCTGAACGATGCCTCTGCTCTTAAGAACTGGGATATTCTCGGTGCTCACTTCTATGCCTCTGAAGCCTCTACCGGCGATAACTTCTTCCAGTACAGCCTTGCTGACCAGAAGAATGTGGAACGCTGGATGACGGAACACTACACCGAAAGCCAGGGCAGTGGTAACTACTGGCGTACCGTGATGCGTACCGGTGACCAGGCGAACCAGAATAAGTTGGATACCGTGCGCGCTATGGACGTGGCTTACGAAATGTTCCGCGGACTTGCCATCGGTAACTTCAATCAGTACACTTGGTGGTACATCCGTCGTTGTTATGGCCTGATTATGGAAAAGGACTTTGGCAACAAACTTCAGATTCCGCAGAACGAAATCGGTAAGGTTTCTAAGCGCGGTTACATTATGAGCCAGTACGCACGATTCATCCGTCCGGGTGCAATCCGCGTGGGTGCAACTCAAAAGCCCGAAGCCAACTTGTTCGCTAGCGCTTATAAGAGCTCCGAAGGCGACTCCGTGATTGTGGTGCTTGTAAACCGCGATTACAAAAACACCAAGAGTGTGACGGTGAACGTGAAGGGTGCTGATGTAGAATCCTTCCACGTGTATACCACGAGTGAAGCGAAGAATGCAAAGTATGAAGGCGAAGTCAAGAACGGTTCTGTGACCATCACCATGGATCCGGGTAACACAAGCAACAAGGACTGTATTGTAACGCTCGTGGGCGTTGGCACTCCGGCAGAACCTGTGCCGCGCGAACCGTTCGGTGGCAAGGCTGTGGAACTCCCGGGCAAGATCGAAGCCGAAAACTTTGATGTTCCGGGTACCGGCAAGGAAAACAAGACCTATTACGATGCCGATTCCGAAAACCATGCTTGCACCGACGAAGACAAGACTGCTGAATGCTCCAAGGTTCGTGAAGATACGGGCGTCGATATTTACAAGAAGTCCTCTGGCGCTGTCGTGGTGGGCCACAACCAGGCTGGCGAATGGCTCGAATACACCGTGAATGTGAAAGAAGCTGGCGAATACACCATGACCGCTTCTGTCGCGACGGGTAATTCGGATCCGGGCTTTACGCTTTCGATTGATGGAGACCTTGTTGCCGAAGTGCCGGTTTCTGGTTCCAGCTGGGATGACTTTAAGAATGTCACGGCCAAGGTGACGCTCCCTGCAGGCGAACACATTCTCCGCCTGGAAGTGACGACCTCTTGGTTCGATATTGACTACCTCAAGTTCGATAAGCCCTGCGAAGATTGCAATACGGGAATCGCAAGTGCTCGCCTAAATATGCCGACGGCCGCCCAAAATTACCGTATTTTCGATATGAATGGTGGCTTTATCGGCATGGTGCGTGCCTCGAACGGACTGGAACTGAAGAATGCCACTACGGGGCTGGTACGGTGCGGTGGCGCCTACTTGGCTAAGTCTGCCGCAGGACAAATCACGCGCATTCAGGTGACAAAATAAGCCCTGACGGCCAAAGTAAATTTTGATTAACCAAAACCCGCTTTTTTAGCGGGTTTTTCGTTTGATTTTGCATGTTGCCTGTTGACTATTTATCCATAGGTTTCGGCTTTTTTTACATAAAAAAGCCAATTTTTTTGGATAACTTATAGGGTATAAAAGGAGTGTGTTATGGATTTTAAAAAAGTTTCTGAGTTTTTGACCCCGGCATTGTGGCTTATTGGCGGGCTTGTGATGCTCGCATCCATTGCCAATGCCGCGCCGAACCCCAATTTCCATATTTATATCGCTTATGGCCAGTCTAACATGGCGGGCAACGGTGCAATTGTTCCGTCTGTGGACCAGGCTACGAATCCGAAGAATTTCTTGATGCTTGCCTCGCACAATGCAAATGCTAGCCAGCGTAGCGGTAGCACCACTCAGTCTATCAAGACCGGTGAATGGTATCCGGCAATTCCGCCGATGTTCCACCCCTTCGAAAACCTTTCTCCGGCAGATTACTTCGGTCGCGCCATGGTCGATTCCCTGCCGGGCGTTACCGTGGGTATTATCCCAGTGGCAATCGGTGCTGTGAGCATCAAGGCTTTTGACAAGGACCAGTACCAGGCTTATTTCAATTCTGCTGCGAGCTACATCCAGAGCTGGGCAAAGGACTACGATTCTAACCCTTATCAGAGAATTGTGGACTTGGGCAAGAAGGCTAAGGAAGTGGGCGTCATCAAGGGCTTTATTTTCCACCAGGGAGAAACCGATGGCGCTGGCACCGAATGGCAGAACAATGTATACAAGACCTACAAGGACATTGTAAACGCTCTTGATTTGGATGAAAACGAAGTTGCGTTTGTTGCTGGCGAAATGATGAACGACCCTACGGGTAACTCTGGCCAGGGTAGCTGCTGCTACAGCAAGAACGGCGGTATCGCTCAGCTGAAGAGCAAGTTCAAGAAGTTTGGCTTGGCCTCTTCTCAGGGCCTGAAGGGTAACGGCAAGGATCCCTACCACTTTGGCCGTGAAGGCGTCATTGAACTTGGCCGCCGCTATGTTCATGAAATGCTCCAGCTCATCGACAAGACCATTGATCCGGATGCTCCGGCAGTTGACCTGGTTGATCCGAGCCAGTCTACGGTTCCCGACGAACCGCCTGAGGAATATGGCCCGTATGGCGATGCGCCCGCAAAGATTCCGGGTACTATCGAAGTTGAAGAATACAACAAGGGCGGTGCCGACAAGGGTTACTACGATTTGAGCAAGGGCAACGAAGGCGGCAAGTTCCGCAAGAACGACGTTGATATTTATCAGCCCAACATGGGCCTGGTCGTTGGCCACTGCCAGAAGGGCGAATGGCTCAAGTATAGTGTGAACGTGGAAGCTGATGGCGAATACGAAATTTCGGCACTCGTCGCTGGTGATAATGGCACAGGTAGTTTCGTCCTTTACATGGACGATACCAAGATCGGTACCGAAATCGCTAACGAAGGCAATGGCTTTGAGACCTTTACCACGGTGAGCGGCGGCAAGGCGACTCTGAAGGCTGGCAAGCACGATTTGAAAATCGAAATCACTAACGATTGGATTGATATCGACTACGTGGAATTCAAGGCTTCTTCTACGACCTCCATTGCACAAGGCTTGAACCTGATGACCGAAGCGGAAAGCAACTTCAACCTGTTCGATATGCAGGGCAAGCATGTGGCAAGCTTCAAGGCTGCTGGCATGGATGCTGCTGTCCGCATGGTCAAGGACGGTGTCAAGGGTATCCGTCAGGGAGTGTATTTGGTTCGCTCTGCCGGCAAGATGGGCGTCAAGCAGAAGGTGGTGACCTATGAAAAGTAACGAAATCGTGGTCATTAAGCAGATTGCTGTCTTTTCTGTTCTTGCAGTCGTGCTAGGATTTCTATACGGCTAAAATTTAAACTCTCTCTCTCTCCTTGTTTGACACCCCTGTTTTAGGGGTGTTTTTTGCTTTTTTGGGAAAAACGTTCTTGACAATTTGTCAAAAGAACTTAAGGCCTGTCGGGGCTTTTTGACCCGTTTTTAGGGTAATTTTAGAATGATGAAATTTGCATGGGCGGTGGTGCGCCCACAAAAGGAGTACTAACATGGGATGGTTTAAAAGTTTGGGCATTGCCCTCGCTAGTTCTTGTGCAGTTTACGCTGTAACAGTCAACAATCCGATTATGTATGTCGATAGCCCGGACCCCTCGATTGTCCGTGTTGACGACGCCTATTACATGGTGACGACGACCATGCATTTTGCCCCGGGCGTGCCCGTTTTCAAGAGCACCGATTTGGCCCAGTGGCGCACGGTGGGCTATGCCTACCAGACGCTCACCAACAACGACCAGCAGAACCTGAATGGCGGCAAGGAC
>Ga0310695_10004267_pt1 | contig 26638 bp, 24 predicted proteins | sample RumenRJG_04DNA_FD_203882 | JGI IMG/M metagenome (GOLD analysis project Ga0310695, IMG submission 203882) | Bovine rumen microbial communities from Lethbridge, Alberta, Canada - RJG_04 (v2) (version 2) | ecosystem: Host-associated > Mammals > Digestive system > Stomach > Rumen | place: Canada... | reverse complement strand
TCTCATATCATCGCTCCATTCTTAAAAAAATTTTTTTTGCCAAGTTTTATAACCATTTCTATTATAATCCATTTTCCCGAAACATTCAATACATATTTTATAAATTATCACCAATTTTTTTTAAAAACTCTTTTCATTATGAATGATACATTAAAGCAATATTACTATTGTTTTTTCGCAAAAAATGTAATATAATTATTGTGTATCATTCAAAAAGGACAGAATTTCTATGAACAGTATTTTCAGAGGAAACAGACGCAGCGTCTTGTTTATATCGGATTTTATTTTATGGAACCTCTCTTTTTACATATCCTTTTCCGTGAATAAAAACACGTTCTTTCTCAGGGGATATGAAAATATATTTTTTACGGGGCTTATTGCCGCCAATATATGTTTTTCGGTAGTGTTCGTTCTTTTCAGACTGTATGACAAGCTTTGGCGATATGCCGATATTGAGGACTTTTTTTATGCACTGATAGCCTCCCTTACGGCAAATCTTGCTTTCATGTCCTGCACGATGACCGCAAGTATCTGGTATGCCGACATCAATCTCGGCTCTCGGGTATATATCACTTATGCCATGATGTCCACGTTGCTTGTGATGATGTTTAGGATAATTTACAGGCTGAATAAAATTCTTGAACGGCGTAATCTTGCCGGAAAAGCGAGCAAACGTCTTTTAATCGTCGGTGCAGGCGAAACCGCTTTTTCTGTACTTACAGAGCTTTCAAAAGCTGCATGGAATGAATATATTCCCGTGTGCCTCGTAGATGACGACAAGGACAAGCTTAACAGACGTATCGCAGGCATAAAAGTGGCAGGCACTACCAACGACATTCCCCGACTTTGCTATGAAAACGACATTGAAGCCATTCTTTTCACCATCTCTCAAATCAGCGTTGCCGATAAAAAGAGGATTCTCGATATATGTGCCGACACCCAATGTGAAGTGAAGATTATTCCGAATATGTACAATCTTGTAACTTCGGGCGGTGCGTCCATCACCTCCTCCATGCGACAGGTTGAAGTGGAAGATTTGCTGGGCAGAGAGCCTGTTGTATTCGACACCGAAAAATACGGTAAATATATTATCGGTCAAACGGTTCTTGTAACAGGCGGGGGCGGTTCGATAGGCTCGGAACTTTGCCGACAAATTGCACGTCTTAACCCCAAACATCTTATTATTCTCGATATTTACGAAAACAATGCTTATGACATTCAGCAGGAGCTTATCAGAAAGCACGGCAAAGACCTTTCATTTGAAGTGCAGATAGCGTCTGTGCGTGACAAGAAAAAGCTTGAACACATCTTTAAGAACAAAAACATAGATGTTGTCTTTCATGCCGCTGCACATAAGCACGTTCCCCTTATGGAAAACAATCCCGAAGAAGCCGTTAAAAACAACGTATTCGGCACTCTCAAATTGGCGGAAGTGGCGGATAAATACCGTGTAAAGAACTTTGTGCAGATTTCAACGGATAAAGCCGTCAATCCCACCAACATCATGGGTGCGTCAAAACGTATATGCGAAATGATTATTCAAATGATGGGCAGGAGAAGTAAATATACCAACTTTGTTGCCGTGAGATTCGGAAATGTTCTCGGCTCAAACGGCTCTGTTATTCCGCTTTTCAAGGAACAAATTCGTTCAGGCGGTCCCGTCACCGTCACCCACCCCGATATTATCCGTTATTTCATGACCATTCCCGAAGCGGTATCGCTTGTACTCACGGCTGGCAGTCTTGCAAAAGGCGGTGAAATATTCATTCTCGACATGGGCGAGCCTGTCAAAATAAGAGTTCTTGCAGAAAATTTGATACGACTTTCCGGCTTGAAACCCGACGAGGATATTAAAATAGAATATACGGGATTAAGACCGGGTGAAAAACTTTATGAAGAACTTCTTCTCAATGAAGAGGGCATTACCAAGACCGACAACAAAAAAATATATATTGGCAAGCCTATCGAATTTGACAATGATATGTTTTTGAAAAACCTTTCAAGGCTGTATATAGCCGCTCACAGAAATCAGGCTGACAGGGTGGAACAGCTCATAGCCGACACCGTGCCGACATTCCACCATGCCAGAAACAATTAGCAATTAGCAATGTGCAATGTGCAATTATTGGTAACCGCAAGCAAATGAAAAAATCCGCAAAGTGCCTTTCATGACATTTTGCGGATTTTTTTATCAACATATTTCAGCAGAACCGACCTGCCGTTAAAAATATCTGCACATTGCACATTGCAAATTGCACATTAAACAAGTATTTCGCCCTCAACGGGAGCACAAGCAGCATTGGATTCATCTGTATCAATGTGCATAGCAGGGGCAAATCTCGGGCTTACTCTTACCACTACATCACCGAATATGAGTTCTCTGCCGTCTTTGCCTGTCTTTACACTTACTACCTGCTTGTCTTTCAAGCCGAATTCTTCGGCAGTTTTCGGGTCAAGGTGGATATGTCTTTTGGCAACCATTACACCGCACTCAATGTCAACTTCACCTTTCGGTCCGATAAGCTTACAGCCGGGTGTGCCTTTCACGTCACCTGACTCTTTTACAGGCGGGTTGATACCGATTTTGCGTGCATCGGAAAATGAAAGTTCAACCTGGTCGTCGGGACGCTCCGGACCAAGTATCGAACAGACAAGCTCACCTTTGGGACCTACAACCGTTACTTTCTCAAAACAGGCAAACTGTCCGGGCTGTGAGAGGTCTTTCTTGTTGGTAAGCTGATAGCCCTCACCGAAAAGCGTTGCAAGCGTACTCTTTGTAACGTGTACGTGACGGGCAGAAGTTTCAACCATGATTTTCATTTCAATCTACTCCATTCTATTAAAAATCTTTATACAATAATTTTACAACTGTTTGATAAAAAAGTAAAGAAGTATTTGCAAAAATCCCCCAACAATTTCATTGCTAATTGCACATTGCTCATTGCTCATTGTCATAGGTGTGGTCGCAGACTTCTTTTATTTTTTCCTGCAATTTCAGGAAATCCTCAAAAGCGGCAGGCTTGTTGTTGGGATTTCTGAGAAGTGCGGCAGGGTGCAGAATCGCCATCATCAAAACTCCGTTCTTTTCAAAAAATATTCCATGCTCTTTCATTATCTTGAAATCGGGTTTGATAATTTTTGCAGCGGCAATTCTTCCCAAGCATACAATTATTTTCGGTCTTAATATCTTGAACTGCTTTCTGAGCCATTCTATGCACTGTTCCTGTTCTTCGGGCAGGGGGTCACGATTTTGGGGCGGTCGGCACTTGACTATATTTGCAATATAAATATTCTTCTTTCTGTCGAGGTCAACCGCAGCAAGCATTTTATCCAAAAGCTGTCCGCCACGCCCAACAAACGGTTCTCCTTTTAAGTCCTCGTTTTCACCGGGTCCTTCGCCTATGAACATGACTTCCGCATTGTCAACGCCTGTTCCGAATACAACATTTGTCCTTGTCGAGCAAAGCCCGCACTTCTGACAATTCAGGCATTCTTCCCTTAATTTTGCAAATTCTTCATTTTTCTCTGACATACAAAAATCCTCCCCTTTGGATAGTGTGGAGAGTGGAGAGTTGAGAGTGAAGCAGGCATATCAACTCCACTCTCCACTCTGCACACTCCACTCTCTATAAAGTTTTACTGTACAGAAAACACGTTAACGGTATTTCTTTTCCATGCAGGTTCATAATAATATTTTCTTCACCGTCACGGCTGAAATTTCTTTTGTCATAAAATTGATATGTACAGCCCGTATCTGTAAATAAATATATCAATTTACCCTTTTCACGTTTTGAAAGTTCTTCCAAAAGTGCCGTTCCAATGCCCATTCCGTTCAAATCAGGCTCAACCGCAAGAAAATTCATTTCTCCGTCAGGCTTGTTTTTTTTCGTGAAATCGGCAAGCATTTTTTCATTTGTGTCGCTGTAAACATTTGCACCGCCTTTAAAAAGCATTCCCATGAAAAGTTCTGCCGTTTTGATAAAAAGGCTTGCATAAAGTGACTTGTATGCTTTTTTCTCTCCGTTCATATCCGCAAGCAGTACTCCGACAAATTTACCGTCAATGTATGCCCCTATTATCTGAGTTGCACGCAAAAGCTCCATATACCAAAAATATTTGCTGTACAGACTGATTTCAAACGGCTTATCGGTGTATCTGTCAACATTCATTCCGATTCTGCAAAACTCTATTGCTTTTTTGAAATCCCTCTTTGAAACGGGTTTTAACTCTATATCCATTTACTTTCCGCCTTTATCAATTTTTCTTTCGGTGTTCTTGCCGTCTTTAAAGCCTCTTTTATATACAAATACCAGACACACCGAAATCAATATAACGATACCCGCAAATATGAAAAAGTCTGTTTGAGTATATGTTTTTTCTTCGTAGTAAGCGTTATATTGTTTTTTCGGCTCACTCACTTCTTCCGACTGCTGAGATGTATTCTTTGAAACATCTGTATTTACGGTACTTTTTTCGGAGATGATGACTTTTTGCGAAATCCTGCTTTTTTCGGAAATATTGCTCTCACTTAAAATACTTTCTTGGCTGACATCAAGTGTAAAATGATATTTCTCGTCTGAAACAAGATAATTTTCATTTTTATCACACACTTCATATATGAAAGCCTCAAATTCATATTTTTGATATGAGCCTGTCGGCTTGAAACGTACTGCAATATCCTGTATATTTTCGGGCATATAAATTATATCTGTCTGACCGCTGTTATCATTGTAATATAAAATATCCTTTTCGCTTTTTTCTTCAAGAGATATATTTTTCAGTTCAAGCATATTTTTGTCATAAGAAATGCTGATACGGCAAGCACCTATATCAAAATAGCTTTCAAGTGAAAGGTACGCAGTAAAAGCCTTTTCGGCTTTCACATCTTCATTGACGTGCATGGAAAGAGATACTTCGCTATTTTGTGCATACACCCTCACGGTGAATATAAGAAATATTGCCAATGCAATTATTACAGCCTTTTTCACGGAAATTTCTCCAATAATGATTTTATCCTATTTTAACATAATACAGCCTTTATTTCAACAGCAAAAAATAAGCAGTCGGTAAATTTTTTTACCGACTGCATCATATTTATCTTCCGAAACCGCCCGGACCTCTGCCACCCATGCCCATACTCTGAACGTCACTATAATATAAATCAGATGTAAAGTCCATAGTTGCTGTATTTGAGCCTGCTGTAAGGGTATATGAATTTCCCTGTGTCATGTTCGGAGAGGAGTAAACCGCACATGAAAAATTCTTTGTTGCCGTGAATGTGAAACCCGAACCGTCATCAACTGAAATCTCTGTTCCGCTTTCACCCGATATATTCACGAGTGCAGAACACTGTGTTCCTGTATCGAAGTTGACCGCCATATCAGATGTGCCGAGTGCAAGGACTGTTCCGCCCGTTATGCTTGCAACACAACCGTTGCTGTCACCTTTATCCAATGCACCGTTACCGCTTGTTGTAGGACCTTCCACAATAGTCGTACCGCCTGTGATATAAATAGAGCCGTTGCTGTCCAAGCCGTCACCCGATGTGTTTACATACACATAACCACCGTTGATTGTAAGGCTTGCACTTGTATCCGTACTGCCCCAAGGTGTATCGTCATTTGAGCTTGTATCGGAACCGCCTGCGGTATTGATACCGTCATCACTTGATACTACCCAAACTCCTCCGTTATTCATTACAAAAGCCTGTGCTTCTATGCCCTCATAGGACTTTATGATATTTATCGAGCCGTCATTGATTGTAACAGTACCTGTTGCCGTCAAGCCGTCATCGCTTGTAGAAAGTTCTGCACTGCCCGAATTCACCGTAATATCTGCATTTCCGTGAACTGCGTCATCTGCACTTGATACGGTGAGCGTTGTACCGTTCATTAAAATATCACCGTCACACTTTATGCCCTTTTGAGAGGTATCGCTGTTTTTGGAATTATCAGAGCCACCGCCTGCCAATATGTCAACCGTACCGCCTGCAAGGTCAATATATCCTGTAAAGTCTGCATTGTCGTTGCCTGCTTTTACGGAAATTCCGTCATAGCCTGCATTTATATACAAACTGCCGTCTGATATATAGAAAAGGCTTGTATTGTCATCATTTGAAAGCTGTATTCCGTCATGTCCCGAAGTGATTTCAATATCACCACCGCCTATTTTTACGCTGTCATCTGCCTGAATACCGATATTTTCGGCATTTACAGTCAGTTTTGAACCTGTTATTTTCAAGTCGTTCTTGCATACAATGCCGTGCAGGCTTGATGTGACATTCAAAGAACCCTCACCATTGATAGTGACATCATCTTTTGCATATATAGCACCGTCAATTTTGGCACTGCTGTCGGAGTTCGTGCATTCAATGGTATTTTCTCCTACACACTGTATAATCACTTTATCACATGACTGTATATTGATACAGGCACTTGACGAGTTTTTCATGGAAACATTGTCAAGTATCAGATAGATATTACCCGATTTTGTGCTGTCGTCAACGGTGATAGTGACATTTTCGGACGAGCCTGTCACTTTATAAGTGCCTTTTGAAGTGATGGTAACTTCACTGCCAGAACTGCCCCTCGTGGTATCGGATATAGTACCCTCATTTCCGGAAAGTGTTATCGTTGCATTCACATCTTCGGAAGTAACGTCTTTATAATCTCCGTCAGCAAAATTGGAATTTTCCGTTGCGGAGGTCTGAGTTGCGGAAGTTTCATTTGAAGCGGTCGAAGTCTGTGAAACAGTCGAGGTTGTATCCGAATTTGCAGAACTTTGTGTTGAACTGTCGGAACAGCCTGCACATACTGCCGTAGAAATCACGAGTGCCATAAATACAGCCAAACATTTTTTATGCATAAATTTACATCTCCTTTTCAAATTGCCGTCATCAATCATTGCTCATTGCTAACTGCTCATTGCTAATTGTTTAGAGTTGGTTTTGGGGTTCTGTGTAGGGGAGAACTGCTATTTCAAGATTGCCGTTTTTGGTGCGTATTTCGTCAATGAAAGCTTTTTCTTCGGAGGGGTCTTTCATCTGGATTTTGAACGAAAGACGGAACATAGAACCCATGCCTGTTGTTTTAACGCCTGCATTTTCCCAGCTTTTGAGATAGTGTGCAAAGGTGTCGTCAAATGCACCTGAATACTCCAGAGATTCGGGAATAGTAATTCTGAGAAGCCTGTCCTCTGCCATGCTTTTGTGTTCAAATATCGGGAGGAATGAGAGAATAAGGTATATGACTGCCATTCCAAGAAGAATTACAACGCCATAGCCAATGTAGCCCATGCCGAAAGCGATACCCGAACCCATTGCAATGAGTATAGCTGCAATTTCGTCTGCACTGCCCTGAGCACTTCTGAAACGGATAAGACTGAAAGCACCGCCTATTGCAACGCCTGCACCGATATTTCCCTTAACGAATGCAATGACTGCCGCAACCATGAAAGGAATAACTGCCATTACCATGAAAAAACGTTTCTTTGCACGGATTTTAAAGGACATAATCCATGCATAGATAAAGCCCGAAACGATGGCAGCAAGTGCCATGATAAAGAATTGTGCCGCTGTGGGTGATGTTGTAAAGATAGAGTCAAACATGATTGAATTTCCTTTCTTTTATAAATTTCTTGTACGGAGAAGCTGCTGTCTGTAAGCCTCACCGTATTTGGAGAAACTGCCTTTATAGATTTTGCCTTTTGTCAGAATGTCCGACAGCCACAGCGGTACAGCCTGCTGTACTTTTACTTCAAGTATCGTGTAACCGTCTTTTAAGAGAGAGTTGCCGTTCATTGATACCCTTAAATCAAGGTCATCATATCTGTAACGGGGGTTGTGGTCAATGGTCAGTCTTAAATCTCCGTCAGGCTGAAAGTATGCTATTCTGTCATAGATTATCATGCAGGCGGGTACAAGCGTCTGATAGTAGTCACGGAAAGTAGTGATTTCTTTATTTATTTGACCGCCTGCACATATATCGCCCTCACCGTCAAAGAATTTTTTGACAAGGGGAATAGTTGACTGCACACGCCTTTTATATACAATTCCGTAAGCCTTTCTTTTGAGTTCAAGGAATACGGGAGAAGTATCTGTTGCGATACCGTAGGAACGAAGCCTTATTTTTTCCTTGAAAGGAGGTTTTTCAACGGAAGTTCTGATAAGCCTGTAATTTGGTGTATCATAGTACAGAGATGCTATGGAAGTAAGTCCGAACTTGTCTATTTTCATATAGTCCTTTACGCTTTCTTTAAAATACTCCGTCTGTTCGGGGGACATGATGTATTTCATTTCATATCGTTTCATTACAACAACGGGATTTGAAACAACTGCCATCTTCTTCACCGCCTTTTTTATAATGCTATTTCAAGAGTAAATATGCCGTTTGCGACTTTTGCGGAAACCCTGCCGTTATGTGCCTTGACAATATCTTTGACATACGACAATCCAAGACCTGCGGTATTTTTATCTTTTGCATTGGCGAGAGTGGTAAACCTGTCAAATATCTCGTCAACACTGCCGTTTGAAAGGTCTGTATCGTTTGTCTGCAAAATAATGATTCTGTCGCCTTTTTTCTTTAAAGTAAATTCCGCTTTTGAAAGGGAGTATCTCAGAGCATTTTCCGCAAGTTCGGAAAGAACTTTCTTTATTGCCTGTTCATCACCCTCAAAGTTTATATCGGGTGTTATGTTGCTGTCGAGTGCAATTTTCTTTTCATCAAACTTTTCTTTTCGGCTTTCAACGAAACTCTGCATAAGCTCCGAAAGATTGATATTGGATACAGCCATATCCTTTTCTTCAAAGATAGCCAATGCACCGAGATGTTTTACAAGTTCGGTCATTTTTCTTATTTGTCTGTCAATCGCCTTTGTCTGTTCATCGGAGCCGTTCTTTCTTTCGAGAACCTCTGTATTGGCACTTATGACAGTGAGGGGCATTTTGAAATCCTGTTCGATATTGGCAATAAATGCTTTCTGTTTTCGGTCGGCTTCCTCGAACTGCTTGAAAAGCATTTTGCTTAATTTTACAAGCACAAGATAGCTTATCAAAAGTACAAGCAGTTCGCCTATTGCGGATATGATAAGCGTTCTGTATGAAGGGAGGAGTTCTCTGCCCTGGTCTATGACGGTAACAAATGTTTTGCCGTCTTTTTCATAGACACGATACCTGTATGTGAGATTTGTCCAGCCTGTCGATTCTTTGATAAGACTTCTTGCAAGGTCTATTGCTTCACTTTGAGTGAGTGCCGACATTCTGTATTCAATCAGCTCTGCTTTTTCGTCTTTATCGAATGCGTATGTGAAAAATCTCAAAGAAGCTTTCATCTCGGGCGAATCGGGTCCCATAGGACCGAATTTTCGTCTTTCATTTTTCACGCTTTCCGTATTTTCGGTATTTTCCGTATTTTCAGAATTTTCCGTATTTTCGGGGGACTGTTCCTCTTTGACAAACTTTCCCGTTGAAAATGAAATTGCCTCTGTCATGTGGTCAGCGTCTTCCGCCACCATAGTGAAATTTATCACGTTTATCACCGAAAGCAGTACCGTCAGCAGTATAAATACCGAAAGTTCGGCATACAAGACAAATTTTTTTCTTACTTTGTCCACTTTCATTCACCAGCCTTTTTTGAATAAATAACATTGAGTTTTCCTGTCAATTCAGACGGCAGAAACGGAAGTTTGATACAGTCATCGGCTGTATTGAATTTTTCCTTTCTCTCGGTTATCACAATAACGGGTATGCCGTCATCATTAAGCACTTTTACAATCTCTCTGCACTTTATTCGTGGTATGTTTTCATTGATTATCACTGCATCAAACTTTTCGGAGGCAAGCTTTGAAATCACCTGAGTGCCGTCAAAGACGGTCTGCACGGTATTTTCCGAAAGTTCAAGCAGGGCTTTGTATGACATGAGAAAATCTCTGTCGGGGTCGGCTATCAGCACATTCATATATTTCTTCACCGCTTTCTTTTGTTCTGTCTTTAAGATTACCATGGAATATTGGAATGGATATGGAAATTTTTTTAAGTAAAAATAAATATTTACTGTAAAATTTTCAAGTAAACCTCCTCATGTTTTTTATTATAACATAAGATATTTAAATTTTCCTTAAATATTTATCCGTCATTTTTTACAAAATAAATAAACTCTAAATATATAATACGACAGATACAAAAAAAGCCACCCGAAATAATCGGGTGACTTTTTCATATTTATATAACTCCACGATAATATAAACCTCTTGTAAATTTGCCTTTTTCAAGCGGTAAATTGCCGTATAATGCGGAATTTTCCCCAATTTCAACAGAGTTTTCAACACTAAAGCGATAAACTTCAAAATCAATTCCTTTCAGTTCGTTTTTTCTGTCGGACAAAATCACGGGTACGGAATTTAAAATCTCACTGCAAGCACCGTATGTATGTACGGGAAAATCAATGCCTTTTCTGTCACGGATATAGCCCGTTTTTTGTGCAGGATTGTTTCTTGTCAGCATTAACGGCATTAACCCGTAACTTACGATTCCCAAAGGTATCTTTCCGCCCAATTTTGCTATCTGTTCGAGTGTGAGTTCTATGGAAACTTCTATGTCAAGAAGTCCCTCTCGTTCCGCCCATTCGACTGACGCTGTATTTGTGATATTTAAGCCAAATCCGCCATGTATATCCATATCCAATTCTTTCGCCATTTCGACAGCACCGATATTTGACGCTAAAACTTCATTTATGCCAAGCGTCTGTATATGTTTCAGTCTTTCAAAAATTTTATTCTCCATGCCGAACATTCCTCTCGGTATCTCAACCGCTACGGCAAATCCCCTGTCCATCAAAGAATTATACTCGTCATCTTTTAAATCAATCGGCACATATATCAATTCGCTGTCAAGGAAACTGTCGGGAATATCACTGTTGACAAATCTGCCTCTGAAATATTTCGGCAGTTTATTTTTCCTTGAATGCGTCACGGGAAAAACGGGTTCTGCACATTCAAAAGGCTCTCTTTTGATACGTTTCTGCATAAGCTGTTCAAGGGCATTTCTTCTGAGTGCATTCATTTCCGACATAGGAACGGTCAAGCCCTCCTGCATATCCGCATGAAATCCGTTTTCAAAAAACGGTGTACCGCCTGTTTTAGTGAGGTTTGCACGGCATTTTTCCTCTGTCAAAGCCACTTTCAAAGCCTTTTCGGGCATTCCGCCATTTACTTCAACAGAATTTCCGTCACCGTCACGCACTTTCAAACATATATTTTCTCCGTCTTTCATTCTGAAATCCATTTCAACAGGCACTAACGGCTTTTCATCTTTATACATTATGCGAATGTCCGAAAGAATTTTTTCTGTTGCGGAGGTGACATTTTCCTTTGAACGTATGCCGAACATATCCGCACCCAATTTTCCCGTAAAATAGCCGTCTGTAAAGCCCGACCTTGAAAAAACCGCCTGCAGTTTATTATAAATATCGCTGTCAACCGAGCCTTTGTCAAGGCTTTCCCGACAGGCTTTCACGGCTATTGCAACATATTCGGGGCGTTTCATTCTGCCCTCTATTTTTGCCGAAGCAATGCCCGTTTCAGAAAATTCACGGATATGTTCTATTGCGGAATTGTCTTTTAAACTCAGGGCATAATTATTGTTGAAACCGTTGCTGAAAGGCAGTCTGCACGGCTGGGCACAAGCCCCTCTGTTTCCACTTCTTGAACCAAGCATTGCACTAAAATAACACTGTCCCGAAACACTCATGCACAATGCACCATGCACAAATACTTCAAGCTCTGCACCTGTCTTATCAGAAATTTCCTTTATTTCGCTTTGAGAAAGCTCTCTTGAAAGCACTACTCTTTTCAAGCCCATTTTTTCAAGGTAGGCAACACCCTTTGACGTATGCACGGACATTTGTGTTGAACCGTGTATTCTCATATCGGGAGCATATTTTCTTACAAGAGAAATAAGCCCTATATCCTGCATGATAAGAGCGTCAACGTGTATCTCACACGCATATTTTATAATCTCCCATGCAGTCTTTAATTCATCATCATGTACAAGGGTATTGCAGGCAAGATATACTTTTACGCCCCTTGCATGACAGTACTCCACAGCCGTTTTGAGTTCTTCCCTGTCAAAATTCTGTGCAGAACTCCTTGCACTCATTTTCCAAGCACCTATATAAACCGCATTTGCACCCATTCTTACAGCAGGATATATGCTTTCCATACTTCCTGCGGGTGCAAGTATCTCCAATTTATCCATAACATCACCTTTCCGTCAGAGTGGAGGGTTGAGAGTGGAGCATTTTCCATTTTCCACTTTCAATTTTCCATTATAAAGTATCTCCAATTTATCCATAAAATCACCTTTCCGTTAGAGTGGAGAGTGGAGCATTTTCCATTTTCCACTTTCAATTTTCCATTATAAAACTCTCTCCCAACTTATTGAAAGGCTTTAAAAAAGGCACTTTCATCTTCTGCCGCTTCATCTTCCGATGACAAAGAAACAACTGTTTGTGCCGCTTTTACAGATGACGACAGCGGACCCGGTTCTTTGGCTGAGGGATTTTCTTCTTTAAGCCTTTTCTTATAGATTTCAATATCTTTTTTAAGCTTTTCATTTTCCTTTTTCAGTTCATTATATTTTGTAATCTGATCGGAAGCGGCGTGTAAATATCCCTCTATCTGTTCGCCAAGTGAATCAGCCTCTTTTTCATACTTTTTCAGGCGGTCACATAAATTCACTGCTGTCAGTATTGCCGCTGCCGTAATGGATATTCTTCCGTTGATACACATATCATTTATGCTTTCATTCACTTCTTCCGCAAGCTTTTTTGTATAATCAGCGTCTTCCTGTGTAACTACCGTGTATTCCGTTCCGCCTACCGTTATTTTAACCTTGTTTTTCACGCCTTTCACTCCTTATCATTTCACAATTCTTTTCTATTATATTACATTTTTGCGGAATAATAAAGGGGTATTTGCTATAATTTGCAGGAAAAATTTGATTTTTGGGTTGTTTATAAAAAGTTTACAAGTTGAAATGACAATTTTTTTAAATTTTAGTTGAAAATCTATAAATTTTAGGTTATAATAAATTTTGGTATTTTTTTATTTGGAAAGGGATTGAAAAAACTATGTCAAATGCAAAACTTACACCCAATGAAGCAAGAGAATTGATTCTTGCAAAGCTGTCACATAATTTCGGTATCGCACCCGGTGAGGCAACATATGAGCATTATTACAAGGCAGTTGCACTTGTTGTAATGGACCTCATGCGTGAACAGCAGAAAACCTTTACTTCCGCAACAGTCGGACAGGGTAAAAAAACGGTTTATTATCTGTGCATGGAATTCCTTATGGGACGTTCTCTCAAAAATGACCTTTATAATCTCGGACTTGAGGAAACTATGAAACTTGCCCTCCAGGGACTTCAAATCAAAATTGAAAATTTGTATGAACAGGAACCCGATGCAGGTCTTGGAAACGGTGGTCTTGGCAGACTTGCGGCTTGCTTCCTTGACGGTCTTGCAACTCAGAATTACTCTGCAATGGGTTATTCTCTGCGTTATGAATACGGCATTTTCAAACAGAAACTCGTTGACGGCTGGCAGACGGAATTGCCTGATTTTTGGCTTCCGGGCGGTTCTGTATGGCTTCAGCCCCATGCCGAAAAATCCGTTTCCGTATATTTTGACGGAAAGCCCGTTGAAACTTGGGACGGCAATCACCATAGTGTAAAGCTGGAGGGTGCTACAAAAGTAATTGCAACTCCTTATGATATGCTTGTACCCGGTGACGGTGGTAAGGGTATCAGCAGACTTCGCCTTTGGGCTGCTACTTCCGATATATTCGATATGAAAGCATTCGGTCAAGGTGAATTTGTCCGTGCCGTTGAGCAGAAAGCCATTGCGGAAAGCCTTACAAGAGTGCTTTACCCCGAAGATAACCATTCCGAAGGAAAAAGTCTGCGTCTTTCTCAGCAGTACTTCCTTGTATCCGCAACTGTTCAGGACATTATTCAAAGACACCTCAGAACTTATCATTCTCTTGATAATCTGCCCGATTACGTTGCTATACATCTTAATGATACACACCCTGTACTTGCTATCCCCGAATTGATGAGAATTATGCTTGATGACTGCGGATATGGCTGGGAACAGGCTTGGGACATCGTTACAAGAACGATTGCCTATACCAACCATACAGTTATGAGCGAGGCTCTTGAATGCTGGCTTGTAGAGCTGTTTTCAAGAAAGCTCCCCCGTATCTATCAGATAGTTGAGGAAATAGACAGACGTTTCCGTGAGCAAATGCAGAAACTCGGTGTACCGAGTGAAAAAATAGAGGATATGGCAGTTATTACAGGCGGTGCTGTAAGAATGGCAAACCTTGCCGTTATTGCAAGCCACTCTGTAAACGGTGTTTCCAAACTTCACAGCGAAATCCTTAAAGATACGATTTTCCGCAATTTCTATAACATTACTCCCGAAAAGTTCAAGAACGTTACAAACGGTATCGCCCACAGAAGATGGCTCAATCAGTCCAATCCGAAACTTGCCGAGTTGATTACCAATCTTATCGGAAACGGCTTTACCAAAGATGCAAATGAGCTTGAAAAGCTTATGAACTATAAAAATGATATATCCGTACTTGACAGGCTTGCCGAAATAAAGAAAGAAAATAAAGAGTATATGGCAAAATATATCAAGGTAAACAACGGAATTATTGTTGATACGGATTCTATCTTTGACGTACAGGTAAAGCGTCTGCATGAATATAAGCGTCAGCTGATGAATGCCCTGCATATATACAGCACTTATATATGGCTGCGTGAAAATCCCAATGCGGAGTACAAGCCCAAAACCTATATATTCGGTGCAAAAGCCGCTCCGGGTTACTATTTTGCAAAACAGATTATACAATTTATCGTTGCTCTTGCCGATAAAATCAACAATGACAAGCGTGTAAACGAAAAACTCAAAGTAATCTATCTTGAAGATTACAGGGTATCCGTTGCAGAAAAATTGATTCCCGCTGCCGAAATAAGCGAACAAATCTCACTTGCAGGCACTGAGGCTTCCGGTACAAGCAACATGAAATTCATGATAAACGGTGCAGTCACTCTCGGTACTCTTGACGGTGCCAATGTAGAAATTCTTGAATCCGTGGGCAGTGACAATGCCATTATCTTCGGCATGACAACCCCCGAAGTAAGACAGCTTCAGAAACAGGGTTATAATCCTGCTGTATATTATAACAACAATCACATTATCAAACAGGCTGTTGACGGTGTTCGTTCCGAGTTTGGCTTCAATGATATAGCCGACTACCTCGCTGCAAAAGACACTTATATGGTTCTTGCAGATTTTGCCGACTACTCCATGACTCAGCAGAAAGCTTCAAGACTTTACCTCGATACAAACACATGGAACAGAATGTCCCTTGTAAACATTGCAAAGGCAGGTCGTTTTGCAGCAGACCGCTCTATCCGTGACTATGCCGAAACCATCTGGGGCATCACTCCCGTCGAAATCAATTAACAATGTGCAGTGTGCAATGTGCAATTCATTATGACCGCAAATAAATGAAGAAATCCGCAAAGTGTCGAAAAAATGACACCTTGCGGATTTTTTATTGTCCGTTAAAATTTAATCATTGCACATTGCTCATTGCTCATTGCTAATTGCTAATTGCTAATTGTTCAGCTGATTGGCTCAAAGTCGGACGCACCGTGCTTGCAGAGGGGACAAATGAAGTCATCGGGCAACTCCTCGCCCTCATAAATATAACCGCATATTTTGCATACCCAGCCTTTTTTGCCATCGGTCTGGGGCTTGGGCTTAACGTTGTTCTGATAGTATGTGTAAGTCATAGTTTCTTTATCGGAAAGTACTCTCGCCTCTGTAATACTGCATATAAACATACCGTGGGTATCCATGTCAATGTACTGCTCGACTTTGAGGGACATGAATGAGTTGATATATTTCGGGAGGAATACAAGTCCGTTATCCGAGTGCAGGGGAGTGCAGTTGGCAAACTTATCTGAATTTCTTCCGCTTTGGAATCCGAAATTCTCAAATACGCTGAAAGGTGCGTCAACCGAAAGACAGTTTACGTTCATAATGCCCGTCTGCTGAATGACATGATGTGAATAGTTCTGCTTGTTTATGCAGACTGCAATTCTGTTAGGGGAGTTTGTCACCTGAGTGACCGTATTGACAATAAGACCGTTATCCTTTTTGCCGTCATTCGAGGTGATGACATACAAGCCGTAGCCTATATTAAACAGTGCCGTCATGTCGTTTTTATTAGCCGTTTCATCATGCTGTGCGAGGTAGTCCTGACACAATTCATTGGCAAGCTTTTCAAGCTGTTCACTGCTTTCCGAATTGAGTGCAGATGTAATTTTAACAGTTGTGTCGGTGTAAGTAAGATTTTTACAGCCCTCAAGCATTTTCTTCATAGTTTTAGCCGCCATGGGTGCCCATGAACCGTTTTCTATCAATGCAACTGTTTTATTCTGGAAATTGCGTTCCGTGAGGTGTTCAATGAATTCACGCATGAACGGGAATATATCTGCATTGTAGGTAGTAGTTGCAAATACAATTCTGCCGTATCTGAAAGCGTCCTCAACGCACTCCGCCATATCTTCTCTTGCAAGGTCAGCCACAACCACTTTCGGACAGCCTTTCATTCTGAGTTTTTCAGCTAAAATCTCAACCGCTTTTTTTGTATTTCCATAGACAGATGTGTAAGCTATCATAATGCCGTCACTCTCTGTACCATAGCTTGACCATGTGTTATAGAGGTCTATATAATAGCCGAGATTTTCCGAAAGTACAGGTCCATGCAATGGACAAATTGTCTGAATGTCAATTTTAGCGGCTTTTTTAAGGACAGCCTGTACCTGTGCACCGTATTTTCCGACAATTCCGAAATAATATCTTCTTGCCTCGCAAGCCCAATCTTCTTCAACGTCCAATGCACCGAATTTTCCGAAGCCGTCAGCGGAGAAAAGAACTTTATCCTTTGTATCATAAGTCATGATTACTTCGGGCCAATGTACCATAGGTGCTGCAATAAATGAAAGGGTATGTTCACCGAGTTCGAGAGTATCGCCCTCTTTTACAACAATTCTTCTGTCCTCGAACTGAGTGCCAAAGAAATTCCCCATCATTGCAAAAGCCTTTGCACTTGAAACAATAACGGCATTGGGATAATTTTCCATAAAGCTCATAATATTGGCACTGTGGTCGGGTTCCATGTGCTGAACTATGAGATAATCGGGCTTTCTTCCTGCAAGTGCGTCATCAAGGTTATTCAGCCATTCATGCTTGAAATTGCGGTCAACCGTGTCCATAACGGCAATTTTTTCATCTGCTATCACATAGGAATTATAAGCCATTCCGTTAGGTACAATATACTGTCCCTCAAACAAGTCAATTTTGTGGTCGTTCACACCCACATATCTAATATCATTGGTTATCGTCATTTATAGTCCTCCCTGTAAGATTATTTGCACTGATTATAACATATTTTCGCTTTGTATTACAATAGTTTTTGTCAACATTTTTACCGAAACAAAAAAATATCCGCAAAACACACTTGCAGATATTCCTCTAATTATCTCAGTGTAGCGAAAATCTGTACCCAATATAAACAGCCGTCATCATCTTCGTAAACGCCCACGCCTATATGACTGAAATAAGAATCGAGAATATTTTCCCTGTGTCCCTGTGAATTCATCCAGGCTTCAACAACTTCTTCGGGGTCACTGTAATAGCCGGCTATATTTTCGCCTGCTGCCCAGATTTTGATACCATATTCATCAAGCACGGTAAAGCAGTCTGTACCATCGGGGCGGGTATGTGCAAAAACTTCTGCAATTTCTTCCGCTCTTTCATTTGCGGCGGCTGCAAGCTTGCTGTCATATTGGAGAGGCGGCAACCCAGCTTTACTTCTTTCCTAATTGGAAAGTTTTATAACTTCCTGTGCATAATCTACTACATGAACAGTAAAGAATTTTTTTGCAATAACTCCGTTTTCGTCTTTGATTTTTACGCATATACTGTAATCGGCAATTTTGGCAGGTCTTATTGTCACGGCATAATTATTTTTGTAGCCCTGTCTGACAGTCCAGTTTTTATCTGTCAATTTCTTGTAAAGTACGGCATAAGTATATTTTCCGACACCGCCCTTACCGTATGCATACGCAGTCACCGTACCGCCATGTCTTATTGTCGTGTCCGAGATAAGCGAATTATTCTGCAATTTGGGATTGACTTTTACCGTAAAGAACTTTTTGGCAACAGTGCCTGTACTGTCCTTCACCTTCGCACATACATCATAATCGGTATCTTTTGCAGGCTTTACGATTATCGTATCATTATCTTTGTAGCCCTGTCTGACGGTCCAGTCTTTTTCGGACTTTTTCTTGTAAAGAACCGCATAAGTATAACCACCGTTTCCACCGCTTGCCTTTGCATTTACCGTGACAGATTCGCCTTTTGAGATAAGTGTTGAAGATATAGTGGAATTATTTTCCAATTTCTGAACTGCTGTAAGCGGCACGACATCTGTTTGTGCCGCCCTTGCCGTCACCGCCCCCATGCACGCAATTCCCGCTGTCACAGCCAACGCCATTGTCATGGAAATGACCTTTCTGAAAAAAACCGACTTCATAAATTGACCTCCTTTAAATTTATTTTGGTTGGTTTCATTTTACCACAAGCTGCATTAAAAGTCCATTTTTTTCATTATATTTTCTATATAAAATTATACAAAAAAACGTACCGTTTTTTATAAAAACCAAATAATTCAAATAAAAAATAAGGTAAGGACATATACTCCTTACCTTACCTGGTGCGAGTGACGGGACTTGAAGGCATATATTGTTTGTGAATATACATCAAGTCGGAATTGTAGTTTTCCTTGATTTATATAGACTTTTGTGGACTTCATCTATTCTCATATATGCCTTCAACTGCTACTTTGTTCCGATTTTGTTCCGAAATCCAAAACACAATGATTATTTCATGCGTTTTGTAAGATAAATCTTAACACGATTCTTTCAATTCTGTAATGGTTTCGTCTAATTTCTTTGCGGCTTTCTGTTGTGCCGAGTCATAGGAATGGGAATAAACCTGTAATGTCAGTGCTACATCTGCATGACCGAGATTATGCTGGACTGTTTTCGGATTCTCGCCTTGTTCAATCAATACAGAAGCATAAGTATGTCTCAAACCATGAAATTTCAGGTATCTTATTTCATCTTTATGTCGTTTCATGAAACGTGCATAATTATTTGAAATTCCCTGCGGTGTAAAAGGATCTCCGTCAGGCTTCGATACAACATAATTTTTGTCCTTGAAATCCTTTCCATACTTCAATTTATTGGAAAGATAGCGGATGTGATACTGTTTCAAAACCTGCAGGAGTTTATCGGGTATATAAATTTTTCTGATACCCGAATCTGTCTTTGGAGATTTTATATACTCCGTTTTGTCCAAAACTATCCTGCAACTATGAATATTCAGGAAACCTTCATCAAAGTTTACATCTTCCCATTTTAAAGCTGCCATTTCACCTCTGCGGATACCGCTTAATACAGCAAGGAAAATAATCAGCTTAATATCTGCATTGGTATCGGTTTCCGCTAAATTCAACAAAAGATTAAATTCTTTGAGATTGTACGCTTCAACCTGTTTTCTATGCTGTGTAGGCTTGATAATATCCGTTACAGGATTACTGCCTTTTTGAATGATATTGAGCTGGATAGCAGTCTTAAATAATACATTCAACAACATAATGTAATTCTTTGATGATTTTGGAGATACAGCGGCACTTAAAAAGTTGACATATTCCTGTATATTTCTTGAAGTAATCTTTCTCAGCTTTACATCACCGAAATAATTTTTAAGTCCGTGAGATTTCTTGTTATTGTATGCTCTCTTGTAGTTTATCAATGTTGACGGACTGAGAAACTGTGTATAAGTTTCAAAGTACATATCTGCAAACTGACTGAATGTAATGTCATAATCATCCGACAGATTATCGCCACGAGCATATTCAAGCTCTCTTTCCGCTAAGAACTGTTTTACAACAGACAGACTTGTGCCAACAGGAAAAGTTTTGCTTGTTCTTCTTCTTTTGCCGTTGAGCAGTGGCGGCAAATCATAGATTGCCTTGTAATGAGTACCTTGCTTGTTAGTAACTTTAATAATACTTGACATAATAAGACTCCTTTCAATGCTTATCAGAATAATAATATACATTTATAAAATCTGACTACCGCAAAACATATTACGGTAGTCAGATATAAATAAATCAATTTTTAGTTATAGTTATTCCTCTGGTAGTTTTCCTGAAAAATTCCAACTGTATATTAAATTCTTTTAAATCATTTTGGCATATCTTTAATTTACTTGAAAGTGTATTAGCAGCAGCAGGAAATGTGTAAGGCAAATTCTTAGAAACGCTGTCTTTCAAGTAAAGTTCCTTTAATGCTTGTAAAAGTTCTGTCATACTACCAGTCCATGAATCTCTGTTTTCCATAAACTTTATCACAGTATCAAGCAATGGATTATTTTCAACAGCGGTATGTCTTGCAATACGAATGTTATCTCTGTACTGTTTTAAGAAGATTTCACCATAACCTTCATTGAGAGTTTCAGCAATACAGTACCCTAATTGAGCAAAATCAGCAAGTCTTGGAAGGTTTTTCAATGAAACAGTTTGTAATTTTAATAATGCTTTACGCAATACAATAAATATTCCGCCTTTGATTTTAGGAAGCTTTTGATTTAATTTTCCGAAAAGTTCTGTTTCTGTAACTCTTTTATTTTCATCAATTCTATTAAGGTCAATCATTATTACTCTGTCAAGCAAATCGTTTTGAGTTAAGTTCAATCCTAAACCGTTAACAGCAACAGGTTTGTGTATATCCAATGAAATAACATCAGTATTTTCGTATAATTTTCGTTTTGAATATTTACCATCTGTTACCGATACACAAAGCAAATCTGATATTGCCTGTGAGATATATCCTACATTATCGAATGCTGTAAAATAGTTAGCGTTTAAAATGGTTGCAATATCATCAGGTTTATTTGGAAGCATTTGTAAAGTTGTATTGCCATTAATAATTTTTGATATAATTTTTAATGCAACACTCTTTCCTGCACCGTATTCTCCTTCAACAATCAGTAAGGGATGATTGATATTTGGTACAAAAAGTGATATAATATACACGATAAACAGTATAAGCTGATCGTTTGGGACATTAAAAAAATTGCTTAACATAGCTATTAAATCTTCTGGCATAGTGTTTAATTCTATATTCTCTTCCACATCTTTATTAATATCGTCTTTGATAAAAAGGACATCCGTTTCATTTTTGTCAACAATGCTAATACCTCTGGAACTTATGCTTAATACTTTTTTAGGATGATTGTAATCGTAATAGATGGTATCATCACAACGATACAACAACCTTGCAATATTTTTATAATCCTTACAATCTTTGGCTACTGCTTGTATTGAATTATAGGCAGATTTTAATTCACTAAGTTTTAAGGTTTTGCAGAACTTGGTTGCACAAACTTTGCTAAGTTCATCTCCAACATTTTTTCGATTCAACAATAATGTTTTGCTATTTCCTTTGAAGGTAAAATAAAGGGAATTGTCTGAATTTGACCTATATATCTGGCTATACTGTGCAAACAGATTATAGAGCTTTTCGGGTGTTTCATGAGCAATAGTGATTTTTTTGATTTTCATAATTCATATCTCCTTAAAATTAAAAAATATTTTTAATGGCTCTTATTTGAAAATAATATTTTCTATAAAAACCTCATACCTATACTGTTACATATAACACTTTTTATTTAATTTTGAACACTCGGATTACAGTAATGGAGGAACGTAACTATGACTGATTATGAAATCGTTATAAAAGTATTGTATGATTTAAACATTGCTGCAAAAAACGATAAGTCTATTAATAAAAAGAATACTGCTCATAAGTACGGTATAAGCAGAGGAACTGTACACAATATATTGAATAATTATCGTTTATCACAGCAGGAAATTACAAAATACTATGAACAGATAATAAATCATACCATTTCCGCTGTTGAAGATAGTTATTCTTTCTTTCCAAAACGAACAAGAATACGTCAAGTTAAAAAAGATGATGTTGAAGTAATAAAGGAATGTTGTGAAAAGTACTTTAATTGTTATCTGACAGCAGAAAAATTTCTTGACAAGATGTTAGAGCATTATAAATTGATAAATTATAAAAAATTCATATGTAAAAAACGTATATCCAAATTAGAAATTATGGAATTTAATAATTTGGGTGGACGTTATAACGATCAACATAAAGCTACAGAAGAAATTGACAGAAATATAAAACTATTGAAACGATATAGAAAACCACCTAAAAATTATAAAGAAGTATTTGACGAATACAAGAAAACTAATTCATGGAGTAAAACACAAATAGAATATAGCTGTTTTTATGGTTATGCCAAAGAATATTGGAATGAATATGCAATGGAATATTGGAGAGATATTAATTCAAATGATATTAATTTTGGCGATTATATTTATAAAAATTTTCACTACGACAATAAAGTCGATAAATTTATAAAAAATAAATAAAATAAAGTAAAAAAATTATCGACATTATTGTCGTATTGCAAATTTAGTTATAAAAAGGTGCATAAGTGTTCAATACTTATGCACCTTTTATAACATAGATTACAAATAGTTACTGTTTATTGGTGTCATTCTGTTCACTTGTATTTATTTTCTGAATGAACTCTTTAAGATTCCAACAATGATATTTAGCCTGTATGCCAAGATAAAGCGGATGTGGAGCTGTTTCAGTAATATTTTTATCCGATACTGTCAACTGATAGAGCCTTCCTTCTGGATATAAGCTGTGATACATGGTTATAATCTTTTCTTTTGCCTGATTTACTGCATGAGAGGTTTTCATAGAGCTGCCCCATGCTATAATAAACTGACTGTCTTTGAATTTTTTACTGTGCATGACTTTATCAATGTATTTCATGTTATCTTCATCAACTTTCAGTACACGAGAGGATATCTTGGAAGTCACAACCTTACTGAAAAGGGAAAGTATATGCAATTCCTTCAATCCTATATCTGTCATATGTGATACAAGGTGATTAAGCGTACTGTCATTAGAATAAATATTACTTTCGTTGCGTGTGGGATAGAGTGATATAAGATAAGCACACTTTCCTTCGGGCAAAGATAATTTTTTTATTACCTCGTATGTATTCAGACCATCTTCGGATGTTATGATTTCTGTATCAACAGAAGCCTTGAATGTTTTCATATAACCTCACTCCTATAAAAGTATTCTGTTCTCGCTATGATATTTATTGCAAAGTCATTGTTGATTACTATACAACCGTCTGAATAATCTTCATTGATAGGACAGATGTATTCAAAGATTTCTTCCTGTATCGGCTCATGCAAGCCTAAATCCTGATAGTTGTTCAGGTCGTTCTCATTCTCCATAAAATAAACAGCTCCAACAGATTCAATCGAACTGTTGAAGTCATAGGCATTGAGAATATGTTTCATCAAGCTGTAAACATAGGGGACAACTGTTTTTTCGGGGATTTTATCAATATCCTGTAAATTCAATATTTTTATCATTTTCTTTTCCTCCGTTAATTATTTTTATATATTGCACTTTCTGATTTAAATAAACAAAATGTATCCATTACATTAAGCTATATGTAAAGATAAAACCAAAAATTCCCTTATGGCAAAAACAATTATGTCATAAGGGAAGATTAAAGTATATTTTATTTCAGTATTCAATAGCATATATTAACTATTTGATGATATTTTTTTACCAGACGACAATATAGTTTTTTTCGGCAAATCTGTCAAACTGTTAACAAGCATCAAATGAACAGCCTCAATCAACATATCCTGTTTAGTGATAAGATCAGAAATGAGTGTTTCCTGTACTGCCATACTATTATCTTTGGTTATGTAAGATAATATTTTCTGAAATTTCATAACATCTTCAAAATTTCCTTGTACTTTCAGTTCTTTGTTCAGATATGCGGAAAATAAATATTGTCTTTCACTAAATAATAATTCCAAGGTTCTCTGAGATGCCGTTATACATACCTGATAATCCTGATAAAAATACGGAGCAACGGTAATTTTCCTGTCATTCCATAAAATATAAAAAGCATTGTCAAATAAATCCTTTATATTTACAGCGAGAAAATCATTTTCAATACATATCTCTTGATGTGATTCAATCTGTTTTTGGACAAATTCATATAAATTCTGAAAAGTCATGGATAAATACTCCTTTTCATTTTTCAGTGTTATTGTTTTCTTTTTCTTTCAGGTGCAATAATTTTTGGGTTTTTATTCGGTGTCTTAACATTATCAATAAGCATATTTGTAAGAATAAGCTGTAATGTTTCCATTATTATTGCGTTGTCTTTTTGAATACTTACAATATTATCGTATAATATTTTTTGTAAGTCTGCAATTTGAGAAAACTGTTGATCCATTTGTTCTTCTAATTCTTTTTTTACTCCATTCAAGCGTTTGGCATATTCAACATATATCTGATTCAATGATGTTTGGGTATTTTGTGAAACTTTTTGATATAGTTCTGAAATAGCCTGATTAAATATTGCCATATTTTGCTCGTTGTTATAGTTTATTTTTTCTTGGATATTTTCAAGCTGTTCATGTATTGAAAGTGTGTTATTTTTTGATGTTTCCTCAAATGACTGAATAGCTGTTCGAAGTTGTTCTCTCAAATTTTCATTGTTAGCTTGTGATTGATTTGTAAACTCCTTTAAAAGTTTTTTATTGGTTATCATTATGACCATCTCCCACAAAGAAAGTGCCGTTAAGAAAATGCTGAGTAAATTCTATTCTTTACGGCACTTATTGTTTATGTATCAATTATATTAAGGCTTTTATCACATATTGAAATAAGATATGACAGCCTTATCTGTTCCAGCTCCATTTTTGACTCATCTGTATCTTTTAAATCTTTTATCTTGTTGAACTCGTTTGTTTTGCCGGTGACAGTATAAGTGATGGTATCCATTCTGCCTACAATGTGGTCTTCAACAATCAATGTCTGACTTTTCATTGAACTGCGTAAAAGTTTCTTCAAATCCGTCATTGCTTCTGTCAATACTTTTTTATAAAACTCATTCATCTTTTTTGTTTTGTTACGACCTGCATCAAGTTTCAGAATAGATTTACATTCGTCATCATCAAGAGAGATTCTTTTTGATACTTTGCCGACAATAAAGCCATGAATTTTGTCTTCGGTTGAGCGTTGTTCTCTCTCCATCTGACTTATGTTTACATTAAGTACACTGCTGCCATAACGGATTTTATTATATTTCTTTACATCAGCTATAAGAACATCTATTGCCTTGCGGCTCTCTTTGATAATATCATTTTCAAATTTATTGCTCTTTGCTCTTGTATCTTCACGAAATTCCGATAAAGCCTGCTGCAATCTATATGTTTCGCTTACTCCCGCACTTTTTTCATCATAGCTTTCTGTTGCTCCGGTACTTTCACTTCCTCTGCTGCCGCTTCCGAATAATTTTCTGCCTACCGCAACAGCTCCTGCTCCCAAAGCTGCTCCTGCTGCTCCTATAAGTAAAGCAGTTCCAACACCACCCATTTAACTTTCCTCCTTTTGTATCATATCTTCTGCATAACTGCAAACAGCAATTATATAATCAGATTTTATATAAACATTTTCGGCAGATTCCGCATCTCCGTTTGATGCTGTAGACAGTTTTTCAAACGCTTCTCTTTTTTCCTCGATTGAATACTCAGCACGTTCAAAACTCAATTCAAAAGATTCCTCTAATGTTGTAGTAAAGTCATCAGTTGCTTTCTTTATTTTTTTAACAATACCGTTTGCGGCTTCTATGAATATCTTCTGCTTCATTTCCTGCAAACGCTGGCTTTTCAGTTCTCCGGCAGGCAATTTCAATATATTTGTCAACTCGGAATTATCAAAGGATATTTTCTTGCAGATATAATTTTCAAATGTTCCTCTCAAATTTTCATTTGTTATGTCAAATCTGCGTTTTATCGATTCCGGACGGATAACTTTGATCGTTTGATTGTATTCATCGAATGTGTCCAATATTTCATTCAATACTTCCGAATACTCAACTATCATCTGACGTTCAAGGTCATTCCCTGCTCTTGATATATTACCTCTGTACTCAATCAGCATTTCATTCAGCTTTTGTATTTCAGCGACTTTGCCTTTTTCAACATCAATTCCTTTTTGCTCTGCTATTTCGTCCTGAGTTTTGTCAGGTCTTTTTATTCTGTCCCATGCTCCAAATATAAAAGGACCGGTAGTTAAAAGAAATTTACCGACAGTTGACAGAATCTTAGTTATTATAGGTGGTAATACAGCCGACATTTATTTCACATCCTTTTTGATATTTTTATAATATAGTTTTCTTAAAAACGCCTGACAACGCATTTCGGTTTTATGTTCACGTGCCGGAAAACCTGAAACTATTGCATTGTCTTTAATATTTTTGTCAACTCCGGCTCTTGCCAAAAGTACAGCACCATTTCC
>Ga0310695_10004265_pt1 | contig 26642 bp, 23 predicted proteins | sample RumenRJG_04DNA_FD_203882 | JGI IMG/M metagenome (GOLD analysis project Ga0310695, IMG submission 203882) | Bovine rumen microbial communities from Lethbridge, Alberta, Canada - RJG_04 (v2) (version 2) | ecosystem: Host-associated > Mammals > Digestive system > Stomach > Rumen | place: Canada... | reverse complement strand
CCGACGAAGAGCTGCAGGCCAACATCGCCGCACAGCAGTTTGCCGTAGGCGACGTGAAGATCATCATGCAGGCCACCGGCAACACCGTCATCGAGAAGATGAACAGCGACGCCAAGCTCTCCTTCACATCGAAGACCAAGGCGATGGTCAAGAGCCTCACCGGCAGCGACGCCACCGAGGACAGCAACGGCGGTAGTTCTAGTAACGACAACGGGGACAACAATGGAACCCAGAACGGCGGAAGCCAGAACAGCGGTTCGAACAGTGGCAACGGCTCTATGACTCCTTCGGTGGCTTCGCCCACTATCAGCGGTAACACGCAGTTCACTGACTCTACCCAGGTCAGCATGAGCGGTCCTGACGGCGCTGAGATTCACTACACCACCGACGGCAGCACGCCTACGGCAGAAAGCGCAGTGTACAGTGAGGCATTCTCCCTGAGCGCTACAACTACCGTGAAGGCCATCGCCATCAAGGACGGCGTATCCAGCGAGGTCGCCAGCAAGACGTTCATCAAGTCCAGCGGTGACAACTTGGGACAGAACTAGTCGATGGATGAAGGCTGCGATTGAGCGAGAGCAATGCTAAGCTTGCTTAAGCATTGCCGAGCGTGAGCAGGCTCGACCGCAGGTCATGGAAGATGTAAGATGTTATGAAGACGAATCGTATTGTTGAGGTAGCGGTGAAGGTCGTAGTAGCCGCTCTCACAGCCTTCCTGACGGCCATTACAACCACGAGTTGTATGGGACATGGACCGTTCTAGCGGGCTTCGCCCTAATGAAGAGCGAAGAGTGAAGAGTGAAAGAGAATGGGGACTAACAGATTTTCTGTCAGTCCCCTACTCTATGATATTTGTTACTTTTATTCTGCTTCAGGAATATCGCTCCATTTCGTGGTATAGCTGGGACTGCGGAAGTCGTGCTTGATACTGTCGCGATAAACGCCCACAAAATTACGCAATAATTCAAAATATTGGGAAGAAATACCTCAAAATTTGAATTCTTTTCAGACCATTGTAAATGTGAGTCAGTGCTGAAGTCCCCTGGTTCACATGGATTGGAAGCAGGTATTATTGATAGTACTTTGCATCTGCATCAGAAAAGCAGCACACGATTACTTCTCCTTGATAGCCATTTTGAATATGCTCGGTAAGCACTCGTTTAGCAATGGCAGCAGCCTCAGCTTTAGGGAAGCCATACACACCTGTGCTGATACATGAAAACGCAATGCTTTTAAGATTGTTCTCCTCTGCCAATTTCATCGCTGTATCATAGCATGAGGCCAAAAGTTCTCTTTCGTTGTTATTTCCCCCACACCATACAGGTCCTACGGTATGAATCACCTTCTTGCAAGGTAACTTATATGCATCCGTCATCTTGCTCTGCCCTATTTGGCATCCTCCCAGCGTCCTACATTCCTTCAACAGTTCTGGACCTGCTGCTCTATGAATAGCACCATCAACACCTCCACCACCCAGTAGCGTCTTGTTTGCTGCATTCACAATGGCATCAACCGTTAGTTTCGTGATATCCCCCACAACTATCTTAATATCGTTCATTGTTGTTTACGTATAATCATTCTACCGCCTTCTTTTCCAAACACATAGTCACCTATTACCTCAATGCTCCAAGGCAATGATAGGACTAGGTACTCCTTATTGAAATTAAAAGCTCCATCACAGATGGTCAGTACCCCATCTGGCACCACATACTCTTTACCTATTAGCTCAGGTCTCGTTGCCATAAGCAATCTTCGCCCCTCATTAGCATAGACAACCCCAAATACATCCATCTGAGTTTTATCCTCATCATACCAATACTCATTAACGTCATAAACCTCTTCTACGTATGGTCTGTCCCACACGCAAAAGTTATCCATACTTTCAGGCATTAACTCGGCCGTCTTATTGATAGCCTCTATAGGATACGACAATGGCATATAAAGGCTTTCCAACACCTTACAATCGTCAAAGGCATGTTCATCCAGATCTTCACACCCCTCTGCTATCCGATACCGTTTCACATCCGGCACCTTCAATAGCCGTTTCTTATCAGCGGTGTATACACCACCTAAACCATCTGCCCAAGTGCCATTTTTTTTATTCATGTTTATAATATATACTAAGCCATCACTCGTTCTTATTGTATTTCCAAAGACATAAAGTCATTTCCCATAGTTCCACCCATCTCTGGATCCGAATGATTGAACTCTATGACACGTCCGTTCTCTTTAACATCAAACTTAAAATCATAATTTATGTTGTTATTTTTACAATGGACAATGACCTGCTTTCCTTTGACCTCGTAATTACCCTTAATCGATTGGGGAGAAGAAAAGGCTTGATACCAATCTGACACACAGGTGCATTGATGATTTTCATGAAAAGAGATTTTCATCTCTGTGTATATTCCGCCACCATTACCGCTACCTTTATAGACATTTCCAACAAAGGGATCTGATGGAGAATCCTCATTTACTTCTGACACATCAGAATTTTCTTTTTTATATTTGCCAAAATCAACTATCTTATATGCACCATCAACGAATTTAACTTGCAAATGAACTTTCACAGGATTTTTTATTATATCCCAAATGTTAGTCACCAAGTACCAATCATTGTCCTCGGATTCAATTTTTCGAGAAACTACTTTATCGCCATAGTCTGGCCGTTCATAACTTAGAGACCCATCACGGAAAAAATCAACAACATATGAGAATTCTCCTTCACCACCTTCATAAGGGCTTTCCATTTTTAATTTCTCAACTACTGATGTTGACAGATACTTTTGTAGATTGGAAATGTTTTCTGTATCAAAATTCTTGTTCTCAAAGAAATCTTTATACATCTCACTGATAAATTCTCTTCTACTGTCGTATTCTTCTGGTTCATCTGCAATAGCTGTGGAATCCACCATTTCAGCTATATCTTGCATACCCTCTGATGATGAACCATCTTGACTTAAGAAATACCACGCGCCAATTCCGCCTGCAACCAATAGAACTAGAAATATCCAAAGCCATTTCTTGGAACTCGTTTCTTCTTCCCATTCATATACTGGTTGTTCTTCAACCTCACATTCCTGAGATTTCTCTGGCTCTTCATACTGTCTGGGTTGCTCAGGCTGCTTGGGTTGCTCAGGGGATTCTTGGTGAGATTCCTCTTTTTGCTCTTCCTCTACATCCTGAGGCTTTCCGCAAAATGGGCAGAACACGCTATCAATCTCTATTGCTTTTCCACAATGAACACAAAATTTCTCCTCAGATACTGCCGTTTCTTCTACTTGAGCATCATCTGCTCCTAACTTTGTTCCACATACTCCACAAAACAAAGCGTCATCTTCGAGTTGAGCTTTACAATTTGGACACTCTTTCATATAGCACTATCTCTTTTTAAATTCTCGTTCATACTTGGCTATCTCATCATCAATAGCTCTTTCTGCCCTCATAAAAATATTCATTCGCGTGTTCATTTCCTGCAGATAGGCATTCCAATCTCGCTGAATCTGATCCACACAATGATTCTTAAAACCTTCAGCCACCTTATCATTCCAAGCTTCGAAGACTTGCTTAGTTGCCATCATGAAAGTTGACATATCATTATTCAATAGTCCTATAGGATTCATATATTCTTTTTCGTTTCGTTATACTGATCCAACTGAGCTACAGACTTCTTTAGGACCTGTCGCCCTTTATCCACATTACCTCTTACTTTATTCTGAAATGCTTTGGTTCCATCAATGATGGCAATAGTTGCTCCTTGAGCATTAGTGACTTGAGCTGCAACGATTTCTCGCATTCTCTTGGCTTTATTCTTCTTATTCTCGAGATACGATTTCTGAGCCAACAATGCTCTTCTTCCCTGCACATCGTCATTGGCTGTCCTTGCCATTGCATCTATAAGCGCATTGTATTCTGCCACCGCCTCTGCCTCCATCTGCTCTGCCTTCTTCAATTTCTTACGTAGACCATCCAGCTTCTGCACCATCGTGTTTATCAGTGCAGTACTGTTGCCTGATACAGACACCATAAAGCCCTGCATCTTCCCAGCGTATGCAGTCAACTCGCTGACTTGAGAGACTTTTGCATCTTCTGCCATACCTTATTATATTCTATTACTGCGGTACATCTCCAAAATATCAACACTCTTGCCAATAAACTTGGCATACTCCACCATGCGATTTGCTATCTCGTCAATCTGCTTGGCATCTTTCTCGAATGCTGTCATAAACTTCTGATTCGATGTATCATTCCATCCGTCACAAACGCGATTCATTTTCTTCTCTGCTGAATGGAATGCATTAGAAAGTTGTTCACTCAAACGTTTCAAATCACTACCGAACTGTTTCAGTTCTTGTATGTTTCTAACACCTACTTCTTGAGCCATTTTACAACGTGTTTAATATATTAATAATTTCTTTTGATTTTGAAGGCATATAGGGCGTGAACAGTGTATAACTGTCACTTTCCTCTGCATAATAGTATGCACGAAGTCGCTCCCAATCGCTACTCAGTTTCTCCAATCGAATGTCATCATTCAAGTGTAATGTAACTCCTGCCGTTTCATCCGATTTCAACATTACCAAATGCTTAAACTTCTGGAATACCACCTTTGGCGTGATATAGTCCTCAAACAACAGATTTGAAGCCTTTTCTATTTGCAGCAAGGTGTGAACGCCATAGTCCGGTCCTTTTTCGAGAATCACATTCAATGCGTCTCGATAGGTCCGGATATTTGTTGAAGAACTACTGCTATCTCCAAAGAAGTCATCCGATATACTCATCATGTCGTCATCATCAGAAGATTTACTGCTGTTGCTCTCTTCCAATTCCATATCCATCTTCAACTCTCTGAATCTGTCTTGACCTAATATCAGCAAAACGGTTTCTTCTGCAGTTCCATCCTGAACACCTTGTGCCAATTCCTTGAAGAACTTACTGCGCTGTCTGCGCTCAATAATTTCACAGAGGCCAGCATTCTCCAAGTCAAAGATCAGTTCATGCACCTCACCCTCTTCATTGTTCAGGCAGTCTATCACCTTAAAGGCAATATCCTTATGCTTCAGTTTGGCAGACATCATCAGGGATACGAACAAATTCATCGTGGTGCGAGTCACCTGCTCCTGATTGTTCAGTCCCAACAACAGCACATTCTCACTGAAGTCCTCATTCAGCTTGATATACAAATCCTTCTGACTGATATCAATGGCCTTACCCATGAATGCGACAGGTGACTTACCCTTCACAGCCAGCATCTGTTCCTTCACAGCCTCATCTAAATAGAACATCTGGGCACCATTGAAGTAGAACTCACCATTACTCTTATGGTCCTTGGCCTTCTCCACAATCGCAGCCATCAGTTTCTCTGCAGTCTCCTTGTCTGTATAGTAAGCTTGGAACTTCATCTGTTCATCCACATGGTGATAGTAAATCTGACCTGTAGACAATTCGATTGTGATGGCAGAGCTATTAGGCACCAATCGCTCTGAATCCGTCTGTGCACACTTCAACAGATAGAAGTCGCTCACGTTGTTGATGATCTCACTTGAAATCTCCGTACCAGACAATGTCTGCGTAGCAAATACCAAATGAACGCCCTGACTACGACCCTCTTTGGCAATCTTGATCACAATATCAGAAATCTCATTTCTCACCTGTCGAGGAATAGAATCATCTGCCTTGAACATTTCATGGCACTCATCTGCAACGACCAACACATGAGGCATTCTGTCTTGCTGATGCATCTTATTATATTCTCCGATGTTGTTTACACCAGCACTACGCAATAGTTTTCCTCGCTCAGTCATACTATTGCGAAGTTCCCTCAGAATCTCCAATGTCACCTGAGGGTCAGAGTTATCAACCAGCAATGCCTTTACATGCTTTGCCCCCTGATAGCGGTTAAACTCCACACCACCCAGTTTAAAGTCAAGCAGATAAAGTTGCAAATCCTCTGGTGCATACTTCAACATCGCCCCACCTATTATATTATGTAAGAACACGGACTTACCAGAACCTGATTGGCCAATGATGAAAGAATGAACATGACTCACCAAGTCCATACGGAAATTTACTTCATTCGCTTCTGCCTTGCCTACAGGAATAGTCATCGTAGACAAGTCTGGCTCATATGTATTCTCTGTAGCAGATGCAAAGTCTAAGGTCTGCACTTTCATTTCTTCTTTTGTCTCAGCTTCTGAATTAATATAGTACAAACAAGCACGAAGCATAACCTCATTGTCTACGACTGGGGTATATTTTACAAGGGCCTCTTGATTAGACTTAACTGATTGAACAATATATGTTCGTCCGTGTTTAACATACTGGATATCAAACCATACACCTGTATTATGCTCTCCAAATGGAGCTAAATTACGTAAATCTGCGTACTTATTATATTTATCTTTAATGAAATTATAACCATCTTCTTTGGAACTAAGTGATGCTAGAATTATTGTCGAATCATTTATGTAAATATTTGGTATCTCTAAAAGATTGAATACTTTACTAACAATATCAGCAGAGGAATACCTGTTTTTCCTCAAAACAACTTCAAAATCGCCTTCCATCGGCACATCAAGCAATTGTAGATCATTATCAAAAGGATGTTCTTCATTCTCCCTCTGCTGCTTTCCATAATATAAAAAAGCACCTGATTGTTCCGTAATTCCGCCATCGCGCCAAGGTATTACATTCTTGTCACCGTAGAAACTGCTAGTTAATGAGTTATAGAAGAAGGGGGTTTTATTAGAGATCATATCAACAAATGATTTGTTCTCGGCCATTGAGCCTGTTTTATTACAGAACACACAACAAACACCTACTGAATAACCTTCTGTCACATAATAATTAATCTTATCCCATTTCTCATCATCAATATATTCATCTAAGAAGACAACAACTTCATATGGAACAGGAATACACTTATTGCGATTACAATAATCTGGATAATTCCCATATTTCTTTTTAATTGATAATCTTCTCTCATTCTGCAAATTTAGAAAACTATGAAAATCTTCTTCTCTATTTATTGGATTATTATACAGAATAGGATTCAGATTTTTGATTAAAAACTCCTCATCAAACTTCTCTCCTAAATCCACAAATGTAATTCTTACTTTTTTAATAGGTACAGAAAGAAGCAAATGTAGCAAAAGCAAGTTTATTGTTCGAATCTTATTATTTCTAGAGTCATAATGGATATCTAAACTCTTTCCGAATTCACAAATAGTTGGGTATTCAATTCTGTTATTACCTATATAATGAACACTATATTGAGGTAGAAAGAAGAAAGGAACATATCTTCTTGCGGCATTATCCTTAATCTTCAAAAACAAGTTTGAGATAGCATCCTTATTGACATATTGGGGATAGTTAACAAAAAGCAACTCGGGATACTCATCCCGTAATTCAATCAAATTACTAGCAAAGTCCTTTTTTAAGTTCTCCGATTCTTTCTCTATATTACGACCGTAAATATGAACATAAGCAGATTTCAATGCAAAATCTAATAACAAGTCTTTGAAATATGAAATGGTTTTGGGATATCCCCAATTATTTTGCATATCATTATCTTCTTCCACATCTACATCTGTGCATTCTACGGCCTCGTCTTTCTTTATACAAAGAGGCTGGCATATCTCATCTTTAAACCCAAATGTATAATCCCATGGAATAATATTATCATCAATAGACGATAATAGTTCTTTCGCTTTCGAATGTTCTATTTCACACCCAATTCCTTTTTCATATCTGAAAGCCAATCTAAGCTTTGCATCTATACTTCCTTTATGAGCCTTTTTCTCCACGCCTTCAAAATCCAGTTCTTTTGTTATCAAAGGATTTGGAATTAAATCGTCATGAATTACAAAATCCGTTTCCTTTTTTCTTGACTTGGATTCTACCTTTGATGTCATAGCGACCTCATCAACTTCTTCATTCACTTCACTTCTTGGTTCCTCCCTTTCAATATATGCAGGAGCCCCACACTTCGGACAGAACCTATATCCATCCTTTATCTGAAATCCACACTTTACACAAAACATAATATCAATTTTTACGATAAACTTGCCCTTCTGTCTTCAATATATATTTATTATCCCTATCAAAATATTCATAACATATCATGTTACACTCATTCTCATTATATTCAAGGAAAACGCCTAAAAGAGTATTGTATATGCTTTTACATTGAGAATCATTTGGAGCAGGTAATATTAAACACATTAGTCTATTTTGATCTGAATCAACAGAGTCTTCATTCTTTGTTTTTTTCATTTCTAACGCCAAAAGATTATCTTGCTTTTTATTTTTTCCTCGACTATGTACTAACAAATCACAGATAATAGTTTCTTTTATACCACTAGGATAGATAATGGATTTCTTCAGCTTTTCCCCATTTAAATCTACCATCCTATTATATTCAACATCAACAAAATAATTCTTGAACATTTTTCGTGTATGGCTATTATCATATTCACGCATCAGATTCTCCAAATGATGAGCCAAACGAGCACAAACATTCTGTTCTGTTACATCAAGTTTGATGTTCTCATAATCAGTTTCATAAAGAGTCTTGATTGCTCTTATTAACAAGTTGAGAAGAATATTTTTTTTCATATAACGATTCTTTGAAAGTTTAATAATCCATTTCTATCCTTCATCATTTTCAACACTTAAATCGTCCATTTATTGATTACTACTAAAAGAAACCTTATCCTTTATTAGTACTTTACAAAAGAATTTATTCAAATACTTTCTTCCTAATTCAGATTTCTTTGCCTTAAAATATGTAAGTATTTCTTTCTCATGATCTTTTGTATTATCATTCTTGTCTAAAAGAATAATTGCATAATAATGAGAATCATCTTTGTACTTAACGAATTTATCTATATCCTCCTTTGCAGCAGTAACACATCCCCCATTATCATCATGCCTGTATTTCAATTCTATAGCAAAGGACTCTTTGGATTTGTAAAAGAACCCCTTATTTATATCCCCTGTCTCTATTATTCTATCTGGTTTCATAAGTAAAATATCAACCCTTGCATTTAAAATACCTGTTTCATTATTATAATGACTGATTTGTGTATATACTGCAAAGGTATCAGGGACAAATATTCCAGAGACATAACCTATTTGTTCTGATATACAATTTGCCATTATTCTCTCAAAATCTCCTTCTGACAAAACAGCTTTTGGATTTGCTCTGATTATTCGTTGGCATTCAACAATTGCACAATCTATTAACTTTTTTAATTCTCGCAGTCCCATTCTGGTAATGTTTTAAGTTATTAGTTCTTAAATAACAAAAAAGTAGTGTGAGCCTACGCTAACCCAAGTGAATAGGCCTTCGACTACCTGTTATTATAAGATGATTGTCCAAGTTCATCACTATGGAGAAAGCTAAACGCTTCCAATGTCATGTCTGCGACAGATTTTCTGCCACGTTGCAAATATAAGAAAAATTTAGCAAACGACGTTCAATGTGAGCTGTATTTTTTGCAAAAGTACGGAAAAAATCCTAATTCAAGTACTCTTCGCCCCTCTTTTTTTGTCTAAAAACGTGAGACAAACAAAAAAGGAAGCCCGGGTGGACTTCCCTTAGATGCTTTATTTCATTATTACTTTGTCTTGTACACTTTCAAGGGCTTTCGTGATGAAGTGCGAATGCTCAAAACCGTGATTCTTCTTGAATTGTAGCGGAAAATAATGGTAAAACCCATTAAGTAGAAGAAACGTACATCGGGGCGAGTAGATGGACTGCTGGCTGTAGGTGTTTTTGCCATGCGATGAACGTCCGCAAGCAAACATCTTAGGAAACGACGACTATAAATGTCAGATCCATTACGCTCGTCGTAAAAGGTGAGAATCTTATGAAGCTGTATGGTTGAACGACGACTGAATTCAATTAATCGAGCCATTTTGCAAACATCGTATTGAATTCACTCAGAGATACTGTTTCACCACGTTCAACCTCTGCAATTTCATCTTCAATATCAGAGGTTATCTGCAACACACCATCAACGATATGCGCATAGCTCATATCGCTTGGCAAAACGGGTTCTGCCAGTTCTGCTGTTGCCAAAGCAGGTTCGCAGCACATATCCATGCCCTGTTCTTTGTTAAGTTCTGGATATCTCTTTTCTTCCATAGCTATTGTAATTACAATGCAAAGGTAGGGATTATTTTCGAATAAAGCAAGAAAAACCGCATTTTTCTTTGTAGGCTGCATTTCAGAAAAACTCAAATATAATTTGGTTATTTGCTCACTTATTCGTAATTTTGCAATCTGTTAAACAATAGAGAAAATGCAGAAAACTGAAAGTATGAAAACTTATCTGAAACCATTAGCCTACGTAGGAGGCGCGTTAGTATTGATTCTCATCTTGTTTTCCACTTGCTGTACGGTGGTTGACTCGGGTGAAGTGGGTATCCGATTCCATAAGTGGTCGCTGAACGAGCAGGACTACGGTGGTGTGGAAGGAACGTGCAAGGGTTGGGTGTTCTACAATCCGATTACGACGAATGTGTTTACCTATCCTACGTTTACACAGCGTAAGCAATACGAGACGTTCTCGGTGAATGCGAAGGATGCGTCGTTGTTCGAGATGGACCCGACCATTGCCTATCGCATCAATCCTGAGAAGGCGTGCGACATATTTACAAAGTATCGCGTGGGCGTGAAGGAACTGGAAGAGGGATATATCCGCACGTGTATCTACGAGGCTTATCGTACCTGCGCCAACCAATATACATCGGACTCGCTGATGTCGAACCGTGCCAACTTCGAGCGTGACGTGCGCAACCGTCTGGAGAAATCGCTGATGAACGAGGGATTCCTGGTAGAGGAGTTCACGTCGAAGATTACACCTCCATCGTCGTTGCTCTCGATGATTGACGCCAAGAACACGGCGATACAGAGTGCGCTGAAGGCTGAGAACGAGGTGAAGGAGGCAGAGGCTAACGCCAAGATTGCCGTAGCCAAGGCTGAGGGTAACGCCAAGGCCATGAAGATCAAGGCGGACGCAGAGGCTTACTACAACCGCACCATTGCAGCATCGCTGTCGCCCATGATTGTGCAGGAAGACATGATTGAGAAGTGGGACGGCAAGATGCCCCAGATTGTGGGTGGTAACGGCATGATGATGGACATCTCGAAGATTATGAGTAAGCAGAAATAATAGAAAACCAACTGAAAAGAAATGGATATTACTGAAAGATTTTTGAACTACACCAAGTTCGATACACAGTCGGCTGAGGATAGCCAGACGGTGCCTAGTACAAGTAAACAACTGGCGTTTGCGGAATACCTGAAGAAGGAGCTGGAGCGCGAGGGGCTGGACGATGTGGAGATGGACGACAAGGGTTACATCTATGCCACGCTGAAGGCGAACACGAAGGAGGAGATTCCGACCATCGGATTCATATCGCACTACGACACAAGTCCTGACTGCTCGGGAGCGGACATCAAGCCTCAGATAGTGCACAACTATGACGGTAGCGACATTCTGCTGAGCGAAGGCATCGTGTCGAGTCCGAAGAAATTCCCAGAGCTGTTGCAGCATGTGGGCGAAGACCTGATAGTGACGGACGGTACAACGCTGCTGGGTGCGGACGACAAGGCGGGCATAGCCGAGATTGTGCAGGCGATGGTGTACTTGCAGGAGCACAAGGAGATAAGGCACGGAAAGATTCGCGTGGCGTTCAATCCGGACGAGGAGATAGGTATGGGTGCGCACCACTTTGACGTGGAGAAGTTCGGTTGCGAATGGGCGTACACCATGGATGGCGGCGATGTGGGCGAGCTGGAGTTTGAGAACTTCAACGCAGCCTCAGCGAAGATAACCATCAAGGGTGTGAGCGTGCATCCAGGCTATGCCAAGGGTAAGATGGTGAATGCCAACGCGCTGGCTGCCGAGTTTGCCAAGATGTTGCCCGAGGACGAGACACCGGAGACGACAGAGGGTTATCAGGGTTTCTACCACCTGCTGGGCATCACGTCGAACATTGAGCAGGCGAAGATGAGCTACATCATACGTGACCACGACCGCGACAAGTTTGAGGACAGGAAGCGATTCGTGATGCAGTGTGCTCAGCGCATGAACGAGAAATATGGCGAGGGTACGGTAGAGGCCGTGGTGAGCGACCAATATTATAACATGAAGGAGAAGATAGACCCGCAGATGCACGTGATAGACCTCGTGTTGAAGGCGATGCAGGAGGTGGGCATCAGTCCGAAGGTGAAGCCCATACGTGGCGGTACGGACGGAGCGCAGCTGTCGTTCAAGGGTCTGCCCTGCCCTAACATCTTTGCAGGTGGCATTAACTTCCACGGACCTTATGAGTTTGTGCCTATCCAGTCGATGGAGAAGGCCATGCAGGTGGTGGTGAAGATATGTGAACTGACGGCGGGATATAATGATTAAAGATTAAAAATTAAAGATTAAAAATTAAAGATTAAAGATTAAATTTCAGAAAGCAAGGAAATGGCAGGAATTCCCGCAATGATAGAAGACCTGGCGCTGATGCTGGTAGTGGCCGGTATTGTGACGCTGATTTTCAAACGACTGAAACAACCGCTGGTGCTGGGCTATATCGTGGCTGGCTTCCTGGTGTCGCCCCATATGCCCTACACAGCCAGTGTGGCTGACGTGGAGAACATTCACCTGTGGGCCGACATCGGTGTGATGTTCCTGTTGTTCTCGCTGGGTCTTGACTTCTCGTTCAAGAAGATTCTGAAGATGGGTGCATCGCCCATCATATCGACGATTACCATCATTTTCTGCATGTCGATGCTAGGACTGCTCGTAGGTCGTGCCTTCGGGTGGCCTAAGATGGACTGCATCTTCCTGGGTGGTATGTTGGCCATGTCGTCGACAACGATTATCTATAAGGCCTTTGACGACCTAGGACTGCGCCAACAGCAGTTTGCGGGCTTGGTGATGTCGGTACTGATTTTGGAGGACATTCTGGCTATCGTGATGATGGTGATGCTGAGTGCCATAGCCAGCGGCAACAACCCCGACGGAGGTCAGATGCTGGGCTCGGTGATGAAGATAGGATTCTTCCTGGTGCTGTGGCTGGTGGTGGGCATCTTTGCCATCCCGCTGTTCCTGCGCAAGGTGAGAAAACTGATTAACGACGAGGTGATGCTGGTGGTGGCACTGGGCATGTGCTGTGCCATGGCGGTGTTCTCGACAAAGGTAGGTTTCTCGTCGGCTTTTGGTGCTTTCATCATGGGTAGCATTCTGGCTGAAACGGTGGAGGCAGAGCATATAGAAAAGCTGGTGGAGCCTGTGAAGAACCTGTTTGGCGCCATTTTCTTCGTATCAGTAGGTATGCTGGTTGACCCACACATCTTGGTGGAATATGCACTGCCTATCATCGCACTGGTGCTGACCATCCTCATCGGACAAAGCACGCTGGGCAGTCTGTCGTTTATGCTGGGTGGTGAATCGCTGAAATCGGCCATGCGCTGCGGATTCTCGATGGCGCAGATTGGTGAGTTCTCGTTTATCATCGCATCGCTGGGATTGTCGTTAGGCGTTATCAGCGACTACCTGTATCCGGTGGTGGTAGCGGTCAGTGTCATCACGACGTTCCTGACACCTTACATGATTCGCCTGTCAACGCCTGCGTACGGTCAATTGGAACATAGATTACCCAAGAGAGTAATCCAATTGCTGAACCATATGAGCATGAGTCATCCGAACACCACGGAGACCAGCAAATGGAAGAAGATGCTGACGCAGATGACCATCAACACGGTGGTGTATTCCATCCTTAGCTCGGCCAGTATCGCCATCATGTTTACCTTCGTACTGCCCTTTATGCGACAATTGTTGCCTGGATGGGAACTGCACTGGTATGCCAACGCCATCACGGGTGTGCTGACCGTCATACTGATAGCGCCTTTCCTGCGTGCCATGGTGATGAAGAAGAACCGTAGCGTGGAGTTCAGGGCACTGTGGATAGAGAGCAACAAGAACCGTCTGCCCTTGCTGTTCACCATCTTGGTGCGTGGCATGATAGCGGTGGCGTTCATCTTCTATATCTGTCATTATCTGACGCGATTCTCGAACGCCTTCATGATAACTATTGGCATAGTAGCGGTGGTTGCCATGGTGCTCTCGCGTAGCATCAAGAAACGAAGCATCCGCCTGGAACGACTCTTCATCATGAACCTGCGCTCGAGGGAGATTGAAGCTCAGGTGCATGGCAAGAAGCGTCCGCTGTATGAGGGCAGACTGCTGGATCGTGATGTGCACATAGCCGACTTTGCCGTGCCCATGGACTCGAAATGGATGGGTGCCACGCTGCGCCAACTGGACCTTGGGCGCAAATATGGTGTGCACGTGACGAGCATTCTGCGTGCCAACCACCGACTGAACATTCCCGATGGCAACTACATCATATTCCCTGGCGATAAGTTGCAGGTGATTGGCAGCGACGACCAGCTGAGCAAGTTTGGACAAGCCATCACGGACGAGGTGCTGGGCGAAGACCCGAACCTGGAGCGCAGAGAGATGAAATTGCGCCAACTGATTATTGGCAAAGACAGTCCCTTCGTAGGAAAGACACTGGAAGAGAGTGGCATCCGCGACATCTACAGCTGTATGGTAGTTGGACTGGAGGAAGGAAAAGAGAACCTGTCGTCGTTCCCACCCAAACGTAAATTCCAGGAGGGCGACATCATCTGGATAGTAGGTGAGATGGAATCGCTACAGGAATTATTAAATTAGTACCATTGAACGGCGTTGGAGTACGAGCTGCGTTTATCGTACTTCAACGCATCTGTTAAGGTAGCAGCATTACAACGGAACGAGAAGTTATAGCTGGTGTAAGGCGCCAGCACGACAGAGCACGACATGTTGAAGCAGTGCAGGTCGCGACTGAGCGATGCCGTAGTCATGGAAATCTTCTTGTTCTCGAAGTCATAACCTGACGAGAAATTGATGTTCCATCCATCAGAAAGGCGGATGTTACCACTGAAGTTCAGGTTCTGCGTAAACTTATAAGGATAGCGCATGGTGTCGTAGTTGAAGTCGCCAGCAGTATTCTCACGCATGGTGATACCATAGCCGATGCTCAAAGACCAGGGCACATTGAAAGCCATGTATCCGTCTTCATCGGTTTCTGCCATGCCTGCATCTTCCTTGCGGGCGCCATGCTTACCAGCCTCCATCTCGTTGTCGAGGTTGGTATCGACACCTGTATCGTATTCGTTCTTATTTTTGTCCTTATCCTTGTCGTCCTTCTTCACACGCTCGCCACGCAACCACTTGAAGAAGTTGGCCACCTTCTTATTGTCCAACGTGTAGTGGAGGTTCTGCGACATGCCCTGAAAACGTCCGAAACGTCCGTAGCTATACTCCGTGCGATTGCCGATATAAGGACGGGCGCCTACAGAGTCGGCCTCATAGGCATAGGTGGCGAAGACGGCATTCAGAGAGAAGGTGTAGCTCTTCGACAACTTCAGGCGCAGACGCGTGGAGAGGTCGCTCCAAGGGCGCACATCAGCAGCCATGTTATAGGACATCGAGGCGCCCAACTCGTCGATGATGCTGATTTTCTTAAAGCCTGTAGAGTCGTCGTCGGACTTGATTTTCATCTCGATATTATTCGAGATATCCATCGAGATGCTTCCCGTCTTACCCTTGCCAGGACCTCCGAAAACGGTACCCTGGAACATGTTATACTCTACCATCGACACATTGCCGTCCTTGTCCGTCTTCTGATAGACATCCCAAAAGCCATAGCGCGACGAGCTGAAGTCGGGCGCATAGCTGAAGCTGACAGAAGGCGTGAAGACGTGGCGCACAGCCTGTATCTTATCGCCGAAAATCTTGCGAGAAGGGATATAAAAGCCATAGAGCTTGGTAGATGCGCTCAGACTGAAGTTCCAGTTATAGTTGTTGTAGAAGCCTTGCAGGGTGTCCACAACCTCGCGCTGGTTGACTTCATCCCACGAACGCTTGTACTTCTGCGTGGACATACGGTCGGTCAGCGTGAACGAGGGGTTCAGGCTCAGGTAATTAAACAAGGTGAAGTTGCCTTGGATGGGAATGGTATGCTGCATACCGTTCTTCCAATCCTTGGTGAAGCTGGACTTCATCAGCTTGTCTTCCTTCGTATTGATGGAGTTGCTGAAACGACCCGTATATTGCATGGAGATTTTCTCATACCAACGCTCCTTACCTGCAGCACGCTTGCGCTTGAAGGGATAGAAGCGCGCCACGTTGATGTTCATGTCGGGCAGGGTCAACGCAATGGTTGAGTCGCGCATGTTCTGGTTCAAGTTGGTGGTGAGGCTCAGCGTCATGCCCAAGCTGGAAAAGCCCGTGTTCCACGATACCGAACTGGTTCGCGTAGATTGCGTCAAGGCCTGCGGGTTATACATGGACGAGAGATTGTTCTGCTCGTAGCTCGTCGTGGCAAAGTTCACACTGGCTGACAGCGAGCTATAGGGATTGGCCTTCGCATCCTGACGATGGCTCCACTGCACCTTGAAGCTGGTGGTTTTCTTATAGTCGGGCATGTTCTTTTCGCCATCCACCGAACTCTGATAGCTGGCAAGGAACGAACCGCTGTAGCGATAGCGCTTGCGATAGTTAGACGAAGCGGTAACACCCCACGAGCCCTTGGTGTAAATCTCACCAATGAGTTTCAGGTCCATCTTGTCGCTGATGGCAAAATAGTAACCACCATCGCGCAGATAGAAACCTCTGGACGTCTCATCACCATAGGTTGGCATAATGAAACCAGAGGAATAGCTCTTGGTGAAGGGGAAGAAGCCATAGGGAATGGCAAAAGGCAGGGGCACATCGGCCACCACCAGATAGGCAGGTCCGAACACCACATTCTTGCCCGGGCGCACCTTGGCGCGCGACAAGGCGAAATAGAAGTCGGGGTGTGGCTCGTCGCAGGTGGTATAACGTCCGTGGTAAAGGAACATCTCGCCCTCGGCATTACGCTTCGAGATTTCAGAAGTCATGAAACCTTCGTCCTGTTCGGTATAGACATTCTGGATGAGACCTTTCTTGGTCTTGAAGTTAAAGGCCATGGTATCAGTCTCGTAGGTATCGTTGCCCATCTTAAAGATAGGTGTACCAAACTTCGTACCCGTGGTATCGAGCGAACCCGTGGCATGCACCAAGCTGGAGTCGAGCGACATGTATATCTGGTCGCTCTGCAGGTCCATGTCCTCATACTTCACGTTAGACTTGCCATAGAGGTGGGCAATGCCCGTCTCGCCCTCGTAGGTCATCGAGTCCTCTGCAGAATAGTGCACAGGGGCATCGATACCATTCTTACGCTGGCGATTGATAGAATCGGCACGCAGGGAGTCGTCGATGGCTTTGTTGTGTATCCATATGGCCTTATGCAGCGAGTCCATCAGCGAAGTATCGTTCTTCAGCAAGGAGTCGCGCTTGAGCGAGTCAAGCAGAAGGGAGTCTTTGTTCAGTGGCTTGGCTGCAATGGGCTTGGGTTTTTCAATAATAGAGTCGCTGGCTCTTTCCCTTTGGGGAAAGCGCATCTGTGGCACATCCGCCAACGCAAAAACGATGACGAAAAGCAACAAGAAAAGAAGCGTCTCTTTTTTCACGGCTGCAAAATTACGAATAATTTGCCGAATACCTCTCTTTTTTTGGAAGAAATTAGGGAAATTAAGGGAATTTCTACTTTGCTATTCGAAGCGCTCTGACCACGCAAGGAACTTTTTGACGCCCTCGTGACCGAATTTTTCAAGGCTTTGGGCTGTTTCCAGTACGGTGCGCACCTTTTCTGGCTGCGATTTGGAATAAAACTTATCTGCATAGCAGATAATCTCTTCCTCCAAAGTCTCTGGTTCAAAGCCAGGAAGACCCGTTCCCGTATGGCGCTCGCACACACGGGCATGGCGCTCATAGCCCTCAGCACGGAGCAGTTCGCCACCAATCTGTCCGTGACGAATGTAGGGTTCCGTGCCATGACAATGGATGGAAGGGGCATCGCAACGGAAGATGCCCAGGTCGTGCAACATAGCGGCTTCTTCCAGGAATTGCACGTCAATAGGCAGTTCTTTGTGCTTTTTGGCTATCTGCAGGGCCCTGTCGGCCACCTGCCTGCTATGTTGTAATAAAACCCTGCGGAGCTCATTGTCCGCAGGGTAATACTTATCGATAATGGCTTGATAATCCATAACCATTAACCACTAACCATTAACCGTTAACCTTCTCTCTCAATCCATCCGAGGTTGTCGCCACGACGCACCTTGGCACCCTGATGGGCTGCAACCTCAACGAGTTTGCCACCCAAGGCAGCAGGAATGGGCACGATTTCGCCCCAAGAAGCCTGGATGTAGCAGAAGGTGTCGCCTTCCTTGTACTTCTGACCTACGAAAGGCTCGAGACAAGGTTCGCAAGCGCCCTCACCAGAGAACTCATAATATACCTGACCAGCAATAGGAGCAGTCAGCGCATCGGCCTTGGCATGCTTGAAGGCAGCCAATTCCTCAGGTTTCATCTTCGAGCCACCCAACTTGGCATCCTTCGCCTTCTGGATGTCAGCCAGGAGCTGCTTCTTAGCCTGTCCGCTCTTGAAGGGACGATACTGCTCTGGGTGCATAGCCAACTCGAACAGCTCTTCGTTGTCCTGACCGTAGTCCCAACCGTTCTCGTCCATCTCCTTCTTGAAGCCTTCGAGGGCATTGGGGATGAGGGTGTGAGGATCGGCTGTGGTGAACTCGCGGTTCTGCTTCTTAGCCAACTCGATGAACTCAGGATCGATGGTTCCAGGCACCTTACCACTCTTACCCAGAATCATACCCCAGATGGCATCGTCCATCATGACGTAACGACCCTTGCCCTGCTCGATAGTCAGCAGATTCATGAGGGCAATGTTCTTGGTGTACTGTGAGAATGGAGTAACCAATGGGGGATAACCCACCTTCGGCCATACATACTCTACCTCGTTGAACAGCTTCACCAGCATATCGTCCATAGAGAGCGTAGGCTCGCCCTTCTTCTCACGCAACTTATTAATCATGGTCTGGATAGGACCAAGGTCGGCCATCATCGAACCCATCATGCCACCAGGGAGTCCACTGCCCAGCAACAGACTGGACATGTGTTTGTTGGCAGGATTGATGAAGTAGCCCAGCCAGTCGTCGATGAACTCCTGCGTCAGACTACGAGCCTGCATATACGCGTTCATATTAATATCGGCCACCTCGAAGCCTTCGTTCTTCAGCATCGACTGGACGGAGATGATATCGGGATGCACCTTACCCCAGCTGAGTGGTTCGATGGCGGTATCGATGATGTCGGCACCATTGTTACATACCTCGAGGATGGAAGCCATCGAGAGTCCAGGACCTGAATGTCCGTGATACTGGATGATAACATCAGGATGCTTGGTCTTGATGCTCTTGGTCAGGGCGCCCAACAGAGCAGGCTGTCCGATACCAGCCATATCCTTCAAGCAGATTTCCTCAGCACCAGCAGCAATCACCTCATCGGCAATGGCGCTATAGTACTCAACGGTATGCACGGGGCTGGTGGTGATACACAGCGTAGCCTGCGGAATCATGCCAGCAGCCTTGGCCCACTTGATAGAGGGAATGATATTACGGGTGTCGTTCAAACCACAGAAGATACGGGGGATGTCCACACCCTGAGCCTTCTTGACTTTGTACATCAACTCGCGCACGTCGTCGGGCACGGGATACATACGCAGAGCATTCAGACCACGATCCAACATGTGGGTCTGGATGCCCACCTCGTTGAAGGGTTTACAGAAAGCACGAACGGCCAGGTTAGGATTCTCGCCTGCCATGAGGTTCACCTGCTCGAAAGCACCTCCATTGGTTTCCACACGAGCAAAGCATCCCATGTCAATAATCACTGGGGCAATGCGCTCCAACTGGTCCTTACGAGGCTGAAATTTGCCTGATGACTGCCACATGTCGCGGTAGACAAGACTAAACTTGATTTTCTTTTTCATACGTGATAATAAGGTTTTATTTCCAATTATTCTGCAAAGATACGAAATAATTCATAATTCCTAATTCATAATTCATAATTATTTTCTATATTTGCACAAAATTTTTATAATCACAATGAAGAAAACGCTTTTTCTGTGCTTTTTAGCCAGTGTTTTACTCGCTGCTTGCGGAGGTCGTCAACAGTCTTTCGAGGGTGCTTTGGCGGATGTCTATAAGAATGCCCCTGGCGATTCCACCCGTTACGGATTGGCTTGCGATGGGTCTACTGACTCTATCCTTGTATTCCTGCCCTATGGCACAACGCGTCTTGACACGTTCGACATCATCAATGCTTTCCAGAATCATCAGATCTATGGACGTCCGTATATTGGTGACGAGTTGGCTGTCATCGTCAACCCTGAGGATAGCGCCGAGGCTTTGAAGGTCATCAACCTCGAGACGCTTCGTGGCACGTGGTGTTATATGGTCACCCCCACCCTGCGCAGTGTCGACAAGATGCCGAAACGCATGCAGCAACGCATGATGGAGCGCATTCCCGACTCATTGCTTAAACAGTGGCTACAACCGCGCGAATATTCCCTGCGCCTGAAGAGCGATCATGGCGTTACCGCCCGTGGAGGTGTCTATCGCCAGACGTCTGACGACATGACGCCCGTGGAGTATCCTGCCTTCACGCGCTATACTGATTGGCGCATCTTCAACGGTCGTCTTATCCTGAAAGCCGACACCATAGCTGGATTCACGCAAGAAGGCGAAGTGCCTACCGTTGATACGGTCGACATTCGCCTGCTTCGTCAAGACACGCTGGTGCTTCAGTTCCCTGACCACGAGCAGTCTTATTATCGGAAACAAGAAGTTTCCGAGCTTACAAAATAGCGTGATTCATCATACGCTGCTCTGCAAGGGCAGCGTATTTTGTTCCTGGCTGTCCATAGTTGGCATAGGGATAGATGCTGATGCCGCCACGCGGAGTAAACAGTCCCACTACCTCTATATATTTAGGCTGCATCAGCTTCACCAAGTCTTTCATGATAGTGTTCACGCAGTCCTCATGGAAATCGCCATGATTACGGAAAGAGAACAGATAGAGCTTCAGACTCTTCGACTCCACCATTCTTTCGCCAGGGATATACATAATCTTGATTTCTGCAAAGTCGGGCTGACCCGTAATCGGGCAAAGGCTCGTGAACTCAGGACAATTGAACTGCACCCAGTAGTCGTTGTCCTTATGCTTGTTCTCAAACGTTTCCAGCACCTCAGGTGCATACGTCATCTTATACTCAGTCTTCTTGCCCAGCAATTGCAGGCCTTCATTTTCTCTTGCCATAATCTTTCCAATTATATTTTCAATATATTGAATATGTTATAGTTAATGTCTTCATCATAAACGTCCTCATGGTCGTGCTTCTTCGTAAACGCTACCACACGGATGGTGACGGGCAATACCAGGATTTCATACAGCGTCTTCAGCATCACCTGCGAAATCATCAGCGAGGGCATTTCCTCCCAGGGAATCACACCACCCAAAGCCAATGGGAAGAAGATGACGGAGTCGGTAGCCTCGCCAAAGACGGTGCTCAGTACCGCACGTGCAGAAAAGGATTTATTATAATTCTGTGCATCGGAATTCTGTCTCGACGACAGCTTCATCTTCGACATCACATAGGCATTGATAAACGAACCTGCGATGAAGGCGATAAACGAGGCTGCAGCGATACGGGGAGCCAATCCGAAGATGACGTGGAAACCCTCGTCACCATGCCAGTAAGGCGCACCTGGAATCCAGTCGGCAATAGCGCCCATGATGACGAAGAAGAAGTTCATGGCGAACCCCATCCATATCAGCATGCGCGTACGGGCATAACCCCACACCTCGCACACCACGTCGTTGATGATGTAACTAACGGGAAAGACGATAACACCTGCTGTCAGATTAATCGGTCCGAATGACAATTGCTTTGTTTCCAATACGTTTGCCGTAATCAGGCAGACGCAGAATAGCGTGCCGAAAAGCATAAACAGCACACTGACTTTTCTTTTGTCCTGTTCCATAATTCTTGTTTTGTTTAAGGGGGTTTACAAAGAAGGTCCTTCCTTCAATGCCGGAATCGAATCCGCAAGCACCCCTGAAAAAATTGCGTGCAAAATTACGAATAATTTTTGGAACAGCCAAACTTACGCTTGTTTTTCTGCTTCGCAGATGGCTTTTGCCACTGTATAGGCCGTTGTCCATGCTGCCTGGAAGTTAAATCCTCCCGTTATTCCGTCGATGTCCAGCACTTCGCCTGCAAAGTACAGGTTCTTCACGTGTTTGCTCTCCAGCGTCTGCGCATTCAAACTGCTCAGCGCTATGCCTCCGCAGGTCACAAACTCGTCCTTGAACGTGCCTCTTCCGCTAGTTTGATAACTATCGTTCGTCAGCGTGTTCACCAATCGGTTGATGTCTTTCTTGTTCAGCTCGCTCCAACGGATTCGGCTTCGCTCACCTATCGACTTCTCCAAAAGGTAGGTCCATAGGCGCTGAGGCAATTGCAGAGGACAGAAGGTGGTCAATTGTTTCTGGGGCTCTTTCGCCATGGCGTGGTGGAGTTGCTCTTGCACCTCCGTTTCCGTCAAGGGTGTCCATTTGATGCTCAAGGGTTGTCGGTAGTCATGCTCAGCCAACCATCTTGCAGCGTAACTCGACAATTTCAGAATGGCAGGTCCACTCATGCCCCAGTGTGTCAACAGCAGAGGTCCTGTAGCCTTCATCTTCGTTCCTGGAATAAAGGCTGTCACCTCGTCCACCACCAAACCCTGCAGGGCAGTCAGTTGTTTATCGTTGATGCTTAGCGTAAAGAGCGAGGGCACGGGCGCTTCTATCTCATGGCCCAAAGCAGCCAACCAGCGCAGTCCTTCCCCTTTGGGCGAACCACCCGTTGTCACAGCCACATAGTCGTAGCCCTCTAACTCGTCCAGTTGCTGAATCCTCCTTCCCTTACCTATTATAATATGGTAGCGTTGGGCTAATCTGAGGAAACAATCGATGATGGCGTGCGAGTCCTGCGCTTTAGGAAACACACACTCATCGTCCTGCGTCACCAACTCCACCCCATGGTTTTCAAACCATTCGTAGGCATCCTCGTGATTAAAGCCCTTGAACAATCGCTTCAGCAGTCGGTGACCTCGTGGATATGCCATCTGAAGGTCACTGATTTCCGCAAACGAGTTGGTACAGTTGCAGCGTCCGCCTCCTGACACCTCCACCTTCGCCAGCACCTTATTACTACGTTCAAAGATGGTCACCTGCATATCAGGGACCATCTCTTTCAGGTTGATAGCCAGGAAGAAGCCTGCTGCTCCTCCACCCACTATTGCAGTTTTGCTCACTCTCCGCGCTTGTTCTTGTAGATGATTACGCCGATAACAACCAGTGCCACTACGGCTATGATGTGCATCCAGTCCATACGCTCTCCTATTTCTTTTCCTCAGTACATTCGTGTGGCTTAGGCAACTGCGCCTTGATGCCAGCCTTCTGAATAGCCTCGTACAACTTGTCGGCAGTCGTCTCGTCGTTGAAGAAAGTGACAGCCATCGTCTTCTTGACTTTGTTGATGTTCACATCCTCTACGCCATCCAGCGCCAGTACAGCATCCAGCGTCTCGTCGTTAGCCTGTTCAGGAGCAAGGAGGTAATAGCCATATTGTACCTTGGGACTACTATAGTAGTTGCAGGGGGTATAGCCTGCCTTGTTGATGACGGAACGAATGGTAGCACGATTCGTGCGATTGGCATCGTAGCGGATGAAGATGTAGTGCTTGTCCAGATGCGGAGCCATTGAGTCGATGCCTTCCACCTTCGACAGACGGTCGGAAATGCGGTTGTAGCATTTCTGGCAATGCATATCCTCAATATACTGACCGTAACCACGACGAATCACAGCCTTGGGGTCGTAGGGCTTGGCAGCATAGCGACCCGAGCGAGCCAATGCACTATAGATGCTGTCCACGCAAGTCTTCTTGCTGTCGTATGCCATCTTCACGGTTCTGCGCTCGTAGTTGAACTCCAAAGCACCTACGCCCGGATTCTTGCGCAGAATATTCTTCACCTTATGTCCACATTCCGAACAGCGCATACCATTGATGCGAACCGTCAGCGTGTCAGCAGCCTTAGCCTGTAAAGCAACCATAGCTAAAGCTAATAAAAACAATTTCTTCATTTCGCAATATACTTTTTACCGTTCTTAATATACAATCCCTTTGCAGGCTCGTTAACCTCGCGACCCTGCAAGTCGTACAATTTACCGTCAGATGATTTAACGTCCAACATTCCCGTAGGCTGCAACTGAATGGTCGCCATGATGATGGGCTCCTTGTTGTCTTTGTCTTTCACCGTCAGTTCGAGGGTGTGTGCTACCCTGTTATTTCCCTTTTGTGCAAAGGCATTCAACGGGGTCGCCATCAATAAGATAAATAGTAATCGTATTAATTTCATACTGATTTAGTTGTATTTTAGGGTACAAAGATACGAATAAGCGAGCAGAAAACCAAATTTCCTCCCTACTTTTTGTTGCAAACCTCATTACACAAAAAGAGCCACACAATGGTGGCTCTATTAAAACAGGTACCAGTCCCCCTGATTCATGAAAGAAGAGCAGAAGATAGTAATCTATCAGACGGAGGATGGACAAACACAAATTGATGTCCGATTGGAGAATGAGACTGTATGGCTGACACAGGCTCAGATGGTTGAATTGTTTCAAACTACGAAACAAAATGTAAGCCTGCACCTCAATAACTTATATAAGGAAGGTGAACTTCAAAAAGAAGGAACAGTCAAGGAATACTTGACAGTTCAACAAGAGGGCAAAAGAAGAGTTTCTCGTAGAGTGAAATATTACGACCTCGACGTCATTATCTCTGTTGGCTACCGCGTTCACAGTAAACGTGGTACGGCTTTCCGTATTTGGGCTCGAAAGATTATCAAGGACTACCTTGTTAAAGGCTATGTAGTCAACGAGCGTATACGTCATGAGCAAATAGGAGAGTTGCGTCAGTTAGTCGGTATGCTTGGACGTACCCTACAAAACCAGGCCGTCATCTCTACAGATGAAACTGCTGCTTTGTTCGAGGTGGTAACAGACTATACCTACGCCCTTGACACCCTCGACAACTACGATTACGAGCGACTAGCCATCGATAAAACCACAAAACAAGAGAAGTTCCATGCTACTTATGAGAATGCCATGGAGGCTATTAATGGTCTGCGCGAGAAATTTGGAGGTTCAACGCTGTTTGGTAACGAGAAGGACGAATCGTTTAAGAGTAGTATAGGTCAGATCTATCAGACGTTTGGGGGCGATGAACTATATCCCAGCGTAGAGGAGAAGGCTGCAATGCTGTTGTATCTGGTGACGAAGAATCATTCGTTTAGCGATGGCAATAAACGCATAGCTGCCACTCTGTTCCTGTGGTTCCTGAATAACAATGGAATCCTTTACCGTGAGGATGGTAGCAAGCGTCTTGCAGACAACACCCTCGTGGCTCTGACGCTGATGATTGCAGAGAGCAAGACGGAGGAGAAGGATGTGATGGTGAAGGTAGTGGTGAACCTAATTAACCAGAAGAATTAAGGTACACACGGGAGGAAACTTTGCAATAAAAATAGAAGATGTATAAGTACATAAAGCACATGAATGGTACTTTGGTACGTGGTACTTTAGTACTTTAAGGGAATTTTTATTGGTACACTAAGGTGAATAGTGATGGGGAGGGATGGGAAAGAAGATAATGTAAAGAATTAATTGTTAATATATTTAATACTTATATATAATATTTATATTATATATAAGTATTGTTTCTTATCTGTGATTTTTCAAAATGGCTTAAAGTACTAAAGTACCAAGTACCAAAGTACCAAATTCGGTCGTTTCCTGTGTCTTCTTTCATTGCACAACCCGTCAGGATGATTTTTTGGGGAAAATGGGCAAAAAATACCCCCTAAAATATGCAGTTTTTGCCTATTAAATTTGGAATCGGCTTTAAAATGTAGTACCTTTGCACTATCAAAATTCGGGAGGCACCACGGAGCGTGTGGGCAGCGGGCGCGCAGCGGCTCGACACACTCTAAGGAAAGGCTCGGAACGGGATGCGGAGCGTGTGGGCGCGACATGCGCAAAGCCTCGGGACAACCTGCCAAGCGAATGGCGATATCACCTTCGAGGAAGCGACCGACTATGAGGCGCCCAAAGTGGCATCATCTAACCAGGGCGGTGGAACCAACCAGGGTGGCAGCAACACCGGTGGAAACAACGGTGGTGGCGGTGACAACTTGGGGCAGAACTAGGCGATGGAAGAAGGAAGAGGTAAGAGGTAAGAATGGGGACTGACAGAAAAGCTGTCGGTCCCCGTATTGGTTACAACCTTACCACATCGTTGCAAAGGGCGGCGATGGAGGTGCGGTGGGTGATGAAGATGATGGTTTTCTGCGGATAGGTGGCAAAGAGGCGGGCAAAGAGATCGCGCTCGGTGGTCTCGTCGAGCGAGCTGCTAATCCTGACTTCGGCGGTTTTAACATTTCCAAGGGGTTGACCCACTTGAAACCCTTATAAACAGGGATTTTTACTTGGTGACTTGGGTGACTCAGAATTTTTGCTTACCTTTGCGGCATGTTCCCACGC